>OGCG01000415.1_pt1 | contig 26927 bp, 25 predicted proteins | sample 1570061 | NCBI WGS metagenome assembly OGCG01 (sample SAMN06268698, study PRJEB24515) | hot springs metagenome | isolation source: Joseph's Coat, Yellowstone National Park, Washington, USA | place: USA:Joseph's Coat, Yellowstone National Park, Washington, USA
ATGCAGAATATGCGGGAGGTGCAAGTTTTGAGTTGACCCTGATTTCGATCGCGATGTCAGCTCTGGATTTTGTCATCGGTGGCCTCGTGGCCTTGGCTTGGTTGATTGACCGAACCTCGTTCCATCCGAAGCCGTGGTTCGCCCACGCCTCATACTGGCTCGCTGCAGCCACCCTTTCGTTCGCCCTGCTCATCGTTGTGTTGAGGCATTAGGCCTCAAACTTACGTTCCCAACACCATTTGGAGGCGTTGTGTCTGGAGCGGTCCGCTTGCCTGTCGGTTTGCGGGGTCAGCCCCTTGACAAAGAGATGAACCTCCTTTCAAGATGGGTGTAAGCGCTTTCAGTAACTGAGGCAAAGAGCTTGTTGAGGCTGCTTTGCGAGTTGCCAAGGCGTGAGGAGGAATCATGTTGCGATTGAAAGTCCTCGGTCTTTTGACGCTCCTGGCCCTGGGAGGGGTTTGGGCTCAGTCGAATCCGCCTTTGGTCGTGGGGGCGGATGCCGGCTCGCCGACGTTTATCGACAACTTCAACCCCTTCAACGGTCAGCGGATGGGCCGGCTCTTCATGTATGAGCCTTTGGCCATCATCAACCCCTTCAGCGGTCAGGCCACGCCTTGGTTAGCCACGAGCTGGCACTTTACCGATCCTCTGACCTTGGTCGTCCAGGTGCGCTCGGGAGTCAAGTGGAGCGACGGAGTTCCCTTCACCGCGCAGGATGTTGCCTTTACCTTTAATCTTCTCAAACAGTATCCTCCGCTCGATTCCGCAGGCCTTTGGCAGGTTCTAAAGAGCGTTGAGGCCAAGGGATCTGAGGTCGTCTTCCACTACGCTACTCCGGCGGTTCCGACGCTGAGCCAAATCCTCAGCACTCCGATCGTCCCGGAGCATGTTTGGGCCAAGGTGAAGGATCCGGTCAAGTACACCGATCCCAATCCGGTGGTGACGGGTCCTTACGTCCTCGCCAGCTTTGCCCCCTACGAGTACATCCTCAAGAAGAATCCCCTCTACTGGCAGGCGAGCAAGGTGCAGGTTCCCGAGATCGTCTTCCCTTCGACGCCTTCGAACAACCAGCTCTTTGAGCTGAAGCTGGCTGATGGGAAGTACGATTGGGCCTATGTCTTTATCCCAGATGTTCAGAGCACCTATGCGAGCAAGAGCCCGTACAATCGCTACTGGTTTGCCCAAGGAGGCATCGTCGGCCTCTTCATGAACCTCAAGAAGCCTCCGTTTACCGATCCCGCCTTCCGTCGGGCGATCGCCTATGCGATCAACCGGGTAGCGATCGCTGCCAAGGCGGAATACGGCTATGTGACCATTGCCCCTCAGAGCTTGCTCACCATGCCGGCTCAGAAGGCTTGGCTCAATCCTGCGCTGCCCAACCAAGGCTATATCCCCTACGATCCCGCCAAGGCTAAGCAGATCCTGGAGCAGGCGGGCTATACCTGGAATGCTCAAGGGCAGCTGGAACAAGATGGTCATACGATCAGCTTCACGCTCCAGATCCCAACAGGCTGGACCGACTGGATCCAGACCTCCACGATCATCGCCCAGGATTTGGGCAAGCTTGGCATTCAGGTCAACGTGATCACCCCAACGGCTGGCGTGGTCTTCGCTGATCAGAGCGATGGGAACTTCGAGGCTTCCCTCTCGGGGGCCGGTGGGCAGCCTGATCCTTATTGGAGTTATTACTATCTGCTCAATCCCCATAACACCTACGGCTGGGTATCCCAGAAGACCACCCAGCTTCTGGACAACTGGCGGGCAACCGTGAATTTGGCTCAACAAAAGCACGATGCCTACGAGCTTCAGAGCATCCTCTTCCAGAAGGTTCCCTTCATCCCCCTCTTCTACGGTGGGCTCTGGAACGAGTACAATACCCAACACTACGTTGGCTGGCCGAGCCCTTCGGATCCTTATACCTCGCCGACCCCATGGATGGCAGGAGCGCCGCTCATGGTTGTGACCCACTTGCATCCGCGCTAGGTCTATGAAGGGGGGAAGCGCCTACGTCCTTCACCGTTCGGGGTTTTTCCTCTTTACCCTCTGGATCGCGGTGACCCTGAACTTCCTGATTCCCCGGCTGATGCCGGGGAATCCAGCTCAGCTGATCCTGGAGAAATTCGGCCAGAATGAGGTAATTCCCCCCGCTCAGATCCGAGCGATCGAGGCTATGCTCGGGATCCCCACCACCCCTCTTTGGCAGCAATACCTCTCGTATCTGAGGGATCTCGTCGAGGGGCGCTGGGGTATCTCCTACTCGTTCTATCCTTATTCGGTCACTTACGTCATCGGGCAGGCCCTTCCCTGGACGCTAGCGCTTTTGGGGACCACGACGGTGATCACCTTTGTCCTCGGAAACCTTCTGGGGGCTTTAGCGGCCTGGCGGAGGAACTCTACCTTCGATGCCCTGGTCACGATCACAGCGAACTTTACCGGAACGTTTCCCTATTTCTGGACTGCAATGATGCTCCTCTACCTCCTCGCCATTCGCGCCCACTGGTTTCCGGCGACCGGTGGCTATGCGGAGTCGTTGACCCCAAGCCTCTCCTGGACATTTCTTTCCAGCGCGATTGATCACAGCATCCTCCCAGCCTTGACGATCGTGGTGACGGGGACAGGGGGCTGGCTCTTCGGGATGCGCAACAACATGATCAACATCTTGGGCGAAGACTATGTTCGCCTCGCGGTGGCGAAAGGTTTGCCGAGCCGCCGCATCGCGCTCCACTATGGGGCCCGCAATGCGATTTTGCCCAACCTGGCTGCCTTTGCCATCTCAGTAGGAGGCTTGGTGGGGGGATCGATTCTGGTGGAAACGACCTTCAACTATCCCGGTATGGGCTATCTGCTCTTCAATGCGGTCAATAACCAGGACTATCCTCTCATGCAGGCCATCTTTCTCTTGATCACGGTAGCCACCTTGCTCGCGAACTATCTGGCCGATCTCCTCAACGGGATCTTGGATCCCCGAGTGCGCACCGGGGGGGAGGTGCGATGAGGCAGCTGTGGATCAACCGAAGGGCTCGCTTTGGTCTCATCCTGCTAGGGATCTTCATCGTGAGCGCGCTATTCGCTCCTTGGATTGCCCCTTATAGCCCCACCGAGAACAACTTTACCCCCAATCTTCCGCCGAGCCCTGCCCATCTTTTGGGTACCACTCAGTTCGGCCAAGACGTCTTCTCCCAGCTCATCTGGGGCGGGCGGGTCTCCTTGTTGGTGGGAGCGGTTGCGGGGGCTTTGGCCACGCTCGTCGGGGTGGTCATCGGGCTCATCTCGGGTTTTTTGGGGGGGCTCGTCGATGAGAGCCTCTCGCTTTTGATCAACGTCGCTTTGGTGCTCCCTAGCTTTCCTCTGATGGTGGTCATCTCAGCCTACTTTCCGGTGCGAGGAGTGGGCGTCATCATCTTTGTCATCGCGCTGACCGGTTGGGCCTGGGGAGCTCGGGTCAAGCGCGCTCAGGTGATGACCTTGAGGGAGCGCGACTTTATTCGCGCGGCAATCTTTGCCGGAGATTCGTTCTGGCGGATCATCTTTCGGGAGATTCTGCCGAATATGATCTCGCTGGTCGCAGCTGCGTTTATCGGAGCGGCGATGGGGGCGATTCTCGGTGAGGCGGGCCTCGAGTTCTTGGGCTTCGGCAACCCCCAGGTGGTCAGTTGGGGCACCATGCTCTACTGGGCGCAAAACGCCAGTGCGCTCGTCACCGGTCAGTGGGCGTGGATCTTTGCTCCCGGCTTGGCGCTCGCTCTGGTGGGCACGGCTTTGGCCTTCATCAATTTTGGGATCGATCAGATCTCAAACCCCCGCTTGGAGGCTTGATGGGCTTGCTCCAGGTCCAGGACCTCGAGGTCACCTACCATCCTCCCCGCCAAGCTCCGGTCACTGGGGTCCGCGGAGTCTCGCTCGGACTTGAAGCGGGTGAGTTTGTCGGCGTCGTCGGCGAGTCGGGGAGTGGAAAATCAACCCTGATCTACGCCTTGGCCCGTTTGTTGCCGCCTAGGGCTGAGATCTCCCGTGGCCGAGTCCTCTGGAAGGGAGTCGACTGGCTCGCCCTGCCGCCCGAAGAGCTTCGCAGAAGGCGCTGGCAAGAGCTCTCGCTGGTCTTGCAGTCGAGCATGAACTCCCTCAACCCGGTCCTTCCGGTATACGAGCAGTTTAGAGACGCCATCCTTGCCCACACCCATCTGAGTGAGGCGGAGATCGAGCGCCGGGTGGAGGAGCTCTTCCAACTCATCAAGGTGGACCCTCGTTTTCGCCGGGCTTATCCTCACGAGCTTTCGGGGGGCATGAAACAGCGGGTGGCGATTGCCATGGCGTTGGTCCTCAAGCCAGAGCTCGTCTTGATGGATGAGCCGACCACCGGCCTCGATGTGGTGGTGCAGCGAGAGTTGTTGCGGGATCTTCGAGAGCTTCAGCAGCAGGGCTTCAGCGTCTTGTTCGTCTCGCACGACTTGGGGACAGTCCTCGAAGTAGCCGATCGGGTCCTGGTCATGTACGCGGGCCGGATCGTGGAGGATGGGACCGTAAAGGAGCTCCTCGAGCACCCCCTTCACCCTTATACCCGCGCGCTCCTCGACTGCTACGCTGATCCAGCTTCCGAGCGCTTGAGGATCACCTACATTCCAGGTCAACCCCCCTCTCCTTCCTCTCTTCCTCCTGGCTGTCCGTTTGCCCCTCGCTGTCCGCTGGTCGAGGAGGTGTGCCAACAGGAGCCTGAGCTGAGCCCTATGGCTGCGGGTAGGGTCGCCTGCTGGGTCACTCAAAGAGAACACCGCCTGCCTCTTCAGGAGAGCGGGGCGGCTTATGTGGAGGCCCATCCTCTTGAGGGTCAGGGAGAGCCGCTGCTCCATCTGGAGGAAGTCTCCAAGACTTACCGGCGAGGAGCTCGGAAGGTCCAGGCTCTGGATCGTGTCTCGCTCACCTTAAAAGAGGGATGGGTCACCGCCTTGGTGGGGGAGTCGGGGAGCGGAAAATCGACCTTGGCCCGCCTCATCACCGCGGTCGAGGTTCCCGACTCCGGATCGATTCGCTTTAGCTCCCTTGAGGTCCCCAAACTTCGGGGAAAGGCGCTCAGAGCGTACCGAGGTCAAGTCCAGCTCGTCTTCCAGGATCCCTTTGCCGCGCTTAATCCGGTCCACACGGTCCTCTATACGCTCCTTCGGCCCTTGATCAACCACCGCCACCTCCGCGGCCGGCAGGCTCTGGAAGAGGTTGAAGCTCTTTTGGAGCAAGTCGGTCTCACCCCTCCTCAGCTCTTCGCCCACAAGCGGACCCACGAGCTGTCAGGAGGTCAGGCCCAGCGGGTTGTCATCGCGCGGGCGCTGGCTGCAGGACCCCGACTCCTCGTCGCTGATGAACCGGTCTCCATGCTGGATGTCTCGATCCGGGCAGGCATCCTCAAACTCCTCGACGATCTCAGGCGTTCTCGGCGCTTCAGTTTGCTCTACATCACCCACGATCTCCTCTCCGCCCGCCTGCTTGCCGACGAGATCGTGGTTCTCCACCACGGCCGGATCGTCGAGCAGGGTCCAGCTCAGGAGCTGGCTCGCCGGCCCAAGGATCCTTATACCCAAAAGCTTTTGGACTCCATCCCCAATCCTCGCCGCTCTCGGGTCTCTGGAGGATAGATGCCCCCCAACATCTACGAGGTTGCCCGTAAAGCTGGCGTTTCGATCGCCACCGTTTCGCGAGTCCTCAACGATACCGGCCCGGTCTCTCCCGCCACGCGGGAGCGGGTCTTGGCAGCCATGCAGGCCCTCGGTTATCGCCCAAGCGCGCTGGGTCGGGCGCTTGCCGGCAAGCGGCGAGAAGCCATCGGCCTCGTCTTTCCCGATCTGGCCGGCCCCTACCATGCTGGGGTGATCTCGGGCATCGAAGACCTCGCGATGCGCGAGCATCAAGCTCTGCTCATCCTTGGCACCCACGCTCGGGAGCAGGCGGAGGAGCTGGTCCGCGAGCTGGCGAGTCGGGTGGACGGCTTGGTCATCACCGGGCGTACCCTCTCCGATCAGGCAGTGGCCGAGCTGTGGCAGGAGGGGATCCGAATCGTGCTTCTGGCTCGCCCCAAGATTGGAGAGATCCCCTGCGTGCAGAGCGAAAATGTTGAGCCAGCCCGCCGTTTGGCCGGAAGCCTGCTCGATCGCGGGCTTCAGCCTCTCTTCCTGGGCGATCCGGAGGCCTCACCGGACGTGGCGGAGCGCTGGCGGGGTTTTCTCGAGGCCCACCGAGAGCGAGGTCGATCGGCTTTGCCGCCAATTCCGACAGACCTGCGGCAAGAAGGGGGATATCGGGCGGGTCTGGCTTTGCTCCGAGGAGAGCCGAGGCCTCGGGCACTGTTCTGCGCGAACGACGAGACTGCCCTCGGCGTCTATCAAGCTGCCGCCCAGCTGGGCCTTCGGATCCCCGAAGAGCTTGCTGTGAGCGGCTGGGACGATATTCCTCAGGCAGCCTATGCAGTTCCGCCGCTGACGACGGTGTGTCAGCCGATCTTCGAACTGGGCTTCGAGGCTGGGCGGATGCTCGTGGAGCTGATCCAGGGACATCCGGTCCAAGATCTCTGTTTGCCGAGCGAGGTGGTCTGGCGGGGCAGTACCTAAGGAGCATCTATGGATGAGCGTGTGCGTCAAGCTTGGGAAGAGGAGTTGCAAGCCCGTCAGGCCCTCCACGAAGAGAGCTCGCTCCCACCCCCGCCTCGGGTTGAACTCAGGTCTGGCCGGGGCCAGGTGACCTTGAACTGGGAGGAGGTCCCCGGAGCTTCGGGCTACCTCATTTACCGGGCCGAAGCTCAGGAAGGCCCCTATCGCCCCCTCGATCATGGGGGCGGGGATGTCCTTGCCGTTCCCAAGCCCCCGTACGCCGATACCACGGGGGTCTTGGGGGCGCAGTACTGGTATCGCGTGGCCGCCCTTCCTTTTAAAGAGGCATCCCCCGGTCTCCTCAGCGCCCCCCTGGAGGGCCGCTCTGACCATCGAGCCGCTCCTCCCCTGGAGCTTGAAGTGGATGCCGAAGGCGTGGCGAGCCGCCTGGAGCGGCCCTGGCGGATGCTGGGGAGCGAACACCTCTCTTTGCTCGAGAACCGCGACCAGGTGGGTCCTGAGACTTTAGGTGAGGGTCTGGAAGCCGCTTTACGCCTAGCTCGTAAAGAGCTTGGCGTGCGGTACCTACGAGCCCATGGGATTCTCGACGATGATCTTGGGGTCTATCGGGAAGAAGGCGGCCATCCCGCCATCGACTTTTCTGGGGTGGCGCGCATCTACGATCGCCTGCTCGCTTTGGGGCTTCGACCGGTTGTCGAGCTCTCCTTCACCCCGCAGGCCCTGGCCCGCCAGCCCGGGAAGCAGGTTTTCAGCTATGGGGCCTGGGTAAGCCCTCCGAAAGATCTGGGGCGCTGGTCGGCCCTCCTCGAGGCGCTCGCGCGTTTTCTCATCGATCGTTACGGGCGCGAGGAGGTACGCGAGTGGGGATTCGAGGTTTGGAACGAAGCCAATATCCCGCCCTTTTGGACCGAGGACCGGGAAGCCTATTTCGAGCTCTATCGGGTGAGCGCTGAGGCTCTGAAGCGGGTGGATCCACACCTCAAAGTGGGGGGGCCGGCTACGGCAGCTGCTGAGTGGATCGAGGCCTTCTGTGCCTTTGTGGCCCGCGAAGGGCTCCCTTTAGATTTTCTCTCGACGCATACGTATGGCAACTTGCCCCTCGCCCTGCGACCGAGCCTCCTGCGCCACCGCCTCTCGGCCGAGCTCTGGTGGACCGAGTGGGGGGTGACGCCGACCCACTTCCATCCTGTCAACGACCTCCCCTTCGGCGCTCCTTTCGTCCTTCACGGGATGCGCTCGGTGCAGGGGCGGGCTTCCTGGCTCGCCTACTGGGTGGTCTCCGATCACTTCGAGGAACTCGGTCGTCCTCCTTCGCTCTTCCACGGTGGCTTTGGTCTCCTCACCGTCGGTGGGCTGCGCAAACCCCGCTTTTGGGCTCTCCGCCTCGCTGAGGAACTCGCCGATACCCTGCTCCCCTTGAGCCTTCGAGGGGATGGGGCGGAGAGCTTGGTGGGGGCCTGGGCCTCCCGCCACCCGGAAGGACATCTCGACCTTCTTGCCTGGAATGGCACGCTGGATCAGGGCAAGATCTCGGGTCACCCCCTTTTGGATCGGCAGTTGCAGGTTCGTTTTCGGGGACTTGAGGCCCCTCGCTATCGGGCCTGGCTCACCCGAGTCGACCAGGCGCACGGCCATCCGCTAGCTCGCTGGCGGGCCCTTCACCCTGGGCGGCTCCCCCAGTGGCCGAGTGAGGAGGAGTGGGCGATCCTCCGCAAAGAAGATCGCTTAGAGCCTGTTGACCTTGGGTGGGTGAGCCCTCGAGGTGGAACGGCGGAATTCCTCTTGGATCTTCCGATGCCAGGTGTCTTCCGCCTTCGCTTAGAGCCCGCCTGAGTTAACCTAAAAGTCGTGGAGCGTTACCGGGTGGTCGAGGCCTTGGTGGTGGGCCGAAGGCCTTCCCCTAAGGGTGACCTGCTCCTCTTTTTGGTCAGCCCTCAAGGCGCCTTCACGGCGATCGCGCGCAGCGCCCTTCGCTCCAGCGGCCAGGCAGGCCGCCTCTCCTTGTTCCACCACCTCCGCCTCCAGCTCTACCAGCGCCCTCAGGCAGAACTTCCCACCGTGACTCAGGTCGAGCTCATCGGTCGCCTCTTCCACCTCGAAGAGCCTTTCCGTTTCCCCGCAGCCTCCTTTCTGGCCGAGCTAGCCTTTCGCCTGGCCTCGCCGGAGAGCGCTCCTAAGATCTGGCCGCTCTTGGTGAGCGGTTTAAGGGGAATCAGCCGCTCCGATCCGGGACCCGCTTTGGCCTGGGCTGGCTGGCGGATCCTGCAAGCTGCCGGTCTTGCCCCCAACCTTGAAGGAGAGGGGTGGGCGATCCAGGGTGGCCAGCGTTCGGTAGAGGGGATCTACGTGGGGCCTCAGGGTATGAAGGCCTTGCAGGCCATTTTGACCCGCCCTGGGCGCGAGGCGTTGAGCTTGCTGGATGGAGAGAGCACCGAACGGCTCCTCGAGCTCCTCCGCCTCCACGCCCTCGACTATGTGGGTGAGCTCCGCAGCCTGAGGCTCCGCTCGAGCCTATAATGAGTTCATGCCAGCTCGTTCCAAGCAGGATTGGATGCGGGAGACCTACCAAAAGAGCCTCGAGAAGATGCCTGAGCGCCCGGTCGCTCACCGGACGCTCTCCGAGATCGCCCCTGAGCCTTTGTACACGGAGGAGGATCGACCCCAGGGCGAAGATCGCCTCGGTTATCCCGGAGAGTATCCCTATACTCGGGGGGTCTACGGCTCCATGTACCGCTCCAAGCTCTGGACGATGCGGATGTTTGCTGGTTTCGGCACCGCTGAGCAGACCAACGAGCGCTTCAAAAAGCTCCTTGCTGCCGGCCAGAGCGGGCTTTCAACAGCTTTTGATCTTCCCACCCTCATGGGCTACGACTCGGACCACCCGTTGGCTGAGGGAGAGGTAGGAAAGTGCGGGGTGGCGATCTCCAGTCTCGCGGACATGGAGATCCTCTTTGAGGGCATTGATCTGGAGGCGGTCACCACCTCGATGACGATCAACTCACCCGCTAATGCGATCTGGGCCATGTACCTCGCTATGGCTCAGAAGCGGGGCTTCGATTGGAAAAAGCTCGGTGGCACGATTCAAAACGATATCCTCAAAGAGTTTATCGCCCAGAAGGAGTACATCTTCCCCCCCAAACCGAGCGTCAAGCTGGTCATCGACACCTTCGAGTGGGGGCCTCGCGAGGTGCCTCGCTGGAACTTCATCTCCGTCTCTGGCTACCACATCCGCGAAGCGGGAGCGACAGCGGTGCAGGAGCTGGCCTATACGTTGGCCGACGGCTTCGCCTACGTGGAAGAAGCTTTAGCCCGCGGCCTCAAGATCGACGAGTTTGCCCCTCGAATCTCGTTCTTCTTCGATATCCATAATGACTTTTTCGAGGAGATTGCCAAGCTCAGGGCGGCTCGCCGAATCTGGGCCCGAGAGATGCGCGAGCACTACGGAGCCAAGAACCCGCAGTCCTGGATGCTCCGCATGCACGCTCAGACCGCTGGGGTCTCGCTTACCGCCCAGCAACCCCTCAATAACATCGCACGGGTGGCCATTCAAGCCCTTGCAGCGGTGCTGGGGGGTACGAACAGCCTCCACACCGATGCCTATGATGAAGCCCTAGCGCTTCCCACGGAGGAATCGGCCAAGATTGCCCTCAGGACCCAGCAGATCATCGCGTACGAGACGGGAGTCACCCACACGATCGATCCTCTGGCTGGAAGCTACTACGTGGAGTGGCTCACCGATGAGATTGAGCGCCAGGCCATGGCCATCATCGAGGAGATTCGCCGCCGAGGAGGGGTGATCTCAGCCATCGAGGATGGATACTTCCTGAGGGAGATCGCCGAGTCGAGCTATCGTTTCCAGCAAGAAGTCGAGCGCAAAGAGCGGATCATCGTGGGGGTGAACGCGTTCCAGGACGAGGGAATTGAGGTCCCCATCCAGCTCGTCGATCCCGAGGTGGAACGGGTGCAGAAGGAGCGGTTGGCTCGGGTGCGGCGCGAGCGGGATCCCGAGCGGGTTCGCCGGGCTCTGGCGGAGCTTCAGCGAGCGGCCCGGGAAGACCGCAACACGATGCCCTACTTCGTCGAGTGCGCCCTGGCCTACTGCACCTTGGGGGAGACTATGGATGCGCTTCGTGAGGTCTACGGGGTCTATCAGGAGCCGGTCCTCGTCTGATGTGGCGGCTCAGCTCCTGGAGCCCCTCTGCGCTTCTGGCCGAGCCAGCGCCTCCAGAAGGGGAGGGCGTGGCGGGGGTTCGTTGGGATTTCGAGGGGTCTTGGTCGCCTCGCCGCCCCGCCCTTCATCCACCTGAGAGCTGGCCGCCGATCACCTTGGTGGATGGGCGCCAGCAGGTGGATGCTGTCCTTGTCGATGCTTCGGGGAAGCCGGGGGTCTTGGCCCAACTGGTGGTGGGGACACTCAGGCGAGGCGAGCGGAGCCTCTCGCCCCAGCAGCCCTGGGTGAAGCGGCTCTTCGTTCATCCTCTAGGCGCTTCGCCTGCTCCGGTACTCGACTATATGCCTCAAGCCGTTCCGGCCCAGGATCTCGCGGGTGTACTCCATAGCCTGCCGAACCTCCTCCGTGGCATGGAAGCCGAGGTGATCAATCGGCAAGAAGGTCTGGTGCTCATCGATGGCCAGATCTATCCGGGCACCGAGCCTTTTGCCCGTCCCCTTCTGGGCTATACCAAATCCCTGGTGGCTTCCTATCTTCCTTTAGAGGCTCAGCGACTGCTCCCTCGGCTCGAGCCCGGAGAGCGCACCCCAATCTTCTTCATCCCTGGCTATGGCTTAGGGCGGAAGCTAGACGTCTTTTCCTGGTATCTGCGCCTTCCCCTGGAGCCCTCCGGACTCTACCATCCTTGGTCCTCGCTGGTTCGGGTGGAGACGCCGACCTTGGAGCCCTCCGAGGCAGTCGCCCTAGCTGATCTCTCGGTGAGCCTCTTGACTGCTTTTGCCTCGACGCCCCTCAGGGAGGCTCGAGCCCCCCAGAACCTCCTCCCTATTGGGGGTCTGGAGGCCTGGCTGGGGCGCTACCTCATTCCTTCCGAGCTCGCGCGACGCCGTATCCTGAAGGTCCTGGGAGGTGGTCGATGAGCCGGAACGCTTTAGGGCGGGTCTTGGGAAGCCGCGAGGTGGGGGTCTTGGAGTTTTGGGTCGGCGTGGAGCCTGGTCAGTACCTCCGCCTCGATGATCTGGTGGTCGTCGAGTTTCCCCATCCTGACCCAGCTCAAGGTACCCTGCGCTATTACGGGATGGTCGATCAGGTTGTGAAGCTCCACGAGGGAAGCCAGTTCGACACCGATATCTTCCTAGTCTCCCAGGAGCTTCTGCCGGCCAGCTTGGCCTATGCCGCCCGGGTTCGGGTCACCCGCTTGGAGCCCGAGGAGTACCTCCCACCTGATCCCGGCTCTTTGGTTTACCGAGCTGAGGGGGAGGATCTCGAGCGAGCTCTCTACTACGACCGGATGCGCGATGCGCGTCGGGGGGTGGATCTCAGATTGCCAGCTGGCCTCTTGCGGACCGGAGGGGTCGCTTACCTTAACTTGGAGTTCCTCAACGGGGTGAAAGGGGGCCACGCGAACATCTCGGGCATCTCTGGGGTGGCGGCCAAGACGAGCTATGCCACTTTTTTGCTCTACAGCTTGTTCTATTCGGGTATCCTTCCCGAAGCCGAGCACAGCCGCGCCGTGATCTTCAACGTGAAAGGCGAAGATCTCTTCTTTTTGGACCGGCCCAACAATCGCTTGGATCCCCAGCAAGCAGCCCTGTATGGCCGGATGGGCCTCCCGGTCCACCCGTTCACCAGCGTAGCATTTTGGGCACCTCCCCAGCCGACCTCCGGCCTTCCGGTGCCCGACGTCGGCAGCCGGCGACTTGGGGTCCAGACATACTTTTGGGACCTCGCTCAGTTCTGCCGCCAGCGGCTACTGCCCTATTTGTTTGCTGATCGGGGGGCGATGAGCAACCTGGGGTTCCTCATCGATACGGTCACGGAGCGCCTGTATCATCTTGCCAAAGATCAACAAGGACCTTACCTCCTGGTCGAGGGCTCGGGAGACGAGGCGCTTTCCTTCGAGGAGCTCGGAAAAGTCCGTTTGAGCCGCTTGAGCGAGTTGGTTGACTTTTTAGAGGAAAAGCTCCTCGATGAGGAGAGCCCCTGGGCGGGGCGCCAGGCGAGGGGAACCCGCGAAGCGTTCATTCGCCGACTGAAGGCCGCCGCTGAGAAAGTACACCACTTGATTCGCGGCGATCGGCCGGGGAATCCTCCAGATCCTCTTGGCACCTCAGCTCAGCTGAGCCTCATCGACATCCACCGGTTGGCGGGGCCAGCCCAGATGTTCGTGGTGGGGGCGCTCTTGCAGGAGATCTTTCGCCGTAAGGAGGGTGGGAGCTATCGGGGCAGGGTCTTCATCGTCCTCGATGAGCTCAACAAGTACGCTCCTCGGGAGGAGGAGAGTCCGATCAAGGACATCCTTCTCGACATTGCCGAGCGGGGGCGCAGTTTAGGGGTGATCCTCCTGGGGGCAGAGCAGACCGCTTCCGAGGTCGAGCGGCGGGTGGTGGCCAATGCTGCGATTCGAGTCCTCGGTCGCCTCGATGCAGCAGAGGCCGAGCGTCCTGAATATCGTTACCTTCCCGCTTCTTTTCGCGAACGGGCGGTCATTCTTCCCCAGGGGAGCATGATCCTCCATCAGCCCGAGCTTCCAGTTCCTCTTTTGATTAGCTTTCCCTTTCCAGCCTGGGCGACCAAGGCCGAAGAAGCGGAGGAAGAGATCTCCGGAGAGCGCTTGCGCGATGAGCTAGGGCTTTGATAGGGACTTTGCTAAGCTCTCTGCGTACGCCAGGTCAGGACGAACGCGACAGCGATGGCCACTGCGAAGTGGAGAACGGTGTCGCCAAAGAGTGCTTGAGAAGGAAAGCGAATACGGCCTGGGGCGATCAGGTGGAGCAGTTCAAGGAGCTGAAGGAATGGGGCGACCAGCCCACCGAAGAGGGAAAGGGGCGGCTTGACCCGAATGATGGGCTGGGTGGCTACCAACAAGCTGATCCCCGCTGCTGCAAGAAGGCTCAATCCCCAAAGCCAGGCCTGGGCTTGGCGACTTGATCTGAGCAGTGCAAGGTAGAGTAAAGCGGCGAGCGCCCCAGAGAGAAGGCTGCTCCAGAAGATCGGCTGGGCTGGGGGAATTTTGAGATGGAAGAGGCGGGCCAGAAGGATGGCAACGAGGCCCGCAATCGCCCCGCCAAGGAGGCCGCGTAAGAGCAAAGGACCTGCTAAGGGATAAGAGCCAGAGCGTTGCACGTGGAGATCCTCCTTGCATGCTTATACAGGATCTTCGTGAATTGTCTGTGAAGGGCGATCCTCGCGGTGCTGCGCGATATAGCTCTGGTACCAGAAGAAGCTCGATTTGGGAATCCGCCGCTGGGTGGGGTAGTCTACGTAAACGAGCCCAAAGCGCCTCGTATAGCCGTAGGCCCACTCAAAGTTATCCAAGAAGCTCCAGACGAAGTATCCCCGAACGGGCACACCTCGAGCTCGGGCCTCCTCGAGGGCCGCAAGGTGGCGAGCGAGGTAGCGAATGCGCCCCGGATCTTGAACCTGATCCTGGTCGAGCTCATCGTAGTAAGCAGCTCCGTTTTCGGTGATGTAGATGGGCAGCTTTCCCCCGGTCTCGTGCTGGAGACGGAGAAGAAGATCCAAAAGTCCTCCTGGCGACACCTCCCAGTTCATCTGGGTGACCTCGTCGCGTCCCGGCCAGAAGCGAGCGCCCAGGAAACCCGGGCCTGCGGTGACGAGGGCTCGCTGATAGTAGTTCACACCTAGGAAATCCAGGGGGGCTTGGATCAGCTCGAAGTCTCTTTCCTGAACAGGAGGTAGCTCGTCAAAGAGCTCCGGATAGCGCCCCTTGAGGAGGGGATCCAAGAACCAACCGTTGAGATAGCGATCGACCCGCTCTGCCGCCGTATGATCTTCGGGACGGGAAGCATTGGGATAGGCGCTCGTCAGGTTGAGGACGATACCGAGCTGAGCCCGTGTCTCACTCCGCAGGGCTTGGAGTGCAAGGCCGTGAGCCAGTAAGAGGTGATGAGCGGCTTTCAAGGCCGCCGGAAGGTCGCGCAACCCAGGGGCGTGCTCCCCATGGAGGTGACCGACGAAAGCGCTGACCCAAGGTTCGTTGAGGGTGGCAAAGAAGGGAATCCGATCTCCCAGGCGTCGGGCGACGATGGACGCATAGTCGGCAAAAGCTAAGGCTGTATCCCGCGCGAGCCAACCCTCTGGAAGGGCTTGAGGGAGATCCCAGTGATAGAGGGTAGCGAAGGGGAGGATCCCCTGAGCAAGCAGAGCGTCGGTGAGCCGTTCGTAGAAGTCGAGGCCCTGGGGGTTGATCTCGCCACGCCCCTCGGGGAGGATTCGGGGCCAGGCGATCGAGAAGCGATAGGCCTGGACTCCGAGCTCTTTCATGAGCTGAATGTCTTCCGGATAGCGGTGGTAGTGATCGCAGGCAATCTCGCCGCTGCTTCCATCGAGGATATTGCCGGGAACCCTGCAAAAAGTATCCCAGATTGAAGGTCCACGGCCGTCTTCTCGAACGGCCCCCTCGATCTGATAGCTTGAAGTCGCGACACCATAGAGGAACGTGTGTTGAGACATGAAGATCACCAACCAAACCCGGCAGTCACGCCGGAGGGGAGATGACGACACCCTGAAATGGAAGCCGAGATGTCAGAGGTGGGCGGCTCAGGAGCAGACATAGCCCTTACTGTACTGATCGTCTGCCCTTTGAGATAAAACATTGATTGACTATCCCCTTCGAGTTTGGGAATTATCCCGGGATCTAATAACCTTTGATGCAACCTGAGGGCAGCACCCGCTTCATATTTGTGAATTCATTGTGGTGATCTATCTTAAACTGAGCTGAACGGCTTCCTCGAATGCATTTGCTGCCTGCTGACTTGCGGCTTCGTTGAGTAATTCTTTGAATAGATGTGGCGCAAAGGTAAAAGCTTGTATTCCAGCTTGTGCCAGAATCACCGCGTCTTCTAATCTACGCAGGCTGGCGGCTAGGATCTGGCACGAGCTTCCTCGAAGTATTTCGGCCATTTTGACAGCCTCTTGAACTCCGTTATGGCCAAGATCTTGGATCCTTCCTATATAGGGGGCGAGGTAGTGAGCGCCAAGCGCTGCTCCGATAAGCGCTTGGGAGGAAGCGTAAACGGCTGTCAACGTGATTCGAACCCCTTGCTCTAAAAGTTGACGAGCGGCTTTAAAGCCTTCTGGAGTGGCAGGAACTTTGACGACCACTTGGGGGGCGATGTGAGCCAATTCCAGGCCGTGAGCTACAAGCTCCGTTGAGCCTCCCCAAGACTGCAGATGTACCTCTTGAGCACCTAACCGAATTGCCTCCTCAGCAAATCGATAGAGTTCCCCAGTACTATATCGTTTGCCTGATTTTTGGATTAGGGTGGGATTGGTGGTCACTCCCCACACAAGCCCAGAATCCCAGAGCTCCTCTGTATAGTCGAGTGTTCCCGTATCAAGGAGCAGCCTCACATAGACCACCCCCCATCAATGACATAGACTGCCCCAGTGGTGAAACGAGATTCATCGGAGGCGAGATAGAGTACAAGGTAAGCAATTTCTTCGGGTTGGCCTACTCGACCCATGGGCTGTCTTCGGATAAAAGCCTCTCGTACTCGATCTTCTGGAACACCTTCTTGGCGGGATTGAGCAGCAACGCGAGCTCGCCAGGAAGGAGTGTCTACTGTACCTGGGTAGACTGCATTGCAGCGGATGCCCATTTGTACGTAGTCTGCTGCTACCGATTTGGTCATACCGATGACAGCAGCCTTGGTGGCGCTGTAAAGAAAGCGTTGAGGTACTCCCTTAATTGACGAGGCAACGCTTGACATGTTGATGATTGACCCTTGTCTACGCTCAAGCATGCTGGGAAGTACAGCCCGCATGGTCCAGAACATCGAACGAACATTGAGGTTAAATGAGAAATCCCAATCTTCTTCGCGGCAGTCCATTAAAGTCCCATGGTGAACATAGCCTGCACAATTGAAAAGCACATCAAAAGGGCCTTCCTCGTAGACTACTTGCTCAATGGCCGACCGATCAGTGACATCCAACGCGCGCTTCTGACACTCGAGGCCCTCTAAGAGTTCAGGATGAAGATCGGTAGCTACAACACGAGCTCCTTCTCGTATGAATAGCTCAGCGGCAGCTCGGCCTATGCCTTGACCCGCAGCGGTGAGTAAGACGCTTTTGTTGTCTAATCTTTCCATGATCTTGCCTCCTTGTTCCAGAACGAGCCATAGGGAAAGGTAAAACGCTCGATAGAATCAGCTTTGATTTCACTGCTATATCCGGGGGCAGAAGGTGCGAGGTAGCGCCCATGGCTGATTTGGACTGGATTGACGAAATGCTCGTGGAGGTGATCAACATACTCAACCCTTCGTTGTTCAAGGGGGCCACCGAGAGCGATAAAGTCAAAGATAGAAAGATGCTGAACATATTCGCAAAGACCGACACCGCCTGCGTGGGGGCAAACGGGCACCCCAAACTTAGCAGCTATCAAGAGCACCGCAAGCACCTCGTTGACTCCGCCGAGTCGAGCAGCGTCAATCTGGCAGTAACCAAGGGCTTGGGCTTGGAAGAATTGCTTGAACATAATCCGATTGTGGATTTGCTCTCCCGCAGCTACCTTGATAGGAGCGAGAGCTTGTGCGATGCGGGCATGGCCCAAAATATCATCGGGGTTAGTTGGCTCTTCGATCCAAAGCGGTTGGAATTCGGCGAGGGCTTGAACCCACTCAATTGCTTCTTCCACTTCCCACACTTGATTGGCATCTAACATCAGGGTGCGGTGGCCAATTTCTTCGCGAACGATCCTGCAGCGCTTACGATCGTCATCCAGAGAAGCCCCAACCTTAAGCTTGAAAGCTTCCCACCCCTCTTGAAGAGCTTTTCGGCAAAGACTTCGGATTTTTTCGTCAGAATAGCCGAGCCAACCTACGGAAGTCGTATAGGCGGGGATTCCGTTCTTGAGGACTTCTTGTTCTCGTTCGGCTCGCCCTGGCCAGCGTGACTTGAGTAGTTCGAGAGCTTCCTCCGGGCTAAGCACATCTTGGATATAGCGAAAGTCGATTGTTTTGATCAGCGCTTCCGGACTCAGATCGACGAGCAATTTCCAAAGGGGCTTGCCCTCGACTTTGGCCCACAAGTCCCAAAGCCCGTTAATGATTGCTGCGGTAGCAAGGTGAATCACGCCCTTTTCCGGGCCCAACCAACGAAGTTGGCTATCTCTTGTCAGTTTTCGCCAAAAACCGGAGAAATCTTGGACAATTTCCTCAAGAGTTCGCCCTAAGACCTTAGGTGCGAGAGCTTCGATGGCTGCCACACAGAGCTCATTGCCTCGTCCGATGGTAAAGGTAAAGCCATGTCCATAGAGACCTTCCTGGGTCTTGATCAGAACGTAAGCGGCTGAATAGTCAGGGTCTGGATTCATCGCATCAGACCCTGATCGATCTTGAGAAGTAGGAAAGCGTAGATCTTTGGTAACTAATTCGACGATCTTCATACAACTCCTTTCGTAAACACACTGTGCGTTCGTGGGCAGCTTGAGGATCTTGGGGGGTAAAAGCTCATTTTGAAGCGGGCATCGGCTGTTCGGTCTAGCCTCAAGAAACACGGAGCCGAGCTGGGTGTTAAAAACAGCCCGGGAAATGGGAGATAGGCCGACCAGCCTTGGAGGCGGGTTTTTGGGCGAACGGGGGCTGCCAGGGAAAGCCAGGACCACGACTTTTCGAGGCCATGGCGAGAGCTAAAAAATGCCATTCCATCGCTTTACCACCTCTGGGCTTCGGCTTCTAGTAACCTAGGCGAGCCCCTCCTTCAACTTCCAGAATTACTCCAGTAAGAAAGGGATGGGTTGCCAAAAACAGTACGGCTTCCCCGATCTCCTCCGGGGTAGCTAGACGGCCTACTAATTGGGCTTCATAAATTCTTTTCCTTACTTCCTCCGGTTCTTTTTGGCGAGCGATCCACTCCTCCATGAGCGGTGTATCTACGTTTCCTGGGGCTATACAATTCACTCGGATACCTTCTCTTGTGTGATCTAGCGCAAGAGCTCGAGTGAGGCCGATAAGAGCGGCTTTTGAAGTTGAGTAAGCCACTCCCTCCTTTTGCCCCAGAATGCCGGCTAGTGAGCTTACGTGAACGATGCTTCCCCCGCCGGAGCGCCGAAGCCGAGGGATGGCCGCCCGGCTGCAGAGAAAAGCGCTGCTTAAATTAAGACGGAGCAAGGATTCAAAATCTTCTAAAGAAGTCTCTAGGATATTTCCTGGTCGATTGGTGCCAGCATTGTTAACCAAGACATCTAAGCGGCCCCATCGGTTGTCGATTTGATCAAAAAACTCCTCTATTGACGCTTCTTGTCGAAAATCTGCGGGCCACCAGAATGCTTGTGCCCCCTGAGCTTGAAGTTCCTGAGCAACTTTTTCTCCCCAGCTAGGCTCAATTTCAGCGAGAGCTACGGCGAAACCAGCCCTGGCGAATACAAGAGCACATCCCCGGCCGATGCCTCGACCGGCTCCTGTGATTGCTGCAACCTTCATGCGACTTTGAGCCTCCACTCTGCTTCTTGTTCGATGCGCGTGAGGGCTTCGGAGCTGGTAACCTCACCTTTGAGTGCCCTTTGGCACCAACGCCAGATAATCTCTTCGATGATGGGGTATTGAGGATGCTTGGGAGGGAATAAGAGGTGATTCATTGCCTCCATGAGCAATTCCCAGCGCGTTTGTGAGAGGCCCTGGGCGTTGTTTCGGGCCTCCTCCAGGGCATCTTGACGAGCCGGCAAGCTACAGAAGCTGGGCTTCGCGTGAAGTCAAGTGGTGTAGTAGGGCTAAAACGGCCGGTCGATCCCTCACGGTAACTGGGATGGCAAAAATGTGGGCGCTAGAGTAGTGAAAGCGGCCCGCAGCCCCATGAGGATAGGCGCTTAGCCCAAGGACGGTTTGCAAGGGACTACTCTGGTAACGATGGAAGCTTCCGAGCCAATCTGTAACCATGGCAACTTCTTCTCTAAGGAAGCTGTCTGTGACCTCGTCATAGTGCCACCGGGGCAGTTCCTTAGGGGCGGACTCCTTGTAGAGATTGATGAGGAGCTCGAGGGCCCAGTGTGCTTCGGAGATCGTCGTCCGTGGTAAGAGGGTTTCTTCTGGGAAGAGCTGGCCCCCTGCCATGGCGGTGAGCTCGAAGAAGTGACCGAAGAGCCCAGATTCTTTGCCCGGAAAGGCAAAGCCAAAGCGGTGAGGCGCTTGGGTGAGCTCGCGAGCCTGTTGGCGAAGTTGTTCCCATGTGCGGGGAGGCCCTGCAAGAAGGTCGTTGCGATAGATGAGCAACTTAAGATCGAGATTACGGGGAATTCCCAGCAGCTTACCCTCGATACGAGCGAGCTCTAAGGTCACGGGCAAGAACGCTGTAAGATCAACCTCTGTTTCGTCTAAAGGAGTGAGCCACTGTTGCTGGCTTGGGGCATACTTTGTGTGAGTTGAAATGAGGTCGTAGGCTGCTTGTCCAGAGCGGAATTCCTCTTCAATCCGAGCATTGAGCTCGGGATGACGCAGCTTCGCGGCAATTTCAACGGTAATGCCCTCGCGTCGAGTAAAATCTGCAATGCTCTCATAGAGGGGATCGTACATGGGCCCCCCTATGAGCAAAACACGCAACGATCTCATCTCAGCCGCCTTCTCAAGTTATCGACGTAGACGGCGCCGATGACAACTGCGCCGAGGATCACCTCCTCCACGTAGGGGGAGATTCCCGCCAGTTGGGTGCCATTTTTCAAGATTGTCATGAGTAAGGCTCCGAGGAAACTACCAAAGATGGTGCCCACTCCGCCAAAGAGGCTTCCCCCCCGATTACGACAGCCGCAATTGAATAGAGCTCATAGTTGTTTCCAGCAGTGGGTTGTGCAGCTGCTGTATAGGCGACATAGACGATGCCCGTTAATGCCGAGATGAACCCACCTAAGGTATAGATCCAGAGGAGATGGGCGGAGACATTGATTCCTGCTCGCCTGGCTGACTCCGCGTTAGAACCAATTGCGAGGGTGTATCGTCCAAAGCGGGTCTTGTTGAGGACAAAAGCAGCAATCAAGGCGACAATCACTGCGATCCATGCCATGTGAGGAAATCCTAGGAAATCACCCTGAGATATCTCCAGAAAATTTTGAGGAAGGCCGAAGACAGGAGTTCCGTTTGTAGAAAGCAGAGCAATTCCTAGTGCGATCGCCAACATACCTAAGGTAGCAATGAAAGGAGGTACCTTGAGCCCCACAACAGCAATTCCACTGATGAAGCCAGCTAGTGCGCCAACTAAAAGTGCGACGAGCACAGCGAGGAGGGGTGGAAAACCCACGTTGACAATCAAGATGGCACAGACCATGGCCGATAAAGCTAGTACAGACCCCTGAGAAATATCGATACCTGCTGTGGCTACGATAAATGTTTGCCCTACTGCAAGAAGGGCAATCATCGCGACTTGCTGAGCGATATGGTACCAGTTGACATAGCTGAAAAATCGATGATTGAGCAGTGTGAAGATGATGACTAGAACAATGATGCTGATCAGAGCAAAACCGAGCTGGCGGAGGTATCGGAGAAGGTTAACTTGAGATGCTCTCCGTTGACTTTCTCTTGCTGCAGTAGGTTGATTCATTGTTCTCCTGCAGAAGGGCCCGGTCCGGTGAGGGACCAGGCCCAGATCTTGTGACTAGGGCTTGTAGTTTGGCGCGTACTGTTGGATGGCCCGAATTGCAGCTGGGGTGTTGACGTTTTGAGGGGTTAGGAGGAAGTAAGGGGTGTTGACCCGCTTGGGCACCTTCTTTCCTTGCAAGATGTCGAGGAGCTCAACTACGGCGTAATAACCCATGTCATATGGGGACTGTAGAATAGAGGCTTCGATAATTCCGTCCTTGACGTATTGGATCTCTCCAAGGTCGGCATCGAAACCTACCACACGTACTTTGGAATGGGCCCTAGCAATCGCTTCGGCGGGCCCCAGCGCAGAGCGGTCGTTGGCGCCGAAAATGATTGTTAGATGAGGATATTCGGTGAGGAGATTGTTTGTAAGAGAGATGGCCGTGCTAATGTTGTTTTCTGAGTAGAGCACGGGCCCATCTCGCTTAATGTTGGGGAAGGCCTTCATTCCGAGCTCAAATCCTTCGGGTCGGGCGATTCCGGTGCTTGCAGTATGGTTAAAGTCGATAATGGCGTACTCCCCTGACCCATGCATGAGATGGGTGGCGGTGTACTTCGCAAGCGCCTCGGCGGCTCCCACGTTGCTGGTGGCTAAGAAGCTATCCGCAATGTTGGGGCTGAGACCGGAGTCCACGGTGACGACAGGGATATGTGCGTTCAAAGCGTTTTGAACCGGGTTGAGAAGAGCTTTGGGGTTTTGTGCGGCCAGGATGATGCCGTTGACTCCAGCGGTCACCGCATTGTTGACCATGCTGATTTGGGTCGCCAAATCGAGTCCGCTGGAGGGAGCCTCGAACTGGACTGTGACGCCGTACTTAGCTGCAGCAGCATCGGCGCCCTCTTTAACGGCCAGCCAGTAGGGGGAAGCATTGGACTTAGTGATGAGCTCGAACACGTAGTGCTGGGTCGGCATTGCTGGCAAGGGGATTTGTTCAACTGTTGGCTTGGCCTAACGCTACAGGAAGTGCGAGGCTCAGCAAACCGACTCCTAGATCAACCCAACGGATCTTCACGGTTTTCCTCCTTAAGAGCGAGCAGAGTGGCCTAGGGTTTGGGTCCAAAATCTCAGAGCTGGCGCTCACCTCCTTCAGCAGCTAATTCGGAGTAGCCGGTCATGTAGCGAACCAGCTCGTCCTGAGAAGTTTGGCGTGAGGGACATTCATAGACTTTGCGCCCTCGGTACATGACCATGACTCGGTCGCAAACCTCGAGGAGTTCTGGAAGATTGTGATCGATAAAGATTACACTGATCCCTTCTGAAGCTAAGGAGCGAGCCATTTTGACTACATTTTTGGATTCCATGGCTGCTAGGGCGGCTGTGGGCTCATCCATGATCACGATCTTGGCTTTCCAATACATTGCTCGTGCAATGGCTACGGCTTGACGCTGTCCACCGGAAAGGTCCATCACCTTAGTTTCATAATCCGGAATATGGCTTTCGATTTTGCCAAGCAATTGGTTTACCTCCTGTCGAATTTTCTCATTATGAATGATGGGCAAAAATCCAAGGATTTTTCTTGTTGGCTCGCGGCCAAGGAAGATGTTCGCTCCGACGTTGAGCTGGTCAGCTAGAGCAAGATCCTGATAGATCGTCTCAATTCCAGCATTGCGGGCTTCGCGAGGTGAGCGAAAGATGACTCGATGTCCTTCAAGCTCAATCTCTCCCTCATCGGGGATATGGACTCCCGAGATTACCTTGATAAGAGTGCTCTTACCAGCTCCGTTGTCTCCAGCAATTCCTAAAACCTCACCGCGCTTAAGGGTGAAGCTAATTCCACGAAGAGCTTCTACTGCACCAAAGCGTTTGCGGACATTGCGCACCTCAAGAACGGCTTCCATGCTTTGCCTCCGAGTAGCCCTGCCATACGTGCTCTAGGTGCTCCTCCATCGCTTTTGCTGCCTCGCTAGGATTGTGGTTTTGAAGAGCTCGAAGAATCGCTTGATGATCGATATGGCTTTGTTTCCTTACTGCTGAAATGCGTCCCGTTAGCTCGCGGCTGGCCCGGGTGAGCGTGTGAAGAGCCCTATTCATGCGCTCCAGGTAAGGGTTACGAGCTGCTTCCGCGATGGCTTGATGAAAAGCGATGTCAATTTCTATGAAAGCACTGTAATTGTCTATGGCTGAGCTCCCATGTTGAACGAGGGACTCTATTTTTGTAAGATCGTCAGCTCGTTGTGCTGCAAGGGCGGCAATTCCTGGCTCCAAAACCCTGCGAGCCTCGAAAAGAGATTCAAGGCTTGAGCTGGTGAGGCTCATAAAAAATTGTAGGGGGGCTAGGAGAGTTTCTGGATCTAAGCTAGAGATATAAATTCCATCCCCCTGCTGGATTCGTAAAACTCCTAGAGTCGCTAGCGCTCTTAGGGCTTCCCTTAAGCTAGGTCGGCCGACCCCAAGGCGGGCGGCTAATTCCCGTTCGGGTGGAAGCCGCTCACCAGGCCGAAGCTCGCCTTGACGAATTTGCTCTAAGATAAAGTGAACAACCTGTTCGGAAATTCTTCTCCGGTCGAGGTTAGCAGTAAATGTACCCATCACTCTAATCTCCTTCGTTGGTCCGATTTTTAAAGGTCTTACCATTTGACCTTTGGGATGATCAAGAGGGGGCTCATTCATGCTCCTCGGAAGTGGATGGGTTGAATGTTTAAATTCCGACAGACATGGAGGAGTTCTTCAACATGATCCCCTGGAATGCCATGGATGTGGTTGGTGGGAAAATTTTGAAGGAACTCCTCAGCCGAGACAGGAAATTTAGCAAAAGCATGGGGCCAGTTAGGTTGGACCTCTTGAACGATTTGCTCCTCTCGCTGATGAGGAAGACGAACTAGTTCAGCGAGGAGGATGTGCATACGGTACTCTCCCCTGAAGCGAGAAAGGCGGGCGAGAGTGATCGGCCCTGGAGCCGCAACATGGACAACACTAGCCCCCCCCGCGGGGAAATAGAAGCCTTGAGGGTGGAGTTCTACATGGGCCAAATTAGCATCAGCCTCTAAGCTCCTTGCGGCATAGAAGGTAGGGTGTTGTCCAGAGTTCACCAAATCAAAAAGATCTTCCTCGGCTAGGTAATGGCGTACATCGGCAAAGAGAACAGGCATTTGGCCAAGGTGCTTAAGGAGTTCCATGGTGAGCGCGCCATCCATATCTGCTTCAGTGGCGCAGACGATTGGATCATGAGGCCCATCCCAGTCATAGGGATCATTGAGAAATGCTTCAGGAAGATCCATAGTTACGAAATGCTCGGTGAGCTCGGGTTGAGCCTTGATTCCCAGAAAATTCAATTCCTTCTCTGCGATAAGTTCCTTTAAGGCATAATAAGCAGCAATCTGCCTTTCAAGCTTTTCGGGAGTGAGTTGCACTCCGTCATAATGGATTCGGCGCACTTTCTCCTCAAGCCAGCGTCTCGCCTCTCGAGTTTTTTCCTGATCGACAGCTTGGGCCCTGCGGACGATTTCCCATTGGTCAATGTGCTCAACATCTACGCCAAAGTGCTGCGCCCACTGATCTGTATTGGCTACCGCTGTATTGATACCAATAGACCGACCTCCAATCAGGCCATAGGTTTCTCCTTGAAGGGCCTTGGTAGCATGGGCGGCGCGAGCCCACCTATCGACAGCTTGGAGTATTTGAGGATCTTCGATAGCGCCAAAAATTCTGGTATACACGGCTCCTAGTTGATCGAGCGCTCCAGAGGCCGCTAGAACAGCCACCATGCCTGGTTTGGCGGGATTAATCTGACCGAAAAGAAGCCAAGGAGAGGGAGCAAAGCGTGAGGCAACTACTGTGAACTGGGGGAAAGCCCATACGGCATAGTTGAAGATTGTGGCTTCTACGCCTTCTCGGGCAAGTCGCTCGGCTTCCTCGCGAGCTGAGGTATTGGAGTGAATCAAATTCCCCGTAACCACCTTGTGGCCGATTTGACTCAATTGATGCCTTAGACGTTCCTGGAAGCTGAGCAGCTCTGCAATCTGAGGTTCATGTGCGTAAGGTCGACCATCTGAGAATGTCAGGATGCCAAGCTTTGCCATATTTCTCTCCTTTTCTCCTCTCGGGTTAGCAAACGATTGCAAACTACGTAGATGGAGGTGCTGTAGAGCTTCGGACCACGAGCTGCGTGTGGAGCCGAACCACTTTAGGTGGGGGGCTTGCCCGCTCGAATAATTTAAACAGAATTTCTCCTGAAGTGTATCCTAAATCATAAGCAGGTTGATCGACCACTGTTAAAGGGGGGTCCATCAGTTGTGCCCACCTCGAATCATCAAAGCCCACAATGGAAAGATCCTTAGGAATATGAAGGCCTGCTTCTCGGATAGCCCTCACAGCCCCTGCTGTCATTTCATTGTTGATGACAAACCAAGCGGTAGGATGGTCGTTAGGAGGAAGGTTGAGGAGCTCGCGAGCCGCTCGATACCCCCCCTCTTCTCGATGATTCCCGTGAACAATCCAGCGAGGATTTACCTCAAGGCCGAATGCCCGCATAGTCTGGAGATATCCCTCAAGTCGTTCTACTCCAGTGGTCACATCGGGTTTTCCGGCGATGATGGCAATCTTGCGATGGCCTAGTTGAATGAGATGCTCAACCGCTTGACGTGTTCCAGAAAGATTATCTGCTAGGACCGCATGAAGATTGGGAAGTCCCGAAGTACGGTCTGCTTCTACGACGGGGATATCGCTAAACTCTTGGAGAAGTCGACGACTCCGCTCTGTGGGAACAATGACAAAGCCTCGCAGCTGATTGCTTTGGAACAAACGAAGATAGGCTGCCTCCTTGGTAGGATCTTCATCTGTGTTGCATAAGAGAAGATGATATCCATGATCAAAGGCAGCATCCTGTAGGCCCTTCGCTAAAGTTGCATGGAATGGATTGAGGATATCAGAAACGAGAAGGCCGATGGTTTGATTGACGCGCGTCCGCAGGCTACGAGCTACCTGATTAGGTTGATAACCGAGCTCTCTTGCTGCTTTAAGTACCCGTCCCACGGTTTCGGCCGCAACGAGCTCGGGTCGCGAGAGAGCGCGAGAAGCAGTGGAAATTGAAACTTGAGCGCGTTGAGCTACATCCTCTAACCGGGGCACCGGAATCACCTTTCGCAAACGATTGCAGTAAGTGTATCCACAACTCGTATGTTTGTCAACTCTCAGTCAGGTTGGAGTCTCTTGCTTTGAGCTTGCTTTGGCCTAGTCAGCGCCACCAAAGCGCTTTTGGAATGTTCCTCCAAGGCGGGTTGTGCTGAGGTTCTGGGTAAATACCACTTTCCAGGCTTCCTAAACCCTTCGGAAAAACCGATAGCTTTTCTAAAAACCGGGAGATCCTAGAAGAAGCTTGACTGAATCCTGTGCGCTGCGCTTCTGGCGACATGATCGTTCGGCTGGCTCTTAGAAGCCTATCAGTGATGAAAGGAGCCTGCCCTAACGGCTCGCCGGGGTCACAAAAGCTATCTCTTCGTGAGGAAATTCTTGCTAGGATCGCTGAGGGCGCTTATAGGGAAAGCGAAAGGTATAACCTAACTCAAAACTTGCACCTCCCGCATATTCTGCATAAACACGCGCTCCCTGCTCCCCCACCCGGGGGCCACTGGCCC
>OGCG01000420.1_pt1 | contig 26712 bp, 31 predicted proteins | sample 1570061 | NCBI WGS metagenome assembly OGCG01 (sample SAMN06268698, study PRJEB24515) | hot springs metagenome | isolation source: Joseph's Coat, Yellowstone National Park, Washington, USA | place: USA:Joseph's Coat, Yellowstone National Park, Washington, USA
GCTCCCACGGCATCAGGCCTCTGGGTATGGTCAGTGGCAACTGTTGGTACCATTTTGGCTACTCCTGGACCCAGGGGCATCACGATGGTTGGCGCAGTGCCGTTGCCCGGATGCAGCTGGAGGCCGTGGCCATGGGTGCCAATGCCGTGGTGGATGTGCGCATGCGCGTGCATCGGGGCGAAAGCCAGGACATGGATTTCGGTCTCGTCGGCACGGCCGTGCGTATTCAGGATCTACCGCCCGCGGCGGAGCCCGCCGTGGCTACGGTGCCGGCCCTGGAATTCGTACGCCTGTTGGAGGACGGTGTGGTCCCGGTGGGCATATCCATCGGCGCCTACTACGACTGGTACCAGCCTTTCCTGGGAACGGCCCTGGATCAGGCGGGACAGATGGCCCCCTTCGGCGCCGCCTTTCAGAATCTCGAAATCACGGACCTGTCGAGTTTTCAGGAAAACGTGCGGCGGCGCGCCCTGTACGATCTGCAGCAGGATGGGCAGCGGCTCGGTGCTGGAGTGCTCGCGCACACCCATTTCTGGCAGGTACTGCGTTTTGCAGGCGATCAGGATCAACCCCAGCGCTACCTCTGTCGCCACATCGCCATTGGCACCGCTGTGAGCTACGAGCGCCAGCAAGCGCCACGGCACGAGCTGCAACCGGTCTTGTCCCTGGGCGACCGTCCCCTCAAACCTTTCACCCCCACCGTCAAGGATCTCGTATGAGCGAAGACACACTGGCACCCCATGCGGTAGAACGACTCAAGGGGCTACGCTCCCAGGGCAGTCACGAGGGTATTTTTACCTCGGATCTTTCCGTCAACGAGTTTGTCATGGTGCGCAAGGCCGAATTCGAGCCCCTGGGCCTGGTGGTCGGCTCGTGCATCTACCACATGGGTATCCAGTACGGCAACTGGAACCAGAACATGGAGATGGATGTCCTCTCCCAGGCCATGTACCAGGCCAGGGAGCTGGCCATCAGCCGCATGGAACAGGAGGCGATCCTGCTCCAGGCCGATGGCATCGTCGGTGTGCGTCTGGAGGTCAAGCGAATGGAGTGGGATCCGGACATCCTCGAATTCATGGCCATCGGCACGGCCATCGCGCACCGCAGCGGCGCTCCCGGTTTCAAGGGCGTGGGCGGCAAGCCCTTCACCAGCGATCTTTCCGGCCAGGATTTCTGGATGCTGCTGCAGGCAGGCTACCGGCCCATGGAAATGGTGATGGGTTCCTGCGTCTACCACGTCGCCCACCAGGGCGTCCTGCGCTCCATGGGCAACATCGGCCGCAACACGGAATTGGAGCAGTTCACCCAGGCCATGTACGACGCGCGCGAGCTGGCCATGGAGCGGATGCAGCACGAGGCGCAGGAGGCCGAGGCAGACGGTATCACCGGGGTGCAGCTGCACGAGGGCAGCCACAACTGGAAGCCACACATCATCGAATTTTTTGCCGTCGGCACGGCCGTCAAGGCCATGGACGGCGCCGACGCCAAGGTGGACGAACTGCGCCCGCAGTTGGTCCTGCCGGTCAACGATTGAGCCCCAAGGGCAAGGAGCAGCCGGATGTCCCTCTTCAAACACGCCAGTGAAATCCTGCAGGCCAGGATCAATCATTTTCTCAACAATGCCGAGGACCCGTCGGAGACCCTGGACCTGTCCTACGAAAAAATGCTGTCCAGTCTGCAGGAGACCAAGCGGCACCTCGCCGACGTGGTCACCGAAAAGGTCTCCCTGGAAAATCAGATGACTGAAGCCCAGAAGGCCGCCGATCGTGCCGAGGCCGATGCGCGCACGGCTTTGGCGGCCAATCGCGAAGACCTGGCCAAGGCGGAGCTTGCGCAGAAGCAGTCGGCCCTGGAAAAACTGCAGTCCCTCAAGGACGCCCACGACCAGATTGCCGCCCAGGCGGACAAACTGACGGATTACGAGCGCAAGCTGCAGGATCGCATCGAACAGTTCCGCAGCCAGAAAGAGGTCATGAAGGGCGAGATGCTCGCAGCCAAGTCGGAGGTGGCCGCGGGTGAGGCCTTGTCTGGCATTGGCAAGGGCATGGACGACGCCGGCGAGGCCATGCAGCGGGCCATGGATCGGACCAAGCAGATGCAGGCCAAGGCCGCGGCGGTGGACGGACTGATGGCCTCGGGCGCGCTTTCCGATCCGCTGGATCCCCGCAGTCAGATGGATCGCGAGATGGATAAGCTGCGGGAAAGTGGCGGGGTGGATGCCGATCTCGCACGCCTCAAGGCGGAAATGGCCAAAGGTTCGACGCCCGAGGGCAAGGCCGAGGCGGACTCCGATACCGCCTCCCACTGAGACTTTCGCAAAGTGGGCGGCTGTGGCAGGATTTGCGGATGGAAAGCAGAACCATCGCGGGGACAGTGCCATGAGCCAGACGGATCCGGTGGAGATTGGCGAGTTTCTCAAGCAGCATCACCTGGCCAAATCCCTGACCCTCGAGGAAATTCACACCCTCGCCCAGTACGTGACCCACGCCCGCTTTGCGCAGAATCAGGTCATTGCGGAGTGGGGTACCCTGGGCGAGGCGCTCTTTTTCTGTGTCCGGGGAGAGATGGCCATCGTTCACCACAGTGCGGACGGTGGGGAGGTGGAGGTGGTGCGCGTCGGGGAAGGGCAGATGGCCGGTGAGATGTCCTTCTTCGACCGCCAGCCGCGCAGCGCCAGGATCGTTGCCAAAGCGGCGGACACCCAGGTGCTGGCCCTCACCCGGGCACATTATCAGCGGCTCAAGGTGGAGCAGCCCTACATCACCACCAACATATTGGAACAGGTCATCATCAGCCTTGACCACCTGTTCCGCAATCTCTCCCAGGAGTACTCGGACTTTTCCAGCTACATCTACGGTAAAAGCGGGCAGGGCTGAGCGGCAGGCGCAGGGGCTTCAGTCGTCGCGGCGCAGCAGCTGCGCGATTCGGCGCAACCGAACCAGAGGATCGTCCAGGACCAAGAGGCGCTGTTTTTCGGCGGCGGGGGCGGGCAAGGCTTGAGCGAGAATCATGCCGGCGGTGCTGGCATCGAGGCTTGCGGCAAGATCCTCTCCGAGGATTTCCACGAGAATGGGTTTGAGCCATTCGTGCTCGAACTCCAGAGGAAGCTTGGGTTCCTCCACCCAGTAACGCGGTCGTCCCTCACTCACCGGGCTCTCGCGGCGCCAGTCCAGCACCGTGAAGCGGCTGCGGCCCTCCACCTCGATGAGCAGTACCCCGTCATCGCTGTCCCAGTCGACGATGTGGGCCAACGTACCCACCGTCTCCGGCTCACCCTCCGCGCCGCCGGGGGCGTTGAGGCAGATACCGAAGTCCCGCTGCTCGCGCAGACAGCGACTGACCATGTCCAGATAGCGGGGTTCAAAGACGCGCAGGCCCATCCGGGCTCTGGGAAAGAGCACCGTGCTGAGCAAGAATAGGGGGATCCACGTTTCGGAATCGTTTTCCATCATGTCCTCACTCCCGCATCGCCATGACCCTTGATCTGCAAGCACCTGCCCTGTCCGTGTACGTGCATCTGCCCTGGTGTCTGGCCAAATGTCCCTACTGCGATTTCAATTCCTATGCCGCCCCGGAATTTCCGGCGGAGCATTATGTGGATGCCCTCATTGCCGACCTCGAACGGGAGCTGCCGCGGATCTGGGGACGGCCGGTGCACAGCATCTTCCTGGGAGGCGGCACACCCAGCCTGTTTCCGCCCGAGAGCATTGCCCGTCTGCTCTCGGAGCTGCGTGCCCGCCTGCGCCTGATGCCCGGTCTCGAGGTCAGCCTGGAGGCCAATCCCGGAGCCAGCGAGGCGGCGCGTTTCCGCGCCTTTCGCCAGGCGGGGATCACGCGCCTGTCCCTGGGGGTGCAGTCCTTTGACGACGGTTTTCTGGCCCGACTCGGCCGCATTCACGACGGCCGAGCGGCCATGGCGGCGGTGTCCGCCATTTTGGAGGCGGGCTTTGCCAGCTGGAACCTGGACCTCATCTTTGCTTTGCCGGGGCAAGACCTGGCAGCGGCCCTGGCCGATCTGGAGCGGGCACTGGCCTATGCGCCCCCGCACCTTTCCCTGTATCAACTCACCCTGGAGGCCGGCACTCCCTTTGCACGCCAGGCCCCATCGGGGCTGCCCGGGGAAGATCTGGCCGCGGACATGGAACTGGCCCTGCGCGAGCGGCTGCAGGAGGCGGGACTTGCGCGCTATGAGATTTCTGCCCACGCCCGCCCGGGACAGGAATGCTGGCACAATCGGAATTATTGGCGCTTTGGCGACTACGTGGGTATCGGGGCTGGCGCGCACGGCAAGATCACCCTGCCGGGCCAGGGTATCTGGCGCAGCCAGAAGCCGGCGCGACCGGAGTCCTACCTGAGCGATGCCTTGGGTCCTGCTGCACAGATCGGACGCGGCCACTGGGTAGCGCCGGCGGAGCGACCCTTCGAGTTTCTGCTCAACACCCTGCGCCTGCTGGAGGGCTTTAGCTGTGCGCAGTTTGAGGCCGGCACCGGTCTGCCCTGTCTGCAGATCGAGCCGCAACTGCGCCGTGCCCGGAAGGAGGGCCTGCTGACCTTTGAGGACGGGCGCTGGCGTCCCACGCGCTTTGGCTTGGATTGGCACAATGAGCTCTGCGGCCGTTTTCTGCCGCGCAGCCCCAGACGCCCAGCGACCCACGCCCATGAACCGAGCTAGTCGCGGCCCATGGCCTCGGCCTCATGACCGGTGATGGAGCCGTCCTTGAAGAGGTACTCGCGCAATTCCTGGTCCAACCGGGGCAGCTTGCGCCGCAGCCATTCCAGGACCATGGCGGCGTGCTCGATTTCCTCGTCGCGGTTGTGCTCCAGCACCGACTTCAGGCTGGGGTCGGTGCAGGCATCGGCGCGCTGCTGGTACCAGTCGACGGCCTCGAGCTCTTCCATCAGCGAGACGATGGCGCGGTGGATGTCGAGGGTGTCCTTGCTGAGCTTCTCAGGGGCTTCGTGCAGACCTTCGTGCGCCACGGCTTGACCCTCCTGTACAGTGATGAAGTTGCCTCGACAGCATAGACCAAGAAAGGTGCGGGAGACAAAGCCCGACGCTGTGCCGCGCCTGGGGTTGGCGCGGGTGCTGTCCAAATGGGGCCTGTGTTCACGGACGGTGGCAGCGCAATGGATCCGCGCCGGGCGGGTGGCGGTGGACGGGCGCATCGTCCGCGACCCCGAGGCGCCGCAGCGAGGTCTGGATCTGTGGATCAGCATCGATGGGATTCCCCAGCAACGGGCCCGACGCCAGGTGCTCATGCTGCATAAGAAAAGGGGAGTCGTGGTATCCCGCAGCGATGAGCGCGGTCGACCCACCGTCTTCGCCGATATACCGCAGGAGCCCTGGCTCGCGCCCATTGGCCGGCTGGATCGCGCCAGCAGCGGGCTGCTACTGTTCAGCAACGATCCGATCTGGAGTCAGCGTCTGCTTGACCCCGCCGGACATCTACCCAAAACCTACCGGGTGCAGATTCGCCCACCCTTGGCGGCCGAGGCGCTACACCATATCGCCACCGCATCGGTACTGGACGGACGACCTTGCCTGCCCATGGAAGTACGTGCGGTGGCCTGTGGCGGCAAGACGCAATGGCTGGAGTTCGTTCTGCAGGAAGGGCGCAATCGCCAGATCCGCCGCCTCCTGGAGGCCCAGGGGGTAGAGGTGTTGCGCCTCATTCGTATTGCCTTTGGTTCCGTGATCCTGGGAGATCTGGCCCCGGGCAGCTGGCGCTGGCTGAGCGAGGCGGAGATCACCGCGCTGGAATCCATGGGCAATGATGAGCTAAGAAAAACTTATGATACTTGACTATCTCATAATATACCTGTATGTTAGTTACAACTAATGTACTGATGGAATGGAGGTGAACGATGGAACTTTGGGAACTGGAGCGTGAGATGGATTTTGTCCGCGCGGTGCAGGAGGCGGAGGCGCGCGGTGCCGACTTCAGCCATGTCAGCGACGAGGAACTGCGGATGCAGTACCTGGCGGGTAAGGATCTGACCGAGTTGAGCGAAAAGCGCGCCGCCTGATCTTCAGGGACGGGCAGATCCCATCCAGGCCAGCCTTCGGGCTGGCCCTTTTTCTGTGGGCTTGCGGACCGACCGTTCGGTCGGTACACTGGGTGCGCTGAGAATCAGGAGCTTTCTCATGACGCAGACTTCCACGGTTTCCGGTCCAGGCAAGGGATCCGTCGTCACCATCACCATCGCGGTCATGTTGGCGGTGGTCATGCAGGTGCTCGATCTGACCATCGTCAATGTCGCGCTCACCTACATGCGTGGCTCCCTCCAGGCCAACAGCGATCAGATCACCTGGGTTCTGACCAGCTACATGGTGGCCAATGTCGTCATCCTGCCGCTGACGGGACTGCTGGTGGAGCGCTATGGACAGCGCACCGTCATGCTCTGGAGTGTGGTGGGGTTTGTCGTGGCCTCTGTGCTCTGTGGCCAGTCGCATAGCCTTCCGGAGATCGTCCTCTGGCGCCTCTTGCAGGGGGTGTTCGGCGCCTCTTTGGCGCCCGTTGGACAAACCATCATGCTCGGTGCCTATCCTCCGGAAAATCGCGGGCAAGCCATGGCCATCCTCGGCATGGGTATCATGTTGGGACCGATTCTGGGGCCAACCCTGGGTGGATATCTGACGGATACGCTCAGCTGGCGGTGGGTCTTTTACGTCAACGTCCCCTTTGGAATCCTTGCCTTCCTGCTCATGCAGGCCGTGCCCGATGGTGGTCGAAGCGACCATCCGCGGCCGGTGGACTGGCTTGGCTTCGGTCTCATGGCGTTGGGTCTCGGCGCGCTGCAGGCGGTCTTGAGCCTTGGTAATCAGGACGACTGGTTCAGCTCGCACACCATCATCATCCTGACGCTCGTGTCGGTGTTGGGTCTGGCCTTCTTCCTCTGGCGTTCCCTGGACATCCGCCACCCCGTGGTAAATCTGCGCCTGCTGCGCGATCGCAATCTCGCCATCGGCAGTATGGGCATCGCCATCTTTGGTCTGGCGCTCTTCGGCACCATGGTGATCTTGCCCATCATGCTCGAGGACTACCTGCGCTACGAGGCCTTTACCACGGGCCTCGTCATGGCGCCCCAGGGTCTCGGCGCCATGCTGGCCATGATGCTGGCAGGACGCCTTCTGGGACGCGGCATCAATCCGCGGGACATCGTCATCGTCGGGATTTTCTTCGGCGCCCTCGGAACCTGGTTTACCACCCTCTATAACCTCGATATCAGCATGGCCTGGGTCATCTGGCCTGCCTTCATCCGCGGTATCGGTTTCGGTTTTGTCACCATTCCGCTCTTTACCCTGGCCTTCAGTACCCTGGACAAATCGCAGCAGGCGGAAGGTTCGGGCATTTTCAATCTGATGCGGACCCTTGGCGGGAGTATCGGTATCGCCATCGTCTCGACGGTGATGACGGAGCAGAGGCAGGTCGCCTGGAACCAGATGGGCGGTCACATGAGCAATTTCAATCCGGCCATGAGGCATTATCTCAGTGCCGCGGGCCTGGACCGAGATCCCACCACCTGGCACATTCTGGGCCAGATCGTGCTGCTACCGCAGGCGGGCATGCGCGGTATCCTGGACGCCTTCGTTCTGGTGCTCTATGGCTTTTTGGTACTCTTGCCGCTTGTACTCTTTTTGAAAAAGCCAGCGGACAAGGCCGCCACCGCCGCACCTCCGGCGGAGTGAGGCACGTGATGGCGTTGCCCGTATGGATTCAGTGGGCGGCGGTGCGTTCCAGCTGTGGCGCACCCGGTAGCCACAGCGTGCGAGCAAAGCCCCAATCCAGGAGTTTGAGGCTCTGCCAGGATGCCTTCCAGAAACCGCGGGCTTCGTCGTGGAAGGAAGGAACGCCGAGGACCACGGCAATGAGCTTGACGCCATCCTGCGTTCCCGTGGCCACCAGACAGTGCCCTGCGGCATCGGTATAGCCACTCTTCATCCCCGTGATGAAAGGCACACGCCCCACCAAAAGATTGGGGTTGGGGTAGGTGATGCCGCCGTAGGTGAAATGCTCGTGCTGGAAGAAGGGCATGTACTGCGGGAACTGGGTCATGATGGCCCGGGTGAGCAGGGCAATATCGTAGGGGCTGGCGGTGTTGTTGGGATGCGGTAGGCCATCGGGGTCGTAGAATTGCGTGGAGAGCATCCCCAATTGGCGCGCCGTGCGGTTCATCTTGCGGACGAAGGCAGGCACACTGCCGGAAACGAGGTGCGCCGCTTCCACCGCGGCATCGTTGCCCGATGGTACGGTCATACCGAGGATCATCTGGGCGACGGTGAAGGGCACCCCGGCGCGCAGATCCATGGTGGATCCGCCCGTGTGCAGGGCCGCCGGGCAGGGTTTGAATTGCTGCTGCAAGCTCAGGTGCCCGCTCTGCAGATCTTGAAAGAGCAGGTAGAGGGTCATCAACTTGGTGATACTGGCAATGGCGTAGGGCCGATAGGCGTGCTTCGTTGCTAGAATCTGCCCGGTCTCGGCATTCATGAGAATGTAGGCCCGCGCATCGATGACGGGGAGCCCCGCCTGCACGATATTCTGTGCCCGTGCACTGGTGCTATGGAGCAGCATGGCGCAGGCAACCAGGGACAGGAGCAGTGGCACGATATGGGCCATCTGCGCTGCGGTCCAGCGGAGATACGGGACGGGCATGGCGTTTTTTGCTAGCATGGTCTTGCTCCGACCGGGCTTGGAGTAGGTTGGGAAGATGGACGTCCAGGTCTCTGGGATATTAGGCCCTTTTCTCTTTTCTGCCTAGCCCTGAGGGGGCTCAGGCTGGTCCTCGGGATCAAGAACAGGTAGACTGGTCGGTATGTTTACCCAACACTCCCTGGCTTGGTCTTCTCTGTGGCAGCATCCTGAGCTTCTCGGCATGGCCGCCCTCGTCGTGCTGTTGGCCTTTTATGTGCGCGCCGTCATCGGTTTTGGTTCGGGTCTCATTTCCGTCGCCCTGCTTGCGCTCATCTTTCCGGTCAAGGAAGTCGTGCCGGTGGTGCTGCTCCTGGATCTGGTGGGCTCCGTTCTGCTGGGCGCCTACGATTTTCACGAGATCCGCTGGCCGGAGTTGCGTTGGCTCGTGCCCGGCAGCCTCCTGGGTCTGGCCGCGGGCGCCTTCATCCTCGCCGATACCGATGCCCAGAGCCTGACCCGTTTCTTGGGACTCTTCATTCTGGCCTACGTGGTCTACGCCTTGGTTCTGAAGCCCGAGAAACTGCCCCGTCTGAGTCTGCCCTGGGGTTTACCCCTCGGCATCTTCGGTGGAGTCATCGGTAGTCTCTACGGCGGTGGCGGGCCGCCCATCGTTGCCTACCTGCAGATGCGTCATCTGGACAAGCGGGCCTTTCGCGCGACCTTTCAGGGTATTGCGCTTGCGGACAATATCGTGCGACTTTTTTTGTACATCGGATTGTCGCTGCTGACGCTGCCTCTGGCCATCAGCTTCGTGTTCCTCGTGCCACCCGTGCTGCTGGGCTTGTGGGCAGGCAACCGTCTGCACTTTCGTATTCCGCAGCGCGCTTTTTTGCTGTCCACTCTGGCCCTGCTGACCATCGTTGGAATTCAGTACCTCATCTGATATCGGGAGAACCATCGTGGCAAGAACCCCTCTGGATGAATTACGCAAACGCGCCCAGGGCGCACTGTCTCTGGATGTCGCTTTCATCGGCGTCGTCAACGGCCTCTTTTCTGCCCTGCACGACCTGGGCGGCGCGCAGGTTCAGGGCCTGGCAGAAAAAACGGGGATGGATGCCGGCTATCTGCAGCGCTGGTGCGACGCAGCCTACGCCTTTGGCTGGCTGGAGCGCAAAGGCGATGCATTCCTCCTGAGCGACGACGGAGCGGCCATGCGACCGGAGGCAGAGGACAGCACCATGGCCCTGGCCATTGGTGCCGTTTTGTCCGCCCACATGGCTGAGCGCGCAGCGGGGCTGATGCGTAGCGGTGAGCGTCCTGGTGAGAAAGTGCTGGCCGAACGCGAAACCATACTGCCCTGGTTTGGTGCCATGCTCGAGCACAACTTCCGGCGCAGCTTTGAAGAGAAGGTGCTGCCGGCCGTGCCCATTTTTGCGGAAATAAACGAACGCCAGGGGCTTGCCGTGGATCTTGGCTGCGGCAACGGCTGGTATCTGCGCGCGCTTCTGGGGCGTTGCCGCTCCCTGCGCGGCCTCGGGCTCGACGGTTTTGACGAAAACATACGTGAGGCCCAGCGCCTCGCCCAACGGGAGGGCCTCGGCGATCGTCTGCACTTTGCCCAGGGCGACATCCATCGCTTTGCACTACCGGAGCCCGCCGATCTCATCGCCATGAATCGCGCCCTGCACCACGTCTGGGAAGCGCGCGGCAGCCTCTTGGAGCGTTTGCACGGCGAACTGCGCCCCGGTGGGGCTCTGGTCATCTGGGAACCGTCCTGGCCCGAGGATACTGCGGTTTTGCGCGAGCCAGCGTATCGCACCATGGCCTTCCAGAACCTCTCCGAGCACATCCAGGGCAATCATTTCCTGCACCCTGAAGAAATTGCCGAGGCGCTAACCGCTGCCGGCTTTGCCGCCAGCATCCATCGCGTGGGTAGCGATGCGGTGGTGGTCGGCCGACGCCCCTGAGGGAGAGACCCGGGGCCATTGCTTTTTTCTGCCGCGCGCACTATCCTGCGGCGATATGGGGCGGTAGCTCAGCTGGGAGAGCGTCGCGTTCGCAATGCGAAGGTCGGGAGTTCGATCCTCCTCCGCTCCACCATACCTATGTGAGGGCTTGGATAGTCTCCGAGCCATTTTTTCGCCTGCGGTCCCCGCGCCGCGCGGGGTTCCGGCCAGCTGTGCTGCCGGGTGGCTGCCAGCCGGATCGTCGCGAATCGACCACGATCTCTGCCGGGCCCGTCCATATCCTCCGTTTGGCCTGCGGCTAGGAGCAGATGCTGAGCCAGCAAGGCGAAAGCAGGTGCCCCAGAACGATGCCACCTCACTCACCGCAATGGCGGCTGCGCAAGTGCCGGTGTGCCTCCTGCCATTGGGGTAGTAGCGCCTCTACCCGGCTATAAAAACGGTTGTTGTGATGGCGCTCGTGAAAATGGACCAACTCGTGTACCACCACGTATTCCAGGCAGTGCTCCGGGTGGTGGATCAACTCGAGGTTCAGGGTGATACGGCGGGTGCGGGTGCTGCAGCTACCCCAGCGCGTTTTCATGGGGCGAATGTGCCAGGCGACCTCGGTAAGCCCAAGTGGGCGCCGGTACACCTCCACCAGCGGCGCAATGCGCAGCGCCAGTTGATCGTGGTAAAAGCTCTGCAGCAAATGGGCGCGCTCTGCGGCGGTACTGGGTTTTTGGGTCCATAGCCGCAGTTCCCCGTCAACCAGACGTACCGTCGACGACCTCGCACCGGACCGCACGCGCAGGGGATACGGCACGCCAAAGATCCGGATCCGCTCGCCGTCGGTAAAGCGGTTTTGATCCTGCTCTCTGGTAGCCAAAAGCCGCGCACGTTGGGTGTCGATCCACGCCCTGCGCTCATGGAGCAGGGCGAGTACCGCAGAAAGCGGCATCCCGAGGGGTGCGGTGACCTCGATATCGCCGCCAGGCGGGCGTATGCGTAGATAGCTGTGGCGATTGGGTTTGAACAATACGCGAACTTCAAGTCCACGCCAGACCAGGTGATTTTCCCTTCCCCTCCCGCGCAGCATGGGCAGGAAACTAGTCCGGATCGGGTAAGCAGGACCAGGCGACGCTCTCCCCCGCCCGCAGGGGCACCAGACGATCGCCGGCGAGATTCAGGGACTCGGGCATGGTCCAGGGGCGTCGCACCAGCCGGATGTGGTCGGTATTCTCGGGTAATCCATAAAAACGCGGACCGTTACGACTGGCAAAGGCTTCCAGTCGATCCAGAGCGTTGGCGGCAGCAAAAACCTCGGCGTACAGTTCGATGGCGGCCGGTGCGGAATAGATGCCGGCGCAGCCGCAGGCGGATTCCTTTTGCCCGCGCGGGTGCGGGGCGCTGTCCGTCCCCAGGAAGAACTCCGGCGCCCCGCTGGTGGCTGCTGCCACCAGGGCCTGGCGATGGCGTTCACGCTTCAACACCGGCAGGCAGTAGTGGTGCGGACGGATACCACCCTGAAAGAGGGCGTTGCGATTGTGAAGCAGGTGATGGACCGTGATGGTGGCGGCCAGCCGCTGGGAGTGGCCGCGCACGAAGTCCGCCGCCTCTGCCGTCGTGATGTGCTCGAGCACGACCTTGAGCCCCGGAAAGTCCGCCAGCACAGGCGTGAGTATCCGTTCGATGAATACGGCTTCGCGATCGAATATATCCACCTCGGGGTCGGTCACTTCGCCGTGTAGCAGGAGGGGCAGACCGTGTTTTTCCATGGCGGCGAGCACCGGATAGACCCGGCGGATGTCGCGAACGCCGTTCTCGGAATTGGTGGTCGCTCCCGCTGGATAATACTTGATACCGTGGACGAAACCGCTGTGTACCGCGGCCTCGATTTCCCCCACGGGCGTGGCTTCCGTGAGGTAGAGGGTCATGAGGGGTTGAAAATCGGAGGACGCCGGCAGGGCAGCCAGGATCCACTCACGATAGGCAGCGGCCGCAGCCACGGTGGTAACGGGCGGTTTCAGGTTGGGCATGACGATGGCGCGGGCAAAACATCGGGCCGTGGCCGGCAGGACGGCGGCGAGGAGTTCGTTGTCGCGTAGATGCAGATGCCAATCGTCGGGACGGATGAGCCGCAGTTGCTCCGTACCGGCGGACTCGTCTGCGGGTGGCACGGACGCAATCATGGCTGCGGGGGGGACGACTGCGCCGCCTGCGCGCGCAACTGTTGCTGGATCGCTTCCTGCTGGATCTGCAGCTGGTTGTCCTTCAGTCGCTGGGCCTCACGCCGTTGTTCCTGCTGCAGGGCGGATTCCTGCTGATCCAGCTCCATCTGATTCAGCTGCAACCGTTGCTCGTTGATGGCGCTTTGCAGCGCCAGTTGGGCCGGATCGTTCTGCGTGGCGGGCGCTATATACACCGATGCCTGCGTCATGCTCACCATACCGGCCACGAGCAGGGGAAGGGCTGCCCAGCAATGCCTACGTCCCATGGCTCTTCTCCCGAAGCGTGCACAGCCCCGGAGTATACCAGATCCCGACACCACCGAGATAAGCCCTCACTGCCTACGGCTCGCCGTCCGCAAACCGTTAGGCGCGACACGCTTCCAGGGTGGCTGTGCCTGGTGCTGGGCGAGCGCTTATCCCGAGAAAGTCGCACGGTTTACCTCGACTCCGTACCGGGCACCAGAAATACCGGCTCTTGGTCGGCGGGCATGGTGGCGAGCTCTTCTTCCGTCATCCGAGCGTAAATTTCGAGGAGATAACCCGTGGGATCGCGCAGCCAGAGTTCGTGCAGAGGTGTGCCGCGCCAGGTGCTGCGCGGCGGCTTGACCACCTCGGCACCGGCGGCCACGGCGCGATGGTAGGCGGCGATCACCGCTTCCTTGCTCCGCACTCCCAGGCCCACGTGGTAGAGGCTGTAGGTGTCGAGGGGCTCGTCCCGGTCGTTGACGAGAATCACCAGATTCAGGCAGAGATCGGGGACGATGAAGGTGCTGAAGCGCGCCGTCTGTTGTCTGGGCTCAACCCCGAAAAAGTCCCGATAGAAGGCCGTGCTGCGGGCAAGATCGGTTACCCGGAAGCTCAGATGAAATTCCTGGCGAGCGGGCACCAGGGGAGACAACTCGGTGGACATGCAGTAATCCTCAGGGTTCACTGTGACCAATGCGTTCCAGTTCCGTGCGCAGGCGACTGGGATCTTCGGCTAGCCATTCGGCGACGGGCAGTTGCAAAAGCCCCTCGATGCGATGGCGCAGGATTCGATAGGCTTTCTCGAAAGCGGCCTCGATTTCCGCCTCGCTGCCGGTCGCCTTGGCGGGATCGTCTACCCCCCAATGGGCGCGCAGGGCAGGGCCGAGATAGGCCGGGCAGGTCTCGCCGGCGGCGCCGGCGCAGACGGTGATGACGATATCCGGGGTAGTGGGCAGATCGTCCCAGGACTTGCTGGCGAGACCTTCGGTAGAGAAGCCTTCCCGCTGCAGGAGGGCAACACTGCGCGGATGCACATAACCTGCCGGATGGCTGCCGGCGCTGCTGGCGTGGAGCCTGCCCTGGGCAAGGCCGTTGAGGGTGGCTTCGGCCAGGATGGAACGACAGGAGTTGCCGGTGCACAGAAAGAGGATCTCGGGGGTTTTCATCGGTGTCACCTCGGTGGGGCGGCGGAAGCGGTGGCTGCTGCGCTGGATTCGGACTCGTCGGGGATAGTGCAGGATTGGGTGCCGCGACAGCAGTTTTCGGTAAGGTAGGCGACCAGGGAGCGCACCACGGGCATCTGCGCCCGGTAGCGCTGGAAACGTCCCTCGCGGTGGACGATGACGAGATCGGCGTGCTGCAGAACCTTGAGGTGAAAGGATACGCCGTTGTGCAGTTGCCCGATCCGTTCGGCAATCTGGCCGGAGAAAAGGCCTTCCGGCTCGTGCTCCACCAGTAGGCGAAAAATGGCGAGCCGCACCGGCGAGGCCAGGGCCTCGAGGCGGGCGACAATGCGATCGCTGTGCTCTTCGGTCATGGGATTCCAATGGTTCAAGTTAGATTGAATTATTGACAAATGTTTTTGGCTCGTCAAGACTACCGGCAATTTCACCCAAGGAGTACAGGATGCTTGCCCTGGCCATCTTCGTTGTGACCCTGATCCTCGTCATCTGGCAGCCCAAGGGACTCCAGATCGGTTGGAGTGCCATGGGCGGTGCGGTCGTCGCCCTGGCCACCGGGGTCATCACCTGGAGCGATATTCCTGTGGTCTGGCATATCGTCTGGGATGCTACCTTTACCTTCGTCGCCCTCATCATCATCTCCCTGATTCTGGACGAAGCCGGTTTCTTCCATTGGGCGGCTCTGCACGTGGCGCGCTGGGGCGGTGGGCGTGGGCGTCGGCTCTTCCCCCTCATCGTCCTGCTGGGGGCGATGATTTCTGCCGTATTCGCCAACGACGGGGCGGCGCTGCTGCTCACCCCCATCGTCATGGCCATCCTGTTGCGGCTCGACTTCTCACCCAAGGCCACCTTCGCCTTTGTCATCGCCACCGGTTTTGTGGCCGATACCACCAGTCTGCCGCTGATGATCTCTAACCTCGTCAACATCGTCAGCGCCAATTATTTCAATATCACGTTTGATCGCTATGCCCTGGTGATGGTACCGGTGGATCTGGTGGCACTGGCGGCCACCCTGGGGGTGCTCTGGCTTTACTTTCGTCGCTCCGTGCCCGCGTCCTATCCTACCGCCCACCTCGACGCTCCGCGCACGGCCATCCAGGATCCTGTGGTCTTCCGTGCCGCCTTTCCGGTGCTGGTTTTGCTACTAATCGCCTACTTCGTTACCGCGCAGTGGCAGGTACCGGTATCGGTGGTGACGGGGGCTGGGGCGCTGATCCTCCTCGCTTTGGCCGGACGTTGGTTGCAGGGCGGGCGCGGCGCCCGCATTCCCGTACGCAAGGTCTTGCACGAGGCCCCCTGGCAGATCGTGATTTTCAGCCTCGGGATGTATCTGGTGGTCTATGGGCTGCGCAATGCCGGTTTGACCAACTATGTGGCCATGGCCCTGGCGTATCTGGCGGCACAAGGTACCGTTCTGGCGGCGATTGGGTCAGGCTTCCTGGCCGCGGCGCTGTCCTCGGTGATGAACAACATGCCGGCGGTTTTGGTGGGCGCCTTGGCCATCCACCAACTGCCGGTGGCCACGGATCCGTTGATACGGGAAATCTTCGTCTACGCCAACATCATCGGTTGCGATCTTGGCCCCAAGTTCACGCCCATCGGCAGTCTGGCCACCCTGCTCTGGCTGCATGTGCTGGGCCGCAAAGGCATGACCGTGACCTGGGGCCAATACATGCGCACCGGACTCCTCATCACCCCGCCGGTACTGTTCCTGACGCTGCTGGCCTTGGCGGCTTGGTTGCCACTACTCTGAAAAAGGCGTTTGAGAAATTTTGTCTTCCCTCGGGTCATGCGCGAACGGTTCGGCCATGGCCGGATGTTGCGACCCGGTGAGGTCCGCCACCGCAATCCCTGCCAAACGCGGCACACCTGCGCTTCCATGTTGCGGACTGCCGGGGAAGATCCTAGGTGGATTGCCGGCCAGATGGGGTATGAAGACGGGGTACGACTCGACTGGGGTAGGCTCATCAGGTGCCCCATGTCAACCCATCTGCCTAGAGCAGGACTCTCGCCCTTTGGTCACCATTGGATCAAAAGAACGGGGCGGCGAAGCATAGGGCTGGAAATGGCAATCTCATGGATGGTGCGAAAGGGGAGACTCGAACTCCCACGCCTTGCGGCGCTGGAACCTAAATCCAGTGCGTCTACCAATTCCGCCACTCTCGCCTTTACGCTATCTTAAGCACTAACCGCTCTTTTCACAACGACGAGGATCCCATGGCCAAGTCATCATCCCAACCCTCTCGGTTGCGTCGCCTTCTGGCTGTCGAGTCGGCGCGGATCATGGCGGAGGAGGGCATTGCGGACTACCGCTTTGCCAAGGAGAAGGCGGCCCGCCGCCTGGGTAGCGGCAGCACCCAGCAAGATTGGCCCAGCAACTCGGAGATCCAGGCCGAACTCAAGGCGCGGTTGCAGCTGTTTCACGGCGAATCCCAACCCCTCGAACTGCGCCGCCTTCGGGAGGTTGCGCTGGAGGCCATGGGCTGGCTCAAGGATTTTCGTCCCTTGCTGGCAGGTGCGGTACTCAACGGCACGGCCACGCGCCATAGCGCCATCGTTCTGCATCTCTTTGCCGATACCCCGGAGAGCGTCATCTTTTTTCTCATGGATCAGCAGGTGGCCTATGAAGAGGGCTGGCAGCGGCTGCATTTCGGCGACGAAGCGCCCCAGGAGTATCCCCAGATCCGCATGACCCGTGGGGGGGCAGAATTGCGTCTGGTCATCTTTGCTCCCGACGAGGATCGGCGCCGTCCGGCATCGGCGGTGGACGGTAAGCCTCTACAGCGGGTCAACGCCCAGCAGTTGCAACGTTTGCTGGATTCCGAGGCATCACTGCCCGCTTATTCCTGAGGTGTCGGTAAAACCTCTGGACTGGGCGTTGGACGAAGGTGCTGCCAACTTACCAGACTGAGGGCGATGAAGATGGCGATCATGCCCAGGCTTTCCCAGCCGCCCGGTACCTCGTCCAGCTGCCACCAGGCCGCGAGGACGCCGATGAGCGGCGCCAGCAGCATGGCCATGCCGGCTACCCCCGACGGTAGATGCTTGAGGGCATAGGCCCAAAGCAGGTAGGCAATGGCCGTACCCGGTATGACATTGTAGACTAGGGCGGCGGTGAAGAGCGGGCTCCACTGGATACGCAGGGGGTCTATCCAAAGGCTTACGACAATGAGACCGACGGCGCCCAAGGCCGTCTGCCAGAAAGTCGCGTTGAGGAGATCCTGGCCCGGTGGCATGTGGCGTTTTTGCCAGATGGCGGCCCCCGCCCACAGTAGGCCCGATAACAGCGCAAAGGCCGGTCCTTGCCAGGCGCCATGAAAATCCCACGGGCTCAATATGCACAAGAGCCCCAGTAGCGCCAGAAGGAGCGCTGGCCAATGCAGTCCGTGCAGACGCTCCCCCAAAAGTGGCCAAGCCAGCAGCATGAGCCAGATGGGCATCATGTACACGAGGATGGCCGTCTTTCCCGCGCCGCCATATTCCAGGGCCCAGAGGGTGAAACCCACAAAGCCGGTGCTCTGCAGCAGGCCAAAGGGCAGGACGTAGCGTAGGGGAGGTCGCCGCAGGGGACGTTTCAGGAGCAGTAGCAAGGGGAGGAGCACGACCGCCCCCAGGGCCACGCGTAGTGCCGCAAAGATCAGGGGTGGGCAGTCCTCTATGGCTACCTTCATGACCACCCAGTTGTAGCCCCAGATCAGGGCAATGGTGACGATGGCGGCAAGGGGAAGCCAGGGAGCAGGGGTCGGGGAGTGAGTGCGCATGAAAGTCCGCGGGCGGCCAAAAAAGATCGGGAAAGACCACCGCGCCGCTACGGTGGCCTCTCCCGTATCTTAGAATAGCCTAATGATGCACTTTGGCGCGATCGTAGGCAGCCGGCCACGGCCAGTCGACGCCCAACCGTGCGGCCGCCTGCAAGGGCCAGTATGGATTACGCAGCAGTTCCCGCGCCAGAGCCACGGCGTCCGCCTGTTCCGTGACGAGAATGTGCTCTGCCTGCATGGCCTCAGTGATGAGGCCGACGGCGACGGTAGGAATGCCGACGGCCCGACGGATGGCTGCGGCGAAGGGCGTCTGGAAGCCGGGGCCAGCGGGGATTTTCGCGTCTGGAGTCAGGCCGCCGCTACTGCAGTGTACGACATCCACGCCGCAGGCCTGGAGTTCCCGACTGAAGGCGATGGACTGCTCCAGATCCCAGCCTCCCTCCACCCAATCCGTGGCCGATATGCGCACCCAGAGGGGGAGCTCCTCGGGCCAGACGGCGCGTACCGCGGTCGCCACCTCCAGCGGAAAGCGCACACGTCCGGAAAAATCGCCGCCGTAAGCGTCGTCCCGTCGGTTGCTGATGGGGGAGAGGAAACTGTGCAGGAGATAGCCATGGGCCATGTGCAGTTCCAGCACCTGAAAGCCGGCCCGGTGCGCACGCCGGGCGGCCGCCACGAAGTCCGCCTTCACCCGCTCCATATCCTCTGTGCTGAGGGGACGGGGGATGGTGTGGGAAGGGCTGAAGGCCAATGCACTGGGGGCTACCGGCTGCCAGCCCAGTTCCGCCTCGGGTGGGATGGGTTGACCTCCATGGAAGGGGGCTGCCGTCGAGGCCTTGCGGCCCGCATGGGCGATCTGTATGCCGGCAACGGCACCTTGCTCCTGCAAAAAGCGAACGATGGGCGCCAGGGCGTCGGCCTGGACATCGTTCCAGATGCCCAGATCTTGTGGCGATATGCGACCTTCCGGACTTACCGCCGATGCCTCCACCAAAATGAGGCCTGCTCCGCCCACGGCACGACTGCCCAGGTGCACCCGGTGCCAGTCTCCGGCGACGCCATCGGGAGTCGAATACTGGCACATGGGGGCCATTACGATCCGGTTGCGTAAGGTGACGGAACGCAGTGTCCAGGGGGTGAACAGACGCTGGGTCACGCCTGCACTCCCAAGCCGCGCCCGAGATGCGCCAGGGTCATTTCCCAGCCCTCCTGCGCCGGTCCGGCGCGGTAGCTGTCGCGGCGGTCACTGAAGAAGCCGTGCGGGGCCTCCGGAAAGACCGTGAGCGTATAACGCTTCTTGGCGGTGCTCAGGGCCGCAGCGATGCGGCCATGCTCTTCCGGGGTAATGGAGCTGTCCTCGGCGCCGTAGAGCAGGAGCAGGGGAGCCTGCATCTGGTTCACGTGACCCAGGAGCGGCGGACGTCCGGCAGGGTCTTTATCCGGGGCGATACCGCCGCCGTAAAAAGCTACGGTCGCCGCCACGCGCTCAGCGAGCTGGGCATTGGCGAGGAAGGCATAGCGCCCACCCATACAAAAGCCCAGCACACCGACCTTTGGACCACGTACCTCAGGACGCTGGAGTACACTCGCCACGGTGGTTTGGGCTTCCGCCATGACCTGGTCGTCCTTGAGCGTGCGCAGGTGCCCGATGGCGCCGTCGAAGTCCGTGTATTCATAGACCTTGCCGTGATAGATGTCGGGCACGATGGCGCAGTAACCGGCCTTGGCGAGGCGCTCTGCCAGCTCTCGAAAATGCTCGTTCACGCCAAAGGCCTCGATGAATACGAGTACCGCGGGGTGCGGTCCAGGATTCGTGGGGCGCGCGTACCAGGCGCGAAGCGAAGGGTTCAGTTCCAGCCACTCGGATTGTATTGCAGACATGGAATCTCCTGTTGCTATTCACGGGGTGGGCGACACCATTATCCTACCGACCGATCGGTACTTTCGTAAAGTCTCTGGAGAGGGCTCGAATCCAGGACTCAGGGACGCAAGGAGCCCAGGTACAGGCGGAGCTGCCCAAGGCAGCGCCGGTACGCATCCACCGACTGGGCATTTTTGCCAAGACCGACGCAACCCTCGACTCCGGCAACGATGAACAGGGCCGCCTCAGCGGCGACGACATCGCCACGCACGTGACCCGCCTCCTGACCGCGTGCCAGGGCTTGGGCAAGCACCTCCGTCCAGCGCTCGAGGATCACCTGCAGGGCTTGGCGAAATTGCTCGTCCAGCGGGCTCATTTCTTGAATCAGGTTGTTGAGGGGGCAGCCGTAGCGCAAAACCCGTTCGTCCGCGCTGGCGATCTTGTCGCAGAGGATTTTGTCCAGTTGCTCCAGAGGGTCATCGCCCTCGCTGAGGGGCGCAAACCAGCGTCTTGCCAGATCGGGAGCGATTACGTCGTGCACCACCGCAAGGCCAAGTTCCTGCTTGGTGCCGAAGTGGTGGTACAGCGCGCCCTTGCTCACAGAGGTCTTGGCCAGGATGCGCTCCAGACTTGCCGCCTGAAAGCCGCATTCCAGTATCTCAGCGTAGGCTGCTGCGAGCAGGTCGTTGCGCGTCTGCTCCGGATCACGAGATTTTCTCAGTGTGTCCACCATGGTCTGATCAAAATACCGACCAATCGGTATTTCGTCAAGACCTTGTATGCGTCCACCACCTTTGGCACTGGGGCTGATGTTGCAGGAGGAAGGATAGCGGTGGTTGTTGGCCGAGTCGATGGTGTGGTCGTTCGGCGTTGTAGAAGACGAGCCACTCGGCGAGTTTTTGGTTGAAGCGGGCGAGGTCGGTGAAGAGCAGGTCTTCGTGGTAGTCGACGAAGGATTCCTGGATGGTGCGATTGAAGCGTTCGGCATGGGCATTCATTTTTGGGGTCTTGGGGTAGGTATACCAACGGGCGATCTGCTGTTCCGTGAGGGTTTGGGCGAAGCCCGCCTCAAACTCGGAGCCGTTGTCGGAGAGCAGCACCTGGGGCTTTTGCGGGAGCAGATCCAGGACGGCGGCGAGGGCCGCCTGGGTGTGGCGTGTGGCTTTGCTGGGTAAAGCGACGGCCAAGGCAAAGGCGCTGGCTGGGTCGATGAAGGTGACGAGGTAGCGTTTCAGCCCGTCGCGAACCCGCTCGATAGTGTCCACCGCCAGGCACTGCAAGGCAGTGGTGGCCACCCCCTTGGGCTTGCGCGGCTTGCGAGAACGCTGCATAGGCTTGGGGCGACCACGGGCATCGAGGCGCGCGGGGCTGTGGCGCATTTTATCCGGTGCACGGGCGATGATTCTGCCGAGGGTGGACACCGATGGCAGCGCGATACCCTTCTCCGCACACCAGGGGCGCAGCAGGACGTGCAGCTTGTCCTTGCCGAGATTGGGGTGAAGGGTACGTAGCCGCCGAATTTCCGCTACCAGCCTGGGGTCGGTCTTGGGGCTGCGTCGGCGTTTGGGCGCGCTGGACTGGCTGGCCAGGGCGGCGGGATTGCCGCCTTCGGCCTTCAAGGCCGCTCGCCACCGATAGAGCGTCCTTCGGGACACCCCAAAGGCATCGCAGGCGGCCACCAAACCGTGTTTGTCCCAGAACTGTACAATTCTGAGTCGTTCTTGTGCATCTTTCGGAGTCATCTCCCAACGATGCCCCAAGCCCGCTACCCGGTAAAACCCTCGGATCCGGTACCCGACATGTTGAACCTGCATGGCACTCCTCCCTCGCCAAAGAAGTGCCAAAGGTTTGTGAACTTATGCACGCCTGCGCGGAGATCTGTTCCTACCGCTCCGCTGTTCGCAGAGGCGAGCATCCGGATACGTGGACGATTTCCGTCGGAGTGGTGCTTACGCCCTGAGCCTTCGTTCTCCCAACAGTCTGGACCGGGAGGAGGGATATCGGCTACCGACGCGGGAACTCGGGCGTGACATTTGGGTCTGTGCCTTTGAAGAGGCGCGGGAGCCGACACCGTGAGCGATAAAGAGCAATCACCCCAGAGCGAGTACGTGCAGGCACGCAGAATTCTCGGCGTCGCCCTGATCAGCGGTGCCGTCACCATCGGCAGCGCGCTATTGCTGTTATTGCTGTGGTGGCTGCGCTGATCGTCGCCAAGGCTACCCTATTCAACGCATCCCAACCCCCGTTTTTTGCGTATTAACAATGACCTCTTATTAAGAACTGGATCCAGGCGTCTTCCAACGCTTGCAAAAAATGCGTGTGGCCACCGTCCATAGTCGCTGGAGTGTGTTCAGGAGGTGAGCTGTGGCTGCGGAACGCGGTGGCGGTGTGCGTTTGCTGCGATACAGGGCTAGCGTGTTGTGGTTGGCGCTGCTCTTGTTGGCCTTTTCGGCGCAGGCTCTGGGGGTAGACGAGGGGAATCTGCAGGTTGAGGTACAGCGGGTTGCCGATGGCTTCGCGGTATATGCGGTATTCCCGGTAGCGGTGACGCCAGCTCGAGCCTTTGCGGTGATGACGGATTACGGGCATATGGCGCAGTTCATCCCGCAGATGCACAAAAGCCAGGTGCTGTGGCGTGACGGAGCGCACGAGTCGGTACTCCAGGAAGGGTCCATCAAACTCCTGTGGTTACGTATCCCCACCTTTGTGGTGATGTCCGTGCATCGGCTGTCGGATCGAGCGGTGCGCTTTCACAGTACCGGAGGGAGCATGGCGATCCGCGGGCAGGCCGAGGTCCGCGCGTCGGCCGACGGCAGCGTGGTGGAGTATCGCGCCACACTGGAACCCCAGACCCTGGTGCCCATGGGTCTTGCCCAGAATCTCGTGGCTCGCTACATCCGCGGGCAGATGGAGGCCTTACGCGCGGAAATGCTGCGGTTTGGGTGACGGGCGCCTACATCCAAAAGTCTGCCGCTGTCGTAGTGTGGGTGGGCAGCATGCGATTGCCCACGTTTCCTTCCTTCCTGATCGTGGAGTGTGTTATGTCGAAAGAGAGTCGTTATCCTAACTTGAAGCCGTATCTCGCTTTTGCTGTTGCCTCGGTCTTTGCCCTGAATGTCGGCGTTGCCGCTGCGGCGGACAGCCACGCCACCCCCGAGTCCATCCAGAAAGCCGACATCAAACTGCCCATAAAGAACTACATCGCTGAATTCGGCGGCGTGGAAGGAGTCAAGGCCCTCATCGATACCTTCGTGAGCAAGGTGGCCGCCGATCCGCATATCAATGTCTACTTTGCCAAGACCAATATTCCGCACCTCAAGTACGAGCTGACCCAGCAGGTCTGTGAGATTGTGGGCGGCCCCTGCACCTACACGGGGCAGAGCATGGATCAGTCGCATCGCGGTTTGCAGGTTACCACGGCCGCCTTCAACTATCTCGCGCAGGATATGATCGACGCGATGGACGAGCGAGGTATCCCCATCGCCGCCCAGAACTACCTGCTGCGGCAGTTGGCTGCCATGGAGCCCCAGATCGTCACGGCCAAAGGGCCTTTGGGCTAAGACGTCGCGCCGTTACGGTAGCGGCGGGTGACAGGGAATCCGGCTGTCCCTATCCTAGGGGCGCCCCTGTCCCTGTCGCCATGCGAGGATTCCATGACCGATGTTCTGGCCTTACTGCAGTCTCACCGATCTATCCGCCGTTTCCGGCCCGACCCACTTCCCGATGGTCTGCTGGAGACCATCGTCCGTTGTGGTCAGCAGGCTGCGAGTTCCAGCAATATCCAGGCCTACCGCATCATCAACGTCACCGACGCCAGCCTGCGCGATACCCTGGCTGAGCTTGCGGGGCAACAGGAGTACGTGCGCCTTGCGCCGGTTTTTCTGGTGTTCTGTGCGGATCTGCGCCGGGCCCAGAAGGTCTGCGATCGCATCGGCCCGCCCTTCGTCCCCGGAATGACGGAGCACTTCATCATTGCTACCGTCGATACGGCGCTGTGCGGACAGAACTGCGTCGTTGCCGCAGAGTCCCAGGGACTCGGCTGTTGCTATATCGGCGCGGTTCGTAATCATCCGGCGGAAATCTCCGCACTGCTGGCGCTGCCGGAGCAGGTGTATCCCCTTTTTGGTTTGTGCATCGGTTATCCCGACCAGACCGTGGAGGTCAAGCCGAGATTGCCCCTGGGCGCGGTACTCCAGGAAAATCGCTACAGCGAGGAGCACGACGCGGAGCTCATCGCCGAGTACGATGCGACCATGCAGGCCTACTATGGATCGCGCTCGGACCACCGCAAGGACAGCAGCTGGAGTCGCGAGATTGCGGCGCTCGCCGGTCGCGAGGCGCGCCCACACATGGCTGCCTTCTTGAAGGAGCGTGGATTCCTGCTGCGATGATACCACCTCATGGATGAATCGCCGGTCTTTCGGCGAAGACGGCGCTGGTGGCCGCCGCTGTTTTCTGTTTATGCGTTGCTCCTCGCGGCGTGCTCGCCCGTGGGTGCCCTCAACGCACTGACGCCGCAGCGGAGTTTCGTTCTCGATGCGGCGGTGGCCTATGGTTCGGGTGAGCGGGAGCGACTGGACATCTACCAGCCAAGTGGCCCCGCCATGGCCGGTGAGCCCGTGGTGGTTTTTCTGTATGGTGGCTCCTGGAACAGCGGCCGGCGCGAGGAGTACCGTTTCCTGGGCGAAGCCCTGGCGTCCGCAGGTGTGCTCACGGTAATCCCCGATTACCGCCTCTACCCCGAGGTGACCTATCCGAGCTTTCTCGAAGATAATGCGCGGGCCGTAGCCTGGGTGTTCCAGCACATCCACCGTTACGGGGGAAATCCGCAGAACGTCTTTCTCATGGGCCACAGTGCCGGTGCTTACAATGCCGCTATGCTGGCCTTGGACCCGCGCTGGCTCGGCGCGCGTGGACTATCTCCCGCCAGCTTGCGCGGCTGGATTGGTCTTGCCGGTCCTTACGATTTCTACCCCATCACCTATCGGAATGTCCGCCCGATTTTCCACCACCCGGACTATCCCGCCCGCAGTCAGCCCGTGGACTTTGTCGGCGACGACTCGCAGGTCCCCGTCTTCCTCGGCGCTGCCCGCCACGATCACCTGGTAGACCCAAAGCGCAATACCGAGGGTCTTGCCACCCTTTTGCGAGGGGCGGGGACTCCGGGGGTGGAGCGTATCTACACCGGGGTGGGGCACCAAACCCTCATCGGCGCTTTTGCCCGAACCCTGCGCTGGATGGCCCCGGTGCGTCAGGATGTGCTGCGGTTCATCGCCCAGGAGTCGCAGTCGTCTGGGGTCCGGACGGCGACAGCAGCTGCGCCAGTGGCATCCAGGTCCCGCGATTCCGGCTCAGGGCGTTGAAGCAGATACGGTAGATATCCATGTCGAACTCGCCCTCGCGCCTCTCCCAAAGGGTTGCCAGATCCGCGGGGTCGGCACGGTAACCGCAATGGATCCACTGCCAGAGTAGGTGGTAAAGGCGTTGTCCACCTCCCTCCTCCACCAGGACCATGGGGCCATCCCATGGCCAATGCTCGATGCGCAGATGGCGCAGGGCCGCAGACAGACGCAGGTCGTGGAGCAGGCGGCTCTCCGCGCCACAGCAGGCCCCCCGGCACTGCTTGAGCTGGTGGGCGAAGCAAGGCCCGCTCGTGGGTTTTTCCAGTCCCAGGGCCTTCAGGCATAGGCCGTGGCGCCGAGCCAGGCGGCGCAGACTCTGGCGCGCCCGGTAGGCGTTGGCAAAACTGCCGTAGAGTTCGCCACCATCGCAATCGCGGAGGGGGACGATCCGCGGCGAACCACGTTCGATACCCTCCCAGGCGATGGTGAAGAGGTTTTCCCGCCGACGCAGGCGGCGATTGAGGATGGGCTGCCGTTCCTTGATGAGGCGCGCCTCCAACAGCAGGGCCGAGAGTTCCGTCGGCGTCTCGATCCACTCCAGACGTCGGATCTGCTGCACGAGACGCATTTCCCGCTGCTGGCTAGTAGCCGCATAGAAGTGATCCCAGACCCGTTCACGCAGACGGATACTCTTGCCCACGTAGAGCAGGCTGTCGGCCTCGTCGTAGCAGAGGTAGACGCCAGGGCGGTCGGGCAGGGCATCCAGCGTTTGCGCATCGAGACTGCCGGGCAGGGCTGGGCGTTGCCACTGCTGGCGACAGGCCTCGAGGAGCCGCGCGGGTTGTTCCGAATAGAGCCGGGCCAGAAAAATCGCCACAGTGCGGGCATCGGTCAGGGCCCGGTGGCGCCCAGCGCTGTGCAGTTGCAGACGCTCGATGATGGCATCCAAACCGTGGCGCTTTTCGTCGGGAAAGAGGCTACGCGAAAGCCGAAGGGTGCAGAGGACATCCGCGGTGAAGACCTGTCCCAGACGACGCCATTCCTGACGCAGGAAAGCGAGATCGGTGCGGGCGTCGTGGGCGATAAGCAACCGACCCGCAAGCTTTTCCCGCAGAGGCTCGGCTACCTGCGCGAAGGTCGGCGCATGGGCGAGGTCGGCTGGGTCGATGCCCGTCAGCGTCGATATCGCGGGGCTGAGGCGTATTTCTGGGTTGATCAGAGTGGACCAGACCTCGGGTTCACCGGCCGGCGCCACGAGGATTATGCCCACCTCGATGATGCGGTCGCGCTCCAGGTGACCGCCGGTATTCTCGAGATCGATGAAGGCGAGGGTGGTGTCGAGTTCTTGCGCCAAATCCCTCAGTGCCGTCGCGGACGCGCTTGAGAGCGGTGAGGGCAGGGTGCCCTCGGCAACGGAGTTACTGGCGTGCTGCCCAGGCATGGGCGAGCAGGTCGTCGCGATTCAGTACCTTCAGACAAACGGCATCCGTCGCCTCCAGCACGACGGGAGGGGC
>OGCG01000422.1_pt1 | contig 26632 bp, 27 predicted proteins | sample 1570061 | NCBI WGS metagenome assembly OGCG01 (sample SAMN06268698, study PRJEB24515) | hot springs metagenome | isolation source: Joseph's Coat, Yellowstone National Park, Washington, USA | place: USA:Joseph's Coat, Yellowstone National Park, Washington, USA
TTCAGGGTGATCGTGTAGTGCTCGCCGTCCGGAGTGGTGATCGAGCTGGCGATCGAGCGGGCGTAGTCGACCTGGATCTTTCGGTTGACCCAGATGAGGGGGCGATACATCTGCTCAAACCCCCAGAAGTTGAGGTTGATGTAGTAGTTGGCGGGAAGGATGGGGAAGAGATAGTTGATGTTGATTGCAGGTGGAAGGGCCACAACGATCGTGCTGGAAGCAGCCAGCGCGCTCAGCCCGATCATGAGGCCTAAGAGTATAGCTATTCTCTTCATCTGCATAAACCTCCAAGGTCAGTCTAAAGCCAGAGATCTGTTTTTGCTATCCTGTGGCAGTGTTGGTGGTGGTGGGTAGCCTCAATGTCGATCTGGCTGTAGAGGTCGAGCGTTTTCCAAGACCAGGAGAGACCCTCTTGGCTTCGGATTATACCCTTCACCTGGGGGGTAAGGGGGGCAACCAGGCTGTCGCGGCAGCCCGCCTGGGGGGAAAGGTACGCATGATCGCTCGGGTCGGGGAGGATCACTTCGGCTGGCAGCTCCGGCAGGGGTTGCTGCACGAAGGGATCGACGTCGATGAGGTTCGAGCGGTCGGTCCGGTCAGCGGGGTCGCCTGGATTCAGATCGCCCCAGGAGGAGAGAATACGGTAACGGTCGCCCCTGGGGCAAACCGCTCTTTGCGGCCAGAAGATCTTAGTCCCGAGCTCTTCGATGGGGCTCGGGCCGTGCTCGCTCAGCTCGAGATTCCCCTAGGGACCGTGGAGCAGGCCCTGCGGCGGGCTCGTGAGGTTGGGGCGTTGCGGATCCTCAACGCAGCTCCGGCAACTTCGCTCGATCGGATCTTGGATGAGGTCGATCTCTTGGTCGTCAACGAGCACGAGGCGGGCATTTTGGCTGGCCGGGAGCCCCAAACTTCTGAGGAGGCCCTTGCGATCGCCTCTTCTTTGGCTCGGAAGGTTCCCCAAGCGGTGGTCACTTTAGGCGCTCAGGGCCTCGTCTTTGCGGGCCGGGAAGGAGAGGGGATGATGGCGGCATTCCCAGTTGAGGCGATCGATACTACGGCGAGCGGAGACGCTTTTGTAGGTGCCTTAGCGGAGGCCTTGGTCGAGGGGCGCCCCTTCCGGGAGGCCCTGCGCTGGGGCGCAGCAGCCGGCGCCTTGGCGGCGACCCGTCGGGGAGCTCAGCCTTCGTTGCCTCGCCGCGAGGCCCTTCTAGACCTCTTGGGGCAGCTCTAAGACCTCGCCGAAGGGGACTGAGGTGCCCCTTGGAACCACCCAGAGGACCGGAAACGGAGGAGGGGTCTTGGGGAAGATCCCTTCTCCATCGGTGAGGTAGATGACGACCCAGGGTTGGAAGAGATCGTCCTCGAGGTAGCGAAACAAGGGGATGAATGAGGTCCCCCCACCGCCTCGAGGCGGTGGGGGGTGCTCCAGATCAAAAGGACCGTAGAGCTCAGCATCCGCGTAGAAGAGCAGGCCTTCGAGGTGGGGATAGGCCTCCAGAATCCCCCTGAGTTCACCGAGAAAGGCAGCGAGCAGCTCCTCGTCGATCGACCCGCTGGTGTCGATGCAAAGGGCCACGCGCACCCGTTCGACCTCGAGGGTCTCCAGATAGAGCCCCCTATGCACGAACCTGCGGTCAAAGGTCTGATAGTCGTCGGGTGTGCTCGTCACGAAGCGCCAGAGCAGGCTGCGCCAGTCAAGATGAGGCTCAAGGGCGCGCTCCTCGCGCTCTAGACCGCGAAGCAGGCTCCCCGGGAAGCGGCGGGCGATCAGGCGAGCTTGGGCTAGGGCCTCTTCCCAGGAGACCTCGGGCGTTTCTGCTTCTTGAGCCTCTGGTGCCTGAAGGTCGATGAGGCCTAGGGAGCCTGCCATCTCCGGTTGCTCTGGCAAAGCGGCGTAGACCTCCTCCACAGCCAAGTGCTCGAGCTCGGGGTGATGCACCGATCCTCGCGGCAGACGAACCCACTCGAGGTGGCGCAGAACCCCGTTGACCACGATGTCGGCTGCAATGTTCCAACGCACGTGTTGGCGACCTTCCCGGCGGGGGACATGCTGATATGCGGCGTGGAGGAGTTCGTGAAGGATCAGGCCGTCGAGCTCGCGCTCCGAGAGCTCCTCGATGCCCCGAGGATTCAGGTAGAGCCACCGCCCATCGGTCGCTCCCAGAGGAAACGCCTCGGTCAGGCGGTGGGGGAGGTGGAGGAGCAGGGTGCCGAAAAAGGGCGAAGCTTCCAGGATCCTGGCCCGAGCAGCTTGGATGCGCTCTTCGACCTTCACAAGCCAGCTCCCTTGAACCCGCGCTGAAGACGACGGCTTAGGAGCCGGCCGAGCTCGCTCTCCTGCTGGGCGGCTTGGGCGAGGAGGGTAGGAGCCCGGTGGATCAGGCTGAAGAGGTAGAAGGCGAGGAGCTCCTCGCCGGCTGGTTTGAGCCAGCGAAACCCGCGAGCGACCTCTGCCGGGCTGTTGACAAGACCGGCGAGGCCGATGGTCGCTGCGTAGCGGGCCGAGAGCTCTTGAGGTAGGGGAGGGGTATGGCCTTGCAGGACCTCGTTCAGGTTGGGGAGCTGGGCCCAGCTCTTGAGAAATGCCCGAAACTCGCTGGCAGCTCCTGGCCCTACGGCGGGAGCGATATCGAGCCCGGCGCTGTGGAGGCGACTTGCGGCCTCCCAGCTTCTGGGAGAGGGCCAAGCTGGGTGCTCGCGATCCAATTGGTGGAGGAGCTGAGGACGGAACTCTAAGAAGGCCAGGATCTGGGGGTGCAGATGGGCCTGATGGGCCTACACCCGGAAGCTCGGATAGTCGGGGAGCACCTCGAGGTGGACGAAGCGGTTCGCGAGAGAAGCGGGCATCGTGTAGACGGAGGCCCCGTCCTCTTTCCTATTGCCCGCTGCCCAGATCCACCACCCTGGTGGTACCTGGTAGCTTCCGACTCTGCGGTCAAGGATGAGCTGTTGCGCGATCCCCTGAACGGCCGGAGGGGCGAGGTTGATCTCGTCCAGGAAGAGGATTCCTCGTTCCCCGTGGACCTCTGCCCGGGGAAGGAACTCAGGGGGTGCCCAGCGGCTGAGACCCCCCTCTGGAACGGGGAGACCCCGGAGGTCGGTAGGGGCCAGCTGAGAGAGGCGGAGGTCGATTGGCTCAGGGAGATCGAAGGCCTGAGCGACTTGTCGAACGATGCTCGACTTCCCGATGCCGGGAGGACCCCAGATCATGACGGAGAGGCGGAGTTCAGCTTGGATGAGGGTCGTGAGGTAGTCTTTGAGCTCAAGGGGCGTCATGGGAGGGCCTGGCGTACGTAAGGGCTAGGATCGCGCTGCAAAGCGGTCTTTGGCTCGTGAGGCAGCTCCTTCCGGCGGGCGATCTCTCCGCGGACGAGCGCTGCAGGATCCTGAGCGAGGAGCTGGAGGGCTTCTAGGGGAAGGTTGGGGTGCTGGGCGAGGTAGAAGCGAAGGAGCACGCCCCCCTCGCGGGCTAGGCGTAGGGCAAGCTTGGCGGAGAGCGGGCGGCGGCAGAGCGCCTCAGGGGCCCGAGCAGCCAGACGGAGCACGAGGGTATCTGGGAGCTTGGGGTGCTCGAGGAGCACGGGGGCGAGGGCCTCGTCCTGAGCGAGCTCGCTCAAGAGTTCTGGGGGAGTTCTGGGATGTCGGGCTAGGGCTTCCCGAACCTCGAGCTCGGGATCCCGAGCCAGCCTGGGGAAGCACGTCGCAGGGAGGTTAGGGTGTTCGGCGATCAACTGCCGGATGTAGGGACCTGCTTCCAAGAGATCGGCGAACGAAGCGGGAGGTAGGGGAGCTCGAGCCTCCAGCTGTTCGATCAGGGCGCGCACTTCGGGAGGGCTGGCGGGGTGGCGTTGAGCGAGGGCTCTGACTTGGGGATCTCGGTCGGCGAGGAGGAGGCCGAGAAGCTCGGGGGGGCAGTGGGCGAAGCGGCTGCGGCCATGCGAGCCTGAGGGAGCTCGAGGGTGGGAATCAGCTCGAGGAGCCAGGGGGGGAAGCGCGTGAGCCGCCGGATCAGGGCGATGAGCTGAGCCTGTGAGAGCTCTTTGAGCGCTGAGGGGAGCTGGGGATCGAGGAGCCAAGCTGGATGAAAGGCGACCTCCTCAGGGTACTCCTCGAGGAGGTGAAGCAGAGCGGCAAGGGGTGCTCGAGGATCTTCGAGCAGCTTCCGGCGGACTTCGGGATCTGGGCTTTGGGCCATCGTGTAGGGGTCCATGGATCCAATCTGTATAATACGAAAGATGACCCTTACGCGCACCGTCATCTTGGGAAACTGGGAGGTTCCTCCGGTGCGCCCTGAGCAATTTCCGGTGGTTCCGCACGCCCAGGCTGCCCGAGCGATCGGCCACCCAGAAGCTCCTTCGCTGCTTCGCCTGGCCCGGGAGGGCCTCCAGGTGGTGGATCCTGTGGAGGCACATCTTCTTCTTGAAGAGGCGGCTCGTCGTTTGAGTTGGCGTGATCCCAGCGGAGCTGCTTTGGCCTTCTACCCGAGCCTGCAGGAGTTGATGCGGGCTGGGGTTCCCCCTTTTGTCCTCCGGCCCTTGAAGCTCAGATTGGCCCAGTTCCTGGAGACCTACTTGGCTCTTTTGGATGAGCGGGGTTCCCTAGACGAAGCCCAGGTCTTCGGTCGAGCCAGCCCCCGGCCGCGACCCATCCTCCTGTGGGGCTATCCGCTTCTGCCGCCAAGCGAGCTGGAGTTTCTTGAGAGGCTGGCTGCTCAAGGAAGCGAAGTCTATCTTCCTTGGGGTAAAGAACCTGCCTTCACGCGCACGCAAGCGATCGCCCACTGGTTCCAGCAGCGGGGCTGGCAGGTGATCCAGGGCCCTGCTTGGTCGCCCCCCAAGCCGGTTGAGGTGCTCAGTTTTTCCTGACCTTGAAGCCGAAGTGAGGGGAGTGCTTCGGCGGGTCAAGCGCCTGATCCGCCAGGGTGAGGATCCAGAGGCGATCGCCCTGGTGGTCCGCCATGAGGTGAACTACCGCGATCTCATCGAGCGGGTCAGCGAGGAGTATGGCTTGGAGGTGAGCTTGCCTGGCTCGGTTGCGTTGGAGGCAACCCAACTGGGCTCGTTTCTGCGCGCTTTATTTCGGGCCGTGCAGCAGGGGCTTCCTTATCGGGCAACCCTCCGCCTGCTGCAGTCTCCCCTGGGCCCAGGCCTCCGCCTCGAGGGAGACCGCCCTCAGGGAGAAGCGTGGAAGGCGTATGCTCCTGAGCTGTTCTGGCTTCGGGAAGCGCTGCTGAGCGAATATCGCGATCGTTTGACCCAGCTCCTTAAGGCCTACCGAATCGATGAAAAGCTTGATCACCAACTTCCTCGAGGCAGCTTCGCCCGCTTGCTCGAGGCTCTCGCCCAGCTCAAAGGAGCTCGCCTGAGCCTCGGAGAGTTTGCTGCTCGTGTGGAGGGTCTGCTGGGGGCCTTGAGCCTGCCCTGGAATCCGCGGGACGGGGCGGTGAGCCTGAGAACCCCCCTCACCATGGTGGGGGGAAAGGTGCGCCACCTCTTTCTCTTGGGTGCGGCTGAGGGGATCATGCCCGCTCGGGTGCGGGAGGATCCCTTGCTGGATGAGCCGACCCGCGAGGCGTTGAGACGAGCAGGGTATCCCCTCGAAGGAATCGCCGAGCGCACCCTGCGGGAGCAGCTCTTCCTCCTCGCCGTTGCACAAGCTGGCGAGCAGATCTACCTCAGCTATCCCCAGCTCGAAGGAGGGCGCCCCAGGCTTCCCAGTTTTCTTTTTGAGCTGACCCGCCCGCCACAGCGAGACCCACTGCGGCTGGCAGCCAGCCGCGAGGAGATGCTCCAGGCCACGCTGATCCGCCAGTCCGAGGACTCGAGGCCCCGCCGAGCTCTTGCCGTGGAATACGGGCGCCTTCAGGGCCAGGCTTCTCCCTATCACGGCGAGCTGCCCGAGGATGCCCTAAAGGGAAGGGTCTATACGCTCCAGGAGCTCGAGGCGATCCAAAGATGCGGTTTTCAGTGGTTTGCCGCTTATGGGCTGGGTCTAATCGATGCGGAGCGGGGCCGCCTCCCCCTTTACCGTAAGGTCTTGAACCGCCTCATCACCCAAAGCTCAGAGCGCGCTGAGCTGCTGGCAAACCTACCTCAGGTCTTGGAGGAGATAGCCTCTGAGCTCGGCTGGACTCAGAGCTCGGGGTGGTCGGTTCGCCGTGTGAGCGAACTTGCCTTCTTGCGCCGAGTTCTCGAGCACCCGAGCTTTCTAGAGCCGGAAGCCCAGGTCCTCAAGGTTGACCTTCCCTTTGAGGGCAATTGGCCAGAGATGGGGATTCGTGTCCGCGGTTGGATCGATCGTCTCGATCGGACCCCACGCGGCCTCACGTTCCTCGTCTATGGTCTGGGTCAACCGAGCTGGAGCCTCTTCCTCCTTCGGCATATCGCCGTGCCCCAGCTCCTCGGGGAGGAAGCTCCTGTTGTCTATCTGAACCTCGGTCGGGCTCGTGAGGAGGTGCGTGTTCCTGGCTCTTTGGACCTATTGGGCCTTCGTGCCAAGTTGGCAGGTCATCTCCAGCCCCAGCCGGGTAGTCACTGCCTGACCTGCCCGGTCCAGCTGATCTGCCGCAAGGGGGACTGAGCGCTCGATCCACAACAAAAAGCGGCGGTAGAAGCCCCGGGCCATGTTGTGGTGGTCGCGGGTGCTGGTTCGGGCAAGACCCATCTCATGGCCGAGCGCTACCTCTGGCACCTCGCTCAGGGGCTGCGCCCGGGTCACGTCGTGGCGGTGACCTTTACGGAAAAGGCTGCCGATGAGCTCAGGAGTCGGATTCGGAGCTATGCTCAAGGTCGCTTGACCCCTGAACTCCTTCTTGAGCTGGAGGGAGCGCCCATCGGCACCCTCGATAGCCTGGCCCTACGGGTCGTGCAGGAACATCCGGAAGCCGCCGGAGTTCCCTATGGCGTCCAGGTGCTCGACGAGTACAGCTATAGCCTTTGGCTGGAGGGCCAGCTGCGGGAGGCTCTCGAAGCGCTCGACCTCAAGGTGGTTGCTCTGCCTTATCCCCTGCTCGTTCGAGCGCTCAGAGAACTTGTCCGAGATCCTCTAGTAGCCGAGCGGGCCTTTGCCGTCCAGCAGGATGATCCTCAGGTCGAGCGGGAGCGTCTCGAGAAACTCCTCGAGGAGTTTCGCCAAGCGGCCTTGGCTCGCCTATTCAAAGAAGCTCGCGCCTGGGAGAGCAGGTTGCGCGAATATCGCGCAAGCGATCTCCCGCCTAAAGACCCCTGCCAGCGGCCGACCGGCCAGGCCCTGAGCCTCCTTGCCGAGCTGAGTCCCTCGCTGGGCGCTGAGCAGGCGGGGAAGATCCTCAACGACTTGGCGATGCTCCGCCTTCCTTCGCAGAGCGAGACGACACTCCTCGAGGAGCTCCGGGATTGGGCTCGCCACCTTGCTGATCTCGTGCTCGTGCAGAAGAAGCCTGCCGATCTTTGGCTCCTGGAAGCCCTACCCGAGCTTCGGCGAGCGTATGGGCAGGTCCACCAAATTCCTGGAGGCGGCCAAAGAGCACGAGCGCCTTTTGGGGTTTGCCGATCTCACTTACCGAGCTCTGAGGGCTTTGGAGCATCCCGCGGTGCGGGCTGCTTACCGGCGGTTTCGCGCGTTTCTGATCGATGAGGTTCAGGATACCAGCCCCTCTCAGATAGCCCTCTTGGAGCGTTGGTGGCCCCTCAGGCCACAGTCAGCCTGGTCGGTGACCTTAAGCAGTCCATCTATGCCTTCCGGGGAGCCGATGTGAGGAACTTTGAGGAGCTGATCCACTCCATCGAGAAGCGAGGAGGACAGCGGATCGAACTGAGCGTGAGCTATAGGACCCATCAGCAGCTTCTCGATGCCCTGGATGGGCTCCTGCGCTCTCTCCTTCCGGCCCATTACCGGACCCTAAGGGCCCATCGAGCAGCCAGCCCTCCGGGACCTCATCTCGAGGTCTATGCGGTTCAAGGAAGGCGCCTCCATGAGGCTCAGTTTCTGGCCGAGCGGATCGCTGAGCTTTTGGAATGTGGCCTTGAGGTCCACACGGACGAGGGGCACCTCCGGCCCCTCCGGCCTTCCGATATCGCGATCCTATCCCGTACCTGGCGGACGCTCGAGATCTATGCCCAGCAGCTCCAACGCCTTGGCCTCCCGGCGGTGTTGACCGGAGGTGGGGAGCTGCTCAAAACCCAGGCGGCTCAGGATGGCCTCGCCCTCTTGGCGTTTTTGAGCCGCTCTGATGATCGCCTCGCTCTGGCCGCTTTGTTGCGCAGTCCCATGGGCTTGATGGACGATCGGGCGCTCTTCGAGCTCGCTCAGCGAGCAGGCGAGGGGCCCTGGTTACCCCACCTGGACGGGGAGCCGGCCAGGATCCTCTCTCGTCTCCTTGAAGAACGCCATGAGCCTCCGAGCCGGATCCTGGCCCTTGCCGACCAGCTAACTGGCTATACAGCGATCCTCGCCCATCTCCCGGATGGAGCTCGAAGGCTCGCGGATTGGAAAGGTTTTGTCGACCTGGTCAGCCAGCTAGAAGGAGGATACGAGGGCCTCGAAGATCTCGTCGAGCGCCTGCGCCGCCTCGCTGAGGCCCGCCTGCCGCGGCCGAGCCTGGCGGGAGAGGGGATTCAGCTTTTGAGCATCCACGCCGCCAAGGGCTTGGAGTGGTCGGTGGTCTGGGTAGGGGGGCTTGAGTGGCCTCGGCGTTCTGAGGAGCAGGACGTGATCATCGATCCTCGCCAGGGCATCGCCCTGCGCTCGGAGGAGGAGGTGCCCGGTTTCTTCGCCTACCTCGAGCAGCTCAAAGCTCAGCAGGAAGATGAGGAGCGCCGCCGACTCCTCTACGTGGCCTTGACGCGGGCTCGGGACTACCTCTTCCTGAGCGCTGCGCGCCGCTTCTAGCCTCCTTTGAGCCAGGCCTTGAGGGAAGCGAAGCAAGCCCCCCAGCGGGTGGCTCCTAAGGGGCGAGCTTCGGCTGAGGCTCAGCCGATTCATCAAGAGATCGAACTTCTTCTGTAGATTGGAGTTCATGAAGCTCATTTGGCTTCTCACTGCGAGCGCGCTCCATCTCCTAGCTCAGACCCCTGGGGGTGATCAGGCACTCCATTACCTCAAGACCCAGACGCTGTGGACGATTGCTCCAGGTGCGTTCCCCTCTGTCCCCTCATTAGAGGCACTCCAGCGTCTACGCAGCCCTCTTCAGGGGGTGGTCTTCGATCTCGAGGCGTGGCCTCTGAGCCCCGCCTCGGAGCAGCACCACCCGGTGCGAACCTATGCCCAGGCTGCCGCCTGGGCACGAGCCCATCATGCCGAGCTGATCGCCACCCCAGCTTTGGACCTCGTCCACGCTCTAGAGCCAGGCTACCGAGGGCCTTTAGGAACCGAATTCCTTCGTCTTGGTCTCGCCCGCCGGATCGCCCCGTACGCTGAGGTTTACGAAATACAGGCTCAGGGAATCGAGAACTGGCCGGATCGCTACGTGGCGTTGGTGCGGGCCATCGCCGAAGAGGTGCGAGCAGCCAACCCGCATGCCCTGCTCCTCGCCGGCCTCAGCACGAATCCTTCAGGGCGTCGAGTCAAAGTCGCTGCGCTCGTCGAGGATGTCGCGAAGACCCGGGGCTTGGTGGCCGGCTACTGGCTCAACATCCCTAGTCAGGGCCTCGCCTGCCCTCGTTGCGGCCTGCCTCGGCCTGAGGTCGCCATCAGCCTCCTTCGAGCCCTGGCCGACCCGCCTCAGCCCCTGAGCCAGGCGGAGGTCTATGTGGAGCCACGCGCAGGTGTGAGCCCCCTCCTCAACCTGATCCGTAGCGCTCGGCGGGCGATCTTCCTCAATGTCTACTATCTGGACGATCGGAGGATCCTGGAGGCTCTGGCCGCAGCGCACGCCCGGGGAGTCAGGATCGAGATCATCTTGGCCCGCAAGCCCTATCACCTGAGCCGCGAGGTACCGCGGGAGCTAGCGGAAGCTCAGGCGACTGGGGCCTCGGTCCGCTTGGCTCCACCTCGCTTCAGCTCCTCAGGGGACTTCTATGCCTTTGATCACGCGAAATACCTCTGTACTCTCCACGTCTGCGAAGTGGGAACGGCGAACTTTGACTATTCAGCGTTTCACCGCAACCGGGAGTACCTCGTCGTCACCCGCGATCCCGAAGTGGTCCACGCACTCCTCCAGGTCTTTCAGGCGGATTGGGACAACCGCCCTGCTGGGTCTGCTCCTCGCCGAGTCTTAGTCCTCTCGCCGGGAGCTGAGCCGGCCTTGCGTTCAGTCTTGGAGCAGCCCGGACCTTTAGAGATCGAAAGCGAGGAGCTCTATCCGGGGGGATTCCTGAGGGTGATGGAGGCCAAAGGGAGTGCCCTGCGCCTCCTGCTTCCCACGCGTCTTAGCCGCCGAGAACGGGAGGCGGTTGCCGAGCTTGAGGCGGCTGGCGTCCAGGTGCGCTTTTTGGCCCACCCCTATCTCCACGCCAAGCTCATCCTGGGCTCGAGCTTGGCGTTCATCGGCTCACAGAATTTTTCGCCGACCAGCCTGGACCACAACCGCGAGGTAGGGGTGCTTTTGGAAGGAAGGGTCCTCTCGGTATTGAGAGCCCAGTTTGCCCGCGATTGGGCTCGGGCAAAGAGGTTTTAGCCTAGAAGCTCCCTGAGCTTTTGATACCAGCTTTTATCCTCCCGGCCCTTGAGGATCCCAGCGTCTTGAAGGACTTGGTGGATCTTCTGGGCGGCAAGGCGCTTGGCGTCTGCGGGTGCTTGGAGGGCGTAGAGCTGCTCGATGATCTGGGGGGCTTGGGAGGGGTAGTCGCGAGGTTTGAGCCGCTCGAAGCGAGCAAGGATCTCCTGGGTGCGATCCTCAACGGGCGAGGCGGGCTGTTCCTGTTGGAGCTTGATCCGGCCATAGCCCGAGGAGGTCTTGGCCCCAATTCCCTCGATCTCGAGGGCCTGAGCCAGAAGCTGCCAGGCTGCTTCAAGCCAGGGGGCTCCCGAGGTAGGATCGACGCCCGGGGCAAGCCCTAAAGCCAGGTAGAAACTTCCCCTGACACTGATGAAGGGGACGGGGATGGGGCTATCCCAGTCTGCGGGGGGGGACCTCGGAGCCCCCGTAGTAGTCGCTGTGGTGGGGGGTCATGACGTCGGGAAGGAGCTCATAGGCTTTAGGAAGCCCGTCGTAGAAGACGATGATCCCCGAGGTCTTGGTGGTTCCGAAGAGCACCTGTTGTGCTTCACCGCGCTGGAACGAGCGAGGATCAAGGCGCCGACCCCAAGCGTCTCCCTCGATGTAGCTGGCGGCAAAACGGCTTGCTAAGCCTTTGAGGGCTGAGCCGGGAAGGTAGGGGACCCCGTAGGTGCGGTGGAGGGTGAGGTGAGTCTCGAGGATGCTCTCGCCTCCGAGGCCGATGACCATCCTTCCCTGTACCTCACCGAGACGAATCTGAGCTCCCAGGTCGCGAAGCGTTTGAAGATAACGCTCTAAATACGCGCCATACTCCTTGGGTGGATTGATCTCCGCGAGCTCCTCAACGAGTTGGCGCTTGGCTTCCGTATCTCCTGGATCTGAAGAGCGTAAGTACTTATCGAGCCAAAGACCCGCATGGGTTCCTTTGAGGAAGCTCTGCTTGCGCTTGAGAAGACCAGCAAGCTCCTTACGGAGCGAGACATCACTCATCCGAGCCCTCCTCGACGCCTAAGAGACTTTGGGCAAAGCGCTTGTACCACAGCGCTGCGGCCAGCACTTCGCGGGTCAGGTGGAGGTAGGTGGTGAGGGAGGCTTCTCGACTCCTGGTGATCAGCTCCTCTGCGTTGAGTCTGGCTGCGGTATGGGCGAGGTCCTCAAGAAGGGCCTGATGGGCCTCCTTGCCTCGCGAGCGGATGAAGGCTAAGGCCTGGGCGAGCCCCGCTTGGCGGACCAAGATAGGGATCTTGTGGGCCATGCCCCCATACTCATTCCGCCAACCCTCGTCCTTGCTGACGCGGGCCTTGACCCGCTCAAAGGCATCTTTGGCTCGCTCTTGTTCACGCGTCACGTGAGGCCTCCTCAAGGCTGAGGCGGCAGAGCCCCCGCCCGACGCTCGCTTTGCCGCCGAGCTGGACGGCTCCTGAAAGGTGCTTGAGGTCATCCCCGCTGAGCGAGACTCCTGTGCGCCAGCTCGGGCCCAGGTAGATCAGGCTGTAGAGAAAGCTCTCAGCGGGTAGGCTTTCTTCATACCAAAGTGCTCCTTGGGCAACCGTCTTGCTCTCGTCGTCCAGCCGGATGCGGGCCGTGACCTCGGTCGCGGTCTCTAAGAGGAAGGTCATGATGTCGTCGTGGAGGAGGCAGAGCCTCCCCTGGATGGGGATCCACCGGCTCAGCCGCTCCTCCCAGGAGGCGAGACTAGGCTCTTCTTGGGCTTTGAAGTCGAGGTCTTCGAGATAGAGCTTACCGTCGTAGGCGAGCTTGCTCTGAGGGGCGAGGTACGCGGTGGTGGGCTCCTGCGGCGCTCGAGGCTTCGGAGGGAGGGAGAAGCCGACCAGCTCAGCTTCCCTGGCGAAGCGTTCGAGGAGGTAAGGGCTGGTGGCGTAGGCGAAGACCCCCGCCAGGCTGCGCACCGGAAAGCAGAGGAGAAGGGCATCGCCGATGGATAAGGCCCCGGCATGTTCCGAAGCCTTGGTCGTCTCAGGGCCAAAGAGGGCGAGTCTCCGCTCAGGGTCCAATTGGGCGGCGCTGAGATCGCGCAGGACACCTTTGAGCGAGCTGCCGGGAAGGTAGGGGATGCCGGTGCCTTTCTCGCGGGCGATGGGGAGATCGATGCTGCCGACTCCTTGTCCGGTCCCGGCGTGGAGCGGTGAGAGGGCGTGGATGAACAGCAGGCGATACATACTTCCTCCTAGATGATCCGTTGGGCGTTGAGCGTGCGGATTAGGGCCATGATGGGGTCGGTCTCTCCTTGGAGCGGTCGGATCCGCTGGGCCTCTTCCTTGCTGAGCGTGGTTTCTAGTGTGGGCCCGCTTTGCAATCTGACCCTTTGGGGACGTGGAGTGTTGAGAAGCAAAATGCCCCAGCGCGATTCGCTGAGCGGACGAAAGATGAGGGGGCTCGCGAGCCGATCGGGCTGTGGGTTAGAGGATTGGCTGGAGGGGAGGATCTGGTCGTCAGGGTCCCCCTGGTCTTTGAAGTGCATCACGATCGGCAGGCCAAACTGGGCTCTTGGGGCTTTGAGGATGGGGGGATTCAAAAGGGGCCTTTAATGCCGCGCGCTGCTCTTGCGAAGGAGTTGGCGGAGGGCATCCGCCTTAGGCCAAAGGCTTCTTCCCGGGCGCCCTGCGCTGCCTTGGTTGCGAGCTTGGCGGAAGTCTCGATAGCCCCGGGCCAGAGCCTCCCAAGAGCCGTCATAGATCCAATACGAGGCTCCGCTCAAGCTGGGCACGCCCTCCGGGGGCTTGCCCGACCGGACATAGCGAGGCCACTCGGCTTGGATCTGCCGCGCTTCTGGGGGTCCCCCTTCGTCCCATCGATGGGCGCCAAAACCTCGCCGGGTTCGACCTCCTAGACCGCCGAAGTGCTCCCAGGCCCAAAGGGCTGCTTCCACCTCGGACTGGAGATGAGCAGGGAAACGAAGCCGGAGGCGAAAACGCACCCCCACCTGGACAGGCATGGGGTTTTTCTCCTTGGTTCCCTGCAAGGGAAAGGCGAAATAGCCGGGGGCGACTTTGGGATCATTTTTTGGAAAATTCTTACCGGGCTCATAGCTGAAGGGCTTCTTGGTCTCCCCTCGCTCAAGGACCTCGACCTCGACGAGGAGGGGGGAAGCTTTCCCTTCCTGTCCAGCGGCGGCTCCGAAAATCCGAGACTCTTGCTTGCGCATCTCCTCAAGGGTGAGCCCTCCTGCTCGGGCCGCTCGCCACCAGAAGCGGAGCTGCCCTCGCACCTCGGTGGCCCGGACGATCGTGACGGGGTCCGCTTCCGCAGGTCTCACCCCCCCGCCGAAGAGAGGGGTGAGGAGGCGATAGGTCCTTTCGAGGGTGATCAGGTTATTTTTGAGCTCAAGTGGTGGGGGGGTTGCTCTCACTGTGCGCATGGGGTGCCTCCAGTTGCCCTGACCAGGTGCCGATGGCGGCGGGGCCATAGCCATCAAGGCGATCTTGGGGATCGTCAGCAACGTTGTTCATCCATATCCCACGCAGCCATGCCTCGACATCGAGCCCATCGAGGGAGACGAAGTAGACGCTTCCGGCTGGGGCGAGACGGCGGGTTGGTTTGGGTCGGTTGCGCTCGAGATCCCAGCCCGAGACCACTGCAGGTCGTCCGACTGCGACGGCCCTGATGGGAGCTCCGCCAAAGGTTCGTTCGGCGGGAAGAAACCCATCGCGAAAGAGTCCGGGGGTGAGCAGGACGATGCGGGCAGCCCGCTGGGCTTGCAGCGCCTCGAGAAGGCCAGGAGGAGGTGCGGGAGGCTCGGGACCTTCCGAGTACCAGTAGGCGAGGCGGCGCTCGCCGGCAAGAGGAAAGGCTCCTTCGACCTTGACCTCAGACCAAAGGGCGAGGCCCAAACGCCGGTATCGGCGGGTCGCTTGATCGAAGAACGAGAACGCCAGGCCCGAAGTTTGGAATAGCCTCCCTTCCTCAGCGGTCTGCTGCTTTGGGTTGATGGAGACATGGGTGCGCACATCGATGGGTAAGGGATTGAGCCCTTTGAGGTCTTGGGAGAAGACCCGGAGAGGTTCGAGGAGCCAGCGCTCGAAGACGTCCCATCGCCAAAAAGGAGGCAGCAGCTCGGGCTTCGCTCGGGCATCGATCTGGGGCATTCCTACGGGGTGAAGCCCTTCAGGAAGATCGGTCCGGATGGAGCCCAGCTCGAGGGGGCGCAGCCAGTGGAGCTGACCCTGGACGAGCAGGGCGTCAAGCGGTGAGGGAGCATAGAGGCTCCAGCCTAGCTCCTCCCGTTCGGCCAACAGAGGTCCTCGGATCCCCAAGGAGCGGACCTGGTGGGCGTCTTTGGGGAATGAAAGCCCCTGGAGGATGCCCCATCTTCCCCGCAAGGCACCGGCGAGGGTCTGGGGAAAAGGAAAGAGGAGGGTGCGGGCGCGCGCTCTGGGAGTATTCGTGAACGGGCGGCCATCCCGCACCAGCAAGGGATCGCGCGGCTCGATGATCATGACGGCCTCCGATGGGCGAGTTGGAAAGCGGGGAGCAGACCGCGGGCCAGGATAGCTCCTGAGCGAGCGACAACGGGTCCGCCTCCTTGCTCCTCAGGCGCTTTAAGAGCTCCTCGATCTCTTGGGGTGGGATACGACCCTGGGCACTCCTCACCTGCTTGCGTTGTAGGATCCTCTGGGCTTCAGCAGTGAGCATCTCGCTGAGCTCGTCTTCGCTCAAGCTGCCTCTAGCCCGCAGGGCGTCGCTATGTCGATGGGGGGCCTCGAGCTGGTGAGCCAGGGTCTCGAGCTCGTAGGCTACCCCATCGGGAAGCTGATCGTCCTGCAAGAGCCTGACGAGCTTGAGTACCCTTGCGTCGAGGCTCGGGGTTTCGTCCCAGCGGCCCCTCACCAAGAGCTCACTTCCGGACCGCTTGGAGAGCGCGATGCACAGAGCATTGCGCGGTTGCCGGCCACCTTCTTTGGCGTAGCGTTCAGCCCGCTGTGAGAGCTTCAGGGCGTCTTATAGGGGATCGAACTGGTGCATGATAATCAGTCCGATCGAGAGGGTGGGGACTGAATCTTTGGGAACGGCCTCAAAGAGGAGGTTCTGGAATTGTTGACTGAGGGCCCGGGCGCACTGGAGGGCGGTATGGAGGGGAAGAAAAGCTAGCACGTCATCTCCTCCCGAATAGATCAGCCCTCCTTGGTGCTCTGTGACGATCTTCTTGGCGATCGTGGCGAACTTAACTAGCTGGGCGGAGAAGTAGCAGTGCGCTTCAGGTGTCTTGAGCTCGCTGATGGCCTGACCCATCCGATCGCCATCTCCCCGCAACAAGGCATAGTAGGGATAGGGCCTTCCAAAGCGCCGGTAGATCTCCTGTAAGACCTGTTGGGCCTTGTTCGCCCTCTCTTGGTCGGCGCCCTCTTCTTCAAGGAGTTCTGCGAGGCGACTTTCAAAGAAGAGGTTGCTCGAGTAGGTTTCGAGGAGCGTCCCTTTCAGAACGGGATGGGTGTTCGTCTCTTTGGCTGCGGCTCCGACGAGCTGAGCGAGCTCTTCGAGGGCCTCTTTCAGGGCTCGTTCCTTCCCGTCTGCGCGAATCCCTTCGAGGAAGGGTAGAAGGGCCATGTCCACGGTTGAGGGAAAGGTCTCCTCCTTGGTCAACCGCTTGAGGAGATCGACGCTGCTCAGCTCTTCTCCTTCTCGAATCCCGATGCGATGGCGAAACGAACTGGAGGATCGGTAGATCACGCTCTCTCGCGAACCATCCAAAGAGCTCTTGGGGTGGTCTGAACCCCAGAGCACGGGAGCGAAGTTGCGAGTATTCTTGCGCGCTCCTAAAGCCCAGGTGACCTGATCGCGGGTGGTAGCATAGGTCTCGATGGGCCCGAAGGCCCAGTAGGTCTCCAGCATGGCGCTCACCTGGCTCAAAGCGGCTTCGAAGTCGATCTTTGCCTGGTAAGGGGCAAGCTTGGCTCGGGCTTCTTCCTGGATGTACGCGCGAGCCGCTTGAAGGGCCTTCTCGGCGAGCTCTTGGGGATCTTGTTCCGAGGGAACCAGAGCGAGGATCACATTGGGAATCCCGATCGTTTCGAGTTCCCTCATCTCCTGTGCATCCTTAGGAGCAGGGAAGATGAGATTAGCGTAGCCAATGTCTTTGGCGAGGTAGTTGGCCGCTGCCCATGCCGCTTTGCTGAGGAGGCGGCTGCCTGCGAAGAGATCGCGGCTTCTTCGCGCTGAGGCGATGAACTCCTGAACGGGCCCTAGTGAGATTTGAAGGAGTGTCTCCACACTGGCCTCCAGAGTCATGATAGTTCTAGGCTTTAGTCTATAACACGGCAGGCCAACTCAAGGTCGTGGAGACTTTTGGAGCGTGCGGTACAGCTCCTGGAGGCTCTTGTGCAGGGTCTCGGGGTGTTGGCTGGGCAGGCTGCACGCGCCAAAACGGCAGGGATAGACCCAACCTTCCTCTTTGCCCCTTAAAAGGCCCTGGCCGGGAGGGCCGAAGACAAGAGTGCTCAGAGGCCAGACCTGATGGCGGATCCATGAGGAAAGAGGAGAGGGCTCAGCGACGAGGATCTCGCTTCCCCAATACGTGACGAGGTGGCTGCTGAGGAGTCCGGGAACCCCGAGGGGTTGGTGGAGCAACCAGAAGCTATGGGCCTGGAGGGCCTGCTCGGCCAGAGCATGCCACCGGGTCTCTTCCAGGAGGGAACCAAGGCGAGCGAGCAGCTCGATGGCCAGAGTGTTCCCGCTCGCCACAGGGCCGTCAGCGATCTCTTGGGCAGGGCGGGGAAGGCCAGGAGCCACGGCGTCAAAGAAGCCTCCTTGGGGACTTAAAAAAACTTCGCAGGCCTGAGCTAAGCGCCGCGCCTCTTCGAGCCACGAGGACTCTTGAGTGGTCTGATAGAGCTCGAGGAGGCCAAGGCCGACGCTGGCTTGATCAGAGAGGGTGGAGAGCTTTCCGGGGGTTCCCCGCCAGCTATGGAGCATCAGGCCACCGCTAAAGAGGTGATCGAGGAGGAAGCGGGCAATTCGCTGGGCGGCGTCCAGGTAGCGAGGCTCTTCGAGGATCCGGCCAGCCATCGCGAAGGCACGAAGAGCGAGGCCGTTCCAGTCAGCGAGCACTTGGTCATCGAGAGATGGTTTGGGTCGTCGCTCGCGAAGGGCGAAGAGGTGGGCCCGGAGCTCGGGGGTGCCCTCTTTCTGAATCACGTTGGTCCCCTCCCAGTTTCCTTCGGGAAAGACCCCAAAGAGAGGGGCGACTTGGGAGGCCTGGGCTCCAAAGGCCTCTTCCCATTCTTGCCAGCTCCAGGTGTAGAACTTGCCTTCTATCCCCTCGCTGTCGGCATCCTGTGCGGAGGCCAAAGCGCCCTCGGGCAGGCTCAGCTCCCGCAGCATGTAGTCGAGGGTCTCTCGCGCTGTGCGCACGAAGAGTGGCTCTTCGAACAGAATCCCAGCCTGGAGGTAGAGCTCGGCGAGCTGGGCGTTGTCGTAGAGCATCTTCTCAAAGTGGGGGATGCGCCAGGCCTCATCGGTGCTGTAGCGGTGGAACCCTCCACCCAGCTGGTCGTAGATGCCGCCTGAGCGCATGGCGTTTAGGGTGCGGAGGAGGTGCTCTTGTGCTTGAGAGGATCCGAGCCAGCTCCAGATGAGGAGGTAGCGGAGCAGAGGGGCCTGGGGGAACTTAGGGCTTCCCTGAAGGCCACCATAGATGGGGTCGGCTGCCTCGAGGATGCGCTCGAGGGCACGGTGGTGAAGATCGTCAGGGAGCGCTGAGGTAGGAAAGCTACGTTGTAAGGCAGACTGCAGCGCCTGAGCCTCAGTTTCAAGATCGCTGCGATGGCGTTGCCAGGCCTGGATGACCGCGAGCAGGACCTGCTTAAAGCTGGGCTGCCCTAAGCGGTTGTCAGGAGGGAAGTAGGTGCCTCCGAAGAATGGAAGACCCTGGGGGGTGAGGAAGAGGTTGAGCGGCCAGCCACCGGAGCCACGCAGGGCAAGGAGAGCTTCCATATAGATCTGGTCGATATCGGGTCGCTCTTCACGGTCGACTTTGATCGCGATGAAGTGCTCGTTGAGGAGTCGGGCAATTTCGGGGTCCTCGAAGCTCTCCCGCTCCATGACATGGCACCAATGGCAGGTTGCGTAACCGATTGAAAGGAAGATCGGTTTGTCGTGCGCCTGGGCAAGGGCAAAAGCCTCCTCTCCCCAGGGAAACCACTCGACGGGATTCTCGGCGTGCTGGAGAAGATAAGGGGAGCGCTCCTGGGCGAGACGGTTTGGCACTTAGCTCAAAGCAGCCGGTCCACTTGGCCGCCGCGAGGTTCAGGAGGTTCTGGATTTATTGCCGTTCCGCTGAACGAGCCAGTAGATCGCGAAGACGATGGCCGCGACGATGGCCAGGAGGATCGCGACCTTCAAAAGGAGCCAGACAATTCCTGAGATGGCGCGCAGGAGAAAGCCCAAGAACGTAAAGACCCACCCTCCGAGCCAAAGAACGACAAGAAGAACAACCGCGAGAAGAAGACCAATGAGGATCCATTCCACGATATCCTGCAGAGAACGCTCGTTCATCGAAAGCCACCCCTCTTTAGCATAGCATGCTGGCCTTGCGCCACCGATGCGCCGTGGTTGGGCCTTTCTTCAGGACCGGCCTACCGCTTCGAGCTCAACGGATGGATGCTTCCCCTCGAGGAGTTTCCCACTCAAGGATCCCGTCGATTCGGATGAAGCGAACCGGTCGGTGGCTGACGAGGAGTAGGCTCCTTGGCTCCAAGAGGGGAGCCAGGTTGCGGAGGACTTCTTCTTCCAAGAGCGGATCCAGCCCCTCGGTGGCTTCATCGAGGAGCACGATAGGCGCTCCTTTGAGGATCGCCCGGGCCAGGGCGATCCTCCGCGCCTCGCCGCCAGAAGGTTGGACACCCCCCCCTTCGCCGAGAAGGGTCTGAAGGCCTTGGGGAAGTTGGCGGGCCCAATCGGCTGCTCCCACCAGCTCGAGCGCCTCCCAAAGCTCCTCCTCGCTGGCCTGAGGCCGGGCGAGGAGGAGGTTCTCGGCGAGCGTCTTCGAGAAGATATGGACTCTTTGGGGGACTACCGAGAAGAGCTTGCGCAGCTCTTGGGGGTCTAGGCTTCGCAGCTCATAGCCTCCGATCGCGATCGAACCCTCGTAAGGATAAAAGCCGAGGAGGAGCTGGAAGAGGCTGGTCTTACCAGAGCCCGAAGGACCTCGCAGGAGGAGGTGGCTGCCGTAGGGAAGGGTGAACTCGAGGTCCCGTAGCGCCAGCGTGCCATCCGGATAGCGCAGCGAGAGGTGGTGCGCCTCAAGATCCGGACGCTGGAGCGAAGGGCTGAGCGAGGCACTCAAAGGAGGTGCTTTGGGGAGGTCCAGGATTCGCCGCAGCGCGGCTCGATGCTCTCCCCAGGTTCGGAGAGCCTCCGGAAGGGGTGTTAGAGCCTCAAAACTAGCCAGCAGACCGAGCGCAAGGCTGGGAAGCCAGACCCCGGCGAGGCTTCCTTGCTGGACCTTTGGGATGAGAAGGGCCAGCGCTCCGACGAGGGCTAGATTGCCGCTCAGCAGCACTCCAGTCCGTCCAGCTGCTTCGAGCCACCCGAGGTGGCTTCGGGCTCTGGCGATCTTCTGGCTTTCCTGCCGAACGGCAGCGAGTGCCTGAGCTTCTGCGCCATAGCTCCAGAGCTCGCCGAGACCCTGCAGCCCCTCCAGGGCAGCCGACCTGAGGTCTCCTGAAGCCTTGCGGAGGTTCAATCCCGCTCGCCGGCCCCAGGCGCCGAGAAGAAGGGGCAAGATACCGCCTCCGATGAGGAAGCTGCTAGCCAGAAGGAGGCTAAGGCGCGGATCAAAAGCACCGAGCCATCCGCCGACCGCGAAGACCGTGATGAGGGCGACCAAAGGAGGCAGGAGACCCTGAAGATAGAAGTTTTGCAAGACCTCGACATCTGAGGTAAGGCGGGAGAGGAGGTCGCCTTGCCGCTCGAAGTCGAGTTCTCCAGGGATCAGAGGCGCGAGGCGCTGGTAAAGGGCGATGCGAATGGCCTTGAGGCGGCGGAATGTGAGGTCGTGGGCGACCAGGCGCTCGGCATAGCGGAATAGGGCTCGTGAGAGTCCGAAGAAGCGAACGGCCACGATGGTTAAAAACAGCGTGTAAAGAGGCGGATGAAGCGCTGCTTGGGCGATCAGGTAGGCGGAAGTAGCCAAAAGCCCTACGTTGGCCCCCACGGTGAGCACTCCGAAGAGGAGGGCGAGGAGGAAGGGGAGAAGCGGGGGGCGGAGATTCACGGAACCTCCAGGGAAGGATTGGCTTCCAACACAAGGCGTCCTCCGGTGATTCGGACGATCTGTCTCACCCAGGGCACCGGATCGTGGCTGGCCAGAAGAAGGGTTCGTCCATGAGCGAGCGCGCGCAGGGTCGCCTGGAGATGGTCTCGACGCGCAAGGTCGAGGTGCGCTAAGGGTTCGTCGAGGATGAGAAGAGGCGTCTCTTTCAGCAGGGCGCGGGTGAGCGCGAGGCGCTGAAGTTCCCCCCCCGAGAGGCGCAGCCCCCCCTCGCCGAGGAGGGTGGCGTAGCCCTGGGGAAGCGCCTCGATGAAGGCGCGGGCTCCTGCTTGGTCAGCGGCCTCTTCGATCTCGCGAAGGGAGGCATGGGGGCGAGCGATTCGGAGGTTCTCTAGAATCGAGCCGTGAAAGAAGTAGGGGCGCTGGGGAACATAGGTGAGATAGCTCCGCCAGACCTTGGGGTCGAGCGCGTTGAGCGGTAGGTCGCCGACCCAGATCTGACCCCCTTGGGGTTCAAGGAAGCCCATGAGCAAAGCGAGCAGGGTGCTCTTGCCGGAGCCGGAAGGACCCATGAGCACGAGGCTGCTCCCAAACGGAATCTCGAGATCGACCTCCTCAAAGAGCGGGCGAGGGGCTTTTGGATAGCCGAAGGTCACCTTCTCGAGACGGAGGTCTAGAGAGCTGGGAGGCCGGGAGGGGCGGGGGGTAGGAAGAGGAGTCGCAAGGACCCTTTGGAGCGCTTCGAAGCCCTTTTGGGCTGGCTGGGTGGCGTGGAACTGAGCGCCGAGCTGTCGAAGGGGGCCATAGAACTCGGGAATCAGCAGGAGGATGAAGTAGGCGGGGAAGAAAGGGAGTTTGCCTTCGAGCAGGCGTAGCCCGATCTCGACCGCCAAGATGGCTGTGGAGAGCGTAGCGAGGAGCTCGAGGGCCAGGCTCGAGAGAAACGCCACCCGGAGGACCGAGAGGGTGGTCTTGCGATAGCGTTCGGCGACCTCACGGACCTCGTCCAAGGTCGCTCGTTCTCGCCCGAAGAGCTTGAGGGTTGGTAGTCCTCGCAGGACCTCGAGGAACTCCACCGCCATCCGGGTGAGCGCCCCCCACTGGCGCCCCATAACGTCTTCCGACCAGCGGCCGATCAGGATCATGAAGAGGGGAATCAAAGGGAGGGTGAGGACTAACAGCAAAGCTGAGAGGAGGTCTTGGGGGGCGATCATGACCAGGATCGCCCAGGGGAGCACAAGGGCGCTCATCAGAGCGGGAAGATAGCGCAAGATCCAGGCCTCCAGACCATCGATGCCCTCCAACACGAGGCTGGCCAGCTCCCCCTGACGCTCACCTTGAACGTAGCAGGGGCCAAGTCGGAGGAGATGCTCGAAGAGCCGCTCGCGCAGCTCAGATTGGATGCTGGCGCTGCTCCTCGCTAAAAGAGCGCTTCCAGCAAACAAGAAGAGGGCGCGGGCCCCAACGAGGACGAGCAAAAGGCTGAGAAAGTCTTTGGGTCCTCGGTGCTCGAGGAAGACCCGCTCGACCACCTGGGCGAGCAGATAGGCTTGGGGAATAACGGCGAGTTGGGCGATGAGGAGGAGGGCGAGACCGCTAATCAACCTGTTCGAGGGGATCGAGAGTCCCCTAAGCGGCTTCAATAGGTGAGCTCCTCCTTCGTGATGCGCCCCCGGAAGACCCAATAGGTCCAGCCCAGATAGAGCAAGACGATGGGCAAGAAGATCAGAGCTACGATGGTCATGAGCCCCAAGGTGCTTGGCGCAGCGGCGGCATTGTGGATCGTCAGGCTCCAGGCGGGGTTGAGGGAGCTCACCAGAACCCTGGGGTAGAGCCCGAGGAAGATCGTTGCGGTGGAGAGCAAGATGCTCAGTCCGCTCATCCAAAACGCCCAGGCCTCCTGCCGGGCTTGCAAGAAGTAGCGAATCGAGAGGAGGCTCAAGAAGCCTAGGGCGGGGATGGCTCCAGGGTCAATCCGCCCATGGAAGAGATCAGTCTCCGCGTAGCTGAGCCCCACAAAGGCGAGGACGAAGACAGTCGCCCAGGCACCGACCACCATGGCAGCTTGGTAAGCCCGCTCCTTAAGATCCCCATCCAGCTTGAGCTGGAGGTAGTTGGCTCCGTGGAGAGTGAAGAGGAAGACCGCTGCGAGCCCACCGACCAGCGCGTAAGGGTTGAGCAGGTTCAAGAAGCCCCCCACATACTCCATCTGGGCGTTGATCGGGATGCCCCGGATCATGTTGGCCACCGCGATGCCCCAAAGGAGAGCGGCGAGGAGGCTGCCAGCGAAGATCATCTGGTCCCAGAGCCCCCGCCAACGATGGCTAGGGAGCTTGCTGCGAAACTCGAAGGCAACCCCTCGCAGGATGAGGGCGACCAGGAGTAGAAACAGAGGGAGGTAGAGGGCGGAGAACAAGGTCGCATACCAGTTGGGAAATGCGGCGAACATCGCTCCCCCGGCGGTGATCATCCAGACCTCATTGGCGTCCCAGACCGGGCCAATCGTGTTGATGATGAGCCGGCGCTCCTCGTCGGAGCGGCCGAGGAAGGGGAGCAGGATACCCACCCCATAGTCGAAGCCCTCGAGGAAAAAGAAGCCGATGAAGAGCACCGCGATGAGGATGAACCAAAGTGTTTCCATCGTTCACCTCAGTGGGCTAGGCCGAGCCCTAAAGGTGCCTCCTCGCCTTCAGGGCCCGCTTTGGCTGCCCTCGCCAGGAGCATCACGTCGAGAGCCATTAAGGTTCCGTAGAGCAGGGTGAAGAGGAGCCAGGTGAAGAGAATCTCTCCCGCCGGGACGGAGGGCGAGACAGCTTGGGCCACGGTCATCAGCCCCTGGACGATCCAGGGTTGGCGTCCAAATTCGGTCATGAACCAACCAAATGTGTTGGCCAGGTAGGGGGCCAGGATCATGGGGATCAGGAGGCGATAGAAGCCGCGGGCCTGCTCCAGGCGCCGCTTCCTCCACAGCCAGAGTCCTAGGAAGCTGGCCAGGACCATCAGCCCGCCGAGGCCGACCATGATGCGGAAGCTCCAGTACGTGAGCGCAACGGGGGGAATGTAGTTTCCGGGGCCGTATTTCTGGACTTCCTGGGCCTCGAGCTTCTCGATCCCGGGGATCTCGCCGGTGAGTCGGTTATAAGCGAGGACGGAGCCCAGCAGGGGAACCGTCAGGTTGACCAGATTCTTGTGGGCGGCTTGGTCGGGGATGGCGAACAGCGACTCTGGGGTCGGGTTATGTCCGTGCCAGATTGCCTCTGCGGCGGCCATCTTCATTGGCTGGTCGCGGACCAGGTACTGGGCCATGCCGTGCCCCACCACGGCGACGAGCAAACTAGAGATCGTCGCGGTCACGAGGGCGAGCTTCATCGATCGGATCATGAATTCCTGGTGTTGCTTGCGGAGGAGATGGTAGGCGCTGACGCCCAGGATCAAAAAGGACGCAGTGGCCAGGCCTGCCATGAGGGTATGGGCAAAGAAGTACCAGGCTTGGGGGTTGAAGATGACGGCCCAGATGTTGGTGAGGACCGCGACGCCCCCTTCGATCCGGTAGCCGACCGGGTGCTGCATCCAGGCGTTGGCGATGAGGATCCAAAGGGCGGAGAGGTTGGAGCCGAGGGCGACCAACCAGATGAGTCCGGCGTGGAGGTGTTTAGGCAGTCGGTCCCAGGTGAAGATCCAGACCCCGAGGAAGGTTGACTCGATGAAGAAGGCCAGCAGCGCTTCGATGGCCAGGGGGACTCCAAAGATATTGCCTACGAATCGGGCGTACGTCGACCAGTTCATACCGAACTGAAACTCCTGAACGATGCCCGTCACGACCCCCAGCGCGAAGTTGATAAGAAAAAGGTGGCCCCAGAAGCGGGTCATCTTCCGATAGAGCTCGTTGCCCGTACGGACATACGCGGTTTCCATGACGGCCACCAGGATCGAGAGCCCGATGGTGAGAGGGACAAAGAAAAAGTGGTAGACGCTGGTGGTGCCGAACTGTAGGCGAGCTAGATCCAAACTACTCATCTCCCCCTCCTCATCCCATCTTAGGCTAGCTTCGAAGTACAGATATCCCAGGGGGTTTCTCATGTCATCTCGATGGCTTGTTGTCGGAATGCTCACCAGCCTTGCTCTTGCCGCCTCTCCTCCGCGACTCCCTCTGCTGTACGCCGGATCTCCCTGGACACCGAACCAAGCGGCGACACTTCGACGTTGGGCTCAGCAGACCTGGCGCTTTTTCTTAGCCGACCCCAATTCCGCCACTGATCTTCCTCGGGATGCCTTAGGTTTTGATGGGGCCCCAGGCAACTCGGCAACCTCGCCGACGGACATCGCCATGTACTTTTGGGCTGTCGTAGCGGCCACCCAGCTCCATCTCATCTCGAGCGAGGAGGGGCTGAGGTTGGCCCGGCGGGAGCTCGAGGCGGTCGCTCGCCTTGAGACCTGGCACGGTTTTTTGCTGAGCTGGTACGATACCGCGACTGGGGCCCCGCTTCCCGCTCCTGGAGCAGCCCCGATGACCTCCTTGGTGGGGGCCTTCATCTCCAGCGTTGACAACGGCTGGTACGCTTCTTCTTTGGTCCTCTTAAGGCAGGCCTTCCCTCCTTTGGCTCCCCTTGCGGATCGCCTCCTCCAAGCGATGAATTTTGGCCGCTTTTACGATCCGGCCAACGGACAGCTCGCAGGAGGCTACACGGTCGGCCAGGGGCGGAGTTCCTGGGCTTATGGGAACCTCAACACCGATCCCAGGATTGCGATCTACATGGGCATCGGTACTCGGACTCTGCCCGGTCTGGTCTGGTGGAAGACTTGGCGCACTCTTCCTGCTTCGCTCACCTGGCAGACCCAGAAGCCGCGCGGTGTCTGGGTCACCTACTCAGGCCCCTGGACACACCAAACCCACCGGGTCTACGAGGGTCACTATCGCTACGGTCCTTGGACCTATGTGCCCAGTTGGGGAGGAAGCGCCTTTGAGGCCCTCATGGCTCCCTTGGTGGTCCCGGAGGCCGCGTGGGGGCAGAAGAATTTTGGGCTCAACGATCTCAACTATGCGGAAGCCTCGATCGCTGATGCCCACGCTCTGGGCCTTTCGGTTTGGGGGTTGTCTCCTGCGAGCGTTCCCGGCAGTTCCGGAGCGTATCGCACCTATGGTGCTTATCCCCTAGGTTCAGGGGGGCCTCAGAACGCTTACGCCCATACGGCAGTGGCCCCTTATGCCGCCGCTCTTGCCCTTCCTTGGGTTCCTCAAGCTGCCTATCGAGATCTGAAAACGCTTGCCTTGAAGGATCACCTGTTGGGTCCAGAAGGTTTTTTCGACTCTGTGGACCCCAAGACCGGCGTCATCGCTCCGCGCTACCTCATCCTGGATCAGGGCATGATCCTCGCCAGCATCGACGATGCGCTGGAGGCTGGGGGCCTTCAGCGTTACTTTGCTGAGGATCCGGTAGGGCGTCGGGTCCAACCCTACCTTGAGCTCGAGCGCTTTTCGATCCAACCGGTGGGCTCGGTCCATCGAGGGGACCTCGCTCCTTGATCAAAAACTTGGACTTCGAGATGTCCGAGTTCTCCTCTCAAGCGCTGTCGCTGCGTTCATCTCGGTCTTGGGGGAAGGATGCTTGAAGGTTGCTTCACTCTCTTGGGCGCAGCTCTTCTCCTCCTGATCTTGTTTGACCTTATGGTCGATCCTGCTCAGGTTCTGACTGTGTTAACTCAAAACTTGCACTTATACAGGTCCTCTCAGGTTTATGCGCCGGGAGCACTTGAAAAGAGCCACTGGG
>OGCG01000425.1_pt1 | contig 26543 bp, 30 predicted proteins | sample 1570061 | NCBI WGS metagenome assembly OGCG01 (sample SAMN06268698, study PRJEB24515) | hot springs metagenome | isolation source: Joseph's Coat, Yellowstone National Park, Washington, USA | place: USA:Joseph's Coat, Yellowstone National Park, Washington, USA
GTGACTATCTTCATGGGCTTTCTAACTTTTACTCAATTTCCCTAACTAAGTAATAAACCTGACTTTACCCGCAGCTAAAGCCAATCACTAAGACACCGCCAACGTTAGGTTCTTAGCAGTACTCACCAAGGTGCCGGAGGATAATGCAGTTATTATTAGGGGATTTACGGAAAAGGCTGAGAGGAAAGTGGGGAAGGGTAGAAATGAAAGTCTGGAGGAAGGATGAAGTAGGAGCCGTAGACCTAGGAGTTTCCCACCCAGCGGTGTTTATTGGTACTTTATTGAGACTTAATGATTACCACCTAGTGGGAAACGTGGCCCTTGCTTATCGCAGTAACTTATTAAAATTAACACGTAGTGCTTTAATTGTATGAGTAGGGTTAAGGTTGGTAGGATTAGGCATAGGTACTTCGCCTACGTGGGCAGGATAAGGGTGGTTACTGGTGGCGGTGAGACTAAGACTAAGGATAAGGGTGAGGGAGAGGGTTACGGAGGAGGTAGCACTACTCAATAGCGGCTTTGAAGCCCCAACCCCACAGTTGCTAATACCAATAAGTACAGCTAAGGCTCTCGAGCTGTGGCCCCCAACTGGTGAGTCTAAGGAATTAATCGTGGATACGGCAGGCGGTCCGTTGAGGGTTTGGTTTTACCCACGAATAGCCCTCGTCAAGGTCATTACCAGTGATGCAGAGTCTAGGGAGGTCCTCACGGACCTGTTGGTATCGCCACTAGCCGATGAACCGCTGATAAGCGATATGTTGGCTGAGGAGTTGGAAATCGTAGTTGAATCCTTTGGTAGGGGGCTATGGAGATTCAGGAGCGAGGCGCCAGGTAAGTTGAGGCCCTCGGAGAGGCGCTAAAGCTATATTGTGCTTAAGCGTAAGCAGTTGCGTGGGTTTAACCAGGGTTAAGGTGTTGGTTATAAACCCGGAGTCGGGTGCTAATGCCGAGGTTGAGTTAATAGTCGATACTGGGTCGATCTTCACCTGGATTGATGGGAGGGTGCTTGATGGTATTGGCATAAGGCCTAGGAGGGTTAGGTCGTTTAGGACGATCGATGGTAGGGTTGTGAGTAGGAGGGTTGGCGTGGCCGTCATTAAGTATGGGGAGTACGAGGGCGATGTAGAGGTTGTATTTGCTGAGGATGGCGATGCCCAAGTACTCTGGGTGACGGCTCTTGAGACCCTGGGACTGGAGGTGGATCCATTAACGGGTACGTTGAGGTATGTAGGACATTTAGCAGTTTAAGCTTAAGGTTGATTTTTACGCTACGCCTTACCCCTGGCTAGTTCAAGCAGGTGCTTATGCATGGCTGTCGTCGTTAATTCTGGGTGGAATGCCGTAGCTAACATCGCATTCTCCTGGGCCGCGACTATGACCTCCCCAACCCTCGGGTGCCTAAGCTTCGCAAGGGGCTTTGTATCTCCCCAAACCTTCACTATCGCTGGCGCCCTTATAAACACGGCCCTCAAAGTGCCGAACCCATCAACGTTGACGTCAACCTCGAAGGAGTCCCTCTGCCTACCGAAGGCGTTCCTGACAACGGCTATGTCCATAACACCGAGTATTGGCTGCCCCGTCTCGCCAACCACGGAATCCCTAACCTCCCTAGCCATGAATATGGCACCGGCGCAGGTACCCAGTGTTGGTAATCCATCGATTATGCGTTCCCTGAGAACGTCGAGTAACTTGACCCTGTTCGCTAATGAGCCTATCGTGGTTGATTCACCACCAGGAATCACTATCGCCTTTATATCGCTCAATTGCTCAGGTCTCTTCACTTTAACTACTTCGATCGTTAATCCCAACTCCTTAGCCGCCGCCTTAAACGCGTACTCGTGCTCCTCCACATCGCCCTGCAGAGCCAGGACACCGACCTTCACATTAAACACCTCTGACCTGGAGTAATTCCTCGGGCCTTAATGATTTCACGTCAATGCCCATCATGGCGTTCCTCTCACTAACCATCCTCTGCGTCTCAACAACGATCTCCGGATCATCCCAGTGGGCTGTTGCGAGGACTATGGCCTCAGCCCTCTCCCTTGGGTCTTGGGACTTGAATATGCCCGAGCCGACGAATACGCCATCAGCCCCAAGCCACATCATCAACGCTGCATCCGCAGGAGTCGCTATACCACCTGCCGCGAAGGTTATCACCGGCAGCCTGCCCAGTTTCGCCGTTAGGGTCACCAACTCGATAGGTACCTGGCACTGCCTTGCGAAGTCCCTGAGCCTCTCCTCATCACCGCCCCTATATGCTGACGCCAACTCCTCAATGGACTTATAAAGCGCCTTGAAGTGCTTCACAGCCTCGCTCACATTGCCCGTGCCGGCCTCACCCTTAGACCTAATCATGCTGGCGCCCTCGGAAATCCTCCTAAGGGCTTCGCACAATTCCCTGCACCCGTTGACGAATGGTACGTTGAAGAGCCACTTGTTGATGTGGTGCTGTTCATCAACCGGCGTGAGGACTTCAGATTCATCTATTAGGTCTACTCCCACTGATTCGAGGATGAATGCCTCGTAGTAATGCCCAATCCTAACCTTGGCGCTTACGGGTATCGTCACGTGTCTCATGACGTCCTCGATAACCTTAACATCAGCCATCCTAGCGACACCGCCAGCCCCCCTCACGTCATACGGTAACTTATCAAGCACCATGACGCCAACCGCACCAGCCTCCTCGGCGATCTGCGCCTGCTCAACGTTTGTCACATCCATGATCACACCGTTCCTAAGCATCGCGGGGAACCCAACCTTAACCTTAACCGTACCAACGACTAAGCCATCCACAGGGTATGGCCTAGGCCAGATGAAGCCCCTCTCCCTCAGCCTATCCCTGAGCTCCAGCATGCCGTAGAAGAAGTCCCTAAGTTTCTCCAGGTACTCGAAGGATTGGCTTACCGACATCAATACAGGGTCGGCAAGGAATTACTTATTTTTTGTTAAACGTTTAATAACTATTGCTTGATGAATTCTTTCAATTTATTAATCAACTTGAGCACGTAATCCCTATGGAGTTCGAAGACCTCCTTGCTCATGAAGTTGTTGTAGAAATTAGCATGTAGTCTTTCGGCCATGCCGAAGTAAAGTACCAATTCCTTATCACTAGTCTCTTCGTATAGGTTCTGCACTATTACGTCATAGTCCCTATGGCTATAGTGCTCCCAACCCCTAACCTCGGCTATTGCATTGAGCAGTGAGGCGACTGAGCCCCAAAGCTTCTCGCCGGCCTGAACCAAATCACCCCTCGCATACTCCTCCTCAGCCCCTCTCAGGAATGCCTCATGAAGTTTCAGGTATACACTTACCCTCTCCTTTGGATCAAGCCTCTGCACTATTAAGTCTGCTAGGAAGAGCTCTGGGCTCATACCCCTCTTCCTACTCTCCTCACTTATCAACCTCAGTAATTCCTGCACACCAATACTTAACCTTCAAGTTTATAAGCCTTGAAATAATAATGTAGCTATCACAATAATTTACCACATATATAATTATAAAATGTGAAGAGCACTGCAATGACTTAAGGCCTTACCAGAGCCCTAATACTCATTACATTATCCCCTGTTTTCTCTCCTATGCCATACACCAATTATTTAATCCTCTAGCATACTAATCCCCTCGTAACGTAGTTGATGCCTGAGGTTAAGGCTGAGCACCGTGGCGTAGTCTCTGAAGGGTAATAATTACATGAATGTTAGTAAGATTTATATCCCACGTATGGCGTATAGGGTTAGGTACTACATGGCTACTCAGGGGAATGAGACAAATCATGGTGGGAGGGTGAGGATAGGGCACATATATAGGTTGAGGAGGGGTAGGATAGGCCACATATATCCCCTGAGGTGGGGATATGGCCGTGAGGGTGAGACTAAGGCTTAGGTCTAAGACCTCGCAAGAGACCATTGAGACCTCCGCCCTAGTCAACAGTGGCTTTGAGGCTGAGAGTCCACAACTCCTCATACCCATTCCCCTGGCTAGGCAGCTCTCGCTCTACCCTCCACCACCTACATCAAGCGTAATTGAAGTTGGGACTGCGGGTGGCCCAGTGAGGGTGTTCCTTGTTAGGGAGGCTTTACAGGCCTGGGTTGTTACCGGCGATAGGGAGGTGGGCCCTAAGCTCGTTGATGTAATGATATCACCAACGGAGGAGGAGGTTTTGATAAGCGACGTGCTGGCTGAGGAGTTCGGCATAGTTCTCCTAGCAATTGGTTCAGGAAAATGGAGGTTTATCGACGACCCTTTAGACAAGGTGAGGTATAGCGAGAAACCTCAATATTGGTGATTTTGATTCAATTTCTACAAATACGAAATTAAATTATTACCCTAGGTCCTCCATCAACCCACATAACCTTCGCGTCGACGCCATAGACCTCCATAATTATTGATGGCCCCAACGTCGAGGGTGAGAGGCCGTAGGCCACTATTTTGCCGTCCTTCATAAACACCAACCTATCTGAGTACTTAAGTGCCAGGTTTACGTCGTGGAGAGACATAAGTATTGATATACCCTTCTCCCTGGCAATCCTTCGCAAGATCTCGAGCACTAAAACCTGATACTTTAAATCCAGGTTCGTCACGGGTTCATCGAGGAGTAAAACCCTTGGCTCCTGCGCTAATGCCCTCGCGATTTGCACTAGTTGGTATTGACCACCGCTTAACTCGTGAACGTACCTATTGCTCAGATGTGAAATACCGGGTTCCTCAGGGACTTCGTAGGCCACCTCATAATCCCTCCTACCTGGTCTAAACCCTATGTAGGGCAGCCTACCGGGTAGGACTACGTCCAGGACCCTGATGGCGTATGGCCTCTCCGGCATCTGTGGGACGTATGCTATTAACTTAGCCCATTCTCTATGGCTCATCGTCGTGGATGCCTTACCATCAATGCATACGCAGCCCTGAACCTCCTGGCAACACCCAGTATGCACTTAATCACTGTGGACTTACCAGCGCCTATGGGACCCATCAATGCCGTAACCTCGCCATTATCGATTACTAGATCCATGCCCTTAACCACGAGCCCCCTCCCGTAACCACAATCGAGGGATTTAACCTCAAGGACCATACCTACCACTCCTCATAATAATCCTCATAATAACCATGAGCAATAGGTAGGGTGCGCCAATTAGTGACATCCATGACAAGTCTCGCCTTTTATGGTGTGGTTTGGATGCTGGTGGTTGAGTTTGTTTAAAGTTTTGGTCTATTGGTTAGTATTTTGCTTCTGGTTATGTTTTAATTCGCCTTGTTTGTTTGCTTTTCTCGGTGCTTGGGTTGGTGCCTCTGGGAGGGGGTTTGGGCACAGTGACACTGTGATTTTAATTAAGGGGCTCAACCATTAAGGCTGAGTATTACTACTGGAAGAGGGAGATAGGCACCTACCAATCGATTAGGGATTGGCTCAAAAACCACGGATTCGAATCATGGCGTAAATATCATACCTACTATCTGCATGCGGTTTTTAAGAGGAGGGAGAGGTTGAGGCACTATTACCGCACTGCAATTAGGTTCTTGGCTAAGGAGATTCATAAAATGGGCGTTGATGAGGTCTTCGTTGGTTACCCATACATGGTGAGTCAAGATGATGGCAATGAGTATAACACCAATGTTTGGTGGTTCAGCAAGGTCATTAATTGGCTCAATGACGTGCTTGAGGAGTATGGGATTAAACTGCATGTTGTTAATGAGCATGGGACTAGTAGGCAATGTTCCATCTGTGATGTAAAGCACGAAAACGGGAGAGTAATGCGTGGATTGTACATATGCCCAGTAACGGGCATAAAGATTAACGCCGACATAAACGCAGCGAGGAATATCGCAAAAAGAGCAGGCTACGAAACACCAATACCAACAAAAATACTGAGCTACATAATCACCACTAACGGAGTAAAACCATTAACCCCCAAAGAGGGGGAAACAACCAAGACCCCCAAGATTAAACCCGCCCCAAAAAGGCAGGGAGGGGGTCATTCACCCGTTGCGTATTTGATACCAACGGCTTGCGTCTTCATCACATGCTTAAGGCTCTATTCTCCTGGAAGTTCCATTAGCCGAGTGAGGCTGCGTAAATCATTATGGAGTAGATTACCAGTAATGTAACCTTACTTGACTCGAAGGAGAAGCCTAAAACGTCACCGTTAACGAAGCCTAACCTTAAATTACTCAGTCTAGTCACCAGCAGTGCCACCACTATGGCTGTTAGTAGGCTAACCGGTACGAGTAGTATGAGGGTGGGTAAGTCCCAGTGGTATATGAGGGGTACAGCCGCTGTTGATACTAGGTAAATTATGGTTGATAACGCCAGGTTAACCCCACCCTTCGACCCCATCACAAATAATTTACCAACCCCAGACTCACCCGGCTTACCGAGGTGGGCTGTCATGAACATTGCATATGCCGCCGATGATTCGGCGATGGGTAAGGTTACCATAGCCACCTTACCCATTGATGAAACTGAGGAGTAAACCAGGACCAAGTCTATTAGGCCGAGGGCCAGTGCAAAGGCCCCCCTATGTGGGTCCTTAAGCACCCTAACAGCCTCCTCCCCCCTCCTACCCGTTAGCAGTACTTCACCGAAGTCCAGGAAGCCGTCCATGTGTTGGAAGCCATTGATAATGTACATTAACGCCACGGCTAATGCAACCCCAATTGGCCTACTGATCAGTAGTGGTGGTGTTGAGAGTAAACCCTCAATTAGGCCTATGAGGGGTGTCCAGTAGAAGTGCCTTGGGGCCAGGTTAAACTCACCCCCGGCGGGTATTATGGTTAGGAAGGTTAGTAGGCTCCTAAACCCTGCTAAGGATTCCCTTAACCTCGCTGATAAGCCTCTCCTCATGTTCAACACCCCTCACCGCTATCCTAACGTGCCTACCCCCAAGTCCAATGAAGCCCCTGGGGGTTCTAATTGCAATACCCCTATTAAGCAATTCCCCGTAAAGCCTCTCAGCGTCAATCGGTGCCTCGGCCAGTATGAAATTTGCCCTAGAGGCGTATACCCTGAAACCCAGTTCGCTAAGGCCATTAACCAGGAACTCCCTAAGCCTAGGTATCTCAGTCCTCGACTCCTTTAGGAAGGCTGAGTAGGCCTCGGCGTATTTGCCATAAACCCCCTTAACAACTTCATCAGCACAGTTGTTCACGTTCCACGAGGGTAGTATGGCCCTCACCAGCTCCACTAGGTGGTCATTGGTTGAGTACAGGTAGCCTACCCTCAACCCAGGTAGTCCAAGCTCCTTAGTTAAGGACCTAACCACAACCACCTTACCATGGCCACTACCCATTAGGCTCATGGATGGGTCGTCAGATAGGTTAATGTAGGCCTCATCAACTATGAGTAAGCCGGCGGCGTCGGCAATCTCAAGTAGCTCATCCCTGCCGTGTAGGGTACCCGTTGGGTTACTTGGATTGCTCAGAAGCACCACCTCACCCTCCCCAGCATTCACGTCGCCGAGGGTGAATGATGATTCACCGTGGGGCATAACATGGTGGGTAACCCTAAAGCCAATAAGCCTGCAGTAATCCTCAAACTCAAGGTCACCGTAGTTGGGTGAAACAATGACGCACCCCCTTAAACCAAGAAGCCTAGCTGCCATTAAAGAGGCGTATAGGCCCTCAGAGGCGCCGTTGGTGGGAACCACCTCATCCTCATTAACACCATTGAACCTGGCTATTGCGGCACGTAGCTCGGTGTAGTAGTAGTCTGGGTATGTTGAGTAGTCGCATCCCCTAATAAGCTCAATGGCGAATCCTGGAGGGGCCAGTGGGTTTAGGTTGGAGCTGAAGTCCAAGATACCTGGCTTGGCTAACCCACCATGAATCTTCATTGAGGTACCACCTAAGGTGGTGCCGAATGTGAGCTACCCCGCCCCTGGAAGGGGTGGGGTTTCCCGCTTCCTTGCCCCACCTTGCCCGTGGCCGAGGGCTACGGGTAGTGGGTGGAGCTCCACGGGCACTGCGGCTGGCTCCCAGCCTGCCCTCCTTAAGTGATTGAGGGCGGAATTGTAGTCCCTATCAGTCCTCCAACCGCAGACTGGGCATTCGAAGACTCTATCACTCAACGTTAAATCCTCCCTCACGTACCCGCATTTGGCGCATGTTTTTGAGGAGTCCCTTGGGTCAACGAGGATGAGCCTCTTCCCATACTTCTCAACCTGGTACTTAATTATTGAGCGCATCATACCGAAGGCAGCGTCCTGGAGACTCCTCCTAAGCGCCCTATTTGCCTTACCAATGAGTTGCTTAACATCAATATCCTCAATAACCACCACATCGTAGTGCTCTGCAAAATACTTCCCTAACTTCATGTATAAGTCCCTACGCAGATTCGCCAAGTGTTCATAAGCCCTAGCCAACTTAACCTTAGCCTTAAACCAATTATGGGATAGAAACTGCTTCCTAGAGAGAACCTTATGTAATCTTCTTATTCTCTTCAAAGCCTTCCTGTAGGCTCTCAGGTTAGGGAGGTATTCGCCATCCGATGTTACAAGCAACTTCTCTAATCCAACATCAATGGCAACAACCCTACCTGTCCTAGGGAGTTTGGGGAATTCGTAACCATCAACAATGAAGGATACGTATATCCTCTCGGACTTCGCCAGCTTCACTGTTACCCTCTTCACCTTATCGAGCGGGAAGTCCCTATGAGCAATAACCTTGAAGATGCCGAGGTTAGATAGCCTCAACACAATAAGCCTCTTCCTACTCCTCCTACTCCTCGTCCTAATCTCCCTAACCTGTAGTATCCTCCAACCACTTTGCGGGTACGTCAATGAGTAGTACCTGTGTGGCTTCTTCCCCCTGGGAAACCTCTCCGCCAAACCCTCAAGGAACCTCTGCCTAGCGTTGTAGAACCTGTCTGCGATTTCCTGCACCACCTGTGAGTATAGCTGTTGGTACTCTTCATCTTGTTTTCTGAGGTCGAGGGCTAGTTGCCTCAACTCAGTTTGCGTCAAACCCCCACCATCCCTATGGTAGAAGTATACGTCCACCCACCGTAGGGTATTGTAAACCTCACACGCCAACCGCAACCGGGCCTTTAACACCCTCAACGTTTGTTCACCAGCATAAGCCCTAAAACGAAACCCCACGGTGGGCATTAAGAGAACATTTGAAAAAGAGGCATTTAAATGTAACTACAAAGGGGCTATCCACCCCCGCCCTGAAGGGCGAGGTTTTCCGCCCCCTTTGAACCCCCTTTTCTATAAAGCTTCGTAACCTTCAATGCAATTAACACCCCTAGCCTGAGTGAGGTTTTTAATTGGCTGTTTTAGGAGAATGCCGATGCAAAATAGCGTTAAGGGTATGTTTGGATCATTGCCCACGTTATCCAGTCTACTTAAGCGTGATACCGTTAACATGGAGGCTAAGGTGGTTAAGGCGATTAGGGAGAGGGGGGTTGGCAACATACTTAAGGCCCTTGAGTCGAGTCTTAAGGGCCTCGGTGAAGCCACGATTGATGTGCTCAGCGGCTTATCAGTTGGGAGGCACGTAATGATAATGGGGCCTGTGGGTGTTGGTAAGACCACGTTGGCTGAGGAGATAGCCAACATACTTGCGCTTGACGACCCACCTTACATTGAGGTGGCTTGCCACAGCCACATGACTGCGACGGAGTTGACGGGGGACATTGACATAGCCGTTGCCCTACAGGCCGGCCTAGACCACCCACTGGCCTACATACCAGGCCCCTTGGTTTTATCCCACGGCAGGCTGCTCATAATGGACGAGATAAATAGGCTAAACCCATACAGCCAAGCCTCGTTGCTGCAGGCCCTGCAGGAGCACTACGTCTTCATTAGGGGTTTTAGGATAAGGAGTGACTTCCTGATGATAGCCACCTCTAACCCAGCTGAGTACTCAGGCGTTTATGAGCTTAGTGAGGCCTTGGCCGACAGGATGAAGGTTGTTGAGATCCACTACCCCGATAGGGAACTGCTTAAGGCTATACTGGAGTGGAAGGCTAACCTAACCCTAAGCCACATTGGCGTTAAGGTACCCAGCATGCTCACCGATGTTTTAACCAACTTCGTAACCCTCATAAGCCAGGACGGAATGATTGAGGTCTCCCCAAGCATAAGGGCCTCAATATACGCCCTAGCCAACACCATGGCCAGGGCGTGGATTGAGAGGAGGGAGCCAACCCTAGGTGACCTTAAGAGGGAGGTCATAGCAAACATGGCGCATGTGATTAGGGGGAATTTCTCAAGCGAGACTGAGAAGAGGGATTACCTAACCCGCAAGTTTGATGAGGCAGTGGTGATAAGCAACAGGTTGAATAGGCGCTAGCGTGTTTTTACCCGGTGTGGCTTGTCCTTGCTTTTAATCACTTCTAATTGTGCCATGGGTACCCCTCTTGAGGGTTAATATACAGTCACCCTCAGGTCATTGGGGTTGGTTGAGGGGAACACCACCACCCTCCCATCCACCCTTCTCATGAGGTTAAGAGGGGCAATTACGTCCCCCTCCAGCAGTACCTACCCATCATCCAGGCACCTAAGGGTGGTTAACCGTTGAAGGAGGTTAGCACGTTAGGGTTAGTGTTATTAATGGTTAACCGGTGGGTTGGGTGAATGCAAACCGGCTCTGGAGATAGGGCTATTGTGGCTCCTGGTGAGGAGCTTGGGGTTGAGGAGGAGTACCTACCTGGCGATAACGCCTACGTGGACTCAGGATACGTTAAATCAATGGTTCTTGGGGTTGCTGAGTGGGATAGGGTTAACCACGTGGTTAACGTTAGGCCCCTTAAACTCAGCCTAATTAGGCCAGGGCAGATAGTCTACGGTAAAGTGTACTACTTCCCCAATGACAAGGTTGCCATGGTTAGGATATTTGCTGTTCAGCAGCAGGATGGGGTCAGGAGGATTCAACCTGAGACTGGAATCCTCTATGTAGCCTACGCCTCGGAGGAGAGGATAGGCACCGTTTACGATGCCGTTGGTTTAGGCGACCTGGTTAGGGCTAGGGTCCTGTCAAGTAAACCACCATACCACATAAGCCTAAGGGGCCCGCTACTGGGTGTTGTAGAGACCAGGTGCCCCCAGTGTAGGGCTGTTATAATACCAAGTTCAACCGTTAGTAGGTTAACGTGCCCAGTCTGTGGATTCACCTTCAGGAGGAAGACGGCCCCATCATGAGCCTCCTGAATAATGCTTAATAAACTACGATTTTAATGGGACTTAATGTGGGTTGTTAAGAACCCCTACATTGGCCCCAGGATTAGGGGTGTTAAGGCTAGGTTAATTTCAATGGATCAGTTGAGGAACCTAGTCTTCTCAGCAAGCATTGATGACTTCGCATCCTCACTGGCGCAAACCTCATATAGGGCAGTGGCGGAGAAGATAACCAAGGAGACACCGCCCAACGTGGTGTCTGAGTTGATAGAGGGGTTAGTCATAGGTGAGTTGTGGGGTATGGCATCGACAATGCCTGGTGAGGTTAAGGATGTGTTGAGGCTGTACCTGCTTAGGCATGAGGTGGACAACATTAAAACCATCATTAGGTTAATGCTGTCTGGCCAATACAGCCGTGAAAGGGCTGAGAAGTCCATAAGGTGGTTTATTGAGGATGCGTTAGGCAGGAGGTTCATCCTAGGTGACTTATTGAACGCGAATAACATTGATGAATTGACTAGCCGCCTAACAGCCCAGCGCCACCAATCCGGTGATTACCTGGTTAAGGCGATGGATATAGTTAGGAATAACCCAGGCTTTGATGAGGTTATTTACGAAACAATGCTTGATAGGTCATGGCTTGAGCCGCTTACGAAGGCCCCCAACCCAATTAAGGAGGTTTCAGAGTTCATGGTCAATTTCTACAACATAAACGTGGCCCTTAGGGGTAAACTGTGGGGTGTCCCTATTCAAGTGATTAGGGCTTTAATGATACCAAGTGGCCTTGGACCTGAGCTTGAGAGGAGGTATCAGGAGGATGTGCCCAGGCTTCTTGAGTACCTTGCAGGTGACCCCATAGTGTCACCAATATTGTCAAGCGGCTTCAATGAACTGGGTGATGTGGTTAGGTACCTGCACGTTTCCTACTTCACGGCCTACAGGAGGTTTGCGCTATCAATATTCAATGAGGGTACTGAGTTCTCACCGGCCTCGGCGTTGGCTATGGTGCATTTAAGGGACCTAGAGGCTCAGGTCTTATCATCAATATACAACGTGGTTTGGAGCAACGCCCCCAGGAACATTAGGGAGAGAATGTACCTGATTCTCATATCATAGGGTAAAGTTTTTAAGCGTTATTATTTTGCGGATAACGCATGGTCTCAGGTAAGATATTAGCCGTGGCAGTAATGGTTGCATTGGTGGTTGGAGTGGCAGCAGGTTATGGGGTGGCTATTGCACATACGCATGCAGCCACGTACACCACCACGGTCACCTCCACCACAACGACGACTGTTACGTCAACTTCAGTATCAGCAACTACGCCCACACCATCAACGCAGCCATTTGTGGTTGGCGCTGCAGGTACCTTGAAGTTTGCCTTCACAGATGTGTTAAATGTAATGAAGAGTATGTACCCAAGTTTAACAATAGGTCAACCATACTTTAAAGGTAGCGGTGAGGTAGCGGGGTATGAGCTCACTACTAATCAACTTAGTGTAATTGCCTCAGCTGACACTACAACTATACCGAGCGTCCTATTTACCCACAACTACACGGACTATGAGATAGCCTTCGGAATAACGCAAATGGTCATAATAGTTAACTTAAACACGACAGCTGGACAGGAGGTTTATAATCTCTGGAAGGAGGCCCAGGGTTATGTGCCATTATCAGCCCAGTGGAATGACACCTGGAGGAGAATATTCGCAATAATAGCCTTAAACTCAAGTACTATTGTTGGGGTCTCTAACCCATTCACTGACCCATCGGGTTACCAAGCCATGTGTATGGTTAAGTTAGCTGGTTTAACATTCTTCAACAATGCCTCATATCTATTTGACGCAATCTACGGCCACTCGGGCAAGTACATGATGAGGAACACTGAGGTTGACCTACTCACATTGATGAGTGCTGGGCAAGTTCAATTCATACTATCAGCCTACACCAGTAATGCAATACCCCAGACCCATATCTACAAGGGCACAGCTTACATAACGTTACCACCCATGGTTAACCTAGGTAACTTAAGCTATGTTAACTACTATCACCAGGTTAACGTTACTTGGACTGAGGTTGGTGAGACGAGGACCTTCATCTGTAACCCAGTGGTCTACACGGCTACGATACCTTACAATGCCCCTAATCCAACAGCCGCATTGTACTTCCTACTACTGCTATACAGCCCAACAGGTCAAAGGATACTTGAGGAGAACGGTATTCAACCTATAGTACCTGGAATTGTCTATGGGAATTACGGCAGTGTACCAGCTGCATTAAGGCCATTCACGGCGCCTGTTAGTCAATACCCACAGTATGCCTCAATATTCCCGGTGCGTTAAGGGATGCTCAGCGGTTCATTGTTTATTTAAAAGGTACCTTATTCCCGTGTTGGGTATGGTTTATGCAGGTGAACTACCGCTTAGAGTGGCGCTTGCGGTGTCCATACTCATACTCCTACTTCTCATAGTCTACCCAATCGTACTTCTAATCACACTTGGTTCAGCTCAACTGGCATCAGCCCTCTCAGTGGGTAGCTTCATTGATGCAATTGAGGTTACGGTAATAATGTCGACCCTATCAGCCCTCGTGGCCATTGTAATGGGAACCCCCTTAGCATACCTACTGGCCCGTTATGAATTCCGCTTTAAGCAAATCCTCGACTCAATAATAGACATACCGATAATGGTGCCGCACATAATAGTGGGTATAATGATTGTCCTCGCCTTCGCGTCCAGGTACAACATCATCTTCAACACATTAAACCTAGTAGCCCACAAATTAATGTTAATTGATGCCGCATTGTCAAGGTATGGTCTACTTCATGCTTTACTATCACCTGTGGTAAATGCCCTGGTTAACCTCTTGACGGGCATCACGGGTATTAGATTCGTGAATACCCTGTGGGGCGCTGTGGCCGCCGTTGCCTTTCTATCATCAACATATTACATTAGGGTTGTTGAGGCTGCAATATCAATGGTTAACCCTGAAATGGAGATTGTGGCTAGGACCCTGGGGGCTAGCCCAAGTAGGGTATTCATATCCATAACGCTACCCAAGGTGTGGAAGGCTATGGCCAATGGGGCTCTCCTTTCATGGGCCAGGTCAGTATCTGAGGCTGGGGCCCTATTCATAGTGGCCTACAGCATCTACTTTAACGGTAACTATATTTACCCTGCATCGGTTTACATTTATGAGAGTTACGTGGGTGTTGGGCTTGCTAATGCTGTTAAATACTCCGCGGCGCTGTTAATCATAGTTCTTATAATATTCGTGGCCTACAGGGTTGCCCTAGGCATTAAGAGGGGTGGTTAGGGTTGGATGCCGTGAGGCTTATTAACATCGAGTTGAGGATTGGTTCATTTAAACTGGGCCCATTATCAACCTCCATGGCTAATAGAACTTATAATGTGATCATGGGCCCCACAGGTAGTGGTAAATCAACCCTACTTAAGGTTATTGCGGGGGCTTATAGGCCTAATTCAGGATCGGTAATAGTGGATGGAGTTGATGTTACTAATAAGCCACCTGAATTAAGGGGGATTGCCTATGTTCCACAGGGTTACGCGCTCTTCGATCACATGACTGTCTACGGGAACATTGAGTATGGCCTTAAGGTGAGGGGGATGCCTAAGTCAATTAGAGCCCGTGAAGTCTATAGAATAGCTGAGGACTTGGGGATAGTTAACCTACTCAATAGGAAAGTTAATGGGCTTAGCGGTGGTGAGAGCCAGAAGGTTGCCTTAGCCAGGGCACTTATTGTTAGGCCAAGGGTGCTGCTCCTGGATGAACCAATGTCCATGATGGATGTGAGCACGAGGGAAAGCCTAATACCAACACTCAGGGAGATACCGAGGAAGTACGATACAGTGGTCATTCACGTCACCCATGATAGGGATGAGGCCTATGCCTTAGCTGACAAGGTGACAATCATCAACAATGGGCGGTTGATTGAGGAGGGTGAACCTGAGGAGGTCTTCACAAGGCCTAAAAGGCTATTCACAGCCCAGTTCGTAGGCTTCACAAACATAATCCCAGCTAAGGCGGTTAAAACACAAGGCGGATCCATGGTTCACGTTGGCGACTTAACGCTACACTCAAGCGAGGGCATTGAGGGCAACGTCTACGTCTGTATAAGGCCCGAGTGGTTTAATGTCACTAATGAAGGGGGGTTAAACGTGATTGAGGGTACGGTACTAGACGTTGAGAGGGGTAGGATGGGGTATAGGGTTAAGGTAAGCGCCGGTGGGGTCACCTTCAACGCCGTGGTTCAGTCTAAGTTAAGTAGTGGGGATGCGGTTAAGTTGTCAATACCTCCAGACATGGTTCATTTGATACCGGCATATTAGGGGTGCTGCTTTAATAGGCTTAGGTGGGTGCGTGCGTGATGAGGAGGGGCTTCATAATAGTGCAGGGGCTGCTGCCGATGATGCTGATATCGGTCTACCAGTACAGTTGGAACCTACTCATGAAGCCGCTGATGAATAGCCTTAACGTTAACCTACCTGTAATCCAAGTATCCTACTCGCTATTCGTCCTATTCTCAACCATATCCCAAGTGTTGGGTGGTTACATTGCGGATAGCAGAGGCCCCAGGTTAATTGGGGTGATTGGTGGTGCATTGGCTGGTCTAGGAATAGTTACTGCATCAATGGTGAGCAACATTGCCCAGTTCTACATACTTTGGTCCATTGGGAGCATTGGTGTTGGTTTCGTCTACGGGGTTTCAATAAACCTGGGGGTTAAGTGGTTCAGTGGTTCGAGGGGTTTGGCAACTGGCTTGATAAACATGGGGTTTGGCATAGGTGCTTCACTATTTAACCCAGCAATATCAATCCTCATATCCCGTGGCGAATACAAGTTCTCCATGGTTTTACTGGGCGTGTTAATGCTCATAGTGATAATGCCGCTAATGGCCACGGCTAAGTATCCCCCCACCTCGACTAAGCGTATTAGGTTTAGTGAAATACCGCCGGGCTTCTGGCTTATATTAGCATCATTCTCATTAATGGGCATACCCCTTCAACTGGCTTCCTCAAGCTTATCCGTGATAGGTGAAGGCTACGGTTATCTAATAGTGGCGGTGGCATCATCACTGTTGCCATTGTTCAGCGGCATTGGTAGGCCAATAATAGGTTCAATTTCGGATAAGCTGGGTAGGAGGAGGACTATACTGGCGGTGGGCCTAGTTCTCACGGTGTTTACCATGATCTTGGCGATACGTTCACCCATAGCCTACATAACATCTACGGTTGCCATAGGCATCCTAGGGGGTTCGCTTATAACGCTCTTCGCATCGCTGATCGGCGATGAATACGGTATAGGGTCGTCAACGTTCCTATTCGGCATACTGTACAATGGTAAGTTCGTATCAGCCTTAATAGGCAGTGTGGCCTTTGCCGAATCAGTGGAGTTCATCAAAGTGGGCGGTTCCTTAATACTTGAATCCGCCCTAACCCTACTATCAATGCTACCATTCGTCCTATTTATGAGGACTACTTCAAGTAGGGTCAATTATTTGGAAAATGCTTAATAATGCGTGGGGATGAGGCCTGTATGGACCCGGATAAGGCATTAGGCGTAGTGGGTTACGTGGTCTTAACCGTGGTGTTGGTTTACCTGGTGCTTAGCGTGATGGGTATTGTTAAGATACCGTGGGCCACAGTGGGGGGTTTCAGCATGGAGCCAACCCTCGAGGCAGGTACCCTGGTTGTGCTGTGCCCAGTGCCCAGTAACGTCACATCACTCCTTGGGCACGTGGTGGTCTACGACCACTATGGCGAATACATAATACATAGGGTGATAGGTGTGTACCCATCAGGGGACACGTACTACATAGTCACCAAGGGTGATGCAAATCAGGTTGCTGACCCATGGGAGACCCCTGTTAACCAGGTTTATGGTGCCGTGTGCCTAGGCGTGCAGTACATTGGCCTAATAACCCTCACATTAAGGAAGCCACCCACTTTGATACTAGCCATAGTGGTACTATTGGTGCTTTGGCTGGTACTCGATGAGACTGAGAAAAGGGTAAACAGCCGGGATGCGCCATAGAGTTAAGCCCTTCACCTTCTTCTAAGCAATATCAGTACTACCGCTGCAGCGATAACTACCACCGCTACTATTGATCCTGCTAACGCCGCTGATGATAACGATTCAATAACCATCATGGTGCTTATGGTTGTTAACGTCAAAACGCTGGTTGAGGTGGTCGTTGAGGTTACTACTGATGTTGACTCAACAGTTGAGGTAGTTGTCGTGGTGGTCGTGCTGGTCTCCATTACTGTGCTGGTCACCGTGGAGGTGACCGTGGTTACGGTGGTTGATGTGACCGTAGCCGTGGTGGTGATGGTTTTAACAGCTGTAGTGGTGGTTACAGTGTGGGTTACTTGGGAAGGTGTAGTCAGTGGTATTACGGCTAGGTATATTGAACTCGTACCATTCTCAAGGTTTTCAAGCATTTGCCAGGCTAGGTACAGGTAATGCCCTGCAATGGCTGCCCCAGGTACTATGAATGACGTCTTTAGCGTGTAGTTGGCAAGCGTAATGAGGCTTACACTATTCCAGTAGAAGGCGCTTAATAATCCTGCTGTTGGGAATACTGGCCCCCAGGCGATGATTATGAAGCCACTGCCCCACTGGAGTGGGTAAGCGTGATTGTACCATGGACTCGGTAGCTTTAGGTTCGCAACAACCCTACTCCCATTGATAATAGTTAATATTTTACTGTTAGTGTTGAAGTAATACGTTAAACCATTGCCCGTGAATCCCATCATTAATGTTAGCGGTATCTGCGTGGCTGACCCATTATTCATATTCACCAGCGCCTGGGTGCCATTTAGGAAATGGACAACGACTAAGCCATTCCATGCGCTGGTAATGCCAATGATACCTGGGATGCTTAAAGCCTTCACGACCCTACCGCTTGGTGTTAATTCCTCAAGTATCGTGTTGTTGTATGTGAGTGTTAGCTTAGGCTCATAGACTAGGTACACGTACTCGCCGTCGCTGGCGTATGCCATTGCATCACCGCTTGTTGTTAGGTTCACCACTGGCCCCCAGGTGTCGCCGTGTAGTACCGAGGCTTGTAGGAGTATTGTTAGGTTACTGAGGAGGGTCATTAACTTACTGGTTAATGTTGCATTGGCCGTCTTGTTTGCAATAGCGAGGTTACTGCGGGTTGCTGGTACTCCTGCCCAAATCATCATCAACGAGCCGTTGTCTAACTCAACTAAGAGTGGGCTAGCCTCACCCAGGTCGTTGAAGGCTGGTAGTGGTGCCTTCATTTCCGCAGTCCCATTGAATGCTAGCCCCTTGATTATGGACACACCGCTTGGTGCTTGCCCTGTGTAGTAAATGTACGCTAGCCCATTGTAGCTGATTATTGAGTACCCGTAGCCAAAGCTTGTATTGTTAGTTATAATGGTGACCCAACTATTAGCCGGACTGGCATTAACTATTAGAGCGGTAGTTAAGGCGAACATCATAGTTAATACTGTAAACAGCAGCCATGATCCAGCTGCTCTCATATGAAATCTAGTATTACACTAGAGGGTATTTAAGTGTTACTGATGAAAAATTAGAACTAATTAAATATCGTAGGTAGATTTCATGTAAGCCGATACAATGTTCATAAGTTACCTAATACTATTACCTTAAATGACTTAAGCCCTAGGAGAGTTCCCCTGAGGGTAATGAGAAGTTTTAAGCTTAATGAATGCTATTACGTGGCTCAATCACCTTAAGTAGCCTAATTGTAGATGGGACCCATAAGGTTACCTTACGTTGGTTGAGGCGGTTAATGCATTGGCGTATTCACTCATATTATTATTTAAACCTTTGCATTAATTAATAGTTACTATTAGCCCAGTGGCCTTACCTTGGTTAGTTCCCTAGCCAGCGTAACTAGGTCTTGGGCTACTTCAACAGCGTTGGCCCCGAAGACGTAAGTTATTGGTTCAATACCATAGCCCCCCATGTCGACCACTACCTTAGGCCTAGCCCGCATGTAGGATTCAGACACCCTGCTTACTATCTCATGTTCACTTGGCTTGCTTGACCCACCCACCTTAACCATGCCCCACCCCAATGCCTTAACAGCCTCCTCAACGTCACTCCCCCACCTCACCGAGGCCACTGCCCTTGTGGATGGGTCACTGTTGGTTACCTTTATGAGTATCATGGCCAGGTGCTCACTGGCCCCGTAGGCGGGTGGGTTCCATGCCTTAACCCTACCCCCAACCTTATCTATCCTACCTGGCACGGCAACCACGTCATTAGGATCCCTTGGCCTTGGGGTGGCTTCAGCTATGTTCATTAAGACCCCTGGCACCAGTAGTGAGACCTCTGGGTTAGCTTCAAGTATCTTGATAGCCTCCTCTACATCCATTAGGACGGCATCCCTAGGTGTTGTTAGTATTGCGCATACACTGCAGGTGATTGGTATGTCCTGCTTAACCAGCCTGTGGGCATTGCATAGCCTTAGGCTTGCCAGGTCCATTAGGAGCGTGTTCATTAGGTACCTTGAGGCGTCGTCAAACCTACCATCAAGTATCATCCTAACCACCGCATTACTAACAGCATCAACTAGAGCCAGCACGCCAAGCTTCCTAGCCCTATCAATGTAGTAATCGTACTGGTTCATTAGCCTATTCACCATTGGTTGAGTAACCCCAAGCACCTTAGCTATCCTAGACTGGGAGTAGCCGTTATCGGACAGTTCCTTAGCCACCCTAGCCTTAATGAGGGGCAGTACCTCGTCGACCAGGAATTCAAGCCCCAGGTTAAGCATTCTGGTCAATTGGGTTCGCTGTGTTAAACTTAATAATGGTTACTGGTTATGGGGGTTTGGTTTAAAAGCCCTAGGTGGCGTCGGGCATAATGTATGGTGGCTACAGGAGGGGGCCTGTTAAGCTTTACCTAATGCCAGTTATATTAACAATCCTAGTGCTTGTAGGCGTCTACGCAATCAGCATAACGGTGGTTACGTTAAGGCACCCGGTAAACTCAACCACCATAATGTACACCACCTTGGTTTCCTGGAGCATTAACGAGACGAGGAGCCTTCTCCTTAAGGCTATTGCCGTGTCGCCAGTGCAGGATTACCTTCATGGAATTAACTTAACCACCTTCATGGGCATTAGGGTGATTAACTCCAGTGAGTTGGTGATGGGTAACTTGACTTACTGCTATGCACCGGTGGAGTTATCACTGAATAATGCGTTAATTTGGCTTAAGAACTCGACAGTGTGTGGATACACCATAACGATTAACATCTTTAACACGACTTACTACAGTGGCGTTTACCTGGTTTACATGAGGGTCTACAGGGGTGGAGTGGAGTTGGGTTCAGTGACCTATAGGTATGTTGTACCTGCGTTAAGCGTTAGGTCACCTCAGGTCAATGCCTGGCGTGTCGACGGCACCATGATCCTAACCATGGATGCCTGGTACTACCTTATTGTTAACGAGCCTGAGCAGTTGGTTAATGCGAGTGGGCGTCAACTTTACCCACATGCCTCACTATCCCTCTGGCTATTCATGGTGCCTAAAAGGAACTGCCCATCATACTGCGCAATTAACTACACCAGTTGAGTACGCCACCCTCCAGCCCCCTTTACGCCACTGGCGTAGCAACAGTTGAAATAACTTGCCAGAATCGGTGTCGTAATTATTCTGTAGAATAATTTAATTGTATAGTTTAATGCTTAGCCATTAGATTTAGATCTTGATGCGTTCACCTGGCTTAACCTTAACCCTATTCATGGCTCCATCCTTAACGTAGGCTAGGGTGCCTCTCTCCCTGGCCTCAGCCATGACCTCGCCGTTGATGTTGATTAGGTTAATTGGGTATGGTGGGAGGGCCTTCTCAACGATGCCGATGACCGCCTTACCGTTGATTAAAGGTGCCAGTATAAGCACTTCAGCCTCCAGTTCACCAAGCTCAACCTTAATTGAGCCATTGGGGTCTATGATGCCCCACTCACCGCTGGTAACCTTGTAGTAGGCGTATTGCCCACTAAGCCTCATGGGCATGCTGCTTAGCTTAAACTCCTCACTAATCTTAACACCATCCTTATTAACGTTCATGAAGGCCACGGCAGGGTAACCATTCACGGTGGAGGCTAGCTTAAGCAGCACTGGTTCATTATACGGGTCCCTGAATAACACATCCCTAGTCACCAATGCAGGTTCATCAACCCTAACAACCTCACCATTACTCAGCGTTATCCACCTGATCAAATCAACGTTGGTCCTTTCAGGTTCACGGTCAGTTATGTAAACTGGCCCACCACTGAAGACCCTACTCACGGCTATTAACCTTGCCGATGGGTCGTAGCTGATCCACATGTCGTAGTCCGGGTATCCGAAGTGCGAGTAGAGTAGCGCATTGTATGCACTCCACATTGTGTGTAGCTTGGCGTCAGTCCTCCACATGGGTATGTAGTCTATTGAAATCCTCAAGGCATTACTAATGGCGTAGTTACTGTAATTGCCCGGTAGCATTGACATGCAGTTCAGTATGTCAATGCCGTTAACTGAACCGGCAAGTTGAAGCGCAAGCTCCACAGCCCTAGCGGCCTCAGCATCATTAGCGAAGCCCCTGTAGAGGTGGTGGATAGACCACTGGTTATCAACCTTAACGAAGTTGAATCCGTAATCCCTAACAACCTTAAGCCAAGCATCATAAAGCCTAAATGCCTCACCCAACTCAGGCTTAGGCACATAACCCCTACTCGTCTTAAACCCATCAGCGTTCAGCGCCCTTATGAACTGCTCAGCCGCCCCATTCCAGTAGAGGTTTATGGTGAACCATAGGCCAACGTCCTCAACACCAAGCCCCCTCAACTCCTCCGTGAGCGCCTTGAAGCCGCTTGGGAACTTAGCCTTATTGGGCTCGATACTCCTAATCATGCCGTTGAGGAGGTCCTGCCAACCATCATCAACTATAACCCACCTAACCGGGACACCCCTATCCCTAAGCCCCTTAACAATTCTAACAACGTTGCCGTGGCTAAGGTCCTCGCCGAGGAGTGCATTCCAACTGCACCAACCGAGCCCATTCATGAACCTTGGCCTAGCCTTACGAACCCTAACCTTGAAGACGGCCACCTCTGAGGTGGCCTCGACAACCTTAGCCACCGCCTCATAGGGGTCATTAACCGTGGCTACTGACGCAACGTAGCTTAGGCTAATGCTGCTGCTAGGCCTACTCGTGTAAGCCACCACCGTGGGTCCCTTATCAAGCCAGGCGGTTAATTGGCCGCTGGATAACGTGAACACGGCCGTGTAGGTGCCGTCGCCGTTGTCGGATAGGGCTAGAACCGTGTATGGGTAGATTTCACCGTAGCCGTTGGCCACCATTGGGTAGGACCAGCAGTCCAGTGGGTCAGACTCGGCGATGCCGGTAACCTTAAGTTTAGGTGGGTACTCAGGCTTATCGGGAGGCGGTTCTGACCTAGGCTGCTTACCCTGAGCCACGTAATTGTAGTAGCCAAATGCCCTACCTATGAAGGGCCCTGCCAGGCCGAGGAAGGTTAGGCTTAGGGTCCTCTTGGGCTTGGGTAGGTTTAGGGTTATTGAGGCTGGGTACTTGCTCAGGTTCTTTGTTGAATTCAGTGATATGCCGATTAGGGATACGGGACCCTTATTAACAACCTCCAGCACCCCGGAGCCGAAGCCGCATAGGTTAAAGGGGCCTATGGGTGAGTCAACGCTGCAGGTTGAGCCATCGTCAAAACTTATGATTAGTCTTGAAACTAAGCCACCTTTACTCATTACTGTGACTTATTGGCAGTTGCTTTAAAGCATTACCTAGTTCAAGGCTAAGACTCAGACTCACCCTTACCCATCAATATGCCTAACCACGGGTTATCCCTAATGAAACTCGGTACATCACTGGGGACTTGAACATTAACACCCTGCGTCGCCTGAACCTGCCGCCTCTCCTCAACCCTCTGGGGCGCCCTCTTAAGCTCAGCCAGAGCCTGCATTAACTGGTCAACCTTACCCTCAAGTTCCTTAACCCTAGCCTCAAGGGCCCTGATGCCCCTCTCCAACGCCTCAATCCTCTGGTCGGAGCCCTGCCCCCTTGGCATTGGTGTCTCAATGGGCGTACTCCTCATGACCTCCCTAACCGAGGCCCCATCAACAACCACAACGCCTATGCCCAGCTTCTTAACCAGAGCACCGTCTATGAAGTTGGCCACGTCGGGTGTTGTAACTATGTAATACTTGTTGTAGAGGACCCTGTCCTTAGCCATTAGGGCAATCTCCTTGGCCACATCACCCTCGGTGGGTATTTCCAGGTAAAGGCCCCTATACATCACGGTGTTGTTACCCTCCTTACACACCAGGTACTGCTCACCCCTGTCAAGCTCAATGAGCCCATTGTCGCTTATCCACTTCTCCAAAACCTCCATTGCCTTAACCACTGTGAAGTTAACCATTACGTGATGGTAAATGTCTGTAGTTTATTATAAACCTAACCCTCTTAAACAACCTATACCCATAATTTGGCTAGGTCACTTGATGTAAGCACAGGGAAGAAGGCCCTCATGTTCTGGAGGGACCTCTCATGAGCCTCCCTATTACCTGATGATACGGCGTCACTTACTATCACGGGTATGAAGCCTAGGGCATATGCATGCCGGGCACTGGTCTCTACACCGATCTCCGTTGCTATGCCCGTGAAGACAACCGTGGACCTTCCCGAATTCCTAAGCAGTAGCTCGAAGTTCGTACCCACGAAGATGCTCCACGTGTTCTTATCAATAACCAAGTCACCCTCCTGGGGCTTGACAACAAGCTCCATGTCCTCGGGCTTGAAACCACCCCTCCACTGCATTAGCTTAACCGTCGGGGGTTCGAAGCCCCTTGGGTATGGTGTTATCCTCGTGAAGACTACCGGTACCTTAACCCTCCTGGCGGCTTCAATAACGGTGTTTAGGGCTTTGAGGAACTCATCCCTGTTGAATATTACATTGTAGAGGGCCCTATGGACGTCCCAAACCACGAGTACGGAGTTGCTTGGTTTAAGTATGTCCCGTAGGGTTTCCTGACTAATGCTAAGGGCCATACCGATATCGCCAATCCCCCTTAATAAACCCTTCCAACCGTTTAACTGGGTGAACCCCCCTCCATTATAAGCCATTTAATATTGGTAAAAAATATACATATTTGTGGTGAATAATGTTTATTAAGTTTAAGGAAGAATCACCTCTATGTCATCTCAACTGGACCCCATAGCCGTGGCCAGGATGCCGGAGGGCCAAAGGGAGGGCGTGATTAGGAGTGTCCTGCAGGGACTCTTCAACATGAGTCAGGACCAAGCCTTCCAGGCGTTGAGGACGGTCATCTCCACGTTGGCCGAGCGAGCAACGGACCAGGAGTACATCAACTGGTGCTTAACAACTATGAAGGTTCTTGCAACCTACCCAGACAACGTCGTTAAGGCTGGCTTAGCCCTGAGGAGGAGTGTTGTGGCTAGTCTAGATAAGAGGTTGGCTGATAGGGACGCTGCAATAATAAGCAGGGTACTTAACATGCTTGACCGGTCGACTAGGGATAAGCTAACGAGGAACATGTCATAGGTTTAAGCGCAGACAACTTACACACTCAAATAACCACCACGCCTGTTTATGAACCTTAACCTTTTATTCACTGGCCAGTCCAAAACGGGTGTTGGCGGTAGCCTACCTTAGAGTCTCCACTGAGGAGCAGGAGCTTGGTCTCGACGCCCAGCGTGAGGGTATTGTTAGGTTTGCGTCGGCTAGGGGTATTGAGGTTAAGGCATTCTTCATGGACCAAGGCGTCAGCGGTAGTGTGCCAGCCATGGAGAGGAGGGGGTTTAGGGAGGCTGTGGATTACGCGAGGGCGAATGGGGTTAACCTGCTCATAGTGTACAGCCTGGATAGGCTAAGCCGCAGCTTCACGGACCTATTCAACCTACTTAGGCAACTGGACCAGGGGGGGATAGGCGTGGTGAGTGTGCGTGAGGAGTTCCTACAGGACCTAAACCCAATGGTTAGGAGACTGGTCCTAAGCATCCTAGCCTGGGCGGCAGACTACGAACGCTACCTGATTAGGGAGAGGACTAGGGCGGCCTTGAGGACCAGGGGCATTACCAGGGCCACTAGGCTACCAACCTACGTCGAGGAGGTTGTGGCTGAAATGTACAATGGTGGCTCATCGATAAGGGCCATAGCCGGTAAACTGGGCTTAAGCGAGAGACAGGTTAGGAAGATACTGTACACCAGGGGTGTCCTCAAGCCACCACTGGGAACCTGCCCAAGATGCTTCCATAGGCTCAAGTGGGATGAGCAGTACAATACCTGGTACTGCCCAAACTGCGGATACCTAAGTGACGCGAAAAGAAGCTGAACTTTCTCCAATCCTCTTCTTTAAGATTCTCGGTACATTATCATGGCCTGGGATAGCTTAATGAGCATACTCAAACGTCTTCAATTCTCTTCCGAGATCTTCATGCAAACCCAAACCCATGGGAAGGGGAGAAAAATAATATATGTTCCTTCAATTCTCTTTTGAGATCTTCAGCGATTACGTCACGAAAAAAGAGAAAGAGATAGAGGCAACCTTCAATTCTCTTTTGAGATCTTCGTAAACATTAGAGGCAGTATTCTAACATCCATAGATGCATTAACTTCCTTCAATTCTCTTTTGAGATCTTCCCAGCCAGTGGAAGCCTTTTGCAATGTTCTGGATTATCCTTCAATTCTCTTTTGAGATCTTCTTAAATGGTATCATTGATGAAATAGAGGGCATAGAGGAAATCCTTCAATTCTCTTTTGAGATCCTCCGGTTCTTTTGGCTTTATTTGGGTTTTTAAGTTTTGTGGTTTATTTTGAATGGTGACCATTGGAACAGGGTTTTGGGGTTCATTGGATGAGTCATTCCTGTTCCGATGGTGTTTATGGTAAAATTGAATGGTTGTTCCAATTGAAAGAAAATGGAGGAATTGAAATAGTGTTCCAATGGTTTTAAATCCAATGTAAAATGAAGAGAATGCATGAAACATGCAAAACAATGAGGAACTAATCGAAACTAAACCTATGAGGCGCACCAGTTAAAATGCATGAATCATGCATTTTAACCGTTTAAAATGCATTACAAATGCACATTGGCCTTGATCAGAAGCGTAATGTTAATAATAATCTATATAGCATAGCTTTTAGTATTCAGGTGGGTTCAAGGTTTGATGCTATATACTTCTTTGGTTCGCTAAGGTTGTATTTGGATGGGTCTACCCCTTAAAGTGTGAGATTACTGTATGTATATTAGGCATTCGGGGCCTGATTGCTCTATACCGCCGTTGCTTGCCAGTTCCTTAACGATGTTTAGTGTGCGTTCTATGCCCCTGTGGTGGCTGCCGACCCAGTAGTACCTGCCGCATGACTCGCACTTAAGTAGTGTTGG
>OGCG01000432.1_pt1 | contig 26115 bp, 30 predicted proteins | sample 1570061 | NCBI WGS metagenome assembly OGCG01 (sample SAMN06268698, study PRJEB24515) | hot springs metagenome | isolation source: Joseph's Coat, Yellowstone National Park, Washington, USA | place: USA:Joseph's Coat, Yellowstone National Park, Washington, USA
CTTTATTATATGGCGCTTCACCTTGCCCAAAAAAACACCGCCATGCAAAAGTTTACTAGTATGCTTTATGGCATAAGCATATAAAACTTTTTCTCTTGATAGGTTGTTGAAATTTATATCTATATCATGTAGACACCTTTTAAGTGTTCCTAATTATATCACCACCGCACCCCGTTCACAAGTACTTTATCAGGTATGCGATTAGGCACGAATATATGTGCACTGCAACCTTAAATAATTGGTATTTATACTTAATGGATAAGGATATGAGCATAACAAGTAGGCAACGAGCCTCTACTCCTAACGCTCTCTCAGGGCTTTAGCGATAGGAGTTCAAACCCTTTTTCTCAAAAGCTGGAGTTTAAATTAATATAATCTACCACAGATTAACATCGCTGTATCTAAACTTTGGTGCATTAAGTTTACTTTTCTCTTTGAAAACACGCTCAAAATCACCATGTGTCACTACTGGTATTAACCCTCTAAATCTTCCTGGCGGATGTGGATCTATTTTGGCAAGCAGTTTTTTTAGTTTGGTTGTTGATTTCTCCTTCCAAATTTGTGCCCATGCGATAAAGAAACGTTGCTCTTCTGTAAATCCATCTATTATTGGGTTTTTACCATTTAATGCATAATGCAGTGCATCATAAGCAATATGTATACCCCCTAAATCTGCTATATTTTCACCTAAGGTAAGTTTGCCATTTACGTGTATACCTGGAAGTACTTCCAAAGAGCTATATAATTTTTCTACCTCTTTTGCTTTTTCATTAAATTTTTCCCTATCCTTAGTTGTCCACCATTCCTTTGCATTACCATATTTATCGTATTTGCTCCCTTGATCATCAAAGCCGTGCGTAAGCTCGTGACCTATTACACCGCCTATTCCACCATAGTTTATGGCATCATCCAAATTAGGGTCGAAGAACGGTGGCTGAAAAATTCCGGCAGGCAAAACAATCTTATTCATTGATGAATCATAATATGCATTTATAGTAAATGCTTCCATATCCCACTCCTTCTTATCTACTTTCTTGCCTATTCTGCTCATAACCCTTTTTAGCTCAAACTGATAGGCTTTTATATAATTACCAACTAGATCTTTCTTGCTTGACTTTATGCTTGAATAATCTATGAACTTCGCGGGATAGCCTATTTCTACATGCATTGCATCGAATTTTTCTAAAGCTTTTTTCTTTGTAGATAGGTTCATCCAAGCTACTTTGCTCAGCCTTTCTCTAAACGCCTTTCTTATGTTGTGTACAAGCTTTACTGCTTTTGCTTCAGTTGATTTATCAAAATACTCTTTAATATAAAGCTCAGAAAGTGCATCCCCTATTGTATCAATTATAAAGTTAGTTGCCCTACGCCACATCGGCTTCATCTTCTTCTGCCCTCTAAGTTGTTTACCAAAAAAGAGGAATAGTGTTTTCACAGCCCTCTTATGAAGTAAACTTGCTGTTGATTTTAGTACATGCCACTTCAAATACAACTTTATATCATCTATATTTTCTTCTTCTATAATTTTTTCCAAGCCACTAAGAAACTCTGGCTGGCCAACTATTAAGTAATCGGGAAGTTTAGTTACAATCCCATTTAGTAATTCATCCAAATTTAGATACGCAAACTTTCTTCTAAACTCATTAATGCTCATCTTGTTATAATTCTTTAATACGTCGCGTAGCTCCTCTTCGCTTCTGCTAATCATCGCAATTTTTGTCTCTATTTTTATTACCGCATCAGCAGCCCTTTGCGCTTCCGCGATGCTAACGCCATAAAGCCTGAACATTTTGATTATGTTTTTCCTGAAATCTGATCTTACTTTCTTAAACAGATCCTCTATGTAATAACTCTTTTCAGGAAGGCTAAGCCCACTTTGGTAGATATGAAGTGCATATATGCTACTATTTTTTTCATCGGGGCTTGGATCAAAGCTTATAAATGTATTTACAGCGTTCAGCATAAGGAAGGCAATAAGCTTAGGTAGTTCATCCTTACTTCTCAATGCATCTATTCTTTCAATTATGTACTTAATAGGGCTGAACTTCAGGCGCTCTCTTGTCCTTATATCAATATACGATTGATAAAAATCAGCCAAAAGCTTTCCATTCTTGAACTTTGACGGCTCATTTATACAAGAAAGAAGTATATATTTCAATTTTTTATAAGTAATATTCTCGAGTTCGTAAAATGAGTTTATACGAGGTAAATCCTTTGGTATTTTTCTTCGTCTTAGCCATGTGCCACATGCATAATTATAGAAATCATCAAATGGATCAACATGCAAATCCATGTTTGATATCTTAAAGCCTATATCCTCGACATTTTCCACAGAACTTATATTATAAGAATGTATATCCCTGAGCATGTTCTCGCATAAACTTAGCATGTCGAATTTTAAAAACCCTCTTTTTGGATTAAATCATTGCGCGGGGTCTCGTATATATAATTATACACCTTTTTATGATCTCTACTAAAAATAATGCAATAAAATAAAAAATCTGATTCGGAATATTAAATGGGGATTGAAATGGATTTGAAATTAGACGACGATTATGTGGAGTTTATAAAAAAGACATATAAGGAAATGATACCAATAAAGGCCATATCGCCAGAATCGGGCGGTGTAGGTGAATATGAAAAGGCAAAGTATATAGAGGGCGTGCTATCTGAGATAGGCATCAAGGCAAAGTGGTATAATGTCAAAGATTCGCATGGTGTTATAAGGCCAAACCTTATGGCAATGTATGGCCCAAGCAATAAAAAGACATTTTGGATAGTTGCTCATACAGATGTTGTACCTGAGGGCGACATTTCATTATGGAAGACAAAACCATTTGAGGCTGTAATAAAAGGAGATTACATTTATGGTAGGGGCACAGAAGACAATGGGCAGGGCATAATGCTCGCATTAGGTGTAGCAAAGCATATTGTTGAGGCAAAGGTGGAGCCACGTTTTAGGCTTGGCCTTGCATTTGTGGCTGATGAAGAAGTAGGAAGTGTATACGGTGCGCAGCACCTTATAAATAAAAAAATATTTTCAAAGAAAGATTTTGCATTGGTGCCTGACGGTGGCAACAGTGATGGTTCTATGATAGAAATAGCAGAGAAGCATATACTCTGGCTTAGGTTCGAGGTTATAGGCAAGCAGAGCCATGGATCTACGCCTGAAAAAGGACTCAATGCAAATCGGCTTGGCATGCTCTTTTATTCAGAGCTTTATAATATACTACATAGAAGATTCAATGGTAGGGATACACTCTTCGAGCCTCCAGTTTCAACATTCGAGCCTACAAAGAAAGAGCAGAATGTGCCTAATATCAATACAATACCAGGTACCGATGTGCAGTACTTTGATTGCAGAATACTGCCGAGGTATAGAGTAGATACTGTACTTTCTCTTATTAGAAAGACTGCAGCTACTTTTTCAAAAGCGCATGGCTGTAAAATAAACATAAGCATTGTTTCCCGCGAAGATGCACCTAAACCAACAAGCGGTGCATTTGTTAAAGAATTTTCAGATGCGGTAAAGGCTGTAAAAAATGTTGAGCCTAAGCTTTTAGGTATAGGGGGAGGCACAGTTGCGAAATATTTTAGGAAAATCGGCATGCCTTCAATAGTATGGATGACAATAGATGAGACTGCGCATAGCCCAAATGAATATGCAAAAATAAGCAACATAATCAGCGACACAAAAGTTGTCCTGAAATTTTTGTGATTATATGGAAGATAAAAATAATGTAGCTAAGGCAAGCAAGCATTTTGGCCATATGCATGGCCATGGGTTTCATAGAATGAATAATTCTATGCGCGAAGCTATGGATAAGCCCGAGATATACCTGCAACCAATAATGGAAGGTGCAAAAGTGGTAGCAGAACTTGGCTGTGGCGCTGGCTTCTACTGCAAATATTTACAGAAGCTTGCTGAACAGCTCTACTGTGTTGATGCAAGCGCCGAAGCAATAGAAGAAGCAAAGAAAGCTGTGAATGGGAGTAATGTAATATTTCTTGTAGAAGATGCTGCACACACTTCAATCCCTTCTAAAAGTGTTGATGCAATACTGCTTGCAAACTCGTTTCATGATATGCAAAAGGATGAGGTATATAATGAAATAAAGCGCATTCTAAATGATAGCGGCAAAGTAGTAATAATAGATTGGGAGAAAAAAGAAACACCTTTTGGGCCACCGCTTAGCATAAGGCTAAGCAAAGAAGACTATATAAGCATATTCAAGGATTTTAAGCTTGAGAAGGAATTTCAGCCAAGCCCAAACCATTATGGGCTTGTATTGAGCTATAGAACTAGCTAATTTTTAGGCAAAGAGCTCCAAAGGATTGCATGCAATTAAAAATACATAAAAACGCATCTATAATTGGAATAATTCCAATTTAACACTCTAATTTATTCATCACTATCTTCACTCTTCTTATTCTCAACGCTCCTATCCAATAACAGAGCTTCTAATGAATTGTGCGCTTCTATAAGCTTCTTTGCAGCACTGCCTATCTTCTCTGTTTCTTTGTCAAATGCTGCTTCAACTGTCAAATCTGGATAGTTCTTGAGAAGCTCGTTGTTGTCAAGCACAAGCATCGTATCGCACCACGGCTTTAATCTTGGTAGCATATCATTAGCTACTTCTATCCTTATCCTTTCAACAGAGAAAGGCATTATTATAATAGCAAAAACCTGCATACCATTTGCCTTTGCCATTCTTGCAATGCCAAGAGAAGCACCTGCGCCTGTGCCACTACCAAGTGAAGCAATAATAATAAGAAGACTGTGTCCTTTGAGAATTTTACCAATAGCTTCTTGGTTTTCAATAACCGCTTCCTCTCCATATGCTGGGGTTGTAGTCCATATCTTAAGGTTTTTTGGCTCATCCACATAGCCAGCAATTGTTTCAGTATCTTTTAATATCTCCAAGCTAAAGAGTGCACCAGGATCTAGCTTAACCCCTTTGCTGTAGCTTATATATAAGCTCTTCAATCCTTTTTCTAATATCTCTATGTGGCTTTTGCTTGTATCTATAGCAGCAAACTCAGCACCTTTCATGCCTTGCTTATACAGCTTGTTTACTATATTTAAGCCTGCACCGCCAATGCCTAGAATAAGCGCTTTTTTAGCTTGCATAAGTTATTTTTGCACTTATCAAATAAAAAGCTTATTTGAAAAAAATTTTACTACAACGATAGTCTAAATCAAATTATGCTTATAATGTTTGCCATTGCAAATCAACGTGAAGCTCCATCGCACAAGTTAAAGAATCCAATCCTATAAATTTTGAGAAAGATTTTTAAGAACAGAGTGCTAAACCTAAATTGTATTGTCAAAATATAGGACCTCACTTTTGATGATATTTTACCGGTTCCATTTGCTATCTCACGCAAGCTCTAAAAAAGAGGCAAATACAGAGTCAAATTTAACTCCAAGAAATGAAGCAGGCAGAAATGAAAGCTAATATGATAGCATTGCACCTCCTATTTAGCATTATAATCGGGTGGTCTTATGCCTTATATAAAGAAAGAAGAGAGACAGGAGCTTGATAGGCTGTTGCAGCCTTTGATCGACTTTCTCAAAACGAAGGGCACAGAAGAGGTTGATGGTCAGATAAACTATGCTTTTACCAGAGTCCTAGCAAGCCTTTACAAGCCCAGGTATTTCAATTATAACAGGGCCATCGGTGTGCTTGAGTGCATAAAGCAGGAGTTTTACAGACGAGTTGTTGCGCCTTATGAAGACAAAAAGAAGGAAGAGAATGGCGATGTTTACTAATTACCTTCTTTCTTTAAGAATTATCTCCTTCGCTTCTTCGTATAGCTCATCGTAGCTTTTGTTTGTAGATGCAATGCCGGATCTCTGTGCTTCAACGCCGACAGCAGCGGCTATCCTAAAGTATACTTCTTCCTCGCTCATTTTTGGTATTATATAATCTTTGTCTAGACCTTTTTGCTCTGCATATTTTGCAAGCTCAGTTGCCGCAGCTATAGCAAGTGAATCCGTAATCTTACTTGCCTGGACGTCTAAAACGCCCCTAAACAGTCCTGGAAATATTAAAGAATTGTTCACCTGATTTGGCATATCGCTTCTACCACTACAATATATAGCTGCACCAGCCTTAAGTGCTTCCTTTCTTGTTATCTCTGGTTCTGGATTTGCAAGTGCAAATACAATGGGCTTGCTATTCATACTCTTTATGTATTCTTTCTTTATTGCACCGGGCGATGATGCACCTATTATTACATCGGCCCCTTTTACCGCATCTTCTATTGTTGATATATTCTCACTATTTGTCTCTTGCATTATACTATATTTGTATGGGTTGCTCTTACTAAGCTCGTTCTCATCAGCCCTACCTCTAAAAAGAACACCTTTTGTATCTACAAATATGGTATTACCCGGCTTTACATCATATGCTTTAAACAGCCTATATGTTGATATGTTGGCTGTACCCGCACCTATAAAAACTATCTTTACTTCCTCTGGCTTCTTGCCAACAAATTTTAGTGCATTGATAAGCGCAGCAAGCGCAGCAGCTGCTGTGCCTTGGTTGTCATCATGCCATACAGGTATGTTTAATTCTTTCTGCAAAATCTCAAGTATCTCAAAGGCTTTAGGTGATTCTATATCCTCTAGATTTATACCGCTAAAGGATGGCGCAATCGCTTTGACTGCTTCAACTATTTTCTCTTTATCTGTTACGCTTAGCGTTATGGGTATGGCATCAACACCTCCAAGGTGCTTGAAAAGAAGAGCCTTACCTTCCATTACAGGCATTGCCGCATCTGGACCTATATTGCCTAAGCCAAGAACACGCGTGCCATCAGTTACTATCGCAATGCTATTCCATTTGTATGTAAGAAACCTCTCTCCTTTTTCTTTTATCGCTTTTGAAACGGCGGCTACTCCTGGCGTATATAATAGCGAGAAGTCTCTCTGCTTTTTAATCTTCATTTTAGGCTTTATGCTTATCTTGCCCCTATATGTTCTTGCAAGCTTTATTGCTTCTTCATAGTAATCCATAAAAATCACTTAGGACTTTAAAAGAATGAAGGCTAAAATATAAATACCTTATTACTGGGTTATACAAGTGTTAACTTTTATATTTTTCAGCAGTTCTTGAAATAAAATAAATCATTATACCCTATTTTTGAAACACTGAGGTTGCCTATTGTATAATTCATTGGAAGCTCCAACACAGCATTGCCATATGCACACACAATATTAGTGCTATACGGGCTAGCGTTTTCTATATATACAACTTTAGCTTCACCGCCACTCTCATTAAGCCAAATTTGCTTTATCGGAAACTCTGTATTCTTCATCCAAAAGCATGACTCCTGCGATGTATTGAACGGAAAGAGCATGCCACAATTACTTTTACATTCAACATTTTTTCCAACAATCGATACGTTCATGTAGCCTTGCTCCTGCTCTGCCTGAGTTATCGCTTCATATATTGTGGTATTATATGTATTGTTGCTTGCTATTATTGTGAGGTTGCAGCTCTTCAGTAGTGAGAGCTGATTTGTCATTGCCTTTTGCCGGAACATAAGGCTAAAAGTCAATAATATTATTAAGGCAGCTAATATTCCTATAGCTATTCCTTTTTGTTCTCTCAAAATATCACAAGCCAAACTTTATTTAAAAACTTAAAAAATGAGAAGGTTTTTATTATTGTCAATTACTATAATAAATAGTGATTCTATGAATAAGGCAGAGATAGTTGCCGGTATAATAATAGTTATCTTGGTAATCGGGATAGTGCTTTTGATAAGCAAACCTTCGACAACATCAATAACCACAACTTTACCTTTGCCTGCGCCTGTGGCTACGAGCTTGCTAACATTTCAGCTTATTGACCCGCCACAGGTTCCAAACAATACCCAGGCCTTAGTTATAACCTATTCTTCTCTGAGTGCACATGTGTTGCTAGCTAATGGCACTAGTGAATGGGTTAGCTCAACTAACACTGGGTCTGTTAACTTACTATCATTAGTTAATATAAGCCAGATTATAGGAAGTGTAAATATACCAAAGAATTCTACAGTTGATATGGTTAAGTTCAATATAACTAGCGCCACAATAACAATCGACAATAATACATACAATCTTACCGTTCCAAGCAAGCAAATTATAGTACACGTCTCAAACACTCAGAAAGTAAACGGCACAGCGAGCGCCCTAATAGATATAACACCTGTTGTGGCTTCAATATATACAAACAATTCTGTTATCTTTGTGCTCGTGCCTTCTCTTAGGGCAGTGGTAGTGCCTGGAAGCGCCTCAACTACAGTTGGTGCAAAAGTCGCGATAAACTATACAGAGAAGCATGAGCTTGAATCTATAAAGCCAAATATAACCATCTCTAGCATCTCTCTTTCAGAGAGCAATAATATAACATTGTTTAAGGTAAGTGTGGTAAACAATGCAAATACAAGCGTAAGGATAAGGCATGTACTGCTCTTTGGAAATGAGAGCATATCAATAAACACAAGCTTTGCAAATATAAGGATAGAGGACAGGCAGATAGATGTAAGAAGATTTTCAAACGATACATTAAATACAGGCATGGAAATGCCAGGATATAGCAACTTTAATATAGGAAATGGCAATTTTAATTTGGGTGCATTAACTAACATGACTCTCGGCAACGCTTCAAAAATACTAGGTATTAATCAGAGCGAGATAGCGAGGCTTAGAAGCGAGTTTAACATATCATTAAATTCCTCAACAAAGCTTTCGCCAGAAAACATATCAAAAATAATGAAGAGTATACACAACTTTAATATATCGGAAAAAGAGCTTGAAAATATGATCGAGAACAAAAGCCCTGCATTCAACTCAATACTAGGCAACATGGGAATAGTTAATGACATAGGTCAAATAAGGGTTTCTATAGACGCTGAGCACTTTAGAGTACTTAATTTCGTCGCTACGCAGAACGGTACACTTGTACTGCCATTTATCAGGTACGCACCAAACGGCATAGCATCTATTAATGCAAACGAAAGTGAAGATATTGCAGAACTCTATCAGGAGTTTAACAACAGCTATACAATACCTGCACACGGAAGTGCTACACTAACATTTGATGGCAAGATAAGTTTTGCAAACGGTCACATAACAATAGCCGTAATACCAGGTGATCATTACAGGGTTTCAGTAATCGGTACAGAAGGAGCATACGCTTCTGCCAACACAACAGCAAGCTGATTTTTCTTTTATCTTATTTTATTTTTATTGTCATTCTCTTTCTTAGTAAAAATTAAATAATTTTGTTGTCTATTTATATTCGAGGTGGCCCTATGAAACTATTTAGCCTTTTTGGGAAGAAAGATGTATCTGCAGATTTATCAAAGCAAGCGCCATATAGGATTATGACAGAGCTTGTGCCTTATAAGCTCTATGCGAACAGAAAGAGCAGCGTTATGATGCTTATAAAGGTAAAAAATATGACAAACGAGCCCCTTTTGAGCTCTATTGTTATCGAGCTTCCAAAAGGAATAAGTTTCGATGAGATGGGCCTTGCAAATACTAAAGAAATAAGAATAGGTGAGCTTGCACCAAACGAAGAAAAAGAAGTAAGGGCAGACATATACAGTAATTCAGGCACAGAAAAAGGCGAGTACACTCTTGTTCTTACAGCATTTGCGCACTACAGAGATTATGGCCATGTGCTTAATGCAATGAAGAAGAGATCTATTGTTGAGGTTGTTTAGGTTCGGCTTCTTTTTCTGCTTCTGCATGTTCCACTTTCTCTTTGCCTAACGAGTTTGATATACTTGATAGGTGGCTAGCCACTTCAATACCTTTTGATGTTAGCTTTATTCCCTTTATCCTGCCATGCCTTGTGCTCTCTACCAATCCTGTCTTCTCGCACTCGTTTATAAATCTGCTTAAATGCACATAAGTCATCCCTGAGCTTTTTGCTAAATTGGAGATATTCCACTCTTGCTGGTTATTTGTGCTTGCCATGAGTAGAAACGCCCTTACTTGTTTTTCCTTGAAGAATAAACTTCCAAAATCCTTCATAAATTCACCTTTTTATTTTGTCCTCATTTTCTCGATAAAAACATAAATATATAAAATCTTAACTATTAAATAATTTAAATACAAAGAGGGTGTGTTTGTATGGTAAAATATATAGCCGCAGAGGAGCTAGTTGGAAAAGAGGTTATAACAAACGATGGCTTTGATCTAGGAAAGTTCCTTGATGCAGAGGTCAATGAAGTTACAGGAAAGCTTACAGCAATGATAATAGATGCTAATGCTGATAGCGAGTTCGTAAACAAGCTCGATGTAAAGGATGGCAAGCTAAAGATAAACTACAATTCTGTGCTTGCTGTAAATGACTTTATAATTGTAGACAGAAAATCACTCTGACGGTGGTTTTTATTATAATAGCTGGCGGCGATGAGGCTGGCCGCGGAGCTGTTTTAGGGCCTTTAGTAGTTAGTCTTGTTAGTATAAATGAGGGCAAGGCGAAGAAGCTTTCTGAGATAGGAGTAAGGGACTCAAAGATGCTGAGCAGGAAGAAGCGCGAATTTTTGTTTGACGATATTTATTCTCTTGCAGAAGATGTAAGAACCTATGCAATAACGCCTGAAGAGATAAATAATGCTATGCGGAGCAATATCTCACTAAATGAACTAGAAGCTATTCACTTTGCAAGGCTTATCGATGAGAGCGAGGCCAATCCCAAAAAGATATATCTAGATTCTCCTGATGTTATTCCAGAGAAGTTTGGTATAAGGGTTAGCCTTATCTCCAAAAAACCTTTGAAGGTTAATGGGGTAAGGAGAAAAGGCAAGAATAGCAGTGGCAGTGCGGCTACGGCTGTGGCTAAGATAATAGCAGAGCATAAGGCTGACGTAAAATATCCTGTTGTGTCTGCAGCCAGCATAATAGCTAAGGTAACAAGAGATCGAGCAATAGAAGAGCTCGAAGAGAGTCTTGGCTTTGATCTTGGTTCTGGTTACCCATCTGACAAAACAACGATAGATATGATAAGAAGGAATCTTGATAATGAAAGGCTGTTAAAGCATGTGAGATCTGAGTGGAAGACCTTAAAGCTTATAAGGCAGCTGAAGATTTTTGAGTTCTTAAAATAATCTTTTTACCTTTTTCAACATTTGTAAAGTCTGCTACAAAAAATAACTCATTCTCCTTTTGAAAGCGATTAATTATTTAAATAAATATGCTACAAAAAGTTAACCTCCTTTTCCTTTTTGAAAGCGTTGATATTTAAATAAATATACTAAATATTGTATTTTTGGTGTGGTTAAAATACTATATGTTGTGATGGTATGCACTGCCCTTACTGCGGTTCAAATAAAACACATGTGATAGATTCAAGGTTTGTTGCATCAGATAACAGCATAAGGCGCAGAAGGGTTTGTGATGCATGCAAAAGAAGGTTTACAACCTATGAGCGCGTTTATACAATGCAGATAACAGTGATAAAGAAAAATGGCAACAGGGAGCCATTTGATAGAAACAAGGTGCTTAATGGCATTATGAAGGCGTGCGAAAAAAGGCCTATAAGCAGAGAGAGAATGGAAGAGATTGCTGAGAAGATAGAGAGAAAGCTTATATCGCAGAACAAGAAAGAGGTAACAAGCAGAAAGATAGGTGAGATGGTGATGAGTGAACTTTACAAACTTGATCCGGTAGCTTACATTAGGTTTGCAAGTGTATACAACAATTTCGACTCACCAGACCAGTTTAGAAAGATTGCGATGATGCTTAAGAATAAGAAGAATGCTTAGGTGTTTTTATGGAGGTGAAAGAAGTTGTTAAGAGGGATGGATCTGTTGTTCCTTTCGACAAGCAGAAGATAGCAATAGCAATAAGCAAGGCTATGAGGGAAGTATACGATGGCAACATGAGCGATGAGGAGTTAATGAGTAAGGCAAGCGAGTATGCAGATCTTGTTGTGCAGAAGCTTGTGGAGCTTGGAAAAGAGAAGGTGCATGTGGAGGAGATACAAGACGTTGTAGAGCAGGTGCTCATGGGCGTTGACCAGAAGACAGCTAAGGCATACATTATATATAGAAACAAGCGTGCTGAGATAAGGGCCTATAAAGCTTCACTTGGTGTAGTCGACGATCTTAAGCTTCCTTTGAATTCTCTCGTTGTGCTTGCTGCTAGATATCTGCTAAAAAATGAAGAAGGCAAGATTATAGAAACACCAAAGCAGCTCTTCACAAGGGTTGCAAACACCATAGCTGGCGTAGAATCTAGATACGGTGCGAGCGAGGAAGAGATAGCAAAGCTTGCAAACGAGTACTATAATGTTATGACTAGATTTGAATTTATGCCGAACAGCCCTACATTGATGAATGCAGGTACTAGGCTTGGCCAGCTAAGTGCATGTTTCGTATTGCCTGTTGGGGATTCAATAACAGAGATATTTGATGCCGTTAAGTGGGCTGCGCTTGTCCACCAATCTGGTGGTGGTACAGGCTTTTCTTTTTCGAGGCTCAGACCTAGTGGTGATATAGTAAGAAGCACAGGCGGTGTTGCCTCTGGTCCGATATCTTTCATGAAGGTCTTCGATGCGGCAACAGAGCAAATAAAGCAGGGTGGCAAAAGAAGGGGCGCAAACATGGGTGTACTTAGAGTTGACCACCCAGACATACTCAATTTTATCGTAGCTAAGGAAAAAGAAGGTGTTTTAGAAAACTTCAATATAAGCGTTGCTGTTACAGATGCATTTATGGATGCATTGAAGCGTGGTGAGGAATATAGCCTAATAAATCCAAGGAACAACAAAGAGGTTGGAAGGCTAAGCGCAAGAGTGGTTTGGAATCTAATGACTACAATGGCATGGAGAACAGGGGATCCGGGGGTTATATTTATAGATAGGATGAATTCAACATACTCAAATCCGGTTCCGAAGTATGGTCCTATAGAATCTACCAATCCGTGCGGAGAACAACCGCTTTATCCTTTTGATTCGTGCAATCTTGGTTCAATAAACCTATCACGCATGCTGAAAGAGAAAAACGGAAAGTACGAGATCGACTGGGATAAGTTGAGATATACAACAAGGCTTGCGATAAGGTTCCTAGATGATGTGATTGATGCAAACAGCTATCCTCTGCCACAGATAGAACAGGTAACTAGAGCAATAAGGCGTGTTGGTCTTGGTGTTATGGGTTGGGCTGACATGCTCATAAAGCTCGGTATACCATATGATTCAAACGAAGCACTATATCTTGCTGAAAAGGTTATGAAGTTCATAAGAGATGAAGCTAGGGAGGAGAGTGCTGAACTTGCTAAGGTAAGAGGCCCATTCCCTGAGTGGGAAAACAGTATATGGTATAAATTCGGCTACAAGCCTCTAAGAAACTCTACAGTAACAACCATAGCCCCTACAGGCACTATAAGCATAATAGCTGGTGGCGCATCATCAAGCATAGAGCCGCTCTTCTCTGTAGTATACAAAAGAAACGTTAGCTCAAGCATAGGTACAGACCTTATAGAGGTAAACAACGTGTTCGAGGAGTTTGCATTAAAATATGGTTTCTATAGCGATGCCCTCATGAAGAAGCTTGCGGGGAGAACCTCTATACAAGACGTAGAAGAAATACCTAGGGAGATTAGAAGGCTATTTGTAACAGCTTTTGATGTCTCGCCTGAGTGGCATGTGAAAATGCAAGCTGCGTTCCAGAAATATGTTGATAACGCTGTATCAAAGACAATAAACATGCCAAGCTACGCAACACCGCAGGATGTAGAAGAGGCTTATATGCTTGCATACAAGCTCGGTTGCAAGGGTATAACAATATATAGAGATAAGAGCAAGAGCAGGCAAGTTCTTACAACTGTTGACGCTAATCAAAGAAAATTAGAAGATGTAGCAAAGCTGCACAAGGAGAAAGAAGAGATTACAAGCAAAACTCTAGAAGAGATAAAAGTAGAGGCGCAGGGCTTCCAGCTAGAGGAGTATACGGGAGGTGAGAGATGCCCAGAATGCGGTGCGCTTATGATTGTGGGCGAGGGATGCGCGACATGTCCGGTATGCGGCTATAGCAAATGCTCTTAACCTTTTTTCTTTTCTTTTTCGGTGCTGCTAGGGCATATATCTTTTAGTACGCATCTATAGCATTCTTTATTTCTTGCCTTACACGTATCTCGCCCAAGTGCAATAAAGAGGTTTGAAACAAGCCCCCAATACTTCTTAGGTATTTTTTTCATTAGCTCTTTTTCAACAACTTCTGCTTTTTTGCTTTTTGCAAATCCCAACCTATTCGCTACTGTAATGCAATGGGTATCAACAGCTATACCTTCATTTATATTGTAGAGCTCGTTTAGAACAACGTTTGCAACCTTCCTACCTACTCCTGGAAGAATTATGAGCTCATTAATACTTTTTGGAACATTGCCATTATATCTTTCAATCATTATCTTTGCACTTTCTTTGAGGTGCTTCGCTTTTGTTTTGTAGAAGTTAAGGCTCGACAAATCTTTTTCTAGCTCTTTTATCTTAGCATTCGCAATATCTTCAAAGCTTTTATATTTATCAAAAAGATTTTTTGTAACTCTGTTAACCTGGGCATCAGAATTCTGCGGTGAAAGCAATACAGCGACAAAGAGCTGCATTGGATTTTTGTAGATAAGTGCAGTATGCTGCTCGCCATAGCGTTCAATGAGCTTGTCTAAAACCTTCTTTGCATATTCTGTATTAGCATTACTCCTTGCCTTTTTCTCGGCTCTAGCTTGCATATATTTATTTTTATGTTGCATATTTTTATTGTGATACGATGCGCTACGAAGCATTTGCTGGATCTTTCTATACATTTGACAAGAAAGAGCTTGGGCAGTTTATAGATAAAGCTTTGCAGGAAGCTAATGTTGATAAAGGTATTGCTGAGCACGCGCTCTCATTTGTAGCTCCTCATGCCGGCTATATTTACTCAGGTCATGTTGCCGCTTATACATATAAGGCTATTGAGATAATGGTGGGTGCAAGAAAAATAGACACTTTCATAATTATAGGCCCTAACCACACAGGTTTTGGTACACCTATCTCTATATCTGCAGAGGATTGGCATATGCCATTTGGCATTGTAAAAAATGATTTGCAGCTTTCAAAACTGATCGCTGAGAAATCAGAATATATAAATCTTGATGAATCAGCGCATGTAAATGAGCATTCAATTGAGGTTCAATTGCCATTCCTTCAAAAAGTTGTAGAAAATCCAAAGTGTGTTTTTATCTGCATGGGGGATCAGAGCATAGATGCAAGCAGAGAGCTTGCAGAAGCAATATTAGAAGCAAGCAAAGAATTAGGCAGAGAAGTGGCTGTTATAGCAAGCTCGGATTTCAATCACTACGAAAGTGCCGAAGTAGCAAAAAGGAAGGATATGCCCGCAATCGAGGCATTGCTTAAATTAGACTATCTTGAATTTAATAAAAGGCTAGAACAAAGCGGCGATACCGCATGCGGCTTTGGCCCCATAACTGTAGCCACAATTTTTGCAAAGGAAAAAGGAGCAAAGTCAGGCCATCTTTTAAAATATGCAAATTCGGGGGATGCAAATAACGATTATTCATCGGTTGTTGCATATGCAAGCATAATCTTTGCGTAGCTACTTTTTTGCTACAATCACAAAAGCTAGACCGCCAGAAAGATCTCTTTCTTTTATATCTTTAAATCCATGCTGCTGTATAAGCCTGATAATATAATCTTTATCTATGTTAAAGCCGCGCCTTATATAAACTTCAACATCATGCTTAAGCTTGGCATCAAGTGCAGGAATTATATTTACAGAGTAGTAAAGCTGTGTTAGTTTCTTAAGCACGCTATCCTTTGGTTTGAGCATGTCTAGAAGAATAAGCTTTCCACCAGGCTTGAGCACTCTGTGCATCTCGCTAATCGCGTTATCTAAATTGTTAAAGACACTAAGTGAAAAGGCTGTGACGACAGCATCAAATGAGTTATTATCAAAATTCAGAAGTTCAACATCGCCAAGCATGTAGCTTAAATTTGGAAGTCCTTTGCTCTTTTTAATCGCTTCGCTCAGCATATCATTGTTTATATCTATTCCAACCACTTTGTAATTGGTGTGAGACCTTGCTATTGCATATGCTATGCGCCCTGTGCCTGTAGCGACGTCAAGAATACTTTTCTTGCCTTTGCCTATCTCTGTTTCTTTTACAGCCTCTTTTATTATCTCTTTATCCAAACCCATACTGAGCATTTCGATTAGCTTGTCATACTTTGGCGCTATCTTTGAGAAGAATTTATTTAAATCCATGTAATCCTCAGAGATACATTATCTAATTGCCTTTTATTTTATATACTGTTTGCTTTATAAATTAAATTTTTCTGAACAAAATCGGGTAAATATTTATAAATAAGAAAAAATAAAATTCGATCATGGAGAAAACGATACCTTCGGAAAAAATAGAAAAAACTGTTTATGATATTCTAATAGAAATGGCAAAAAAGTTAAAAAGCTCTGGCATAGATACAATGGAAATTAAAAATATGAAAATTATAGGTTACAAGCAATACGAAGAAAGGGTTATGCTGATAACAAACATTCCACAAGGTTCAGATGAGCATTACCATGTTGTTATATATACTAATAGCGAAAAAGTGAAGGATATAATTAAAGCAATCAAAAACAAAAGAGATGGCGAGGAAATACTTCTTAGCGGAAAGTTTAAAATATTACTTCATGGTGAACGAATTAATTTCGAGTCAAATGATTGGGATTTTGAAGTTAAAAAGATGCGCCCGATCTCATTGGACGCATTTATTAAGAGGGACGATTAATATATAGTTTGGAAAACTTAGGTTTAGTTATTTTTGCAATTATGTAAAGGTTTTTTAAGAACTTATTTTTAATTTTTCTTTCATACTTTTAGGGTAATAAAATTATAGATAACTATAAATATTATTTTGTGTAGATAAGTATTGTGGTTTGGTGATAGAGATATCACTTCATGGTAGAGGCGGCCAGGGTGTAGTTGCTGCAGGGGAACTACTAGTAAAAGGTGCGGTTAAACAAGGCATATATGCGCAGTCTATTCCGTTCTTCGGTGGCGAGAGAAGAGGGGCGCCAGTTAGGTCTGGCGTTAGAATATCTGATTCACCAATTTATACTCATGAGAGCATAAAGAATGCTGATATAATGGCGATATTCGATGTCTCTCTCTTGGATGTTGTTGATTTGCACATCTTAAAAGATGGTGGCTCTCTTCTTATTAATTCACCGAATCCAAAAAAGATTGTACAAAACACTTATTATGTTGATGCGACAAGCATAGCAAAGTCACTCGGTTTGGTTATTGCTGGTTGGCCTTTGGTAAATACACCTCTTATGGGTGCACTTGCAAAGATCTCTGGTATTGTAAATGTAGAAGATTTAGAAGCAATAGCAATAGAGCAGTTTGGCCGCAGAGGCGAGCTTAATGCAAAAGCAATAGAGCTTGGTGCAAACGGGGTGAAGAAGCTTGACTAATATAGATGAGCTTGCTGAAGAGATACCAGTCTCAAAGCCTAGCATAGGCTCTGCTGGTAAGACAGGCACATGGCGTGTAGAGAAGCCTGTGATAGATTTAGATGCATGCAAGAAGTGTGATATATGTATATTGGAGTGCGTTGAAAATACTATAGAGAAAAGAAGCGATGGCTATCCTGCGATAGACTATGATTATTGCAAGGGTTGTGGTGTGTGCTCAACCGTGTGCCCTGTAAAGGCAATTAAGATGGTTACAGAGGTGAAAATGTGATTACAGCCATGGTTGGAAATCATGCTGTGGCATATGCTGTTAAGCAGGCAAAGCCACAGGTTCTTGCTGTTTATCCTATAACGCCACAAACCACAATGTTGGAGAAGCTTGCTAGTTATGCTGCTTCGGGTGAGCTTAATGCTAAACTTATAAAGGTTGAGAGCGAACACTCTGCTATGGCTTCTATATATGGTGCCGCACTAGCTGGGGCAAGGGTGTTTACCGCAACATCATCCCAAGGCTTGCTATATATGACAGAAGTAATTTATTGGGCTGGTGGGCAAAGAGTGCCGATCGTTGCTGGCATAGCAACAAGGGCTGTTGGTTCGCCTTGGTCAATATGGGATGACCACCAGGATTTTGTGAGCAAGAGAGATGCAATATGGATCCAGATGATGGCAGAAAATGTGCAAGATGCTTACGACATGACCTTGCAAGCTTTCAAGATTTCAGAAGACAAGCGCGTAATACTGCCTGTGATGATGGGTTTTGATGGATTTGTACTAACGCACACGATGGAAAGGCTTAGCACCTTAGACGATGCGGTTGTAGACTCCTTTATACCAGAGCGCGATTTTAATATTATAGACTTTGATAAGCCAATAGGTATAGGCGCGATAGCAACGCAGGATAATTATATAAAATATAGATATAAGGCAATGCAGGCGATGGAGCGTTCAAAAGAGGTTATAGAAGAAGTCTCTAAAGAGTATTCTAAGCTTAGTGGCAGGGAGCAGCATGGGCTTGTAGAATTCTACAAGTGTGATGATGCAGAATATGTAATAGTGGCGATGGGTGCATGGGCTGGCGATGCAAGGGTGGCTGTAGATGAACTAAGAAGCAAGGGTATTAGCATAGGGCTCGCAAAGCTCAGGGTTGTAAGGCCTTTCCCAAAAGAAAAGCTTATGCAGGTTAAAGATAGGAAGGCGCTTATTGTGCTTGATAGAGCATATTCTTATGGATTTGGCGGCGTATTAGCGACGGAGGTGAAGGCCTCTCTGTATAATACCAATATACCTGTATATAGTGTTATAGGAGGCATAGGTGGTAAGGAGTTTGGAAAAAATGAGATTATAGAGGTTGTTGAAAAGCTCCTTAGCGGTAAGCTTGAGAATGAGGTGTGGGTTTTATGAACTTTCTTAAAGGAAATGCAGCATGTCCTGGTTGTCCGATACCAAAAGAGTTAGATGCAATACTTGAGGTTTATGGAAAGAAGACAGTGGTTGTAGTTCCCGCCTCATGCTCAACGGTAATAATGGGTGATACTGTTCTAGGCATGCCTTCGCCGGTTACTGTTGTTCATAGCCCTTTTGCGGCAGCCGCTTCTATTGCATCTGGCTTATCTGCCGCAATGAAGTTTAGAAAAGATGATGCAAATATATTGGTCTGGGCTGGCGATGGCTCAACAAGTGACATAGGCTTAGCAGCGGTAAGCGGGGCAGCAGAAAGGAACGAAGACATGACCTACGTTTGCTATGACAATGAAGCATATATGAATACCGGTATACAGAGATCTAGCCTAACCCCATATGGTGCTTGGACCACAACTACCCCATCGCACAAACACGAATTTAAGAAACCCCTGCCTTTCATAATTGCTATGCATAATGTGCCTTATGTTGCAACAGCATCGATATCTTATCTTGCAGATTTCAAGGCAAAATTTGCTAAAGCTAAGAGTATGAAAGGCTTTAGGTATATACACCTTCTTTCTCCATGTCCTCCTGGATGGAAGTTTGATGCAAGCTTAACAATGAATATAGGGAAGCTTGCTGTTGAAACAGGCGTATGGCCATTATATGAAATAGAAAACGGTGTATTCAAGCTTTCTAGCATAAGCAAGCCTTATATTGAGAAGTCAAAGCGCAAGCCTTTGGAAGAATACCTAAAGCTTCAGGAGAGGTTTAGTGGGTTAAGCAGCGAAGAACTTGCAAATATGCAAGCGTATATTGATGAGATGTGGGACTATATAGCAAAGGTTAATAATGCAAAGCTTATTCCTTAGTAAAGCTCGCATAGCCTTCTTTCTCTATTTTCTCAGCGAGCTCTTTGCCGCCACTCTCAACAATCCTTCCCTTGCTTAGTATATGCACGCTTCCATTCTTAAATTCGAGAGAGCTTAATATTCTTGTATAATGTGTTATAACTATACACCCCATGCCATTGCTTACACTCTTGCTAATAGCTTTTCCAATAATTCTTACAGCATCTACATCTAGCCCCGAGTCGGGCTCATCAAGAATAGCAATCTTTGGCTTAAGCACAAGCATCTGCAGAATTTCGCTTTTCTTCTTTTCGCCGCCTGAGAAGCCCAAATTTACAGGCCTTTTTATTACCTCTTCGCTCATCGCTAATTCATTTATACCCTCTTTTACGCTTTGCATAAGCTCTTTTATATCGCTTCCACCTAGTGCTGATTTTGCGTTATTAAGGAATGAAAGAAATGAAACACCATCTATCTCTACAGGGGTTTGATACTGCAAGAAGATGCCGAGCCTTGCGCGCTCATCCGTTCTCAGCCCGAGTATGCTCTTGCCATCAACAAGTATGTCTCCTTTTTTAATTTTTATACCTGAGAGCCCCATTATAGCCTTTGCAAGAGTTGTTTTGCCGCTTCCATTTGGGCCCATTATTACATGAAGCTCTCCGCTCTTTACACTTAACTCTATACCATTTAGGATCTCTTTTCCTTCTATCTCCGCATAAAGATCTTTTACCTCAAGAAGCATTTAAAACACCCAAAAGTTCATTAAGCATCGAATCTATTTTAGTTTTTAAATATTCATTTGATGAAAACTTCATAATATGTTTATCGAGCATGCCCATTAGGATAAGCTTCTTTGAATCATTTTTGCTAATGCCCCTACTCATAAGATATTCTATTGCCTCTGTGCTTATAGGCGATACAGCAGCCGCGTGTGAAGCTTTTACATCATTTTCTTCTGTACCCATTGAAGGTATCGCCTCTATTTTTGAATCATCCAAGTTAATACCTTTTGTTGATATTACTGATTCGCTGCGATAAGCTCCTTTTTCTATGCTTGAGTTCTCCTTTATTGATATCGTAGAGCCATAAGAGCCTATTGCATTAGCCTCAATAAAACTCTTTGTTTCAGGGCCTTTGCTATTTACTAAATCTGCTGTATCTACAATGCTATTTTTTCCTATGATGATATTATTTATCATAACCTTGCTGCCCGCATTGCCTATCACTTTGTTCCTCGACTTTGCTTCTCTGTTGGAGGTAAAGTTGTTTACATTAAGCTCTGAGCCTTCGCCGAGGTTAGCATTGTAGAAGTTAAGAGACCTTTTGTTGCTTAGCTGTATAATATCAAGTCCCACCTTAGAGCGTTTTTCAGCATTGATCTCATTTATAATACTATTGTCGCCATATAGGAATTCTTCTAAGCTAAGCTCAGCATCTTCATATGCTTTAGCGATGACCAGTAGCCCTTCACCGCCCATAAGAAGCCTTAAGCGTGCCTTATTTCTCCTTTCCACACTTAAGAGTAGAAATTTTTCGACATTACCCATTGTAAAACCAATGTATCTGCTTTCTGCCTTTGTTTTAAATTCATAGGTCAATTCATCTTCTATACCATGAACCTCTATATTGGCATTGCTTACTCTATTCACTATAAATTCGGAACCGTTTGTAATAATATCAAATGCCAATCTGTTTTCCTTTGCAAAGTTCTGCATTTCATCTATGCTAGGCCTAGCACTTTTTCTAAGCTCTATCCTCATGCTGTTCCTGACATAGAGTGGATTTGGCTCTTCAGGAAGTTCTTTATCAAGCTCTTTTACTATATCTAAGTATCTCATTTGTATCCTCTTTTAACTCTTCTATTAGTGCAATATCTAAGATATAATTTATTTTTGCTTTCATTTATGCTAGTTGCATATAAAATATGTTTAGAAAAATATAAATATAACTCGGTTATTGAAAAATGGGTGGAGAAAAAGAGAAATAAAAGTAACAAAAAAATAGCGTGTGCCACTCTCGTGACACACCTTTGCACACGTTACTCTTTGAGTGCTTCTAGGAAGTCTATTGTCTCAAGTTCGAGCAGCATTTTCTTAATTACTGCTCCTTCTGGGCCATCTTCTTCTTTTATATATCTCTCCATTGCCTCTATTACCGCCGGTCTTATCTCCTCTTTTTGTGCTGCTTCTTCTGCTATTATGGGTGCATATCCTTTGCTTTGCTTGAGCTTCTGTAGTATCTGATCTGCACTCACACTACCTAACTCTAACCTCCCTTTTTTTATTTCCATATATCTTCCCCACCCCCATTCGATTACTATTGATAATCAAAGTCATATTTAAATTTAACCCCCTCTTTTATTCCACTATTCACGCGTTTATCAAATGCTAAGCTTTTTCTGGCCCTCACTCTTCTCTGCTGCAAGTTTTGCCTTTATACTATTAATGATAGATAGCATCTTCCTTTCTCTCTGCCTTGAAACGAAGAAATATACCTCATCTTTAGTGGCCTTTGTAACAAGTATATAAATTTCGCCTGCTCTAAACCTGCCAGTCCTGCCTCGCCTCTGTATATTTCTTATCTCATTTGGTATTGGCTCATAGAACACTACAACATCTACGCTTGGTATATCTAAGCCTTCTTCGCCTATTGAGCTTGCAACAAGTATATTGAATTTGCCGCTTCTAAAATCTTCTATTATCTGCTTCTGCTGCATCTGTGTTATTCCTTCTTTTTTACCTACAAAAGGCCTTGCATTATAGCCATGCTTGTTCAGTTGGTCTACGAGCATCTTTATGGTAGATCTATATTGTGCAAATACAATAATGCTTTTATCTCTGTATCCAACCAATATGCCAAGTAGAGCCTCGACTTTCGGATGCTCATAGCCTAGTCTTATGCCTTCATCGCATATCTGTTTTGCTATTACAATATTCTTGTTGTTAAGAAGGCTTAGTATAGCTCTGCTCTTCTTCTCCCTTTTTTCAAGGCTCTCGATATAGCTTGAGAATGCATATAGCCCTTCTGTCTCTACAAGATCATACATATGAAGCAGGTTTAAGAGTTTTATATAGCTATACATCGCTCCGAATCTATAGTTTGTTGCGGTTATCTTGCTTATTTCATTTCCTAGCTCTATGAGCTTGCCTTTTGGTATATGCTCAAACTTTTTGAAGCCTATAAGCTCCATCTTATTTAATGATTCAAGGCTCTCTTCTATTAGCGGCCTTAAATAGCTCGTTATGAGCTTTATTCTATCGGATTTCTCAACATATATTACATGAAGATATTTCGGCATTACATATTTTGCAACATCTTCATCTGTTGATATTCTTACTTCTATGTTTTCTATCTTTAATGTATCGATAAGCTCCTTTATCTTCTCGGGCTTGCCACCAGGCGATGCTGTCAAGCCAACAATCTGTACGCCTTTCTGCTCTGCCTCGTTTGCTATATAGGTATAGGCATATTTGCCCACAGCCCTGTGGCACTCATCAAAAACGATAACACCGAAATCGTTTAAGCTAAGAAGTGCGTGCTTTAAATCATTTGCTATTGTTTGTGGTGTTGCAACAATAACTTTTGCTTCATTCTCAAGCATCATTCTCTTCTTCTTGCCGACCGCGCCTGTGAGTAAAAGTATTTCATTCGGCTCTAATCTGAGAAGCCCGAGAAGCGTATTGTGGTGCTGCTCGCATAGAGGCTTTGTTGGTGCTAGGAACATTGCTTTCTTCCCTTTGTATAGTGCATCTGCTATCGCAAATATTCCTATGAGCGTTTTTCCAAGCCCTGTTGGCAATATAACAAGCGTGTTTTTGCCCTGGAGTATGCTCTTTGTTATGTTGAACTGATATTCTCTAAATGCTAAGCCTTCTAGCTTTACAAGGCTTGTTGCAGGGCCGAGCTCATACCATCTTTTGTCAGCACCTATTTCGCTATCCATCTATCAATAAATAGATTTTGCATTATTATAAATCTTTATAATGAAGCAGTGATCATATGAACAAAAAGAATGATCCGTTCTGCGATAAAAAAAGCATTGAGACACAGATTTACTATGAAACAAAGTATATGAATGTACTTTATAATTTGTATCCGGTGGTAAGGGGCCACACACTAATAGTGCCAAAGAGGCATGTAAAGAGTTTGAACGAACTTAGCGAAAAGGAGGCAGTAGATTTGATAAAGACAATAAGATATGTTACTCCAAAGCTTCTAAAGGTATATAATGCTGACAGCTCATATAATCTTGTGGCACAGGTGGGTCCTTATTCAGGCAGATCTATAGAACATTTGCATATTCATATAATACCGAGAAACAAGTATGATATGTACAGCGACTATACTGACAGGCTGTATGCTGATTTAAGGAAGTTTGAACTTGAGAAGCTTGCAAAGCACAAGGTGGGGCCCGAAGTAGAGAAGCTAAGAAAAGTCTTTAATTATAAGCCAATGCAAAGTAAAAACAAGCGATAAAAAAGATATATTTAAAAGTTTAATAGATGATATATTTAAAAATTAACGAGTTCTTATCTTGTTTTTAATGGGGGTGTTTTTCTGATTGTAGTAACAAATGATGATGGTATATATAGCAAAGGTATAAAAACGCTTTATAGCGCCGCAGTAGAAGTTTTTGGAGAGAAAAACGTTACCGTTGTTGCGCCGTCTGGTCCAAGAAGTGCAAGCGGTATGAGTCTGACCTTTCATAAGCCTCTTAGAATAGAAAAGGTAATGATGCCAGGTATAAAAGGTTTTTCTGTATCAGGCACACCCGCTGATTGTGTTTTTGTTTCAATATATCACATTTTAAAAAACAAGAAGATCGATCTTGTGCTTTCAGGTGTTAATAATGGTTCAAACGCAAGCGTGCAAGCAGTAGAATCTAGTGGCACTGTATCTGCTGTTAAGTTCGGTGCAATATACGGCATAAAAGGTATTGCATTCTCTCTTGCTACAGAAATGGGCTTACAAAAAAAGACTTTTAGCAATGTTAAAACGCAAATTGTAAAGATACTAAATTCTATAAAGAAAAAAGGTTTTCCAAGCGATATAGACATGCTAAACATAAATCTTCCAACAGCTTTAAATAGTTCTACAAAGGTGAAAATCTGCGATCTCGAAGACACCTTGTTCGATAATTTCGTAAATGAGAGAATGGATCCGTCAAACAAGCTATACTATTGGCTAGGTGGCACATTGAAGAAGAGGTTTAAGAAGGGTACTGATTGCTATGAGCTCTTTATTAAAAAGTCAATAACAGTTAGCCCTATGGAACTCGCAAGCATAAATCCTGATTTAAAGAAGGAAATTGCACAAGTACTAGATGCAAGCATAGCTTAGAAAATATTAATTTTGAGCTTTATAAATATTCAATTTGCTAACTTAATTTTAAAGATAAATGCCGCAGGTCGGATTTGAACCGACGACATTCCGGTTTCCATATTTGACTTCAGCCGGACGCTCTCCCGGACTGAGCTACTGCGGCGCGCAAAACACTAGAATTTGCTAATTAATATTTATATTATTTACTTCTTTTTTATTCTTCTCCCTTATTTCCTTTTTGCAAAAAATATAATAATCTTAAATCTGAAGATTTTTTGGTTTTTATGTATATTTTCTACGATAGAGTTATGCCTTATGATACCGACTATCAAGGTATTGCACACTATGCATCTTACTACCGTTTTGTGACCGATGCACTTTCATCGTTTGCCGAGAAAAAACTTAGCAAGATAATGGCAAAATATAGCAATCTCTGGTTTGTTATTGTAGAATCTCATGCAGCATATAAAAAGCCCTTATATTTGGGAAATAAAATAAAAATTGTGATAGAACCTGAGGTAAAAGAAAGAAAGATAATCACAAACTTCAAAATATTCAGAGGAAAAGAGCTTACAACAACCGGCTATTTAGCGCAAAAAATTATAGACAGAAACGTATGGCACTCTGTAGAGATACCTGATGATATCAAAAATATACTCATTGGCAGATAATAATATGAAGAAACTTATATTTGCTTTAATCTTTGTTATTTTACTTTTACTCGCCTTAGCTTATCTTTTGCTTGCTCTAACTTCAAAGCAGAGTGGTGCATACTTTAATGGCCATACCTATTTGTTGCTCAATGCCTCTTTTCCAGGCAACTTTACCTTTTTTGCGTGGGTATATTATAAAAGCTTTAACGGCATTGGTGTTATTGCTTCGCAGGGAATAAGCGAAGGCACTCACTCAACATGGTATGTGGGTGCTGGGGGCGAGATATCAAACGTGACAGCATGCGGTGTATTCAGTGATGAACGAGTGGAAGGCAACTATACGGCAGGCTGGAGGTTTGCTACAGCACCATTTATAGGCACAGGATCATGGCATATGATCGCTT
>OGCG01000433.1_pt1 | contig 26103 bp, 23 predicted proteins | sample 1570061 | NCBI WGS metagenome assembly OGCG01 (sample SAMN06268698, study PRJEB24515) | hot springs metagenome | isolation source: Joseph's Coat, Yellowstone National Park, Washington, USA | place: USA:Joseph's Coat, Yellowstone National Park, Washington, USA
GGAACAATTCCAGAACCGAAACTCATCTAACAATTCTGATTTATAACTATTGAATATGTTTTGGAATTATCTTTGTAATTAAGATTACATATAGTATAGTTAGCGTTTGTGAAAGGATTGTAAGTAGGAGTTCCGATAATATCTATTTGATATGTTTCAGTTCCATATTGATTTATATATTTTTTACTGATAGTGTAAAATATAGGCTCATACTCTTTAATACCGTTTATCGAAAAAGCAAATGTTATATTAAAATTATTAACTAATGGTTGGCTTGTACTTAATAAGTCAGACGTAGAATTAATTGGGAAAAAAGATTCAACATAATTAGGATCACTAATAACTTGATTTTGAATTCCTTTGTTGACGTAGCCAAAATAGAAAACTCCAAAAGCTATGGCTACAGCTATAACAAACGACGTTATAAAAACAAATTCTAAACTCGTTTGAAGTTTTTGCACAATTAAAATATGATTATCCTTTTTAAATTTAGCGATTAGACTTGCTGTATTGAACCAAAACTTACAGTTGGCATTACACCATTTGGAGGATAAGCTCGTGTGCGTAACCACTGTACAACAAAATCTGCATTATATCCTGTGTTAGCACTTAATGTTAAATATCCGTTTGCTAATATCTGCCCACTTATAGAAGCGACTTGATTATAATTTGCGTATAAAATATTGTTATAAACACTTACTACCGCAGGAGCGTTTACATTTGTAGTAGCTATAGGACTTGGAGCGCCACCATTATTGTTTTCTATCTCTAATAAAGCACCATTTTGGAATCCAACACTATCTGCTTCATATGAGAAACTTGAAGAACTTGCAGAAGAAACTAAACACATATCTTGACCATTATTCGTATATTGAGAAGTTATATATTCATCAACAAGAGTGGTTGAAGTTATATATATATTTGATATTAGAGAAGCGTCACCAGGATTTACTTTTGATTTTTTTGCTTTAGGATCAAGGGTAATACCATTATTCACATGTACAGATCCTGAACCAGCAACCAATGAAGTCCATCCACTCGGTAAACTTGTTCCAGCGAAGTTCCAATAATTATTGAATACGCTTGATCCATCATCATATTGCGCATATGTTTGACAATTAACAGTGTTATCAGGATTTGGACACGATAACTGAGGGGCTTCGCCTATACCTGTATTTCCAGACGAACTCAATAAATTAGTTTTTTGAGAAGCAAAACCGAGATAAATTGTTTCCGAGTGTTTTGCTGGTATTCCGGGAATCTTCACCCAAATTATTAGATCGCCAGAATTGTTGCTTTCTATCCACGCAGGCAACACTTGACCCCTCTGCATGAAAAATTCAAAATTCGCGATATTACCGTTATACGTAATATAGCCACTGAATTGGCTTTCTTTTATTTTTATCATTTGTTGAAAAGGCTTCGGTGTGCTTATATCCTGTGTATTGGTAATTGTTATAGGTACATACGCAACTATACCTGAAGGTATAGAAGTTGGTTGTGGAAAACTATTGGTGTTGCTACTACTATACCAACTTGTCTCTTCTATCGCCATTGGTTCACCAGTTATTGTAGGAACTACTATTGTTCTACCGTTTGCCTCATAAGTTAAACTTGAGACATTATAATATGTCAATGGTTCTGGCGATCCACTAACGCTGAAACTATATTCTGGATAACCATTACTATAAACAGGTGTTTGATTTTCTAATGAAACTGAAATTGATGTTCCAGAAGGAACACCTGTAAAATTTATTCCTTTAATTTGTGCTCCAGAAGGCAATGGTTCAGTTAATTTAAGAATCAAAGTGTTACTGCTTGAAGCTTGTGCTGATATTATATCACCGAGACTAGCGATATTAACTTTGTGAGCAGATGAGAGATATAAAGACGCCGAGATAAGCGCTACAATTGCTATTATTGATAGTATTATAATAAGTTGCAGAGAAATCTGTGTTTTATACTTATTTTTGGTTTTACTTGCTAACATAAATTACAACAATAATATGAAATTTTTAATTTAAAAATGTGAATAATCTTTTTACGTGTGTTGCAAAGAGCCAATACTGACGGTTGGCATCACGCCATTTGGAGGAAGTGAAGCGTGATAGTAATTTACAGGAATATTTGTCCAAAATGCGGTGTATGCACCACCTCCATTTTCAAAATAATCTTGTTCAACTCTATAAGTTCCGGGAGATAAAGAACCAGAATAGGTAGTCGCGCCTTGATCTCTCCATCCGTTATAAACGTTATTCGGATTTGAGGTTCCACCTAGCCAATAAACACCACTAGATGAACCGCCACTTGTACTGTATCCCATTGCGATGCCATCATCACCCATTCCATAAAATGTAACCTGTTGATCAGGCAGATCTGCCCAACCAATAGTTTTAATAATCCAAGAATTTGCATTGTTCGAAACAGGTGGATTTGGATATGCACTACCGCCACTATATCCTTCTTGATAGTTTATAATAACGTTATTTTGATTAGTGCCATCAACATTTTGTGTAGTTCCTGTCTGGCTTGTTGTAAATGGATTAGTCGATGAAACAAAATTTGCACAAGTAGATATAGTAACACCATTTTCTAATGAGCTTGCGTAAATATTATTTTGGTAACCTGTATTATCACATGTTCCACTACTATCATAATAAATTTGATAAATTAGTCCTGGTTGCATTACCTTTGCAATATCATCATATTCTCCATAAGTTGGACTAAGTTGTGAAGCCTCTCCTGTTGGTCCAGAACTAGACATTACGTTAGTTGGCATAAACGTCATATAAATTGTAATAGAATTACTTGCTGGTATACCATTTGTAAGGTTGACCCAATAAACAGTCGAGGTTGATGTGTTTGAAGCTCCAGATTCAATCCAAGCATTAAGAACAGTCCCTTGACCAGCAGGTAATGTTGAAAACTCAACATTTTGAAGACCGCCTGCTTCATACTTTGCATAGTTGGCGCTATCTATCGTAATCATTTGCTGGAAAGGCGATGACGTAGCACTGGACTGCGAATTTGTCAAAGTTATTGGAACATAATAAAATAATTCCGTAAATTTAACTGGGATAATTTTGCCTGGATATGAAGAGCCAGACGAAGGAGATGGAATGTATGTAATTCCTCCAACCGTTACATTTGGAATATTAAATGTATAATTTTCTTTTAGCAAGCCGTTAAATGTTATTGTAGATGTCGTAGATTGATTATAAACACTACCATATGTAACGCTCCATAATGTATTGGTTGGAAGACCAGTTTCTCGGAAAATAATTGAATTTACAGGAATATGAACGACACAATAGGTGAAATTAACATCAAAAGTTTGATTTTGCTTTGTTATACTTACACTTGTTTTATTAAACAAACCAGATAAAGTAGAACCAGTAACATTATAATTTCCAGCATAAAGATATGTTATAAATTGTCCACTTGCATTAACTGTTCCATATCTATTCATGGTTTGGTTAACAGGATTTGCAAGTATTGTTATAGTTCCTGGTGTTGGATATGCGGTTCCATTGCATATTATTTGTTCATTGAATATTGTTCTGTACAATGGATATAATATTATTGGTGTTGTAGTCCCGCTTTCATATTTAGTAATTGGAGAAACATTATAAAACGAAGTATAGTTATTCGTTATTCCAGTTCCACAGATATTAGGAGGACAAGTTACATTAATTTCAACTGGCGCATTAGCCGTATATAATATTGTAGCAGTTCCAGAAGAAGATGTTTTATATGTAGCACTGTTATTGTTTAAACTTATAATAGCGCCTGGCAGAGGTTGCAGATTTTTACCAGGCAACATTTGATAAACAGGTATTGTGTATTGAGTAAAAGTTGTTGGTAGAGATATAGTTTCGCTTATATTCTGCGGAAATCCAAAATTATATTTAAAGAAATAATAAGGAGAATAAATATCTAATGAATAAGTTCCATCTGGCAAATATAGGTATGCTGTGCTATTAGTTTGTGGCAAATTGAGTAACGTGCCATCAAGGTAAGTTTTCACATAACTGAGTAAATTAGAAATTTTCACATAATTACTTGAATACTGGTTTACGTAAAATGTTTTATAAAGAACGCTTCCATCGCTCGAATAAAGAGAAATCTTATAATAAACGTTACCGGATGCAGTAGGCAATTGAATTGCGTTAGGTCCTGAAACAAACGATTTTAGATAGGAAAGCGCATTTCCAACTGGTGCGCCTGATACAGGATTATAAGGAGTGATGCTTACTAAAAGCGTAACAGGATACCCGTTATCATAAATTGTCGCTTGACCAGATGATACAACTGGAGAACCCAATTTAAACGAATTTAATATTATTGTGGCTATCGCTTGTCCTTTGTATGTTCCCGCAAAGCTGGTTACGTTTGGTAAAGCATACGCCAAAACCAAACCTAGCACTATTATAGCACCTAACAGCAATAATAGTTCTTCTATTGACTCCATTAAATATTTTATTCTTTTACAATTTTAAAATTATAATGAAATAAATTTATTGATAAAAATGCAGGAAACTGTAATGTTTGGAATAATTATAACGATAGTAGGATTTTTTGCATCTATTATATATGCGAGTAATTTTGAGAGTACGCTTTATTCATCCTTGGCTTCATTGTCGCAAACAACCTATGACAACTTGGAAAGCATTTTGAATTTGACAAGGGCAACCAACTTTTCTTGCACAGGCGCATTAAACACTTTTACAGTTACTTCTACTGGTTTAATACAAATGAATTCATTCTTACCGTATAAAGACGCCCAAGAATTTACAGGTGGAATACCGCAAAAAGGAATAGTCTATTATAGTGGGCAGTATATGTTTATAGCGTCTCCGTATCCAATACAACCTGGAACATATTCAAACTCTAAAATTTGTGTAGTTCCTTCAAAAGTTAGCTCGCCTGTTTTGATTGTAGAATCTGTTCAATCTTAATATCTGGAAGATTGAAAGCGATAAATTCCTCTTCCGTTAAATCATTTATTGTTTGTATATAACTTATAGAATTTTTATCCTGCATAGATTGCTTGTATCTAATATATTTTTCGTTTAGCTTTGCTTTGCTTTGGTCGTCCAGCGCCATCAGTTTATCTTTCAAATATGCTATATAATCTTTTGCATAATCTGGAAATATAAGATTTACAATATCGCTCTCAAAAATTGAACGCGAATTATTTCCTATTATTTCATGGTTTTTGTATGTTGTTAGTATAATTTGTCTGCGTTTATCGGTTATATTTGTGAAGAATCTTTCCATCCAATCTTTCTTAAAAAGTTCTGTGTAATAAGGATTATTGATAGATCTTGTAATCGATACTTTGCCGTCTTTTATTTTAACCTTATCTGTATTAGTAAGTTCTGTGTCATAAACATCAAGTATTATTTCTATAATTTTCTGCTTGATCTCGTACAAATATTTTTTATAATCGATTTTCCTTGGATCCAAGTTCTCTTCTAAATCTATTCTTTCTCTTTGAGCCGAGCCTCCGACAGTAGTGAAATAATAATGTATATCGGTTCCTTCAAGCGGATAAACACCATGCTTTCTGAAATACAGCATAAGCAACCTTTTAGCAATTATATCTATTTTTTCTTTGTAATCTTCAAGTCCTTTTACTCTAAGTGTTTTGATAAATACTTCAGGAGTTTTACTAAATTTAGAAATGAAATCTTCTTCAGGTTTCAGTGGTGATGATATAAACAAATAATTATATTTCTTATTTAAGTCTTGCATTGATAATTTATTGATTGTTATATCATTTATGATCTCGGATATTATATCCTTTTGAACTTTCGGATCGCTTGAGTTTACAAATTTGCTACCATGCATTTTAATTAAAACCTTATCACCTTCTTTTGAAACCAAAAAGTAGTTCTTCTTTTTAACAGAAACCATAATATCAAAAGTATCTTCAAAATCAATAGAGACGAACTGCTTCCCAAGTTTTTTAAACTCAGCATTTACTTTGTCAAGTATTGTGCTAATCTCTTTATATATTTCATCTGCTGGCGTATTTAATTTTGTTAAATATATTCCATCTGTATCGGTCTCAATTAAAACAAACCCGTTTTTCAAATAAACATCTTCTACGCTTGTTATCATATTCCTTCCTATTGATGTAACTTGCGAAGCCGCATCTAAATCTGTGAATCTTGACGCTGGCAAGTCTCCACGCCTAAAGCCAAGTAATCCATATGCAGAATTTATTAAAATCTTTAAAGCGTCAGAAGCGCTTTTATAGAAAGACAGCATGGCTTTTCTTTTTTCAGGATCATCAGCATATTTTGAGCGATCCGCATCTAATTCTTTATACGCCTTCTTATAAGATATTCTTTTTCTATATAACTTTTCCAGCGTTTTAGTAAATATGCCAGCATAATCGTTTTTAGGCTTGATTTTCCAGTCAAGCATTATTGACGGATATAGAGACGAAAAGTCTATCTTACCTATATTCTCGAAAAATCCTCTCGCATGAATTTCAGTGTGTCCGCCACCATATTTTTTAATAGATTCCTCACTTATTCTTTCTCTTGTTTTAGGAGGAACAAAAAGTTCACTCGCTTTTGTTTCTTTAATAAGCGCCGATTCTAGTATCTGCGTGTTTGACGCATCAAATATTTTTTCGAGTGGCATATTAGCAACATTCGCCAAGAAAATCATATTAGGAGCGAACTTTTCAAAAAGCATGTATGTCGATTCAACATCTGCCGTCAAATAATCTGCAACTCTTTTAGGATCTGGCAGGAAAGTTTCGTATATTTCGCTTCCTTCTATCATTTCCCTCTCTTCTTTTTTAATCAAGCCATAATAATCAGATACATTCTTAAGCGTTAAGGACCCGAATTTATATCTTATTTCTTGCATTGTTGATGGCATCCTGTAAAGATAATAATAAATATCAAAGATGGCTATTCGTCCTCTTTTTGATATAAACTTTCTGTATTTTATTATATTTTTAGACCCTCCTATTGGATGCCTTGAATAACCGTTCTTATCTTCTGGGTTTTCTACGTATTCTATTTCGTCTTCATTAAATGCAAATTTTTTATTGTATTTTTTCAGCCTTTCATAAATGAAATAAATATCGAAATTATAAATATTGTAGCCAGAAAGTATGACAAATTTGTTGCTGTCCAAGAATTTTATAAAGTCGTCAAGCAATCTCTCTTCGGCTTTTCCAAAGTTTTCTGATTCTGATTCATAATTTGCAACCGACCTATAAAATTCAACTTTTTCTTTTTTATTGTTTATCCCTCTTGCACCTATATAAAATATAAAATTATTGTCGGGATTAGGAAATACGCCTTTTTTGGTTTCAACCTCTATATCGAAGACTACGTGTGGAATGTCTGAAATTGTGCATCCATCTTTAAGTATTTCAATGCCATTATCATATATAAACTGCTGTTCTTTTGTTATATCGTTCTCATAAACTTTGCATCCATAGTTTTTTAATCCATAGATGAAGTCATTGGCTTCAAAAAGTTGAACATTCAGATATATCTTCAAATAAGTTCCTTCCGCTTTGTTTTTATATGGTTCCATCTTTGTTATTAAATTCCTGTATTTATCTATTATATTTTTAGCTTTTTCTGTGTCTTCAACATAAAAATAGCTTTTATACGGAAATTCCTTCGTTATTATGTCTCCATTGTCTTCGATAGATGATACTAAAAAACCAGTTTCAACATCTTTAATATTATATATCATGCTAGCACCAGAATTTTAAAGCGATAACAATATAAAATTATTATGAATGAGTTTAAAATCTACATAGTTGTAAGCATTTTGCTCCTATTATCTGTTTTGATATACGAAGCTTACAAGCCTGTTGGTACAGAATATTCAAACGCTTTTGAAATAACAACTATAAAAGACTCTCAATATAATATTCCAAAATTGGATAATTCTTCTTTATTCGTAATAACTCCAAATAACTCAAAAATTATTTTTTATAAAAATTTTTATAATCTATTTTTATCGCTATTCATTAGTAGTATAAAATCTGTCGAATTAACGCCTAAAAACAACACCGCATATTCTATGGTTTTAGGAAATCAAACTTGCTATACTCCGATAGCTGACAGAAACGTAACATTTTATTTTAATCCTTTAAATCATACTTTAACAACTTTTTGTTTTAATCAAAGTGTAAAGAATTATGCAATTAAATCATTTTATACTACCTTGCATTCAGTTTCTTCTTCTGGCAATTCTCAAATAATTATTGCTTATAATGAAGTTCCATCAATTAGCAAGATAACTTTTATATATAATAATTCTGTGAATTTTTATAAGCCCTTCAAAATTTCCTGCAAATCCTTATCCGGTAAAAGCTATGTTTATCTATTCGATAATTATGGAAATAAAACAGTATCATCTAATGGAACAGCTACTCTAAATATTTGGGCGTATCCTAATTTGACCGTAACGTGCTATGATGGAGAAGAAATGATAACGAAAAACATAAATTTCACTAAAATAACACCGATTTTAAATTTAATATACAGAAACAATGAAGTTTATTGCAATTCCACAGTAGATAGCGAAATTTATCTAAAAATTGGTAATGAGCAAGTGATTGGAACAGGGTCTGTTTCGTATAATGGTTCTAATATACACGGACTTATAACTTGCACTCAACCAGGAAACCCATATCAAGAGGAAGTAAGCAAATCCATTAATATAGCGTAGTTGCTAAATTTTAAGTATTTCCAATATATATAAAAATGAGAAAAATGGGTATATTTAGCTTTGGAAGAAAAAAGTCTGATTCAGAAGTAAAGCCGGTTAGCGCAAGCACAAATATTTCTCCGATAGCTTCCTTTTCATACGAATCTACTAAATATTCTCTTTATAAGATAAATGAAGGAAATCCGTTTTACTTTGTAGAATCAAACGGGCTTATTATGTATGCTTTTGCATTGATTCCATATGTTAACGATAGTTCTAGTTCAAATAAAATAGTGTTTTATAGTGGAGATAAATATATAGAATTAAAGTTTATCTTTTTACTCAGTGCCTCAAACGACTTAAAAGACCAAGAAGCGTATTATATGTCGAATTATAAAGACCTGATAAAAAAATTTAATTCATATAATTTCGTCCAAACTTTTGAGGATGATAAATTAGCGAATATTGTTCTTTCTCAGGCTCCATATGACGTGTTAGATGCAACAAGGAAAATTTCTATTTCTGGATTCAAAAATATCTCAATAGACCAAACAAAACCACTTGAACAACCAGAGTCTAAAATTCAAGAGGAGCCTTCATCAGAAAAATTGGCATTCAAACCAGAAGAGGTTGAGCAAATTTCTATGACAGAGTTATCGCAAAAAGTGAATAAAATGGCACCAGTTCCTGAAATGAAGGCGGATCCTAATTATCAAATAGGATATTTGCTAGATGTGATACACGAAAAGGTTGGAGAAGAAGATATAGTAAAAACCAAATTTTCAATAAATCAATATACAAAAAGACCTATGAAAGTCTTCGTATCAAACAGACCAAAAGATCTAAAAATATTGAATCAGCACGCTTTAATTGCGGGAGTTACTGGTTCAGGTAAAACCACTTTTATAAATAATCTTACAAACATCTTGTTATACCATGGAATAAATGTTATATCTTTAGATATAAAAGTAGGAACACTTGATACGCCAATAAATGTAATTTCAAGTGGTCAGTCGAAAAAAGAAATTCTAGATTTTATGAATGATAGGAATTATAAAGGAGACGAAAACATAGCATTTACTGAAAGTGATGTTTTAACGGAATCGCTTAAAACCGTAAAGGACATGAAATTAAACAAACATGGTACGAATATAATTCCACTTATTCTTTATTATAGACCAAACGATCAAAATGAAAGAGACAATATGAAATACTTTTCAAAAATAAATATATTAGATTTACCAGACTTAAAACCTTTAAAAGAGCTGAAACTAAAGTTAGAAAAATGGAAAGAAGTAGCATCTAAAGGAGGAACTATTCAGGATGATAAATACAAATCATTTGATGATTTGCAAAAAGACTATAATAACAAGCTTTTGGCTTATAAAAATGCCGTGAGATCTCTCGTTGACCTCTATTTGCACACTCTTGTTGAATTGCAAACTTCAATTTCGTTTTCAAGCGATGTAGGAAGAAGTTTGAGCAGAATACTCGATGGCGCTGTTGATTCTATAATAAAATATATAGAAAATAATAATTTTGACTTTATACCTTCAAATGAAGAATTTGAAAAAATGGTCTTTGATATTAACTATTTGAATATTGGAGAAAAAGCGCCAGAGCCAGGTTCCCCAACCTTCATACTATGGAAAAAGTTAATAGAAGCACACGAAGCATCAAAAGTAATAGACCTTTTAGACGGGGTAAAGCTATATAATGTATTACAGGAAATAAATGATGCGAAAAACAACTTCTACTTAATTTTAAGAGTAACACCAGCGTTTGCAATGTTTTATCTTCTATATAGTTATTATTCTGTTATAAATCTTCTTGCGTCTGGCAATCTAAAATCAATAGATGAAAATGACAGAGAAAGCCCATTAGTAACATACATTATAGATGAAGCGACACAATTGTTCGCAGTAAACAGCGATATTGCAGAAACATACGTTAGAGTTTTGAAAGAAGGTCAGCAACAAACAAGAGGTATAAGAATATCTTGGATATATGGTGTTCAACAAGCATTCAAAGGCACGTTTGGTATACAAACATCATTAGGAGGAAGGGTAATATTTAGGGCACAGCCGTCTGACGCCAACTCAATTAAAGGACTGCTAGGTTCTATTGGAAATCCAAGTTTATTTGATGCAATAATGAAACAAGATCTAGCTTTTATAACTAATATGCCAATATTTATAGATGAATACAACAACGTCATACAAGAGTCTGTGATAAAGGAACTTCCAAACAGAGCGCCACAAGTAAGACCTGGTGATCCGATAAATATGCGTAATTATATTGAAATGGCGGAAGATTATCTGATACAAAACTACCAGACTAATTATTACAAACTTAATTTGTACGATATAGATATTTATACGTATTTAAACAAACAAAACGCCTTAATAAAACCTTTAGACCAGGAGATTAAGAATATATTATCTAATATAATAGACGCTTTTAATTCAAACGACTTGTTATCCATAAGAAATGATAAAAATATAGACAGTTCATCTTTGATGATATTAAGAAAAATGCTAAAGTTTTTCATCGCAGTAGATCCAAACGTAGAGTATGATGCAAACGCTGTTCTCTTGAAGATAGATAATTATTCAAGCGACAAAAATAAAGATATTATATTGGATATGTCAAAGATTATAAACAAAATTAGTACGAAGTTGAATTGATTGATTTATCACGGATTTTCAAGATCTGTATCTGCCGGATTGCTGTTTTCTATATTCTTAGTGATATTAGATACTGCATCCTCTAATAGATTAGGCGACTTATTATTAGGATTTGGAGTGAAGGGCTTTAAGACACACTTCACCATTTTATTGCACGTTTTGCACCATCCTGTCGTCTCGTTTTCCTTCTCAACGAATAAGCTATCGGGCTCTTCGTCTGATACATCTCCCCACATTTCTTGCCCTGTCTCCTCATCTACTGAATACTCTTCATAAGTTATAACTGGAAGCATAAGATAATGACCTCCGCATTCTGAGCAAGTCCATACCATTTTCTTCTCATCTTTATTATTATCTTCTGCCATAATATCAGTGTTATATCATTTTATTGATTTTAAATAGTTAAATTCTTTATCAAAAATTTTATAAAAATCCTTATTTGTTTTATATAGTTTTAAATCTCCTATTTTATTGTACTTCATTTTCTTTAATTCCTTTGCAATCTTATTTACGGCTAAAAGAGCTTCGCGTTTCAAAGCATCTGTTTTACGAATAATTCTTAGTATTTTTGTGCGTTTCCTTTTTGTTATAGTTTTAATATATCCTTTTGCTTTCTTGCCTAAAAATATTCCACGTATAGATATTATTTTGCCTTTTTTATCTATTTTGTCAAAGTTAAATGCTGTTTTAGAGTATGCTATATTGAACAAAGCCACTCCATTATTATTCTTTTTATCGAACAATTTTACGTTACTATTGGTTTTTGAGATATTTGCTTCAATGATATACTTGTATCTCATACTGCTCTAAATATTAAACTAATCATAATATTTAAAAATTGAAACTATCTTTTTGATAATTTTATTTCAATCGCTGTTATATTCTTTTTAGTTCCCTTATCATCAAGGACATCTGTTCGTGAAGTTATCACTGGCTCTATTTTATTATAGCGTTTCAGGACTTCAATAAGTGAAAGCGCTGTATAAATATTAGCTTTTCCTCGCGCCTCAATTTTTATTTTGTTTAAAGGCATTTTTGCCATTAAATTCAGCAAAAATATTTTATAAGCTCTAAACGGCTTATTTCCTATTATTACAGTACCGTCATCTGTTGTTTTTTCTTCCAAATTATCACCTCCATTCTAAATATCCCAGCTTATGCGCGATCATAAGTACTTCTCTAACGACATTTATATTGAACTTTAATGCAAGTTCGCCGAAAGTAACAGGCGGTCCATTTCGACGGCTAAGTAAATAGTCTATTACTTCGCTAGCCTCTTCTACATAGTTTTTAGGAAGACCTAAGTTTTTCATATTATTATTCAAAACAGAAATAGATGAACTAAGTAGAGCTGTTGAAGTAGAAAGATTGTTTACACTCACGCTTATTGCTTCTACTGCATCATGTATTTCTTTAAACATAGCACTCATCTGTAGTATTTTGGCGTCAAGAGCTTCTAATTTTTCGTCAAGACCAAGCCTTTTTGTTAATTCCTCAGTTATTTGCTCTTTGTTAGTTTTTAGAAAATCAACAGCATCCTGCAATTTATTTAGGGCATCGTCATTTCTTTCCTTAGAATCTTTTGACATATCATTGCTTATTTTAACGATCTCATCCAGCATATCACGAATATCAGTTACTGCATCTTTTAATCCTGACATAGATGAGGAAGTTTTAGAATATTCTTGAAAAAGCCCATCGATAGTCGCCTTAATCATATTCAGTTCGACCATCACATTTTCTAATTTTGGTTTATTAGGGACATCAGAGATTGAGGTCGGCATTATTATCACTATTTACATTTCACATTTCATTTAAAATTTTGTTTTTTATATCCTCCGGCTTATCCTTGAAAAAAGGTTTCTTGAACAGTATTTCCATTGATTGTTTCTTAAAATTCTTTATTAATGCATAGACTGTTACTGTAATAAAAACGAAGACTAGCGCTATAATAAAATACAAGGTAAGTCCTTGTGGCATTAGAACTCCCATTTTATCACTATTACTTATTTCTTATTGATTTAAAATTTAAAATATTACAGATGCATAAAGAACATTATGCTAGACAATATTATTAACCCAAGCATAGTTAAAAGCACATGCCTCGCTATTTTGTCCTCATCATACGTACCCAAGTCTGTTGCTATTATTAATAATATAACGCTAATTCCTCCTATATAAAGCAAAAGAAAGTAATTGATAGGAGTTGGGGTTAAGTTTAATTTTAGTGAAAAACCTTGTCCGTTGCTTGACGAAAAAGCAGATCCTAAACTGGAAGAAAACTGGTAAATCAAAAAAGCTTGAATTAAAAATATAAATCCTATTGTTAGAAAAACAAAAATCTTTGAAAAGCCTAATTTAGACGACAAAATAGTTCTACTGTTTTCTATATACTCAAGTTGTTCAGATAAAGCATTCGCTATCGCGTCGTCCTTTGTTGAAACAACTGCTAACGAGAGATTTTTAAGCATTAAAAGTTCAGGAAAATTATTTCTAGGGCTTTCAAAAAACTCTGATAAGACCTCATATGACTGTTTCGTGTTTAATTTTAATTTCATCGCTTTAAGTTCTTCGGCAAAATAGCGTGGATAGGACTCTTCTTTAGATTCTAATATGTGCGTTTTAAATGTTATATCGTTTCTGTATATCAAGAATTCCTTCATAAACCTGGTATACCCATCTATTATGCTCCTTTTTCTTTCTAGAACAGCATTTATGCCTGAATAAAATGAAAGAAACGAAACAAAAGTTATTATATACGCCGATAGCCATAGATAAGAAATCCCAAAATCTATAATCACCTCTATTGCAACAAAAATTGACAACGCTACTGCCAAAAGCAGAATATATATCTTTTTTCCATAATATTCAATTATTTGATTAATAAAGCCATTGCCTTGCCATCTTTTAGTGCTTTGTTTTTTGCTTTTTTTAACCGGTTTTTTAGCAGGCTTAGGAATTTCTATATCCGAAAATGGAGTATAATAAAAACTTATAACTTTTTTGACTATAGATTCAATATAATACATAAAACTTGTAAATTTCTTCTTAATATCCATTACATCACGCCTGCACTTTTTGCAAAACTATTGAGTAAATATACCGCTACCAACGACCCAAATAATAATGCTATATACCCATAATATATCGGAGGAAGACTAATAACAAGTTGAAATATCGATAATTCAGATGATATTTGCGCAAATGATATACCGGAAAAGCTTCCCATAATTGATTCATAAACTTGTGTCATTATAGTTTGTACAATTGTTCCTATCCCCACAATCAATCCAATTATAGCTTCACCAAATATTAAAATAGTTGCAATTGTAGATTGTGCCGTTATTTTTTCCTTAACTGCTGATTCTGCTTTAAGTTTTAATTCTGATTCACGACTCTCGTAATATCCTCTTATATCCTGGTTTTCTAATGCTGTTGCCAAGTCTTTTAGAAATTTCTGGGTATCAAGCTTTGAAAAGTACATAGATGCTTTGTTAATTTTTTCAGATGAAACGCCCTCTTCATAGTTCAAAAATTTAAAAAGCAAATAAACATACTTGTTGGTTTTAACAGATTCGTTTATAAAAAATGGATTTCCAGTAATTATATAACTTTGGTACATACTTCTTATTACGCGGTATCTATTTTCATATATTCCATTTTCGATCTTTCCGAAATCGCTATTCACAAGAAACATAAACATTTTTTCTGGCTTTACAAGTTCAAATAAACCAAGGGCTATTAAAACAGCGACAACTGGAAGTAAAACTAAACTAACTGCAAACGATAAAATTAAAAATATAATACCAATTATTACTAAAATGTATGAAAACAAATATAGATAGAACGATCTTGCGATATAAAGGTCTATTGCGTTCGATGGATTTCCTTCAACAGAAACTATAGAATTGAATTTAAGTCGTTGATATATAATAGCATTTTCTGGTAAAGATATGGTATCCTTTATTTTGTTTATATATTTACGCTTAAGATTGTTAATAATTTTTATTTCCATCAATAAAAAGTTTATACTTTTATTTTAAAATTATTGTTCTTCGTCTTCGTCGCTTGGAGGCTGAATAGAATTGCTATCAGAATCTTTATCTTTATTATTTTTATCTTTATTTTTTAACTTTTCTTTCAAGTCCTTCTTTTTCTTTAGCAATTCAAGTTTTTGATTTGCAAGATCTAACTTGTATTGTTGTTCTTTATGTTCGAGTTCAATTCTCTTTTCTCTTTTTTCAATTGGCTCAAAAGCATCTTCTTTCCATGTATTCCAAATAGCAGAAAGAATTCCTCTGCCCTTAGGTTTTGTATCTATCTCTTTTTCTAGATCCTTAATTTCTTTTTCCAATTCATCTTTCTCCTTTTTGGTTATCTTGCTCTGTTTCTTCTCCAAAGTTTTTTGATCAATTTTCTCATTTAGGTTTATATTCGGCATAGCTGTAACCTGAGTTTTAGGTTTTGATCCAAAAAGAGAAGCAAAAAAGCCTTTCTTAGGAGGCGTTATTGGTTTAGGTACTTCTGGTACTTTATTATCAGCCTGATTTTTTATAAGCGAGCTCAAAATATCTGACTCATATTGTTTCTGCTTTCCAGCGAAAAGCAAAAACAATGTTTGCTTTGGGTCAATTACAAACATATCATCTTGTATATTATATTTTGATAACTGCGTTTTAATATATGTGTCTATATAAGCTACAGCCTCATTTAATGTTTTTTGAAAATTTTCAGGATTGCTTAATAAAAATCTTTTTATTACGCCATATACTTGTTTGGACGAATCTATGGCAACATTCATATCGCTTAAATCCTTATTTTTGGTTATTGAATCATATAACTCTGGTGTTATCTTAAAAACAGAATATGCTCCTATAATCTGGTTTGCAGAGGGGGCATCAACAGATGCAGACAAATCTAAATCAAACAGATTTGAAAAATAAGGAACTAATTCAGTGCCTACTATCTTGATAGTTAAAATTTTAGGATATGATAAAGACTGACTTATAACTATCCTATCAGGTTTGAAGCTTCCATCCTTTCTACTTATTATAAAGGAAAACGTTGATTCTTCTGAAATATCAGATTGTTCCATTTAATTCATTAATAAATAAACGGAAATAGTTTAAAAAACAAGGATAAGAAAAAAGATTAGCTACCACACAAAGCTATTGGAATCATTGCTAAAACTACAACTATTACACCCATTATAATTCCAGTTAAAACGATTATTGACATTGATCTTGACATTATTTTAGCCATATCTGCCTCGCCACCTTCCTCTTTCTCTTCTCTCTCTGCTGATAGTCTTTTAAATGCTTCATATCCTATTATAGTTGCTCCACCTATAATAGTAAGTGCGATTAATGGAGTCTGATATGCGCTTAGGTTTTGCGTTTTATAGAATTGACACAGGGCGGAATTAGGAGAGCCGATTAAAGGTGTGCTAGTAGAATTTGTTGATTGTGCAATAGCAAAATTCACTCCTAGAAATAAGAGTAGCAAAAAGACAGGTATTATATTCGTTTTTTGTGTCCTCATAGTTTTCGCCATTTCAATAAACAATATTTCAATAGTATTTAAAATTATAGTATTTAAAATATTTAATAGTCGGTGACAATTGGAATTGAAAATGTGCTTGTATATTCAGACCCGCTTGTTATTATTTTTCTAACATATGTTATTAAGTCTGCCTGCCTTAGTAGTTTGGGCGCTGTCGCAATATTTAAGTATTTTCCGATATTATTAACTATCAGTTTTAATTGCGTTTCTATCTGAGCATCTGTTGTATCTGGCGGAAAATGAACCTCTAAATAATAATCATAGTCTGGTATATTCCTTGAAAGTTTCATATATTCATTGGCGAAGTTGGTAAAATATGTTTCCTGTATTATATTATCTTTGTTAACCTGGTTTTCAATAATATCAAAATATGTGTTTAGATTTAGTGGCTTATTTATAACTCTAAAAACTACATCCTGGTCTGTATTTATCAAAAACTGATTAAACATTGAAAAGATAGAAAGTTTCTCCTCGTCAGTTTTATTATAAAAGTCATCAGAGTCTAGCTTAAAAACCACAACTCTTTCATTTAAAGAGTTTATAATATAGTCGGTTATATTTTTTCTATTGCTAGTCAAATATTTCGTATTGAAACTTGGTGTAATTTTGAAAAATGAATTCAAAAAAGAATATAGAGAACCAGATATTACACCTTTAACTAGAAGTATCACAAAAATTGTAGGTATTATTAAAACCAAAAATAAAATAGGATTTAAGAAGGCTAAATCTACAGGATTTCCATAAAATATACTTATAAATATAATGTTTATAACGAGGACAACGAGTATTAGAGCCATGTGTTGTTGCCTAATTCCTAATATAGTATAATAATCTTCTTCTTTGATTGCACTTATACGAGTATCATACATGCTCTGATTTGCCATAATAACATTACTTAATATGAACTTTAAAAATTTTAAAAGTGTTTATTAAAGATAGTAATGAGATTATGATTCATAAGATAACCAACGATTATTTCTTTGGTTCTAATATGTTCGTCAGCGGAAACAATCTCCTGGATTTCAAAAATAGATTGATATACAAGATTTATAAAATACAAAGCAAGGAGAATTTCAATAAACTTGATTTTATTTCAGCAAATTTCTCCAACTTTATTGTCCTTTTGAAAACATATAATTATTCCAGTGATATGCTATCATACAGAATTAGGTCGCTCGTTTTTAAAGAATTTGCTGATATAGATTTTTCAAAAATGGAAGAGGAAGAGCTTGAAAAGAAAATATCGAGTGCTTTATATACCAAATATAAGGAATATGATGAGATATTTACAAGACTAAATCAGGAAATTGAAATGAGAACTAAAAACCAAAGACCAGGAAGAAGCATATACTTATTTTTGCCAATAAAAATGATAATAAAAGATGAAAAATCGATTCAAAACGTTAATAACCTGATTCAAGCCTATTTTCAAAATGAATCTAATTTCATTAAAGGAATAGACAAAACATCTTTAAAGGATTATAACGCCTTCTATGAAAATCAAATAACTAAATACAGAGAAATTAGAAGGTTTCTAAATGATAATTTCATAAACCCCTCTACAAATATAACAGCTATAAAAGATCAAGAGCAATTAAAAATGCTGGAAAATATAGCAGTATTTGAGAAGGAAGGAAACGCTGTGCCAATAGATGAAGAAGAAGCGGATGGATTATTTAATTCGTTTGCCTATGATTCTGTTTGCATATCAGGAAACAGATATTATGATATTTTCACACTCTTTAACGAACAATTAAAAAACTTAAAAGATGGCGAGCAATATTACAAAATAATTAAGATAGTTTATAAGTTTTACAACATAAGATTAAAAATAGCCGATTCCATATTAAAAACGTTTAACAAGAACTTGTTATTATTTTTCTTATTCAATAGCAAAAATATAGTCGATAAAAATTATAATATAATAAACACATTTGATAGCATAAATGAAGACATTTCGGTAATATTTAAAGTTAGCGAAATCAAAAAGGACTTCGTTTTATCTAACATTATAGATAAAGAAATAGCTAAAAAAACACTTCAAATTGAAAACTTGCAAAAGAAGGAAGAAGAATTGTTTGAAGCCACCAGCTATACTGTGGATTTGCTGAAAGCGGAAATCGAACATTATAAAACACTTAAAACAAGAATAGGAGATCAAAGAGAGAAAACATTTTTAATCTCAAGTTATATAATACAGAATATACTCAATCAATATAGAATAAATAATTTGTACGATGAAATGAACATGAATTCAATTAGCATCAAACAATTAAACCCAGATCCTAAGGAATATTTAGAAATATTCGATATAAAAAGAGATAAAGCTGGTATAATAACGCATACAACAAATCTATTACATTATTTAAATTTCTATCAAACATTAAAGAATAGTATTATAGTAAATAATGATGACATGGCTATGATAAAAAGATTTAGTTCAAGATATGGTGGTGAATAATGAAATTTCAAAATAAAATTTTTAACATTATAGAAAAACTCTTTGATCCAGACAGCCGATACCATAACAAAGCAAACGACTTAATGATAAAATACGAAGTCTCTAGAAATAAAAACATATCAGGAATTTTGGAAATTCCTGCCCCAGTTTGGAATAAAACCTTAGAAAATAACATAATCAAATCAGATACAATTCTTAATCAGCATTATGTTAACTATACGAATACGTATCAAGTAATAGATAGCAACACTTTTTCAATATTATTTCTAAATCGTCTTGAACCTGGAGTGGAAATGTCAGATGCTTTTGTTAATAATATCATAAATCAAAGAGCAGACTACTTTTTAAGAGTGCTTCATACTCCTAAAGATTTTTCTATAAGAAAATTACGAAACGCTATTGAAGCCATAAAAATGAAAGAGGCTAGTTTAGAGGAAGAACTAAAAACAAAAAAGAACGATCCTGTTATACAAAAACGACTCGAAGATTTGGATAAAACGCGACAATTAATTGAAGCGCACTTAGTGGCTCTTCAAAACTCAACCTTTTCAAATATCTTGTTTGTAGATGCAGGGTTCAAACTTCCTCACCCATCAGGAGATATTAGAAATATACGAAATAATATTCTTTCATTTGCATCAAAAGTTAGACAATTCGGTCATTCAATAGACACAGGATTTGGAAGGCAACAGTTTAATATGTTCGATTATGTAAATGGTACAAGAAAGCCAGAATATAGTTATTATGTGTCTCCAGATAATATTTCAATTGGTGCTCTGCAACCATTTATATTTGCAAATTTTGTTGAATCAACTGCTCCTATAATGGGCAATTATGAGTCTAACAAAATACCTTTACCATTAGATATATGGGATTTGCCAAATCAAAATGGCGTAATTATAGGTATTTCTGGGAGTGGTAAATCTGCCACATCAAAAGTTATTACCACAAGAAACTTAATAATGGCTAATAGAAGAATTATTGTAATAGACCCACAAAGAGAATACTTATACACGGCAAAAGCTGTTGGCGGGGAATACATAGATCTTTTGACGAGTTCGGGAAATGAAACTATGAGTATAAATATATTTGATAGGGCTAATTATGAATCAGACGAAAGCAATTCGTTCGATTTGAAGATAAACGACATAATTACATTCTTTTCTTTCGCCTCTGCATCTACAAATCTTATAGAGAGTGGCATGACTATTAGTAAGCCGTTAGAGGATAACCCAATATATTATCAATTTACTTCCAAATTGATAAGAGACTTTTATAAAAAGCACAACATACTTTCTTTGGAAGATATTAATGAGGATACAGCACCAACTTTAGAGGACTTCATAAAATATATTAATGATTTAAAAATTGGTATCGAGAAAAATAATGCAATAAATCTTGAAACGCCAATAACAAGCGATGACATAAATTATCAAAACTATTTAGATGCTTTTAAACTCATTTCAAACGCTTGCGATACTTTATCTGGCGATGAATATGCAATATTTAGAGGAAAGACTAAAATAGATCTTAGTAATAAATATGTAGTATTCAATACGAAAGATCTATCACCAAAAATGAACTTATTAGCAACCTATGTTATAATGAACTATGTTGTAAAAACAATGAGTTCAGATATAGCAGAGCAGAAGATATTACTTATAGATGAAGGATGGAAATTATTGAGTCAATTGGGCTCTGATTACATCAAAATAATTGCTAAAACAGCAAGAAAATTCAATCTCGGCTTAATATTGACAACACAACAGTTGGAAGACCTTGATAACGAACAAGGAAGAGCGTTACTTGAAAACTCATCGTTTATGTATATTTTCAAGCAAAAGGAAATAGAAAGAAATAGAGAAAAACTTATGACAAACTTTGGATTGACAGAAGAAGATTTGATATTTTTGAAGAACGCTACGCCTGGAAAAGGTATATTAAAATTCGGAGATGAGAAATTCAGAATAGATTTTATTATAACGCCTAGTGAAATGAAGTTTGCAGAATCTAACGTAACAAAATTGAAAGAGCTGATACCAGACGAAATAATAAACGTTAAGAAAGAGATAGAAAAATTAACAAATGCTGTTGAATATAAAAAGAATTTATCTTTGGATACATCATATGAAGAGAAATTATTGGAATATAATAGAGCATTGCTAGCATCTTTAACAGATATTAAAGAGAGATTAAAGAGCGAAGCAGGTCAATTGGAGATAAATGAAGAAAACATAGAAAACTTTGTTCTTGATGACAGAAGAATCTATTCATTAAATGTAGACGGAAAAGAAACCTTTGGTCCTGGTCTAGGAATTGACGAAATTAAATATCTCTTAAAGGAAGGTTATAAGGAATATAAAATAAAAGGCGAACTGACGAAAGTCTTTGGAGATGAAATATTCTATATTAAAACCAGAATCGTTCCAGAAGAAATATTTATTTACTCAAAATATTTAGAAGCATTGGTAAAAAAGAAATATGCAAATTCCATTATAGGGGAACCATATATAGAGCATGATACTGTTGTCTTGCAGGTAAAAACTCCTAAAGTTTCAGGAAAATTCTATGTATATAATCCAAAGACAGACAGTGCAGAGATATTTGAAGCGAAAAATGGAGAAATAGTCATATCAAAATCGCCACAATTATACGACTATTTCAAAGGAGAAACCATAAATGAAAATTATATATATGTATACGATATGAATGAAAAGAAGCCAATGGTGTTTCTTGAAAGCCAATTTAAATTGTCATACGACAAAATATTATACGACAACAAGCGTGTTTATATAAGAATATCTTATGACTACTTTCTGCCGTTTTCAAAAGAGGAAATATCATTCGGAGATAACGCAGAATTTTATTATATGATTCTGACAGATTCGCTATATAACTCGTTTGTTGGACCAGGAGGAACCGTTCCAAAAGAGTATTTCAAATATGATCAAGCTGACGAACTTCTGCGTACTATTTTTGGCAAATAAAAACAAAAGATTTAAAAGATTGCAATATTTAATACAATTAGTATGGCAGATAATAATTTTATAAAAGCAAGTGTTCTCTCTGCAATGTCATCTATGTTCTTTGCATTATTTATAATGCTTGTTCTAAAAATGGAATATCCTGAATTTGCGTTCTTCATATCATCATTTGTCTTGTTTATTTTCTCCTATTTGATCTTAAAAGTAAAAAGATCCAATGTGCTTTTACCTAGCAAATCAAGTATAATTACAGATGTCTTGTTTTCTCTTTCAATAATTTTATACTTATACTTTATGTCGCCAAAAAACATAATAATTCTACAAGCGATAGTTAGTTTTAACATAATTGTCTTTGTTTTAATTCATACTATTAGGCACAAAGACATCATCGACTCTTCTGCAATAAAATTTTTAGCAATCGGCATGGTATTTATTGTCGGCTCGTTGTTCTTATTCTATGATTTTTCATCTGTTTTTAGATCATTATCATTTTTGATAATTTCTGTAATAATAATGCTTTTATTCGGTGTATCAAATTATATGCTGTCTCATAGAATTAAGCATACCAGAAATAAATTTAATTTTCTACTATGGGTTTCTCTAGTTGCAGTTATAACATCTTCATTTTTCTTAATGTTAAACCCTCCAAATATAATATCCCAACATGATGTCGTATATTCCATATTTGCAGGAATATTCTTCTTTTTGTTTTTAGTCTCCTTGATTGAAGGATATGACAAAATAAAAGAATATAGTGGAAAGGCAAGGTTTTCAAAAACAATTATAGTTTCTATATTAAGCGAAACAGATATACTATTTATATCGTTGTTTTATGTAATGCTTATAGGAGCCATCAATTTATATGTTCTCTTAGGCGCATTATTATTATTTGCTGGCTTGGCTATAATCAGTCTTATTCACAGAGAAAAAGACCTTGTCATATAACATATAGTCCCGGTCGGATTCGAACCGGCGTAGCAGGGTCCAAAGCCCTGCGTCCTTGACCGCTAGACGACAGGACTATGAGTTTATTTAAATTGCTTTACGATTTTATCGTTGTCATAAATTTTAATATTTTTGAAAGCCACGTCCTTTATAGGACTTTCATACGCGTAGTATTCATAGCGTTCTTCTTCCGAAGCCCTAAACCAATTCTTATCAAATTTAAGTTTTATGTGAGCTTCGCCCAAATATAGAATGTCTGACTCTTCGTTTATTGTTTCTTTATCTGTTGGCGTATAAAATTTAATATTTGCTTCATCAGGAAATTCACTAAAATCGTTTATATCAATTATAGCATCGTTGTATGCAAAAAATGAGCCTTCGCCATATTTTTTTGCTAGTGTTTGCAACTTTTTATATTCATCTGGTTTTTTATCTTCTAAATAACTCATCACATCGTCTAAAAACTGCTCTCCTTCTGCCGACATGTCATCACTATTTATATATATCACGTATAATTTAAAAGATTTTTCGCTCAACATCATTTTAGGCGAGGTCTCCAAGTTTTTCAAAAGTAGATGCTGATATGTATTTGCTGTATGTTGAGGGCTTCTCTTTTATAGCATCGAGCACAGCTTCTACGCCCTCTTTTAATCTCTTCTCAAGCGTTGCTAAGGTTTTTGCTTGCTCTACTATATGTAGCTCTTTTATTTCACCAATATACCATTTATCGCTAATAGTTACATCGGCTTTAAAACCATAAATTTTTAGCTTCATAATCTTCACTTATATTTCAAACTTTTTCATAACCTCTGAAAATCCATCATCCGTTTTTCTCAATTCCGTGTGATACGGCGAATATTCATAGCAGTCGCCGTTCTTTTCAATCTGGTGCGCTTCATAAGCCGTATTTACACGACGTTTATATTCGTCTTTTATATCGTTCAACACTCCTACTATACCAATCTTAATCCACTCTGGTAATTTTCTTTTCTTTGAAAAATCAATAGCAACCTGTTCCAAAGCACCTGCTGTTAAAGCATATATCCAATATCTCAAGGCTTCTTTGAACACACCACTTTTATAAAGAGTATAGGGAACTAATTGAATAAGTCTTGTTATAGCATAATTAAGTTCGCCTAGCCACGCACCACGATAATTATATTTAATGGCAACATCAAATATTTTATTTCCTAATTTTGTAGATGGAGTAGAGTTCTCAACGGTTTTTCCTAATTCCCTGCTTATTACTGTTTCGACAACATCTACTATTTTTTCCTTATATAAAACTGCTAAATCTGTATCTCCATTTTTAGATTTAAGAAGAGATATTATTTCATCAGACAAGTCTTTTACAGCATTATCTAATTCGGGTCTGTCCTCTTTTGGAACATATGGCATGTAATCACAAAACTAAAATAATTTTAATCTTTTAAAATATGCATTTACCGTTTAGCATCTTTTAATGCGACTTCATATTCGTTTTTTATTTTTTCTTGTATAATTCTAGCAGTTCTTTCAGCTTTATCTTCTGGAAAACCTGAAAGTTTCGCTTTTCTAACTAACTTTTTGATTTCATTCTCTATTAAATTAGAAAGTTTCTTAAATTGCTCGTTATAATTATTAAAATCTCTTTCAAATAGGATTGGATGAGTCGGATCGCTAATTTTTAATTCTTCTTTTTTCTCTTCTACTCTTTTACTTCCGAGAGCAACATAATATACAGTACCATCTATTTTTGTTTTTAGTCGCTCTTCTCCATTTTGTAGATACTCATCTGTTGCAAGGATGAAAAATCTTTCCAATCTCTCAGGCGTTAATGCTAATGGGTTTATATAAGTAGCAAAAACAAATGATTTTTCTGGGGCATTTACACTAAATCCGTTATAAGCGACCGTTCCTTCGATTTTATAAGTGTTTTCAGTTACTGGAATAGCGCAAACACCGCCGATAAAAACATCTACTTTCTCATTTAACACATAGTTTGGAAAAGGTAAATGTATTTCTTCAAACCGATCTGTTCCATAAATAGTTTTATAAACAGGTGTTGAAGACTTGGTTAGAATTTGACGTAACGTATTTATATTCTCGTGATTAATTAAAAGATCTAAATCTTTAGAAACTGGAAAAATGCTAGTTTTTAGAAAAGCGTTTTTATCTTCTAAATATACCTTTCCTGCTGTGCTTCCAACAACATATACTTCATTTGGATCGAATTTTATAAGTAAAACAGAATACGCGCTGTCTATATATTGCCTCTCTGGTTCGTAGTTTTTCGCCTCTAAAAGCCTCATTATGGTCACGCCTTATAATTATTTATATCATTTTTTATGATATTTATATTTTTCGCTAGCGCCTTTTTAATCTTTTTTGTCTTTAACAACATCTTTCAAAGACAGCAAAACCACATATGTTCCATATAATTCTTTTCTTTCTTTTTCCACCTCATTTTTATAATCCGCATAATCTATATAAAACGTGCTGTATATTTTATAAACAATAAACAATGCGACAATAAAGCCTATAATAAAATAATCGAAAATAGTAACAGATATGAAGTTAGGTGCTATTAAGAGAAACCCTAAAGCTGTGGCTACAAAGCTGACATCCTACCGCGAATAAATTCGTGGGGTTCCTTTCGGCTTGATGCCTAATTGGTTTGAAGGTTCATGGTCGCTCTCGTTCCGAGCGTTGCCATTTGAGGGGTATCAGTGCTCCCTTTGCATACATCCCTGTCTGCATGCAATTGACTCATGCCTGCCAAAGGCTG
>OGCG01000436.1_pt1 | contig 26052 bp, 19 predicted proteins | sample 1570061 | NCBI WGS metagenome assembly OGCG01 (sample SAMN06268698, study PRJEB24515) | hot springs metagenome | isolation source: Joseph's Coat, Yellowstone National Park, Washington, USA | place: USA:Joseph's Coat, Yellowstone National Park, Washington, USA
CGCTTATCACGTCTGACACAATATTGTATACGCAAAACTGGTATATATTCTGATCTCTCCGACGCAAGCATCCAATGACGGTTTTCACTCCTCTCTGAAAGGTTGTAACGCGTGTAGTAAATACTAGTGTCGTTATTAAACGAAAGGGTAAAGATGGAGTTTGCTAACTTACTTTCTTAACCTTCACAATGTTTAAGGACTGAGCAATACTACCAGATATTGGGTCTGTTACTTGATCACTAATAAGGAGGTTTACATCAAAACCGTGACCGTATGCAAATTTTTCGCCCCTTGAATGCCTACCGAAGCCGAAATACGTGAACACAGTATCCTCCCTTATATCGTCTGTAACCTTAACTTTGCACCTTACTTTTCTACCGGTAGTTAATGACACGACCTCAACTTCATCATTATCCTTTATACCTAATGCCTCGGCCCTCTTCCTATTCATCGTAATTGGATTATCCGGTACTAGCTTTATTAACGTTGGAATATCAAACGTTACGCTATCTTGAGTATGATACAACGTGTGACCGCTCGTTAAGTAAAACTCATCAATATCCCTTGGTGCTATATTCTTTTCTATGTAGGTTGGAATCGGGTAGTAACCGTATTTGTAAAGTAAGGTAGAGTAAATCTCAACTTTACCGGAGGGAGTATTTAATTCCTTCTTATAAGGGTAAACCTCGTAAAGTTCTGTGTTAAGCTTCACACAACCTCTTGAGTACAGATCCTCCTTGCTTATCCCTAATTGTTGTAAAATCTTACTCTCAACGCTCTCAAAAGTATCGTTAGCTAATCCAAGCCTTCTCTCTAATTCAAATAATATCCACCATAACGGTTTTGTATCGTATAAGGGGTCTACAGCCTTTTGATGCACGTCTATCCACGGCTCTAGTGTCCATCCTACTGGTAAGGGTAATTCGTCCCTTTCTAAGTAAGTTGATTCTGCAAGAACTACATCGGCATATTGTGTTACGTCTGACGGCATTATATCAATGACAACTAAGAAGTCTAAAGCTTGCAAAGCCCTCCTCACCATGTCAGAGTTAGGGTCTCTGCCATCTAAGTTCGTACCAACTACCATTAAAGCCTTTATTGGATACGGTGTTCCAGTGAGGATGGCTCTATAAACCTCCTGGAACGCCGCTTCAGTCAAAGGATACCTTATTTTATCCAACCTTTTAACCTTTGCCCTATTTTCATCGTAAAGCTTAACCCTAACTTTCTTAGCAAATACAAGTCCGCCCTTTTTGTCCAGATTACCAATCATTGCATTAATTATATATGCGGCCATCCACGTGTAAGTTGAGTCATTAGAGAATGAGGTATGCCAACCATCATCAATTACAGCCATAGGTCTATTATCCCATAAGTTTTCAGCCACATATTTCACGTCATCGTAATCAACACCAGTAATCATTTTTAACCTTGGATAAACTTTCTCACCCTCCTTCATAAGTAAGTAAAATGCTGTAGCAACCCTCCTTCCGCCTTTAACCCCTTCATAGAGTAAATCGTCAGAATATTCATTCGTGGGGGATAAGTCATCTTCATGTACTAATAAACCAGCATTACTATATCTCCTTAGAAAATCTTCATCATACATCTTATTCTTTATCATATAGTAAATTACGGAAAGTAAGAATGCTGTGTCAGTACCGGGTTTGATAGGGATCCACCTATCAGCATACCTCTGAGCTATTGCTGACTTCCTCGGGTCTACAACTGCTATTTTCATCCCCTTTCTTCTCCCCTCTTCTATCCTCCTCACAATATCTGGAACTATCCCCTCTAATGGATTCCTACCTATGAAGACTACGAACTTTGAGTTTGGATAATCGGGGTCTATACTTCTCGGCCCCTCAGCCCCTAAGACTAATCTAGCTGCAACGGTTCTCGGGCCGTGACAAACGGACTCATGGCCTATTAAATTAGGAGTGCCGTAAAGAGCCGCAAACCTCTCTAATAACTCTTTGCCATAATCATGAAAAGTTATTGCTAAATACTCTGGGTGACCCTCGTCTAATAACTCTTTGAGCCTCTTAACTACTTCGTTTAACGCTGTTTCCCAATCAGTAGGTACTAGTGAATCCCCTTCCCTTATCAGTGGTTTTTTTAATCTATCTGGATGAGTTAATAAGTACGGCCCAGCGGCACCCCTACCGCAAATACCAGGCTGTGGGTGATTTTTATTTGGTGCGACTCTTACAGTTTTCCCCTCAACTGTTGCAATTATTCCGCATGTGTTTTTACACATGTAGCATCTGAGAAATGCCATAGTTAATTAAAACTCATGCAGACTAAAACTTTAACTAATAAAAAAGGGGAAGGAGGATTTTAATCTTAAATCTTAAATCATTCTATTTAGCTAAAATGTTTACTATAGCATTGAGGGTCTTATGGAACGGCGGGGTTGCCAGGATAGCCGTTGAAGAGGCTAGGAATGCTAAAGCAAAACTTTTCGTTTATAGAGAATCATTTTATGATTACGATTTAAGCGACATAAACGTCACATTTATGAGAAGAAGGGGACAAAAAGGGTTTTTCACCCCTTTATTTAAAAAGATAACCGAAATTTACGCAAAGAATAGGGGTGATGATGCTACAGTAGATTTAGATCTTATAATTAAGGCAAGTAAAATTATAAAAGGGCCAGCACTTTTTCACGATCAATTTGCAGGGATAACTGGTTATTTAAGAAAGAAGTTTTACGGCGAGGAATATGCCTTGTATTTACACGAAACTTCATTGCCCTTAAAGGGTTTAAAATACGCATTGCCGAAGGCGATGGAGTGGAAGGTGCTAAAGAATGCGAAATTCATCTTTACTAATTCAAAGTGGAATAAAGAGGTTTTACAGAACAGAGGAATATCCTCTGAAGTCCTTTACCCCGGTTGCTATCCGGAGGAGAAGGTTTATGAGAAAAAAGAAAAGTTTGTCCTAGCAGTCTCTATGTGGGATTCCGGTAGAAAGCCGGAAATTTACGGTGAGATCGCTAAGAGAATTAAGGGGAAATTAGTAATGGCCGGTTCTTGGGCTAGACAAGACACTATGGAGGAGTTTAAGAGGAAATACCCAGAAGTGATAGTAACTGGTAGAATCCCGGAGGAAAAATTAAAAGAGCTCTATAGGAAGGCTATGCTCACTATACGTTTCGGTTTTGACGAGAGAGGCCCGGGGATGGCTGTATTAGAGTCATTATGTAATGGAACTGCTATAATAGTCAATGAGGGTTTGGGCGGTAAGGAGTTTGTTATTAACGGTGAAAATGGTTTCATAGTTAAAGACATTCATGATAGTGTGGATAAAATTAATGAGGTTTTGGAAAACAATGAGTTAATGTTAAGGCTTTCGAGGAACGCCCTTGAGAGTAGTAAAAAATACTCTTGGAAGGTACATGCCGATAAGTTGAACGAGTACATGGATAAATTAAAATAATGAGTAGTCCATTAATGAGAGTTAAACTATATATCCCTTTGGAACCTAAAAACTATAAAAAAGGGAATAGAATAGAAGAGATAAAACATCTCTTTATTAAAAAATTACTTCATTGAAGTCTCTCCTTCTTCAGCCCACAGATTCACGGCTTTACCAGCATTAGTTAATGCCCACGGCTTCTTAAACTTCAAGTATAACGCATACCCTGCAGCACCGCCGAGGTAAACGAGAGATGCTACAGCTGCTGGTGTTTCTGGGAATACTGGGGGCCATATTGAAGCATATAGTGCATACCCTAAAATTCCAGTCGCTGCGGCCGGTGCAACGTAGTGCTGTAATATGTGAAGTATTGCATGTCTTAAGTCCTTATGCCTCTCCTTCAGCCTCTTGTAAAGAGTAATTACTGAAGTGTTTAATAGGAAATGTGTTAAAACCATTCCGAACAAAGCCATAGTCGTTAGGAATCCGAAAGTGTCTGAAAGTGCTGTTAACACACTAGCGTTTGCAGTATTTAAATAGAACATTTGTATCGGTGATATTCCGTTATACCAGAACATGAAGAAGGCAGTTGCTATGGCACTAGCAGTGGAAATCGTTCCGATGAAGATCAATGATACATAAGGACTATGATACTTTGGATGAACTTTAGAGAACTTTTCCGGTATTATCTTATCCCTAGCCATCGCGAAGTATACTCTCGCTGCATTACTTTGCATTGCTACAGAGTCTGAAAATGCGGAGTTCATAGCAACTAAAAATAGTCCTAATGCACCGAACATCCCTAAGTAAAGTCCCATTACAACAATCCCTGGAATAGTTGAAACGTCTGGATTAGGATTGTTTACTAAGCTCTCTAGGTTATTAACACCCCAACCTACAGCAATAGCATAAGCCATTTCAGTCAATACAGCACCAACAATGAACACACCAGTCATTAAAGCCTTAAGTATTTGCCTCGGGTGTTGGACTTCTTCACCTAAAGGAGCTGAACCGCCGTACCCTATGAAGCTAGTTATCGAGAACACCATAGCCAATCCCAAAGCTCCTCCAGGACCACCATATGGTGCAAATTCACTAGCATATTGGGGCCACGCAAATGGGTTAAACACTGCTAAAGTGTTATCCGGTGCTTTAGCAATTACTATTGCACCTAAAACTGCTAAGAATGATACTTCAAAAAGGGAGGCATATTTTAACGTTGTTATTTGCGGTCTAATTCCTAAGATCGCCAGAATTATAGGAACCCAGATAAACACTAAGATTAACGGTAACCAAATCCAGGCTGGTAATTTGATGTGGAAATAATAGTCGAGAAATGCAGGCAAAACAGCCCCTCCGATATATGTCGGAATTGCTCCAGTACTCGTTGTCTGGTAGAGAACGTATAACCAACCGGCCATAGTAGCGGGTACGGGCCCAAATGCATTAGCTATGTAACCGTAATATCCGCCGGCGCTAGAATGCCTTTTTGCCAAATGATATAACGTATTTACCTCAAGGTACATTGCGAGTGTAGCTAACAAGAACGCTAACGGAGTTAAAGCGAACGCGAAAGCCATAGCTGATGTTATGAAAGCAACGACATCGCAGGCTGGTGCCATTGCCGCTATTTCCTCAGCTAGTGCACCTAATGTATTAACTTGCCCTTTCTTAAGGCGGGGCACTTGCTGTTGGGACATTGCAATAATTAGGGTAACCCTATAATATTTAAGCTTTTCGGGTACCCCTAAGGATTTGTTAATAAGATTCTGAAGGAAAAATTTAGCTTAACGTGAAAATTTTATTAACGAAAAGAGTGTAAGCGACACTACTTTTTAATACCATAAAATATTTTGCAACATTAATCTTTTTTCAAAAGAAGCGTAAAGCCTCGCCAGGGGGCTGAATCCTTTTTCGTGTTAATAGAAATCTTTTACGTCGTTTATAACGAATTTTTGTTGCTTAGGGATGATCTCTCACGCCGATGTAGACTATGGTGGAGTGATTGCGGAGATGTGAGCCCCGTGCCGTTGGAGTCCCATGGGCTAAGTCCCTACACTCGATCATGATTGAAATGAAAGTGTAGGGACAAACGGATAAATAGTCACCTTTCTTATTATACTCAGTGCCTTCATGCCGTGATCCACTACCCCCATTGAAATCAACTCGTTTCTTAATTCCTTAGTCAATTCATCTACCTTCACTACGAGATCTCTATACATTTTAGCAATTTCAAAAGACAGCCTAATAACTCCTCATACCGCGAATTTTAGCCTTGCTTGTTCAACGTGAAATGCCATAGAAGCTCTCGCTATTACTGCTCTTAGCATCAGATAGAAATCATAAAGCCCTCTTTACTAAGAACTTTAGTACCACTCACCCGTAAAAATTCTTGGGCAAAGATAAGAGGTTTACTTTAGAGAAGCTTTTAGCCTTCTATCTTTATTCATAACGTATGAGGATTAAAATTGAGGAAATTGAAGGACTTCTAAGGCAAGCGTTCAAAAAGAGGGGGGTTGAAGATTATGAAGTACTAATAGACCACTTCATTGAGGCTGAATTAAGAGGCCATTCCTCTCACGGGCTACAAAGAGTAATTCCGTTATTAAAGGGGTTGGATTTAGGTACAATCAAACCGAGAATTGGCTTTGAAGTTATAAAGGAGAGTAAAAACTCCCTTCTAATAGACGCTAAACACTCAATTGGAATAACTCTATGGAATAGACTGATCTCAAGAGAATTTAATGAGCCAATATATCTTTTAGCCGTTAGGAATGCATCACATATAGGTTTTCTGGGGTATTACACTTCAAAACTCACCGAAAGAGGGTTAGTTAGTATAATGTTCGGTAATGCCGAAGTTGGAATAGTTAAACCCGGTACAGCGAAACAAGTAGTTTCAACGGCTCCTATAAGCGTTGGTATCCCTCCTAATTACGTCTTAGACATGTCTTTAGCTTCAACGTCAAGGGGTAAAATTTTGCAAGCCTTAAGAAAAGGTGAGAAAATACCTAAGGGAGTTGCTGTTAACGAGAAAGGGATAATTACTGAAGACCCTGCTGAGGCTTTGAAGGGAGGCATATTACCTATAGGGGGATTTAAAGGGTTTTTATTAGCCCTAACTTTAGACCTACTGACCGCTTATTTAACGGGAAGTGCTATTTCAGACGAGGTTACGGGGGTTTTGCACACGGAAAACCCTCCAAATAAGGGTGAGGTAATGATCATAATAAACCCCTCGTTTTTCGCCATTAACTCTTACGCTTTGGAAAAGATGAGGAAAATAATAGAATTTCCCGGCGAACATGGAATGAAGTTAAGGGAAAAGAAATTAGAGGAGGGGTATATAGAAGTTGACGAGAAGTTGTGGGAGGAGTTAAACAAGTGTGAGAAATTGTGTGTTTAGTGAAGTATATTAAGGCATTTCGTATTATCCCCCCCACTTAACCTCTAATTTTGTTTGGGCTAATCGCTCCTTATCATCACTTTGGGTAGCATTTGAACTAGGTAAATTTCTCTTTACCTTGCAAAAAACTCCACTTTACTAATCAATTTATAAATTCCATCTCAAATATTCTAGTATGGATGAATTATTTGAGGCAATAGCTCATGAAGTTAGGAGAAAAATAATAATTTTGCTAGCAAACGGTCCTAAATCCTTTTCAGAACTACAAAAAGAGACCGGGTTAGATAGTCCAGCCTTATCGTTCCACATAAAGAAGTTGAACGGGTTAATAACCAAAAACCAGCAAGGAGATTACGAATTAACGCAATTAGGATGGAGTGCGTATAATATAATTACTCAACTCACACAACCACAAACTCAAGTCCCAAAAAAACAGCAAAGTAAAAAATCACTACACGATTACATTAACGGAATATTGAGTAACGTAGCTGAAAACGTAGCCTCTCTACTGGACTCAATCTTCTCCAGGTTATCAGACGACTCAATATTACTACAAACCCCGTTGATAGAAGTTTTTAACGATACTCTACCGCTGAAAAAGGTTATGGTAATTTCGGTTGATGGAGGAAAGGTTAAGATTTTGCAAGGAGACAATAAGGCTGAGGTAAAGTGCAGCGATTCATCAGGGTTTAGTATAGAGGAAAATGAAATTGAATTACGCCTTTCTTTTGATGGCTGTACAGCGACTATTTATTACCCTCAATTGGAAAGGCTTGAAATATATATTGATGGTGGAATGGTTAACGTGGAAGAAAGTATTAGCGACGTAAAGGTAGGGATTGATGGAGGCTACGTGACCTTTAAGGTTAGGGATATTAAAAACGCTTCTGCCCACATCGACGGTGGTGTAATTACTGGAGAATTAGAATACTTGACGGAAGGGAAATTGGAGTTAGAAGTTGATGGTGGTTATATTAATTTAAGAATAAAAAGCCCGGAGGACGTAGGCTTAATTGTAGATAGATACGTTAATGGCGGTTCAGTCAAAGCGAATAATGTAATTAGAACTAAGAACATCATCGCGAAGGTTGATGTCGATGGCGGATTTGTAACACTTAATAAGGTATAGCGTAATATGTTTTTTAATAATTTATTTATTATAATTCATAAATAACTTTCATAACCTTGTCTTAAAATATAGAGAAAAACTTCAAACAGTGAAGGGAAGCCTCTTTTCCAAACATTTGAGTTTATAATCATTTATCGGCAAAACTTTCCAAACATTGTTGAGGGATTAGACTTTATTTAATGTTTATCGACGGAAAAGGATAACTTAAAGAAGTTTAGAGAACTAGTAAAGGGTAAATACGAGAGGTTAAAGAGGACTGGGAGGGTATTTTTCACCACTTAAAGGATAAAATTATCATTGACAAATATCCATAAAGGAAGACCAAACGGTACTCTTCACTTTTCAAAAGATCGTTGATGAAGTCCTTAAGGGCAGTGAGACAAGATTCTCGATACAGTTAATGGAAGATTTAATATCTCATAAAAGTCCTTTATTCGGTAGAAGAATTGCCCTATTAGAAGACGTTGAAGACGAAAGAGTACTTTACGATTTGAAAGAAAAAGTTGAAAGGTTTAGGATTATCGGTGAGAGTATTTTTGCCAAAAGCTTTTACAAAACTACTAAAGTGCTTAATTTATAGACTTTGAAAAGTTGGAGAAGTGGTATAATGGATAGAAAAAGTCATAAAGCGTAAAACCGACTAAATTTTATGACAGCCCAAAAAGTTAAGATAACCGTACTAAGTGATAATTTCACATCAACTATAATACCACCATTAATCGGTGAATGGGGATTCTCAGCTTACATTAACGCTGACGGTGTAGGGATTCTTTACGACGTAGGGAACTCGGGATTACCGGTCTTGCATAATGCCCAACTCTTAGGGATTGACTTAAGGAGAGACGTGGACTTCATAGTGCTATCGCACGGTCATTCCGATCACACGGGGGGATTAGGAAACGAGAAGCTTAGGGAATTGTTGAGGGGTAAAATAGTTATTGCCCATCCAAACGTTTTTGAGAAGAAATTGCTGAGCTGGAGGGGTAAACTGGACTATATTGGCTTGCCTTTAAGCAGGGAGGAGATGGAAAAGGAGTTCAAACTCATACTGAGTAGAGAACCTCTAGAGTTCACTAAGGGTGTAATTTTTGCTGGAGAAGTTAAGAATTACGGTTTTCCGAGATATAATAAAGGGTTATTTAAAGCCGAAAAAGAGGGTGTAGTACAAGATGACTTATTGGACGACGTCCCGCTCTATATAAAGACAGGGAAAGGGTTGGTTATTATTACTGGGTGCGGGCATTCGGGTATTCTGAACATCATACGCCATGCGAGAGAAGTTACAGGTGTTGATAAGATATATGCTGTCCTCGGCGGTTTTCATTTACTCTCTTCACCTAAAGAGCATGTGGATGAAGTTTTGAGAGAGTTAGAGAGCGTTGCTGAGAAAATAGGGCCAGCTCACTGTAGTGGTTTTCAGATTAGGTCTACTAGCAAATTTGTTGATGCGGGTGTTGGTAGCGTTTTTGAAGTCTAACCAAACTAAATTATTTCAAACAAAAGGCTAGATGCTTGCTTTTTAATTCTCTTTGATAAGAATTGTCTAACTAATTCATAGAAAATTTTCCTAAAAGTAAAGCTATTTTTACTTTGATTTTATATAAAAATATCACATTATTAGAAAGGAAGAAGCTCAGAAAAAGTTAAGTAGTATTATGTGGCTGGTAGTCGATAAGGGAATGAAAGATCTAGAATTACTTTTATTGTGGTTTAACTATTAGTAAATACCACATATTCAGCGAATCAGCCAAATAATCTACCTCATTATGGTGATTAAGTGGCATAACTTACCTACTAATTCCTCAGTTTTTACCATTTAAGTAGTTTTTTCATGCATCAAGCACAGTCATTATTTACAATAGTTACTCAATAAGTATGAGCGTTAAAACGGAGATGAGATAAAGAGGTGTTAACAAACGTTAATTCCCTTTCGTAACCAACAATAAAAATTTTGATTGTCATACTAAGAATTTTCTCGAAAGAATTAACATCTTTCAGTTTACCGGAAAAGAACTCCCACCAATAGTATGAGAAATAATCGGCAATTTGAAGAGGAATTGAAATAGGACTTTTACCGTGTTTGGATAAGCTTACTTTAAACATTTTTCTGGCTATTTTCACGCCATCAAGTATTTCATTATCGTAAACTACCAAATCAGCATTAACAACACCTTTCAGTATTTTTCCTAGTGATTTCTTATTCACTTTAACTCTGTCTAGTACGACTATTATCATTGATTTAATGTCGTATTTTTCAATAACCTGAACTACGCTTTTCCTGACCTTTTCAGAATCATTAGTGGCGTGTAGTACATAATTTTCTTTTCCAAGTAAATTCCTTATTTCTTTTATGCATTCACCAAGGTTTGACTCCTCTATCGACTTACTGTCATTGGATATTACCAGGCTTAAAACATATGGTGTAGTTACATCGTGATCACCAGAAGTATCGATTCCCATAAATATCATATAAAAGTAAAAAGGTAAAGGGTTAGAAAAGGTTTTTAGAATGTTTTCTTAATATTATGTTGGATGACGATGATGCGGATCCTCCCGGGGATACGGGGGGGATGAAGCGGAGGAATTGACCTTAACGCAACTTAACCCAATTACTTGCTCATGGGCATTTATATCCTATTTCATAGACTAGTTTAAATAAGATGAGAAATTTGGAGTTGTTACACACACTATCCAAACCTCAAATCATAAATATTTTCAACGAGATAATGAATCATGGAGTCTGGGGCAAGGATTTTTCTTTCAACATTAAAAGAACTGGGTGTTGACAAAATTTTCATAGTATCCGGTACGGATTATGCGGCGTTTATAGAGGAAAAGGTTAGAGATCCCTCCCTACCAGATTTTATAGTAGTTCCTCACGAGATAACTTCAGCATCTGCCGCTATTGGTTATTACTTAGCTGGGAAAATAGGGGTTACAGCAGTACACACCATTCCCGGTACTTTAAATGCTTCTGGGATTATAGTGGATGCTTTCTCTTCAAGGATACCATTAATAGTAATAGCTGGGAGGAGCCCTTATACGGAAAATGGATCTAATGCAAGCCGGAACCTAAGGATACACTGGACACAGGAGGCTAGAGACCAAGGAGAGATACTAAGACAATGGGTTAAGTGGGACTTTGAGATCAGAAGGGTTGACCAAATTGAGGGTTCAATTGTAAGAGCATTCGAAATAGCCTTTAGCGAACCAAAAGGGCCAGTTTACATAATGATTCCGAGAGAGGTAAGCGTTGAGTTGGGAGAAAGAAAGGGTAAGGTTAAGAGAATGTCTACTTATGAGCCAGGGCCCACAACTGAAGCACTTAAAAAGGCCGAAAAGATGATTAACGAGAGCCAAAGCCCAGTAATAATTACGTGGAGGAGCGGTAGGAGGAAGGAATGGTTTAATAGTTTGAAGAGGTTTGCCGATAAGGTTGGGATTCCAGTACTAAATTACGTAGGTGAGGTCGTGAATTATGAGGGAGAAATGGGTATTGATTATTTCGACTTAAAGAAAAGCGATCTAATTATAGTCGTAGAAAATGAAGTACCTTGGATACCTAAAAGGTTGGGAGAGGTAAACTCGCCAGTGATCAAAGTGGACGTTGAACCCCTCTATACATACATTCCTTACTATGGTTTCCCATGTGATTTATGTATACAATCGACGGTGAGTGAGTTCTTTGATAGACTAGAAGTTAAAGAGAAAGCTGAACTGAAAGAAAAAGTTAGGGAGCTTCACGCTGAGCAAGAGAGGAAAAAAGAAGAGGAAGTTGAGAGATTAAAGAAGAATAAGAAAATTCATCCACGTCTCCTCTCCTACTATATAGGTAAGTTAAGGGAAAAGGTAGTGTTTAACGAGTATCCGCTTAACCCCCGTTACGGTAAGTACTATTACGGTGAGTATTTCGGTGACCCAGGTTTCGGACATCTAGGTTGGGCTTTGGGTGCCTCTTTCGGTTATAGCTTAGGAACCGGCAAGAAAGTTATAGCAGCTGTAGGTGACGGCGCTTTCATTTTTGGAGTCCCAGAGGCGTTCTATTATGCTGTAAAGACTTATAACGCAAACGTCACGGTCATAATCTTTGATAATCAAGGTTGGCTTGCGAGTGCTGAAGCAGTTGAAGAGGTTTACCCTGAGGGATTAGCTAAGGCTAAGAAATTATTCCCCGGTGCAGATTTTACCCATTACGATATAGGTGCTACCGTTAAAGCTTTCAATGGATACTATAGGCTAGTTGAGAGTGTTGATGAACTCGAAGAGGGTATAACTGAGAGCGTTAATCAAAAAGGGTTAGCCGTTCTTCAAGTTATTGTAGACAGAGGGAGATGATACTAGTTTATCCTCAACGCTCTTGACTAACGTCTGTGGTGTAGGTAACGTGCTTAAAGCCTTCATTACGATGCCCGGTAAAAATCTGAGCCTACCTATTTCAGCCTCCATTTGGGCTAATACTGCTAACTTACCGTTAAAGACCCTAAAGCTTACTTTGTAAACCAAATTCTTAGCGTAAATTACATATGTAGGTAAGCCAGCATCGTATTTAGGCCCTTCAATCTTAGCCGCAATACTCCTTTTAAGAGTACTTCCTAAAGGACGTTTATTACTATGAAGGGGTATTACGTAAACTTCTTCATTCACTTTAGAAATATTTAAGAGTGAGGCAACAAATTCTTTATTCATTATTAGTTTTCTTAATTCATCATCACCAATCTTTAAATTTATCATAGTCGAACTGGTGAGGAAATGAGTCGGTCTACTTTTTATGTGTTGTTTGAACTCCTTCAGTGTTTCGAATTTAGTATTACAACATTCGTACATACTTGCTAGTTGTAGTTAAGAGTTTTAAACAAATGTTAAAATGCTTTTAACAAAATTTCGGAAAATTGAATAAAACCCTTTTAATAAAAGCTTAAAGAGTTCATTTACAGTGCGTCCAAGTTTCTATATTTTAGTATAGGGTCATAGGGTTTAATGATCCAACCTTAATTCCCATTCCCTCCCCTTATCGTTTACGGGAGAGGAAGTTAAACCACCCCTTCGAGGACATGTAAAGTTTCATCGAGCACCCCTCACATTAAGTTCATTGTGGTGCCCTCTACACTAATGTTAGCATGAAAGATTATTGACTTTCGTAGAAAGAAAGATAGGAATGACAAAATGATATAACACTATTTATCGGAAACTGCCAATAACGGTATCAAACTCTTATCACGACTTCATACAGTCTCGATAATAGACAATCGTTTACTATGAAAATTATTAAAAAGTTTCTACTCTTTCACAGTTTTGTTAACTGATTTGCGATCTCTAATAACTCTTTAGGACCAATACTTATATCACCGTAATCTGGCGGTCTCTCTCTTAAACTTACCAGCCCAACCTTCTCCGCTATTTTACTCATCTTTTTCACGGCTTCCTTTGCCTCAGAACTGGTAAATTCACCCATTTTGACTTCAAAAGCCCAGATAGGCTTCTTCTTTTTCACAATAATCACGTCGATGTCCTCTTTAGGGGAATAGTATTGAACACCCCCGAAATACTTTGAAAGCATTTCACCTATACTAAACTGAACCTCTCTACCAATTGGTAAATCCTTGACCTCTAAATCAGTTTCACTTATAGCGTATTTTGATTCAGCGTAAAGCGTTAATGAAAGAGGGGGCGACCTAATCTTATAATACTTCTCCTTTGACAATGTGGGAATTTTCTGTGCTAACCCCATCTTCACGAGTTTATTAACCATTGAGGATATAGTCCCCTCCCCTCCTTTAGGTTGTATTATTCCAGCAATCTCAGAAGTCTTCCATATCCCTTCTCCTATGAGTAGAAGGATTTTGTAATAAATGTCCGTGAGCTGTCTTTCCTCCTCCTTAAACACCTCCCCTATTAGTCCCTTTGCGATTAGCGAGAACTCCTTTATCCTATTAACGAACTCCTCATAACTGTTTATGAATGGAATTATCCAAGGGTCTCTGTACAGTGTTGAGAGTACGGGGTCTTTGAGTTGAATTAATACGTCTTCATAAGATATTATATCTATTTCAATCGGAGTAAACAAACCGAGCAATGGACTATTCCTATCAAATACTTTGTTAACGATACCATAACTTGAACCTATTATCACGAGAATGCCTTCCCTATCCCAATTACTTATCATAGCCCAATAAACTTCCGGTAGCCTCTGAAACTCATCTACTACTGCAACTCCTCCTTTTTGTAAAACGTGTTTGACCTCTTTAATCGCATCATCAATCCTCACTACTTTATCATCTAGTGTGATCCCGTTGTTCGAATCGGCTATCAAAACGTAATAGTCCATTTTGAGATTCTTCTTAACTAAAGTACTTTTGCCCGTTTTCCTCCTTCCGTAAATCAAAGTCCAGTTTTTAATCCTCTTAATTTTCTCCTCTTCTCGTCTTCTAATATATAGTCCCATAGGACTAGTCTTATAGGACTAGTAAATAAAGATTGTTATGGTAAGAGTACCTAACAATCTCATTTACATCGTTGTATAAGGTAAGAAATCTCCATATAGGGAAATCAATCCCTCATTGTTTTACCTTCTCTAACAAAGTTCTCACTTTATCAATTCAAGAGAAGATTAGGGTAAAAGCTTATAATAAGTTCAACTTAGTGTATATTTGATAAAAATGAAAAAAATTGTTTTAATTGGTTTAATAATTTTAATAATAATAGCCGGAATTGGAGGGTACCTAATAGGTTTAAACTCAGCTCACCCAACACAAGAAAGTAAGAAAACAGTATACGAAAATACTACAATAGTAAAGACAATCTATGAGCAACAATCTTCTTATTCCGATCCAGCGAACTTAGGAAACATAGAGAATTACCTAATTAATCCGGTCTTCCCAGATAAGACAATAGCTGCACAATACGCTTACGTAACTCCTGGGAATGGATTAGTATTTATAGGCAATCCCTACATATCAGGTAACGGTTATCTCGCTGGTGCTAAAGGTGCTGCTGTAGTGGCTTCAATGTTAGCCTATCAACCCTTAATTTCTTATAACTATTATTTGTATATTAACGCACCTTATTACATCAACGTCCCTGGTGCTGTTAAAACCGACTCAGCCACAGTAATGTTCTTATCGTCTATGTTAGGTCAACAGTCCTCACTTAATAAATCATTATACTTCTTAGGTGATGTAGGACTAGAGGGTTATATGTATTCTACTGGAGTAGTTTATCAGAGAATAGTGCAACTGTATAACGGTGGCATATACTACCTAGTTGTGCCCCAGATGATGGCCTTGGCTGAAGGACAGAATTACCAGATGGCTTTAGAGTTTGCAAAAGAACACGGAGAAGTGTTATACACCGTATCATCAATACCTCAAATTTATCAAATAGTTACTGGCACCCAACTACCTCAACCCCAGGGATATTTAGACTTCCCAATAAACTTCTCTACAGGTTACTATTACTTAGTTAAAGTCTACAACACGCTTTATAACCAGTCAACTAACTCCACTGCAAAGCAAATAGCAGCAAAATATTTCGCTGAGGCTGAAAATCTATCAAAGCAAAGCGACTACTTAGCATTTTATGTACTTCCTAATCCACTAGTAAGTGCCATACAAGTGCTCCTACCACAGAACTATAACTTGTCTTATGAAGTAAATATGGCTGTCCAACAGTCTATGAGTCTAAGTAATTTGTGGCAAATAGAGACTGCTGCAGAGGCAGAATACTTATATATGAGCGGAAATATTTCAGATCAAATACTTGCCAACGCATGGGCCGCATTAAGCTTATCTATTACAATAGGCCCTACAATAACGCCAGAAGGATTTTACCAAGGACTATACAACGCATTCCTAACTGACTTGTATGCTGCAGAATATCTAGACTCTGTAACTAATGCTAATTACGGTAACATTACGTTAATACTTCAAGTTTATAGGAATCCGAACGTAATATATGATTACGGATTCTATTCAAACTATTACGCGATGATGGCTATGGAGTTTAGAGATTACTTCTTGAAACAATTAAATAGTACTGATCTGCAAATAGTTTTGAACTCGATCTACGAATATATGGCCAATGAAACTCATATTTTAGAAAACGCAGCGGCGTATTATGATGGCCCATCAGTAGTAGGTTACATATTCATGGTGAACGGATTAAATAACCACTCACTAAACTACCTATACTACTCAATGCCTTTCATAAGATTTACAATGAACACAGAAGAACTAACCTGGTTAATCTAATTTTTTCTCTCAATGTCCTTTATCTTTCTTTCAGCTTTAAAGGTCTTTAAGTTAATAAAGCATTAAGCTCTCGCTCGTTAGTTAGCAATATTCAACTCAGTATTAAATGGTCAGCATTATGTCATAGATTCTCTTCAGGAAAAGTCTTTTATAAATGATGTAAAAAATTCTGTTAATTTGAAAAAGTATTCTGGTTAAAGTGACTACGGAGATGTGAGTTCCGTGTAGTTGGAGTCCCATGACCTCAATGCTGTCAAGATGAGCGTGTGGTTAGTGGCTAAGTCCCTAGTTTGATCATAAGTGAGGACAAACCGTGAGATGAAGGGATGAGGAAAAAATCCTTAACTTGAAACAGTTGAATTACTGATTCAAGTCTTTATGTGTAAGAAATGAGTAAGCGTAAAAGCTCCAAGACCTAAAGCTGCCAGTATTAAACTTATAATTATCGATATTATAAAGGCCACGAACGCTATGCCTAGAGCACCTAACCAACCTACATCAAATAAAGCCTTATAAACCGCTAAAACCCCTATGAAACCTAATACTATCCCTAATAGCGAAAGTATTGGAATACCTATTATTGCCGAGATAAAGGCAAAGATAAAGACTATTACAGCAAACACTATTATCGAAAGTAGCGTAGCTGCCATGGCTCTTGGAAATGAGGACTCATTACTGAAGAGCTTAGAAGCTAACCAAACCGGGATTGAAGCTATAATCCATGCTACCAGAAAACCGATTATTACTTCTATTATTGATGGTAAATGAATCATATTCTATATCTTATCTCCTTTGCTTAAAAAAGTTATTCCCTCAAGAGTACATGACGGCACGGCAATAGAGGTAATAATCGGTGAGTAAGTCATCGAAAGATAGTCTAAACCCTTTTTGATAGTATAAGATTTGATATTAACATTTTATCTCTTATATCTTTGCTTAGCTTAGAAAACAATTCGCTCTCGTAAAACCTCTTATATTTTGAAACCTCATCAGCGGAAACACTTGAGAATGTATCAGCTAAAAGTGTTAATAAAGTCAATTCAGCCTTACCTTCAACAACCCATGGCGAGATAACACCAAGAACCTCATCAACCTTTGGCCTCTCATTAACATATGCCACATCAACCCGCACAGGTGGAGAAATGCTGGACACTCTAACATAAAGAGAAGATATCTTAAGGTCGGCTACCGACTTATAAAGGCCATACGCGTTATATAATCCCCTAACTTCGGGTAATGAAATCTTTCCCATTTCTTCCCAATCCATCCATCCTATTGCACCATGCTCTAATAACAAGTTTACTACCATCCCCTCTCTGTAGTCTAGAGAGTCTAAAATTCCTTTTTCCACTAACCTACTCACGAGAAACCTTTCTGAGAACCTCTTCGCTATCCCAATCACAACTCTGCCTTTCTTTAGTATGTCGTAAATTTTCCTAGCCCTCATCTCGGCTAATTCTGTAAGTGACGGTATGTTTTGTTTACCTACATCATTAGCTATTATTGGAGGGTCTATTATGGGGCCGTCCAAAAAGAGAACCTCACACTCATCATCTATCAATTCACTCTCCAATTTAAGCATGAGCTTTATCGAGTCGTGCCTAACAGTGTCCTCCCCATTATAATCATCTTCAATTGCCACGTCAATTATTGGCTCACGTGGGACTACTACCCTATCACCCCTAACTTCCCCTATTACTTTAACGGCTTTAGCTACTATTAAGTACGCATCGCCCAGGTTTTCTACGTTTTTGGAACCGTCTATTGCACAGAACTTAGCGTACTTATTATTACCGAATAATAAATAACGTTCTAACCCTATCTTCTCCAACGAAACGCTTTTTAACTTGTTTATAAGCTCGTTGTATTTCTCAATGTTCTTTTCTATTATAGAATTAAGTTTAGAGTATGGGAACTCAGCCAAGGGTACCACACTTTCATTTGTACTCTACTACTATCCTAACTTTCCTCATTAACAGTTCCATAACGTTTGGGTAATCCCTTAATTTACTTACGATGTCCGCGAGTTTACCCACCTCATTTAGCCCCATCTCAACCCTTCTGTTAGTGAGTAACATATCTATGAACTCGCCAATTTCTTTACCTATCTTATCAATTATTGAGCCCTTTATCTCGTGAAGTTTATTCAAGTATTCTTCATAAACTCCTTTAACTTTCACAAGTTCGCATAAATCGTCTTTAATTTCCATACTTTCTATATCTGGGGGAGTTGTAAACAGCTTTACAAACTCTTTAACCCCTTCTATCCTTACCTTTTCCTCCTCAATCTCCTCTATTAATCTCTTCTTCTCTTCCTCAATCTTAACCTTAATATCATTTAACGTGCTTTCAAAATCTGGTAATACTCTTTGGATATGATTTACCATCTCGCTTATTTTTTCCAATCTCTTTTCTAGATTTGGTAAGTCTTCAAAAGACTTTATCTCATCTAGTGAAAGTATCTCCTCCTTAACCTCTTCAACCTCTAATTCGTCCTCTGGAAATTCGAATTTATAACCGCATTTCTCGGCATTTCTCACTTCGCCCTCAACTTCCACCCTTAGCTTATCTAGCTTTTCAACCCTTCTTGAAATGAAGTCCATGCCTTTAGCTATTTCCCCTATAAGTGAAAGTATCCTATCAGCCTCACTTATATAACTATTAATTCTCGTATTCTTCTCCCTTACGGTGTTATATAACTCCTCCAACTCCTTAATCATTCTACCACCTTCTTAAGCGAGTTTAAGCTCTCGTTTATCTGCCTTACCTTTTCCTGTAATATCTTGTATTGTTGGTCTATACTTCTATTTGAGATCTCGAAGTTAAGTTTTTCCACTAAGTCTAATATCTTCCCTAATTCCTTAACCTCCTCAGCGAAGGGTATACATTCCTCGGAACGCGAAAGGACTGCAATCACTTCACTCTCCTTATAAGCTAAGTAGATAAATTCTGAAAGCGGATAGACGAAGTCCCTCCTATTCAAAGCTTTGAAGAGGCCCCCCACAAATCCTTGTTCCTTCCCTAACCTTTGTATGCACGACACGGCCGATTTACGTAATTGGCTTTCCTCAAAGTTTGTGAGCGTTGATCTCAAATAATCACTCACTTTAATTATAACTGATTGGTCTACAGCGTAAGGTCTGAGTTTAGATGATATAGAGTCCAGTTCTTTCAGCTTTTCAGAGATCACAGAAAGTATGGTTATTTTCTTAGCCTCAACACTCTGTATCAATCCCCTAACAGACTCCTCTAAATCCTTAAGGAATGAAACAGTTATTACAACCTCCCTTAAATCACTGCTATTAGGCAAGTATTTTTCGAGCAAGTCTACAAGAAATTCCGCATTTATTATTTTAGCCTCCCTTTGTTTTATCGTAAGTATATCTTTATCTAGTCCCTTCACCTTTTCCTTAAGCTGGGATATTGAACCCTTCAAATCATCTATAATTCTTGAAAGCCTGTTGCTTAACTCCCTCTTCTCCTTCTCGTCCAAATAATCTAAAACCTCACCACTTCTGAAAGAGAAGTATAGGAGTGCATTAAGCCCGTCGCTCACAAATCCCTCTTCCTTCTCTATGACGTTCTTGATTATTTGAGATATAATTCCTCCGCTCTTCCCTCCCCTAGTAATTAAGTCATTATAGACCTCAATTAACTTACCCCTTTTCCTCAACTCGTTTACTAAGAACTTAATCCAGTATTCCCCCGTGGAGGAAAGAGTTTTCTTAAAGTTGATGAAGTCCTCACTTAATGAAATTATTTTGTAGGTATTAAGCACTGAAAGCTCTTTTCTCAATTCCTCAGCTGATGTAATGTCCTCGAGTACGAATCCCTCACTTATCTTCCTCTCTCTACTAAACGACTTCACCTCGTCCCTTAGTTCAGAGAGTGTTTTAAATAACTCCTCTATCGAAACTTCCTCCCACTTACGTGCGTATGGTGGATAATAAAGTAAGTAGTTAAGTACTGCAGTCCTCAATTGATCCTTAGTATAATATAAGTCTAAGACCTTGCTCCTCTTATCCTTTATATTCTCCCAAACCCTTTGAAGATCTTTTAGCTCTCTATCAAATATTATATTGAAAGTAGTCTCATTCAGCTGATATTTGGGTAAATAACTCAATTGTATTAAGTACTTCTGTATAGGGAAAGTCAGCGGTATGAACGGTTGAGGGGCTTCGGAATTGGGGCTACCTATATATACTGTAAAATCAGTATCACCAACGTTCTTATCACTTCTATCAACGTCTACTATCTTTACCCTATAAACAAAACTGAAATTAGGCCCTTGTCTGTTGTCACAAACGAATTCAACTAAGTAATCCAGCACGGGCTTCCTCTCAATGCATGTAAGTTCATCGTCATTATTTCTCTTAATAGCTATTTTGATTAACTCTTGTAACCCCTTTAATACTAATGGGTAAACTTGATTATATTGTGAGGGCGAAGTCAGCATTGATACATACTTATTATACTCCTCTAGGAACCCACCTGAAGCGTCTATACTTATTACGAAGTCCTTGAGTTGAACGTCAAATACGCTCTCAAACTCCTTCCATCTGGGTACGAAAACTATTTCTCCCTCAAGCTTTTCATAAGCCTCCTTAATTAGTTCCTCCTCAGTTATGAAGGGGTTGAACTCCCTAACGTCCTCTGGTAATACGACATAAAGGGAATTATCAAAACTTCCAGAATACTTAAATACTACAATGTAGTCCTCTAGTTTTTCTACATCCTTACCGTTAACGAACTCCCTCCAATAAGAATATTTCACAAGCTTTGCTTTAATAGTGCCTTCGACATTCTTCGAATACCCCTTCATTAAGAGTTCTGCCCTATCCTCCCTCACGTCGGATTTAATGAACTTATGAGACGTAATCGTAAAGCCCTCCTCTATCTTACCGACTTTTAGTAAATCGAGTATTTCCATAGGGTCTGGGGAATCTAAGTTACAAAGCACGACATTTACAATGTTAGTTATATTCCTCCTACTTACGGGGATAGTGTAGTAAAGGAAGTTAAGGTAATCCACTAATTCTGGTCTTTCCATAACTTGTTTTGAGAGGCAATAAAGCATTGCGAAATACTCTATTTTACTAGCGTCTTGGAGTTCCACAGTATAATTCTTTATCCTATCAATAATAGCAATATAACTTTCGCCTAAATACTTCTTTACCAATCCTTGTGGCATAAATACTTTATCGTAACCACCCGGTGTAGTAAGCATCATAATTACTGAATCAAAACCCTCCTTCTCGCTTACTTTCTTCAGGCTTGTGAAGAACTCTTTAACACTCTGCTCTTCTCCCTCTAACCCCTCTAAGTTCTCGACCTCGTCAATTACAAGGATTTCCTTATTATCAACGTCTATATGCCCCCCGTCTTTAATTATTTCATCTATTTTCTTTACTGTTACCTTGTAATCCTTCACCTCTTCTTTTATTATGTTCATTAAAGTCGTCTTACCGTTACCCCAATCACCCTTAACAACAATGAGCAAAGGAGTTACTTTTCTCTCTTTAATATAGTTTAACAGCACTTTCTCGACCAAGTAGTACCTAATTCTGTCCTTAAATTTCGACTCAAGCATGCATTTATACGCGTTAAGTACTTCCTCTCCTTGACCCGTTTGGGATATAAGTTTCTTACATAGCATCTCCCCCACCTCCGCTCAAAACGCTTATTATATCACCTTCAGAACCAATTGAGGACTCTAAGAGCTTATCAAACGGGATTACAACTCTAGCCGGTATTTCTAATGGGTTTATTAACCCGGTAACTACAGCTTGACCTCTTGGTAAGTTCACTAACTCTCTGGCGATATAGTCCGAAAGACCACCTGCCACGGAACGTATATATTCAACGTCCTCGTGATAAATCCTATGGAAGATAAAGGAGTTCAACATGGATAATACCACTTTGTCTACGAAAGCCGGCCTCTGTGAGATTAAAATTAATGAAGCACCGAACTTCCTACCTTGCGTAGCTATCGTAGCCAATATGTCCTTAGTTATGTAGGCATTTATTGGGTAATAGGAGGAGGGTATGTAATTCTGTGCCTCTTCAATTACAAAGGCTATGAACCTATTTTCGCCGTTCATCTTTCTCTTTACTAAATAATTATACAAAAGTCTAGCTATATAACCCACAACCATTTGTTTAGTCGCAATATCCATCCCCGGTGCCCCGGAGGCTGAAAAATCAATTATGGCTAAGGCCCTACTTCTGAAGATCTCCTCTAAAGTGTCTTCATTAAAGGACTTTTGAGAATATGATGAGGAGATCAGCTTAAACCTCTCAACTTTGTTCACAAACGAGTGAATAGCGTTGAGTACAGCCCTCTTAGTGTTCACCGTATACCCCAACGTGTCCTTTCTGTTTGAGACAATTTCTTCTAGCTTTCCCTCAAGGATTTTAACCCCTTCTTTACTTCCTAGCATTACGTTAAAGTCGTACCCCTCATTATACAACTCATTAAGTGTGAGTTCCAATAAATTGAGCTGTAATGAAGCCTGAGTTGTTGAATCCATATACTTAGAAGAGATGATCATGTAAGATAAGTCACTTGTGGAGAAGACGTTTAAGTCCATATAAAAGTGCTCTTTCATTTCAGTAAACGTATACCTAACCACCTCCTTTCTACACTCCAAAAGCTTCGCCCTCTTTACCACATCAGTAGCTAAGTCAGTATAATCACCGTTAGCGTCAATTACTATCATAGGGATTGCAGTACATTCACCGTTAACACGAATGTTGGAAAAAAGATATATCAAGTACCTCATGTCATAACTCTTACCGGAACCGGTCTCACCAAATATACCCATATGCATTGGAAGGGAATTGATGTTGAGAAGTAAAGGTATCTCGGTATTAACAAGTTTGCCATATTTTATGTATCTCGGGTCTTTAAGTTTCTCACCGTATAGGTATTCCTCAGCGTTATTAGGAAGTTTTTTAACTAAGTTTCCGGGCAAAGAGACCCTAGCTTTATCGCTCCTTATAACTTTAAGTGTTGATAGTATTACGGTCTTGCTCTTTAAAAGGTCTATTACAGCCCTTGAATTCATTAGGGTGTGAATGAGCGGAGAGTCGTTTGTATAAAATTCATTAATATACTCGTATTTTTCTACTTGCGCTAACCCGTTATTACCTTCCTTGTCCTCGATTAAGAGTATTTCTCCTATCTTTATGTCGTGATCAAGGCGTATTAACGCCTTTACAGTATCATGTGTCCCACCCTCAAGCACTATACCAATCTCTTCTGTCGTTGTAAACGTCATACTACTTGTTTATCTCCCATATACATTATATCTTTTATTATGGTAATACCCGTTTTACGCTATAATACCCCGAATTTGAGTATTCCCATTTGAGAGCCAAACAGAGTAAACTTATATCACCTCACGTTGCCCAGACGATTTGTAGACAGTGTTTAACATTATGAATAATAAAAAGCTCGAAATACATTTTCTTGAAACCTCAATATCCCTAACCAAAATAGTTAAAATAGATAAGAGAAATGGTGTTTTGGGGCAAAACTAAGGTGCCCACAGAGTCTATCGAATTTCTTAGATAAATTAGAAAGGCTTTACCTAATCGAGAAAATAGAGAAAACCTATGTAATTCCAGACCCAGTATATAAAAGAGCCATTTTAAAGCTATGAATATTTGAGCGTTCTGACTTGATGTGTTCCTCCTACGTGGGATTCTGACTAAAGATAGCTCTTCTTGATATAGAGAATTCCTTATCACGCGAAAAACACTCACACTAGATTTACACCAAAATCAGTCCAACGATAAAAGGTTATTTAAATACAGTCGTAATATATTGTATGCCACTAAGACTTAGATTAAACGGTAGAGATAAACAGATACTTAGATCCACCGATCTAGCCTTCCTTTACAAACTCGTAAGAGTGATGAAAAACCCCAAGACCAAATTCAATGAGGTAGAGTTCGTTACAAAAGGAGAAGATTACTTATTTAATTACGTAAACAAGAACGTTGGGGGAGTTGATGAAGGTAGGAGGAACTTCCTAAAGGGGATCTTAATTGGTGTCGCCGTTACAACAGTAGCTGGGATTGTTCCGGGATTAAGAGTTTTAATCCCTCCAGTTCAAAGTGTTTCCGGATTCCCTAAGACTCTGATCCTAGACTCATCTGGTAATCCCATTAAAGCCTCTACGTTGCCGGTCAATAGTCCCATAATCATGATCTTCCCTTACCCATTACAAAACGAGATCAACTTCTTATTGAATTTGGGTGACGAGAACGGGAACCCGGTAGAAGTACCACCTACTACCGTTGTAGTTCCTCAAACCGGTGATAAGTACCAGTTCCCAGGCGGGGTAGGCCCTCATAAATCCATAGTTGCTTACAGTGCGATCTGCCAACACTTGGGCTGTACACCGCCATACATTCATTTCTACCCTCCAAAATACGTTAACATATCACAAGTTACCGCACCGGAACCTAACAAATTAACTGTGCAAGCTGTTCAGGCTGCACAAAGCGCTAAAGTCCCGGCAATAATACATTGTGACTGCCACGGCTCAACCTATGATCCCTATCACGGTGCGGCTGTCCTAACTGGACCAACAGTCAGACCTTTACCTACTATAGTCTTAGAATGGGATAGCTCCACGGATTACTTGTATGCTATAGGAGCTGTTGGAGTTCCTACCTACCCAATGAGCAGTAATGGTGTACCGTCTAAAGACCCTAGTGCGGATCTCGACGAATCACAGTTTGGCGCTGGTGTTGGGGACAAGACTAAGATATCTGAGACTAACCCGTTCTCCTCATGAGTTTAACGCTTTATTTTTTTATAAGGGCTTGAGGAGGTGAAAATTATGGGAAATAGGGTTTCCAACTGGTTTAAAGAAAGAATAAATATGGATGATTTACCCTTCTTCAGAACACCGGATTATATGTATCACGTAGGTGATTGGTTAGGAGCACTAGTTGCTGCCGCGTTCTTTTATACAGTAATTTCTGGATTAATCCTACTATTGTATTATGACCCTGCTGCGGGTTACCAGTCCACCGAAACAATTATTAACGAAATACCTTACGGCTCAGTAGTGCTTTACAGCCATTTGTACGGAGCTTATGCTATGATAATCCTAGCTTACGTGCATATGTTTAGGAACTATTTTGTGGGGGCTTATAAGAAACCAAGAGAACTAGTATGGATTCTGGGAGTTCTAATGTTAGCATTGACTTTAGGAGCTTCGTTCTTAGGTTACAGCTTAATAGGGGATGTCCTCGCAGTTAGTGCTGTTGACGTAGGTGCTGGTATTCTCGGAAGCCTAGGTTTAAGCTCCTTAGTTCCCATACTGTTCGGTAATTATTCAGCCGGCGACTACACTAGAGTTTTAGCACTGCATATAATCCTCGTAGCACTAATAGGCCTCCTATTCCTAATCCACTTTTTCCTAGCAGACGTGCAATACGGGATGATGCCATCTAGAAAGGTTAAGGATAAAGCTCCAGCTGTTTACCCTAAATCCGAGTGGCAGAAATTTAACCCATGGTGGCCGAGGAACTTCATTTACATGATGTCACTAATATTCTTAACGTGGGGGTTCATACTTATAATTCCAAACGCATTAGCTTACTTTACATTCCCACAGATAGCGAACCCGTTCTTAAACCCCAAACCAGCACCACCGCCTAATAGCCCTGCCGCAGCAACAGTCACTACTTATCCGCCGTGGTTCTTCCTATTCGTTTATAAAATAGCAGATTTCCCCGGTAGTGTCTTAGTAGATATGACCATCGCGCTCTTCATACCCTTAATTTACTTGCTCGTAGTGCCTTTCATAGATAGGGGCCCGCACCTGCACCCG
>OGCG01000441.1_pt1 | contig 25950 bp, 30 predicted proteins | sample 1570061 | NCBI WGS metagenome assembly OGCG01 (sample SAMN06268698, study PRJEB24515) | hot springs metagenome | isolation source: Joseph's Coat, Yellowstone National Park, Washington, USA | place: USA:Joseph's Coat, Yellowstone National Park, Washington, USA
GTCAAGCCCGAGATAACGACTTCGGGTTACAAGGCCCTGTTGGACGTCTTGGTTAGAAACCCGAAAGCGAAGGTATGCGACGTGCCTTATACCTTCGTGAACAGGAGTAGAGGGAAAAGCAAGCTAAGCTTCAGGGAGATCAGGGAGTTCTGGGATCAGCTAACAGGCCTTAGAAAGATTAAGGAGTAAAAATGGGTCAGCCCTGCGCGGGCTCCTCACCTTTCAGCCCTTTCGAGCCTCCTCACGCCCCGTACTTCTCAGCCCTATTGGAGTAGCCTAGCAATAAGTTCGTTACGTCTAACCCCCTAATCCTGAGCGAGCCCTTCTTCACCTCTCTCTCGTTGAAGTCGCTCAACCCGTCGAAATTAGCTTGGAAAGGCAAGTACAGCATGAACGGTACGGGATCGCTCGTGTGCTCCTTCACCTCAACGGGAGTGGTGTGGTCGCCGGTGAAGGCTATGACTAACTCGCTCCCCACCCTGTCGAGTATCCTGCCTATCATCCTATCTATTCTCTCTATCACGTCGACCTTCGCCCTGGCGTTGCCGTCGTGGGACGCGGCGTCTGTACCCTTAACGTGGACGAAGACGAAGTCCTTCTCCTCCAGCATCTTAGCCGCAGCGTCCGCCTTCGCGTTCAGGTCGGAGTCCACGCCTCCTGTCGCGCCAGGCGGGGTTATGACGTCCATGCCGAGCTGTTTGCAGATACCCTTTATCAGGGCGGTGGCAGAGACGGCACCGGCGTTAAGCCCGGTGTAGTCCTTGAACTTCGGAAGCCCCTCGAAGATCGAGGCACCCCTTAGGAGGATGACGTTAGCGGGCGGTAGACCCTTCGAGACCCTCAGCTTGTTCAGCTCCGACTGGGAGAGAACCTCGTAAACCCTTCTGGTCAGCTTGTTCAGGACCTCCGCGGTCCTTTCGGCTTCCTTTGTGCCGTCCAACGGCCTGCTCTCGAGGACTCTCCTGTTGACTTCGTGAGGGTCGGTGTCGCTGACCTTGTCCGACAGCCCTTGTCCCCTGAGGACTACAGCCACCCTGTGCTCCGTGCCGTGGTAAAACATCACCTTGACCCCGTCTATCTCGCCCACCTTCTCGTTCAGTTCCCTTACCAGGTCGTCGGCCTCCTCTATCTTCCTGCCAGCCCTCCTGTCAATTACGGTGAAATCCCCCTTAACGGTCGCGAAGTTCCCCCTGAACGCTACGTCCCCAGGCTCCAGGACGGCTCCCGCACCGATAGCCTCGAAGGCCCCCCTACCCCTGTAGTACTTGAAAGGGTCGAGGCCGAAGATCGCCAGGTGGGAGGTGTCTGACCCGGCCCTCACGCCGGGAGCTATGGGATCCATCAGGCCGCCTACGGAGCTTCTGATGAGCTCCCTCAGGTTGGGCTTGTCTGCCGCCTCAAGGGGTGTCCTCCCGTTAAGCTCTCTCGTGGGCCTGTCCCCGAGGCCGTCCGCGATTATAAGTAGGATCTTGTACTGCCTCATGCCAGAGCCCTCTTCAGCTCTTTCGCCATCCTTTCGTATCTGGCTATATCAGCCTTATTCAGGGACGGAGTGACGACCTTCATCGCCGCCTCGAAGTCGTTCAGGCTCACCTTTTGGGAGGAGCTTAACATGCACTGTCTCAACGAGTTCTTCACGCACTCCTCGTTGTCCTTACACTTCCCCTTGGCCTCGGAGTAGCATTGAGAGTACCTGTTCCTGAGCACGAGCATGGTCGCCTCCCTAACCAAGGCCTCTATGTCCGCTCCCGTGTAGCCCTCAAGCTTCTCAGCCAAGGCCTCTAGGTTGACGTCTTCAGCTAACGGCACGTTCCTAGTGTGGACCTTGAGTATCTCCAACCTCGCCTGCTTGTCAGGTGGAGGCACGTATATCAGCCTGTCGAACCTGCCGGGCCTAAGCAACGCCGGATCCAGTATGTCGGGCCTGTTGGTCGCGGCTATCACGACTACGTTCTCCAGCTTCTCTATGCCGTCCATCTCGGCCAACAGCTGGTTGACTATCCTCTCAGTTACTCCGGTGTCTATTCCCATCCCCCTGGCCGGGGCTACGGCGTCTATCTCGTCGAAGAAGACCACGGTGGGAGCCGCCTGCCTCGCCTTCCTGAATATCTCCCTGATGGCCTTCTCGCTCTCTCCTACCCACTTGCTCAACACCTCAGGCCCCCTGACGGCTATGAAGTTAGCCCCGCTTTCTGTTGCTACTGCCTTAGCTAACAGCGTCTTCCCGGTCCCCGGAGGGCCGAAGAGAAGTATCCCCTTGGGCGGCCTGATCCCCATCCTCTCGAAGACCTCTGGGAAGGTCAACTGCCACTCAACCGCCTCCCTGAGCTGTTGCTTGACGTCCTCGAGACCTCCAATATCGCTCCACCTGACCTTAGGAACCTCAACGTAGACCTCCCTAAGCAGGGTGGGCTGGATGACCTTCATGGCGGCGAGGAAGTCGCTCATGGTCACCTTGAGTTCCTTGAGCACGTCGGGAGGTATCTGGGGCGTGTTCAGGTCTATCTTCTTCTGCGTCATGAACCTTCTAAGCGCTATCAGGGCCGCCTCCTTAGCCAGGGCCGCTATGTCGGCTCCGGTGTAGCCGTAAGTTATCTCCGCCAACTTATCCAGGTCCACGTCCTCCGCCAGGGGCATGTTCCTCGTGTGTACCTGGAGTATCTCTTTCCTCCCCTTGGTGTCAGGGGGCCTGATCTCGATCTCCCTGTCGAACCTCCCCGGCCTCCTCAGGGCGGGGTCTACGGCCTCAGGCCTGTTGGTGGCGCCTATTACCACCACTCTTCCCCTGCCCTTGATCCCGTCCATTAAGGTGAGCAGCTGCGCGACTACCCTCTTCTCCACCTCTCCAGTTACCTCCTCCCTCTTGGGGGCTATGGCGTCGATCTCATCGATGAATATTATGGAGGGGGCGTTCTTCTGGGCCTCCTCGAATATGTCCCTGAGCCTCTGCTCGCTCTCCCCGTAGAACTTGCTCATTATCTCAGGCCCGTTGATGCTTATGAAGTACGCTCCGATCTCGTTCGCTAACGCCTTGGCTAAGAGCGTTTTCCCGACTCCTGGAGGACCGTAGAGGAGCACCCCCTTCGGGGGCTCTATGCCCAAGTGCCTGAACAGCTCTGGGTGCTTCATGGGCAACTCGATCATCTCCCTTAACCTCTCCTTGACCTCCTCCAGGTCTCCTATGTCCTCCCACGTGACCCTCTCCGTCGTTATCGGCTCCTTGACGGGCTCCCTGCTGATGTCTATCGCGGTCTTCGGCGTGACGTAAACGAAGTTGGAAGGCTGGGTGTTGACCACGACCAGGTCTATCGTTCCCGTATAGATGGGGATGGGGACGGTCTCGCCCTTCATCAGGGGCTTGTTCATCAGGACGTCCTTCACGTAGTCGATGAAGTCCTGGCCGAAGAAGATGGGCTGGGTGGGAGCTAGGGTCACCTTGGTGCCCTCGTCCACCTTTACCTTCCTCACGTTCACCTCGTCGCCCACGGAGGCTCCGATCTTCTTCCTCACGTAACCGTCAAGCCTTATCTCCTCGTCGCCTTGGTCGTAGCCGGGGAAGATCTGCACCAGCGAGGAACCGGAGGGCCCAACTACCTCCACGAAGTCTCCAGGCTCGACCCCAAGCCTCCTCATGGCGGACTCAGTTATCCTCGCTATTTTCCTCCCCACGTCCCTCTGCTTGGCCTCTATGATCCTCAGCTTAACTTGAGGGGAGCTCAACGCCTTTCGGCGAAGAGTCTCCTTCAACGCTATTATAACTTACAGTTCGGGGAGCTAGCGAACCGAAAAGTTAGCTACTTTACACGTTATTTCCTCCGACAGCGTTTTCTACAAGAGTTTAGATGAAGAATCAAGGCTTTGAAGAAATAGAACGAAAACCTGAAACTTTCGTTGGTACATGGTCGACCGTAAAATTAAATTCTAAAACGTTCCGCTTTTCTTCCTAAGTTGACAACCGAATTACCCCCTTCGGTATACTTATCCTCTTGCCCCAACTGCGGGGGCGAGATATCATCCTTCAGGCTCGCGAAGGGTAGCGTGTGCTCCAACTGCCTCAAGTCCGAGAGGGAGTTCACCAGCGTCTTCGACCTTGTTAGCGCCCTCAAAGCCAACGGGAACCTGAATAGGCTGAAGACGTTCGATGAGATAGGCAGGAGGTTCCAGAGGGTAGCGGAGTTCTTCAGGAACTCCCTCGGCTTCCCTCCTCTCGGTCCACAGAGGTCCTGGGTGTTGAGGGTTCTCAAAGGGGAGAGCTTCGCGATAGTGGCCCCTCCGGGACTGGGGAAAACGACTTTCGGCCTGATAATGGCGGCCTACTTCGCCTCCGAGGAAGGTGTGAAGTCCGTAATCGTCTTCCCGACTAAGACCATAGTCCGACAGGGGGTCGAGAGGCTCCAGCTGATAGCCGAGAGGACTAAGGTCTCCTTCAACTTGGTTCACTATCACGCGGGCCTCAGCGAGTCCCAGAAGGAGGAGGCACTTGACGCCCTGAAGAGCGGGAGCTTCGATATCTTCCTCACAACTACGAGGTTCGCGACAACCAACGTAGAGCTACTGAGGAAAGTGAAACACCGCTTCCTCTTCGTTGACGACGTCGACGCCGCGCTGAAGGCGAGTAAAAGCGCTAGGGCGATATTGGAGATAGCGGGCTTCACGGAGGACGACATAAAGGACGTCAAGGAACTGCTGAAACAGGCGAAAACCGACGAGACCGTCTACGACAAGATCGCGGAGCTGAGGAAGAAGAGGCTGAGTGGCAAGATCGTGGTGTTCTCTTCGGCAACGATAACCAGGGGGAGCCCCACGGTGTCGTCGCTCATGGGCTTCAAGCCTGGGGGAGCCGTCGTTTACCTGAGGAACGTGATCGACGCTTACTTGAGGATGCCGAGGAGCGAGGAGGAGGCAGACGAGCTTTTGCTTAAATTAGCTAAGAGGCTGGGCGACGGGATCCTGGTCTTCGTCCCTGTGGATAAGGGGCAGAAGAAAGGTAAGCAGCTGGCTGAGCTACTCCAGGACAACGGGATACCCAGCGAGTTCATAGCGTCCGAGAACACGAGGAAGATAGACGCTTTCGCCAACGGCGAGCTCAAGGCCCTTGTCGGCTCGGCCTTCCATTATGGCCTTCTGGTAAGGGGGCTCGACATCCCTTGGAGGGTCAAGTACGCCATATTCTACGGCATCCCCAAGTTCAAGTTCAGGATAGGCGAGACCCCGCCCCCATTCCTTGTCTCCAGGATTCTTTCCGTTTTGGCCACTATAAAGCAAGATGCGGAACTGGCGAGGCTAGCGGGTAGAGTAAGGAGGAGGCTGATGGCGATGTCACCTTCTGGAGTCGCAATGCTTTACAACGAGATCAAGGAGGGCAAGCTGGAGGACGAAACGTTCAAGAGGGCCTACGAGGTGGTGGGGGAGACCCTTAAGGACGAGGCGACCCTCAAGGTAGTGGCCGAGAAGGGCAACATCATAATAGAGGGGGACAGTATACTCGCGCCCGATTTCCTGACTTACATCCAGGCTAGCGGCAGGACATCTAGGATCTACGCGGGTTCGTTAACCACTGGCCTCTCGATCCTAATGGTTGATCACGACGCCCTATTCCAGTCCCTCACCTGGAGGCTAGGCTTAGTCCTAGAGCAGGTTGACTGGAAGCCCTTTGACTTGGACTCCTGGACCATCGGGGGCTCGTCAGCTGACGAAATAATAGGGAAAATAGAGAGGGAGAGGAACGAGATAATTAAGGCTAGGAAGGAGAGCACCGAGCCGCAGTTGGAGAAGATAAAGACGATAACCTTCATAGTGGAGTCGCCTACCAAGGCGAAGACGATCTCCGGGTTCTTCTCGAAACCCAGCGTGAGAGACCTAGGCGGCCTGAGGGTTTACGAGACCGTCATAGAGAACGGGATACTCAACGTTGTGGCCAGCCAGGGACACGTCTACGACCTGACGACCGAGGAGAGAGGGTTCCACGGGGTGGAGATCGAAAGGAACGGAGGGGTGAAGTACGTCCCCTACTACGCCACCATAAAGAGGTGTGCTAACGGTCACCAACTGACCCAGACGGTCGAGGGCAAGTGCCCCATCTGCGGTTCCCCCATAGTGAGGGACAAGACGAGGACCGTGGAGGCCCTCAGGGACTTGGTGGTCGAGTCCGACTTAGTGCTCATCGGAACGGACCCCGACACCGAGGGCGAGAAGATCGCTTGGGACCTGTATTTGGCGCTGAGGCCCTTCAACCCCAACATAAGGAGGGCGGAGTTCCACGAGGTGACCAGGAAGGCGATAATTAACGCTATCAACAACCCGAGGGACTTCAACCTGAACCTAATTGAGGCCCAGATAGTTAGGAGAATAGAGGACAGGTGGATAGGCTTCACCCTCTCCCGGAAGCTACAGACGGAGTTCTGGAGGGACTATTGCAGGGAGAAGAGGCTGGACGAGAAGGGTTACTCCTGCGACGAGAACAGGAACCTGAGCGCGGGAAGGGTCCAAACCCCCGTCCTGGGATGGGTGGTCAAACGCTACGAGGACATCAACAGGACCAAGAGGAGGGTCTACATGGCGGAGATAAGGGGCCTCGAGGACTTCTACGTCTTGATCCCAAGGGACAAAGACAGGGGAATAAATAAGCGCTCCAGTCTGGTCATAAAGTTCCTCAGGCTAGACACAAAAACTGAAGTCCAGAACCCCCTGCCCCCCTACACGACGGACGCTTTACTGGCCGACGCGGCCCAGCTCTACAAGCTAACCGCCTCGGAGACCATGAAGATAGCCCAGGACCTCTTCGAGAGCGGCCTGATAACTTACCACAGGACCGACAGCACCAGAATATCTAGCGCAGGCATTGGTGTGGCCGAATCTTACCTGAAGGACGCGTTGGGCGAGGACTACAAGAAGCTCTTCGTCCCCAGGACTTGGGGCGAGGGAGGGGCACACGAGGCGATAAGGCCCACTAAGCCGCTAGACGTTGACAAGCTCAGGCTGGCGATAGAGGAAGCCGAGATAACCCCACCCGTGCAGTTCAGGAGGGAACACTTCTTAGTTTACGACCTGATCTTCAGGAGGTTCATAACGAGCCAGCTGGCTCCCATGGAGTTAACCTTTGAAGTCTTAGAGTACAAGGTCTACGACGAGGAGGGCAACGAGGTCAAGTTGGACTGCGATTCTGATAACAAGGCCGACTGTAACAGGACTGAGAGGGTGGTGGACTTCTCGTTTAAGGGGTTCGGCAAGCTCTCCCAGGATCTCCAGGACCTGATGGTTTACACCCCCTTCAGGCTACAGAGGCCCATAATACCCCAGCTCAAGGAGCTCTGCGGCTCCGACGAGTGTTCTTTCGGGCTGCAGATAGTCAAGTCCTTCCAGAAGAGCGACTTCAGGCTCTACTCAGAAGGGGAGCTAGTGAGCGAGATGAGGAGGAAGGAAATAGGCAGGCCCAGCACTTACGCCACCATAATCTCGACCCTGAAGAGGAGGGGCTACGTGATAGAGAGCAAGAGCAAGAAATGGCTGATCCCGACCCCCTTGGGAACGGCGGTTTACGAGTTCCTGAGCCCTAAGGACGACTCCGGGCTGAGCGAGGTGAGGAAGAAGATAAAGGAGCTGGTGAGCGAGGCTAGGACGGTGTCCCTACTCAAAAAGATGGACGAGATTGAACAGGGAGCAAGGTATTACGTGGACGTCCTGAACGAGGTCTACGAGGAGATCAGCAAAATAATATAACTAGATCAACCCGAAAAAAGCGATTGACATACAGCTGAGGTGCTATGGCTTGCTCGTCGGGATACTGCACCTAAGGCTAGTGGAGCTGATGAGAAGGAACAACATCGAGAAGGCCAAGGAGCTCCTGAAGAAGGCCAAGGACAAAGGCGTCAAAATGGTGATCCTCCCCTCGTTGTTTCCCGTGGGAAACGTCATAGAGGTCTACGACAACACGAAGAGGCTTAGGAGCTTGGTGAAGAACCTGAGCGAGAAGATCCCTGGCCAAATCACTACCACGCTCATTGATCTCGCCACAGAGTCGGAGATGTACGTGATGACGGGGTCAATCGTCGAGCAGGCGGGACCCAAGGTCTTCCTGACGAGCCTATTCATTAACCCCTACGGGGAGATAATAGGCAAGTACAGGAAGGTCATAACTTCTCCGAGGGAGAGGGAGCTCGGGATAGCTTCGGGTAAGGAGCCCGTAACGATGGATCTCGAAAGGAAGATAGGCGTCCTGTTGGAGGACGACCTGCTCACGCCGGAGATAGGAAGGTTGCTGAGGCTCTACGGCGCTAACATGCTTTACTCAGTCATGAAGCCTTGGCCCTTGGACTTCAATAAGGCCCTGGAGAGCTCAGCCATAGCGATGGCAGTCCAATTGGGCTTACCCGTGGTCGTAGCTGGAGGCGAGGTGGTTGACAAGTACAACAACCTCCTAGGCGGGGCGCCTTCCATGGTGGTCCTGCCGGACGGCTCGGTCTATGACATGGCCGAGAAGGAGGACAGCCTCCTGACCTTCGAGAGCGTGGTCCTCCTTCAGAAGAGCAACAGCGTCAGGAGGATGACCGACACCCCGGAGGAGGTCTTCGAGATATGTAAGGGCATAAGGAAGCTCGCGGATGAGAGGTCTAGGAGCAAGTCCCAGGTCAAGAGGAAGGAGCCGACAACGGAGAAAGAGGAAGAGGAAAAAGAGGAGGAAGAGCTGGAGGAAGGTTGAGGTCCAACCTTATGAAGCTACGTAAATCGCGGTTCTCCTGTTCTTGGCGACCAGCTTTATCTCGCCCTCGTTAGCCAGTTGCTCCAGGATCTTCTTAGCTACACTAATCGTAACGCCAGCCCTCTGGGCCAACACGTATGGCGTTACGACCTTCTCGGCCTTGAGCTCTTCCTGGATCTTCTTCCTCGTCTCGTCATCGACCGTAACGTTCCTGCTTATGACTTCCTTCCCGGTCTTAGAAGCGGCCTTCTTCTTCTCCTTCTTCTCGGCCTCCTCTTGTTGTCTCTTCAACCTTTTCTCTACGCTCGATATCGGCTTCTTCGACGCTCCGCCCATGGCTTCACCTCGGCCAAAATTTAACCGTTCAGGGCTTATAACCTCTTCATATGGCGTTGAACCTCCTGGACGAGCTCATCGAAAGGGTTTCGCCATACGCCAGAGCCCTCGGGGTCACCAAGAACGAGGTGAAGCTTTACGTCACTTTACTAATGGAGGGTCCGCTGACCGGTAAGGAGCTGGCCCAAAGGCTTGGCATAAGCCAGGTCAAGGTCTATCCAATGTTGGGAGCGCTCGTGGAGAGGGGATGGGTGAGGAAGACCTCGGAAAGGCCCGCCAAGTACGAGGCCGTTCCACTCCTCGAGGTCTGGAGGTCGCTGAAGGATAAGGTTTACGACACTGTAGAGGAGATAGAGAGGGACGTGATAATTCCCTTCCACTCGCTCCTATCCACCAGGCCATCCGTGGAGACTGTGGGCGTCGTGAGCGGGAGGGCCGTCAAGGACGCACTCCTGAGCGTCGTGAGGAGGTCTATCAGGAGCCTCGACGTGGCCTTGGCTCACAGGGCGTTGATCGACGATCATCTCGTCAGGGCTTTGGAGGAGGCGTCGAAGAGGGCCTCCGTCAGGGTCCTCTTGGAGCATGGGATAGAACTTTCAATGCCGAGCAGGGTGGAGGTGAAGGTGAGGAAGGGGATGTTCGGGAGCGGAGCTGTGGGGGACAACTCAATAGTTCTAGTTGTCGAGACAGGGAACGTGATGGGAGCGATAATCTCTAACCACCAGTTTTTCGTCTCCATCGGACGGATTTACTTCGACCACCTCTGGGAAACCGCTTAAAAGGGTTCATCAGATGAAACATTCCTTCCGAAGCGGTATGAGGATAGTAACCGTGAAGTTGCCTGATAAATTCTTAGAGGCGATGGACGAACTCGTCGTAACGGGTAGGTACTCCAACAGGAGCGAGATTATTAGGCTCGCCCTCAACGAGTTCCTGCGGAAGGAACTTTACATGGAAACGTGATGAGGGCTGGTAACACTAGATAGGTGAAGAAAGACACCAGATCTGACGGTTTTAACGTACTCTTCGACCAGCTTTTTCCCTAAACGTTTTAACGAGGGCCTTAACCTCTTCCCGAGGATGCCCATCAAGGAAGGGGATCCAGTGGTAATAAGGATAGACCCGAAGAGGGTCTACCTGGTCAAGGCCCTGCCTCAGAAAACGCTGCACACCGATAAGGGCTTCATAAGGCTCGCCGATGTCATAGGCAAGGAGTACGGCAGCTCGGTCCAGACCTCGAAGGGCGTTAAGGCCGAAATCCTCAGGCCCACCCCCTTCGACATTTATCTCGGCCTGAACAGGCCGTCTCAAGTTCTTTACCCTAAGGACATAGCCTACATGATTTACTCCTCCGGAATAAGGGCCGGCTCTAAGGTCCTCGAGGCCGGCACAGGCTCGGGATTTTTGGCACTAACGCTCGCCTACTTCCTCAACAACACGGGTAAGGTGATCTCCTACGACGTCAGGAAAGACATGCAAGAGGCGGCCAGAAAGAACGCGGAGATGCTCGGCTTCACGAACATAGAGTTCAGGCTCAAGGACGTTAGGGAGGGGTTCGACGAGGAGGAGGCTGACGCCGTTTTCCTCGACATGCCGGACCCCTGGAACGCCTTACGAGCCGCTCACAACGCCCTGAAGCCCTCCGCCTCCCTGGTCGTCTTCGTCCCCACCGTGAACCAGGTCGAGAAGGTCGCGTTGGCCATGCAGGCCAACGGCTTCACCGACGTACACGCTGAGGAGCTAATACTCAGGGAGTATCAGGTCAAGGAGAACGCCGTGAGACCCAGGAACATAGGAGTTGTCCACACAGGTTACATCGTCAGGGCGAGGAAATCAATATAAGTGAGGCTTTTCCTTCATTTCTGATGTCGTCCAAGTTCGCCGATTACGTCAACGCGGTCCTGGCTCTCGAGAACGGTCTGAACAGTAAGGAGTTCGAGGTTTCAGATATGGGTAAGAGGCTCCTTCTCTTGGCTAACGACCTTTCGAACGTCATAGCCAAGGAGGCGGAGAAGAAGCTTCAGGAGATCTACGCCATGATAGACAAGGAAATCAACGAGGAGCTCGAGAAGCTGAGGGCCAACTACGAGGCCAAAAAGAAGGAAGAGATCAGCCTTGTGGACGGTGCCGCACAGAGGAACTTCAACAGGGCCGTCGACTTCCTCGTCTCTAAGGTAATTGAGGTGCTGAAGTCTTGAGCATGCCGGTATTCGCCTACACCAGCGCCATCTCGAGGATTCTGAAGTCCGGTACGATAAGTAAAGAGGATGTGGAGGAGCTTCTGTCGTCCAAGAACTTCCAGGAACTCCTCGCAGTTCTCTACGAGAAGAAGTTGGTCACCAAGGAGGGCCTCAACGCCCCTGGTCCCGTGTTGACCAACCTTAAGGAGACGGCCCTGCTTAAGCTGAAGGGCCTTTCCAGTATGTCGAAGAACTCGAAGTTCGTCGCCGACGTGGTCGACGCTTATGTGGGGTTGCTGGCCATGGACGAGCTGGAGTCCGCGATATCTTACGCTTTCTCCCTCGAGAGGGGTAACCCGGCGCGGGCGTTCGCCAGGCAGAACCTAACCCTGATCAGGGGGGTCGAGTCTATATCCACCGTTCAGTCCCTCATTAACCTGGTCTCTAACTCGTCTAGAACCCTCGCCTCGGCCTTGAACGAGGCCCTGAACAAAGCGGGCAAGGAGTCCTCACCTTCAGCGATCAGCAACCTCGTGGAGGCCTTGATTCTCAGGAGGCTTTACGCCTCGACCGTCTCCCTGAGGGGGGACTGGCAGGGACCGATAAAGAAGATCCTTTGCGGCTACGCCGACTACTTCGCCATCTCCACGGCCTTCGCCCTGAGGAACGCGGTGATGGAGGGCTGCACGGTCGGCGATGAGGTCAAGGACGCGGCGACCGGCCACCCTAGCCTGCTGTACGAGGTCATAAGGAAGACAGAGCTGGGGAAACAGGTGAAGTCGGAGAAACCGTTGGAGGCACTCAACGAGCTGAGGGTCCTGGCCAGGAGGAACGCCAGGAGGGCAGCTTACCTGGCCTTCCAGGGCTCTCCCTTCACTCCAGCCACCGCGGTCGCAGTGGCGGAGCTAATCAGGCTAGACTACCAGGATCTAGCCGCGATAGTTACAGGGATAGACGCGAGGCTCCCCAGGGACAAGATAGCTAGCCTATTGTCCTTCGAGCTGCTCTAAGGCCTTATCGTCGACGTAGCACTCCTTGCCCTCTATCACAATCGTCAGCTCTGGTATCGCCGGCGGGTCCGGAAGGTGGGAGAAGGGCTTGGATTTGCCTAAATACCTCCACCTCAGCTTCCCGTTCACCCTCTCCAAGTGGTACCAGTACCTCCCGACGTAAACGTAAGTCTTCCAGCCCTTCTTAACTATGTGGTAGGGCTTGAGGTAAACCCCGGTGCCCTTGAGGCTCGAGTTATAGTCGTAGACCTTCCTCTTTAAGCCCTCTATTATCCTCTCCAACCCTTCCTGCGACACTCTCACGAGCATGTGGCCACCTGACTAACTGAAACGATTTTACTCAAATTCCGTGAAGTGGGTTTTCAGTGTAGAACCTTGAGGCACAGGCCCTTCGGTACTACGGGCATCTCGGTCAGCGAGCTAGGCCTCGGCCTGTGGTCGTTGGTGAGCGAGGAATGGGGAGGCGATATAGATAAGGCGGAGGAGGTCGTTAGGAGGGCCTTCGATCTCGGGATAACATTCTTCGATACCGCGGACGTCTACGGCGAGGGGAAGGGGGAAGAGGTAATAGCCAGGGCCCTTGGGACCAAGAGGGATAAGATAGTCATCCTGACCAAGGTGGGGCTCGACTTCTATCACAAACAGGGGGGAAGGGTGAGGCTCAACTTCGATCTGGATTACCTGAGGTTCGCGGTTGAACAGTCCCTGAAGAGGCTCAACACCGACTACATCGATATCCTGATGCTGCACAACCCGAAGATGAGGAACATAGAGGACAGGAAGGTCTTCGAGTTCATGGAGTCCCTGAGGCGAGACGGGATAGCCAGGAGCGTCGGCGTGGCCCTAGGACCCACGTTGGGCTGGCTGGAGGAGGGCCTGAAGGCCATAGAGGTGGGCTACCAGGGCCTCGAGTTCATATTCAACTTCATAGAGCAGGAGCCCGGTAGGACGTTCGACAAGTACAACCTCGGCAAAGTGGTCAGGGTTCCCCACGCCTCCGATGTCCTGGACGAGGAGAGGAACCCCCTAGCCTTCGACCCGAAGCTCCACAGGAGGTTCAAGGACTCGGGGTGGATAAGGAGGGCGATGAAGGCCGTTGAGCCGATTAAGGAACTAGCCTACAGGAAGGGGCTGAAGCTCTACGAGGTGGCGATCCTTTACGTCCTCAAGTTCAACTTCAGCTCGGTGGTGCCAAACGTAGCTAGCCCGAGGGATCTGGAGAGGTTCGTTGATGCCCTGAATAAGGACTTGGACGAGGAGCTGATGAACCAGATCCAAGCGGTTTATGAGGCCTCCCTGAAGGAGCTCAACGAGGAGAGCGTTAAGGAGACTCTAGCGTATAAGACTTGAAGAACTCCGCGAAAGCCCTGAAGGCCTTCGCCCTGTGGGAGTACTTGTTCTTCTCCTCCACGTCCATTTCGGCGAACGTCTTGTCGCTCCCTTCCGGCACGAATATGGGGTCGAACCCGAACCCCTTGCTCCCCCTGATCGAATCCGCTATGACCCCCCTCACTTCCCCAACGAACACCTTGGTGTTGAAGGGGTCAGCGTAAGCGAGGTAAGTGACGAACCTGGCCCTCCTGTCGTTCTTCCCCTCCATGAGCTTCAGGATCCCCTCCAGCCCTATGGTCTTCCTAGCGTAACTGGTGTAGGGCCCGGGGAAGCCGTTGAGCGAGTCTATGAAGAGGCCCGTGTCCTCCACTATTACCGGCTCCTTAAGTATAGAGAAGGCTATCTCAGCGGAGAACTTGGCTATCTCAGCCAAGTCCTCGGACTGTATCTCCCACTTCGGCGTTCTCACCCACTCCAGCTCTATCCCGTACTCCTTGGCCAGGGCTTCGAGCTCCCTGAACTTCCCCTCGTTAGACGTGAGAACCTTTACGCCTCTCCTCAACGTATCTCCCCCTCATCCTTATCTCCTTAACCTTCTCCATCACGTCCCTGTAGTCGCTTACGTAAATAGAGTAGCCGTCCACGAACCCCTGCATCACCACCTCCTTAGCCTCAGGGTGAGCGCTCTCTAAAGCCCTCATGAAGAGGTGCACGTCCGTGGCGTGGTCCTCCAGGTCGTCGCTCCTTTTCGCTAGGCCGAAGTCTATGAGGAAGAGCTCGTTCTGCGGGGTCAATATCATGTTAGCTGTGGTGAGGTCGCCGTGGGCTATCCCCCCTCTGTGGAGCTTCCCCACCATCTCCCCTATCATCTCCCCTAGCTTCCTGTCCGGCTTAAGCGAGTCCCTCAGGAGGGTTCCCTCGACGTACTCCATAACCAACGTGTACTCAGGGGGGAGGGCGAGGATCACGGCGGGCGCGTTGACCCCTGCCTTCAGAGCCAAGTACATCAGCCTGGCCTCTTTGGCCGTCCTCTCGGAGTTTATTGCGTGATCCAGCTGCGGGTGCCTGTAGGGCTTCTTCACCCTCCTCTTTATCACTACCCTGAGGTCCTTCAGCCTCCCCTCGTAGATTATCGCCTCCGCCCCCCTCTTTATCTCCCTGACTATCTCCAGCCAATCTCCACTTGGTCTATCCTCCACCTCGGCCTCACCATAGCCTTCTCAGGATCCACCTTCTGGCCGGACTTGTAGGCTAACAGCCCTGTATAAGCTATCATGGCGCCGTTGTCCCCAGCGTACTCGGGAGGAACGACCTTCAGCTCGACACCCCTGTCCTTGGCCAAGGCCTCGAGCTTGCCCCTTAGGGAGACGCTGGCCGCCACTCCTCCCACTACCAGGATCTCTCTCTTGCCCGTCAAAGCGAGGGCCCTTTCCGTTGCCTCCAGGAGCATGTCGAAGGCGTACTCCCTAACGCTGTAGCACAGGTCGTGGATGTTCACCTTGTCCTTAAGGCGAAGGGCAGCGGTGAGCAGGCCGGAAAAGGACATGTCGTTGCCCTTAACCACGTAGGGCAGGTCTAGGAGGTTCTTCCCCCCTTCGGCGCATATGTCGATCACGTGCATCCCGTTCCTCACGTAGGGCGGGGCGAGGCCTATCTCCCTGACGAAGGCGTCCATCATGTTGCCCAGAGCTATGTCTAAAGTCTCGCCGAAGATCCTGTATCTCCCCTCATAGTAGGTCGCTATTATCGTGTTCCCTCCCGACAGGTAGAGGATCAGGGGGTCTCTGCTCTTAGTCGCGAACATACCGATCTCTATGTGGGCGACGCCGTGGTTCACCGGAACCAGGGGCTTGCCGTACTTTAGGGCCAATCCCCTAGCGACTACGGCCCCCACCCTCAGGGCAGGACCCATCCCGGGGCCGAGGGCCACGGCTACGGAGTCGACGTCCTTAATCGAGACTTCAGCCCTCTCCAAGGCGGTCCTGGTCACCTCGGCCGCGACCTCGGCGTGATGCTTCGCAAGGTCGCCGGGCTTCATACCCCCCTTAGGGGGGACGTAAGTGTCCCTGACGTTCGCTAATATCCTTATCTCAGGCTCGTCCGTAACTAAGCCTACTCCGAACGTATGGGCTGTGCTTTCAATACCTAAAACAATCATTTCTTGGTACCTGTCTTGGAACCTACGAACTCCGTGTAATTACACTTCCCGCAGTGCCACCTCTCCACCGGCTTCATGTGGTGGGCCATAACGCTTCCGCATCTGGGACACTTCTTGTTCTTGAGGACTATTTGGTCGCCCTGGATCTCGTAGTAGAGCCTGACTACCGCCTTAACTCCGCCCTCTTTACTTTTGTTGCTGGGCACCCTTACCACCTCCCTTCTTCACCTTCTGACCCGTGTCCCTCCCGATGAGGTGAGCTGGGGCGAACTTCCTCATGGTCTCCTTGTCGTTGTAGATCTCGGCTATCACCTTACTGATCCCCGCGCCGTAAACGGTGTCTACCCTCCTTATCAGCACCAACTCATTGGACGTCCCGAAGGCGTTGGTTATCCCTTCCACGAGCTCCTTCCTAGAAGGGGTCCCTACGCCTATGTGGAAGACCTTAATGACCAACTCCTTCCTGCCAATAACCGGGTTGTCCTTGGCGGACTCAACGACGCCGCTGAGCTTGTCCGAGAGCTTCACGGTCTGGGACATCCGGGTCTTCCTCCCTATCCAAACCCCTCGAGGTTTTAAGACTTACGAAGGTCCTGAATTATTAGTTCGGCAACCCTTTTGCCTGAGAGCACCATAGCCCCGAATATTGGCCCCATCCTTGGCAGGCTCTTAACCTCGCAGACAGCCATACCCGCGGCGTAAAGCCCCGGCGCCACGGGGCCGGTGTTGTCGACTACCAACTGTTCAGCTACCTCGCTGTAGGCTGACTTCTCGCCCGGAACGCTTATGTTCAGCTCCGGAAGCTTCCTGGCGGCGACTGATATCACCTCAGCGTCGTGGCCCGTGGCGTCAACCACCGCTTTGGCGCTTATGAACAGCGGATCCACGTGGAGGCCCGACATCTGTGTGGCCGTCCACTCCACGGCAACCCCGGCGACCCTCGGGGGATCCTCTCTGAAGATGACGTCATCCACGGTGACCCCCAGGATTATCTTGGCCCCCGCGTCAATCGCCTTGGAGGCCAACTTCGCCATGAACTCCGCGGCGTCGACCACGTAAACCCCCTCGTCGACCTTCTTCAGTCTGACCCCGAACTCCCTGAGCACCTCGTCCGCCGGCTCCTCGATGACCAGCCTGTGGAACTGCATGGCCCCTCCCCCGATTCCTCCCCCGAAGCCCAGCCTCCTCTCGAACACTACCGTCTTCAAGCCTGCCTTGGCCAGGTAGTAAGCCGCCGTCATCCCGGAGGGGCCCGCTCCCACTATCACGACGTCGCTCTCGACTATGTCCATCCAGTCCTTCATGGTCTCCTCGACGATGAACCTCGAGATCTTCGACTCGGGGACCCTCCTTACCGACGACATGGGATTGAATATTAGCTAGTTAATAATAAGCTTATTTTTATATGTTAGTTTCTGTTACAACAAATGACACGAAGTGCCGTTCGTCCTGGACTCCGAGGAGAGGTTCGAGAGGTGCGACTGGTGCGGTTCAGTGATAAGGGGGAAGCCCATAGTCGTAAAGACCTGTTGCAGCAATAAGCCCAGGGCCTTCTGCTCCCAGAGGTGCTACGAGTCTTGGAAGAGGGAGTGGCTCAGGGCGCAGGAGCAGTTAAGAAGGCGGTCGTTGCGATAACCGGGGCCTCGGGTGTAATTTACGGCGTCAGGACCGCTCAGGCGCTGAAGGAGAGGGGCTTCGACGTAGACGTAGTCGTCTCCTTCGAGGCCGAGAAGGTTTCGATTTACGAGTGCGGCGAGTCCCTCTTCGAGATGCTCAAGGGCTTCAGGGTCTACAGGGAGAACGAGATCGAGGCCCCTCCCTCCAGCTCGAGCTACTTGGCCAAGACCGTGGGGGTGGTGGTGAGCCCTTGCAGCACGAAGACTCTGGCGTTAATAGCTCACGGCATAGCCCAGGACCTGATCTCGAGGGCCGCCCTGGCGGCACTGAGGATTAAGAAAAGGCTGGTCCTCGTCATCAGGGAGACCCCTCTGGGGGAAATAGAGCTGGAGAACGCCCTAAAGGTGGCTAGGGCGGGAGGGATAATCTTGCCGGCCTCCCCTGGGTTTTACAACAACCCTAAAGACCTAAGGGACGTGATCAATTTCGTTGTCGGGAAAACCCTCGACGCCTTGGGCGTGGAGAACGATTTGTACAGGCGCTGGGAGGGCGTCAGAACAGATCGAGGCCTCTGCGAGAGACTTTAGAGGACAACACGCTCATCTCCCTCTCCTCCCTCTCGAGCTCCCTCTCGAACTCCTCGCTACCGCCCTTCGCCTTCACAGCGAAGGAGCACTTGTTGCCCGGCAGTAAGGCCCTCTTCTCGCAGTAGGCGTACTGACACTGTCCCGCTATGCAGTTATCCCCGACCCACATGCAGAAGCTGACCTTCTGGAGGAGGCCCTTAACGTACTTCTTATCTATTTTCAGCGCCTTCTTGCTACACCTGAAGAAGGGGCATAGGGGGTTGCATTGATCCCCCAGGGGTAGAGGGTTGGGATCCCTGTCGTCCTCGAACTTCCTCCCCTGAGGCCTACCAGGAGCTCCCTTCCCGTTCAACCGTACGACCTCCTCGGCCGACTTTTAGATTTTAGTCCACTTAAACGAAACGTAGTTAATAACCTTTCCTGGCCCCACTATTGCTAAGATCAGCTCCTTTCTCGTGCTATGCGACACCCTGCCGAAGCTCAGGAGCTCGTGAGGCTTCAGCTCTTGGCCGTACTTCAGGGCTATCACCAAGTAGGGGGCGTGCTCTAGGCCTGGGCCCACGGAATAAACCGCGAAGTCCGCTCCGTACTTCATCCCCGACCTGACCACGAAGCCTTTCCTCCTCAAGTCCGAGTAGACCCCGTAGAGTACGTCAAACCTGTCAATAGCCTTTGAGCCGCAGGTCTTGAGCTCCTCGACGCTGAGCTTCCTCCCGTCCTCCGCGAAAACCTCCAGGACGCCCTGCTCGGCCAAGTAGACGGCCTCTATTAACGAAAGTATCAGGGGCTCGTTTATGTCCTCTGGCCCCTTCGGCTTCCCCGTCGTTAGGGGTCTCCCGTAAAAGCCCAACGAGTAGACCTTACGGGCCTCGTTGACGTCCTCAACTATCGCGTGGATCCCCTTCAGGACGGCCCTCATTTACGACCTTAGGTAGGATATGTAGTATAAAGAGTTCGCAATCCTCAACATGGCGTCAGCCGAGTCCTCGAGCCTGTCTATGACGTCCTTGATGAGCATGGCCGTCAAAAGGTCAGTAGAGCTCTCGAAGAGCTTGAGCTCGGTGTTCCTGTACAGGTCGTCCGCGTCCTCCTCGAGGGACTTAACGTTCCTCAGGACCTCCACGGTCTTATTGGGGCTCACGGATAGTAGCCTGAAGCCCTCGATCAGACTCATCGTCTGCGAGATGAGCTTGTCCAGCATGGACAGGGCCAGGACCTTTAGCACTTCCGGCATCTGGTAGTTCTTGGACAGGAGCATTGACGTTCTATAAGCCGCGGCGCTCAGGTTCTGGGCTATCCTCTCTATGTTATCCCCCACCATCATGTAAAGGTCGTAGGCCTCCACGGCGTCCCTTATCTTTATCAGGTAAGAGCCCAACTCGAAGTTGGCCCTCTCCACGGCGTCCTTTATCGCGTTTATCTTGGCGAACGCGTTGCCCGAAACCCCGTTGGCCACGGCTTCCCTTAAGGTTCTCACGCCGTCCAGCACGTTGTTGAGCATCTCGATGAACCGTTCGTCGACGTTTATCTCGGAGATCCTGTCCGGCATCTTTTCTTCGAAAAATCCAGGATAACAGTTAATAAACGAATTGTATAATTAATTTCTTGATTCTATTTATCATGGCGATGTCTTTTTCTATGTCCTCCTTCAAGTGACTCAGATTGGCCTTCTTCGGTACCTCGCTCAGGGCGTTGATCTCGTCGGGGAGCATCACCGCGTAGTAGTAGTTCAGCAACCCCAGCGCCTCCTCCCTGGTTTGCCTGTAAGTGACGTACTCCAGGTTCTCGGTTAGTGTCTTGAAACTCTCGTAGAGCTCCCTCCTTTTGTTCCTCAGCTCCTTGAGGACCCTTACGGTCTCCTCCTCGTCCGGCTCGTCCAACAAGAGTAGGTTCTCGAGCCTCTCGACAAGCAGGTGGTGCTCCTCAACTACCTTCTCCAAGTAAAGCAAAGCCCTACTCACGTTGGCCTCGCTCATTTCGTAGCCCTCAGGGTTACGGTGCTGTTGTCCTCTAAGCCCATTACCTCCATGTCGGCCGGATTAGCCCAGACCTCGTGCTCCGGCATCTTGTCCAGAATCACGACTTCGAAGACATGCCTCTTGCCCTTCACGGATATCTCCGCCTTGTCCTTGATCCCCAACTCCTTGGCGGTCTTCTCCGGGACTATCACTACTCCCTGGTTAACGTCGGGCCTCTTCCTGAGCTTGACCCTCTTCTCTAGGATCTGTTTCCTCTCCCCCCTCAAAGCCGAGGGAGGAGGGATAACGCTGAGGGCCTTCTTAAGCTCCTCCTGTTTCCTCTTCTCCTCCTCACTCATGAGTCCCACTCACCGGGATCCCTACGGACTCCAACCTAGCGTTGTCGTATAACAACTTCCTCAGGGCGGTAATTAAGTCCTCCTCCTTCACCCTGACCTGGTTCCACGTGTCCCTGTCCCTTATAGTTACGGTGTTGTCCTCAAGGCTTTGGGGGTCCACCGTTACGCTGTAGGGAACACCTATCTCGTCGACCCTCGCGTACCTCCTGCCTATGCTTCCGGAGTCGTCGTAGATGGTCTCGAACTCCGTCCTCAGCCTCTCGTAAATCGCTTTGGCCTTAGAGATCAGGGGCTCCCTCTCCAACAGCGGGAAGACGGCCACCTGATAGGGGGCGATCTCCTTAGGCAACAGGAGGAGAGTCCTGTCCTTCCTCTCGGTGTAGGCGTTCAGGATAGCCAAGTACAGGGACCTCTCGACGCCGAAGGAGGGCTCGACAACGTGAGGGATGAACTTCTCCCCGTGCACCTTCTCCTCCCTTTCCGCTATAGTGACGTAGTTGGCGATAGGCCTACCGTTAATGGTCTCTCCCCTCCTCAGGGCCTCCTCCACCTCCTCCGGGGACATCTTGGTGAGCCTGGACATGAACTCCTTGACGAAGTCTTTCCCCTCCTTGTTCAGGGCCTCCTTGTTCACCACCACGCTCTTCCTCTTGACCACCTTCGGCTGCTCGTACTTCCTGAAGACGCTCAGGTCCTCCCCGCTGAAGCTGGAGTGCCTGTTCAGGTCGTAGTCCCCTCTGTAAGCGTGGCCCGAGATCTCGACCTTCTCTCCCTTCACCAGCACTATTTGGTCGAAGGTCTGCCTGGAGTAGTGGGCTCTCTCGTGGGGCAGTTTCTCCTCGAAGTAGAAGTCCTTGATCCCCAACGCCTTCACGAACCTGCTCGCAACCGCCATCCAGTAGGCCATCCAGGGGTTCACCACTATCCTTTCCGTCACCAACTCCTCCACGTCGAACTCCGACGGGCTTCCCCCCTTCTCCTTCTCGCCCGCGGCCAGGACCTTGAGCCTCTCCCCCTTGACCCTCTCGAAGGGGGGTGACTCCCTCGACTCCGGGTCTATGAAGAACTCGACCTCCATTATGCTGAACTCCCTCATCCTTATGAGCCCCTGCCTGGGGGAGATCTCGTTCCTCGCCACCCTACCTACCTGAGCTATGCCCAGGGGGAGCCTCTGCCTGAAGGTCTCGTAGACCCTCCTGAACGACGTGAACATCCCCTGGGCGGTCTCCGGCCTGAGGTAACCCACGGAGGACGAATAGGGGCCTATCTGGGTCCTGAACAGGAGGTTGAAGAGCCTGACCTCCCCCAGCTCCCCTCCGTCGACGGGGCACTTGAGGTCGTGCTCCCTGATGAGCCTCGTCAAGTCCTCCGGCTTAAGCCCCTCCGCGTTGATCTTCAAGGCTTCCTCGACCAGGTGGTCGGCCCTGAAGACCCTGCCGCACTTCTTGCACTCGACTATTGGGTCAGTGAAGTTCTCCACGTGTCCGCTGGCCTCCAGAACCCCGGAAGGGGTGACCAAAGGGGTCTCGATCTCAACGACCATGTCATCGTTATCTTCGACGAAGAACTTCCTCCAGAGCCGGACGATCTTGTTCTTTATCCTCAACCCTATCGGCCCCAAGTCGTAAAGGCCGGCAACCCCTCCGTAGATCTCGTAGGAAGGCCAGAATATCCCCCTCCTCTTCGCGAGCTCCACTACCTTCTCGTGAACGTTGGTCATGCTCACCAAAAGCTCAGGCTCAGTAATTTAAAGCTCCGCGTCATGGGCGTGCTGTGAGCGACGCGAGACTCCTCTGGCTCAACGAGGTCTCCCAGAAGTTCGCGGGGTTCAACAGGGAGGAGTCGCCCTTCGTGATCCTCGGCCTCCCCATGGACATAACTTCCAGCTACAGGCCCGGCTCCAGGTTCGCTCCCCAAGCCATTAGGAGCTCAGCCCAGACCCTCGAGTTCTACTCCGTGAGGAACGGGATAGACGCCGGCGAGTTCGGGTTCAGCGACGTGGGCGATGTAGTCCTCCACCCGTCGGACGTGGAGGAGAACCTGAGGAGGATCAGCGACGTGGTGAGCTACTTCAGGGAGAAGGGCAAGATCACGATAGGCATAGGAGGAGAGCACACGGTTACGCCGGGGATAATAGAGGGCTTCAGGAGGGTGACCAAGACCCCTCCCTGCGTCCTCTCCATAGACGCCCACATGGACCTGAGGGAGGAATACATGGGCTACAAGTACGACCACGCCTGCGCCATGAGGAGGGTCCACGAGCTCGGGGCTAAGGTGGTCCTGGTGGGGGTTAGGGCGTTCACCAAGGAGGAGCTGGACTTCGCGAGGAAGAACGACATCCCTTTCGTAACCTCCCTCCAGGCCGAGTCGATGGGAACCAACTGGCTGATCAGCTACGTCTCGAGGGCCCTCGAGGAGTGTAAGGAAGTCTACGTCACCTACGACATGGACGGGTTCGACCCGGCCTACGCTCCCGGAGTCGCCACCCCTGAACCTGAGGGGCTTAGGCCCACGACCGTGCTCGACCTGATCAACGGGATAGCCGACGAGAGGTTCTCCGGTTTCGACGTAGTGGAGGTCAGCCCTCCCTTCGATTACGGCGGGATAACGGCGATTCTGGCCGGGAGGCTAATACTGGAGACCTCGACCGTGATCTACAAGAACAGGTTCCTCAAATAGCCTTGACTATCTTTATCGTCCTCTTCCTGACCATGAACAGGATCGAGTAGCCGCAGTACGGGCACCTGATTCCGGGCAGGATCCTCAGCTGCTCGTCGTCGAACTCCTTCCCGCACCTACCGCACCTGTAAATCGCCACGAGAGGAAAGGAGGACTCCTCAGGATATTAAGCTTTCCCGCTGTAAACCGAAAAGTTAAAAGGTGTGAGAGTCCTTCAGGGGTCAATAGAAAAGATGGAAAATTCGATTTGCGGTGGCCTACCACCCGAGCTTTGTAGCGAGCTGAACAAAGAGCAACAATACATTAAGATAAAGCTCGAGAAGAGGAAGTTCGGCAAGGAAGTGACCATAATAGAGGGGATAGCGGAGGACAGCGCCCAGCTCAAGAAGATAGCCTCCGAGCTCAAGAGCAAGCTCGCGGCTGGAGGGACCGTGAAGGACGGGAGGATAGAGATCCAGGGAGACCACAGGGAGAAGGTGAAGGAGCTGCTGATAAAGATGGGCTACCCGGAGTCGAACATAGTGGTTCTAGAGTAAATAGGAGAAAACAGAGATCGACTAAAAAAGGGACGATTTTAAGGTAACGAGGCTTCTCAGCTGAGGGGTACGTCGAGCTTCAGCTCGTTTATCAGCTCCTTGTACCTGTTCCTCACGGTCACCTCGGTGACTCCGGCCACCTGGGCTATCTCCTTCTGAGTCCTCTTCTCCCCGTTCTTCACGGCCGCGATGTAAAGGGCCGCGGCCGCCAACCCGGCGGGGTCCTTACCTGCGGTCAGGCCCCTCTGCCTCGCCTTCTCTATGATCTCGATGGCGTCCCTTATGGTCTGCCCGCTCAGGTTCAGCAGGCTAGCTATCCTCCCCACGTAGTCCCTCGGGTCGCTCACGGGCACCGTAACGTCGAGCTCCTTGATCAGGAGCCTGTAGCACCTCGCTATCTCCTTCCTGTTGGCCTTGGTGTACTGGGCTATTTCGTCCAAAGTCCTAGCCATCTTGGTCCTCCTACAAGCGGCGTAAATCGAAGCCGCCACGACGCTCTCTATCGACCTCCCCCTCACGAGCCCCTTCTCAACCGCCTTCCTGTAGATCTTCGCCGCCTCGTCCCTCACGTTCTTGGGGATGTTCAGGAGGTTGGAGATCCTCTCCAGCTCGTTCATGGCCTGAGCTAAGTTCCTGTCGGCTGAGGACTGGATCCTCGCCCTTATCTGCCACTTCCTCCACCTGAGGACGTCGAGCCTCCTCTTCGGGCTTATCGTCCTGCCCATCGCGTCCTTATCTCTCCAGTCAATGATCGTCGAGAGGCCCCTGTCGTGAATGGTGTCGTTCAAAGGCCCTCCTACCCTGCTCCTCTTCTCCTTCTCCTCAGAGGTGAACGCCCTCCACTCAGGGCCCTGGTCTATGATCCTCTCCTCTATGACCTCCCCTGTCTCGGTGCAGATGAACTCCCCCCTCTCCTCGTCGAACACGATCTTATCGGGGGGACAAGGAGTTGAGGAAGCTGAGGTCGTCGTCAAAACGGTCACCGGGATGGACTTTTAAATCTTACGCCGTTTTAATATATAAGCTTTTCGGCTATGATTAACGGATTAATCAATGGGATTGAGGACTCACTACAACCTTGTAGGAACCATCGTTCATGGTTGTACCTTAATTATTCCACTTACAAGAATTAAGGGAAGTGGAAGATGCACGAGTGGTCGGTGGCCGAGGCCGTCATAAAGACCGTCCAGGACTGGGCTGACGGGAGGAAGGTCAAGATCAAGAGGGTCGTCCTCGGGATCCCCGCCGTTTCCTTCCTCGACTCGGACCTGCTCAAGGAGGCCTTCGACACGCTGAAGAGGGACTCCATACTGGAGGACGCAACCCTAATCGTGAGGTTCAAGAGCCCCACCTTCCACTGCAACAGCTGCAACAGGGACTTCTCGCTCGACGACGTTAAGGACCAGCTCGACAAGGTGAGGGCGGAGTTCGGCGAGGACTACCCCATGCACCTCATCCCCGCTTTAGCTCCCGCCTTCATAAGCTGTCCGTACTGCGGCTCCCACGACATCTCCGCCAAGGCCCAGGACATAACGATAGACCAGCTGGAGGTGGAGGAAGACGGAGGCCCTCAGGGCTCTGGCTAAGGACAGGCTCTCCGGGAGGAAGGTCATAGCCGTAATGAGCGCTAAGGGAGGGGTGGGGAAGAGCGTCATATCCTCCCTCATAGCCCTCAGCCTCCCGAAGGCCACCCTAATCGATCTAGACGTTCACGCTATGGCCATTCCTAAGCTCTTCGGCCTCGAGGGGAGGCTACACGAGGTGACGAGTAAGGGGATAGAGCCCTTCAGGGTCAAGAACGTGGCGATAGTGAGCCTCTCGGGGATAGTCAAGGACAGGTTCGTGGTGCTCCCCGGGGGTAACGTGGCCTCAACGATGGAGTCCCTCATAGCCTTCTCGGACATCGACACGGACTACGTGGTCTTCGACCTCCCTCCCGGCTTAGGCGACGAGGTGCTGGTCCTGGAGAGGGTCACGGACTTCGTGCCCGTGGTGGTGACGACTCCGTCGAGGGTCTCGAGGAAGGTGGTCGATTACTTGCTGAAGTACCTCGAGGAGAGGGGGAAGAAGGCGAAGGTGTTGGTCAACATGGCGTACATGGAGTGCGACGGCAAAACCGTCAAACCCTTCGGTGACTACGAGGGCTTCGGTCTGCCCTTAGATCCTGACCTGGAGAACTACGTCGGCAGGATCCAGGACTACGAGGGACCGGTGAGGGCGAAGGTCGGGGAGTTCCTCTCGGCCTTGTTTTAGTTCCTTTCAGATGCAACTATATTTCTTAATGAATGGAAACATATTTAATTATTCACTTGCTTCAGAACCATATAGTTTTGGTTGGTGTACTACTGGTGAATGTAATGCAAATGCAATACCACCAGCACCTCCCGCAAATATAAGTGCAATAACAGGAGAACCAATATTTGTACAATCGTACATAAATGCATATAATACGGCGTTTAATCAGTCAAAAAATAATCAAGTAGCTTTATATAACTATGTT
>OGCG01000446.1_pt1 | contig 25814 bp, 27 predicted proteins | sample 1570061 | NCBI WGS metagenome assembly OGCG01 (sample SAMN06268698, study PRJEB24515) | hot springs metagenome | isolation source: Joseph's Coat, Yellowstone National Park, Washington, USA | place: USA:Joseph's Coat, Yellowstone National Park, Washington, USA
CTGACAGAGAGGCTACCCAATAAGCTAGTATGTAGGCTTTCCGTTTGTCCCTACACTTTCATTTCAATCATATTATGATCAATCATGATCGAGTGTAGGGACTTAGTCCTCAACCACCTTTTGGGTGGGTCATGGGACTCCTTCGAGCCCAACGGCACGGGGCTCACATCTCCGCAATCCCCCTCACCCTTTTGGGCATAGCCCACATCGGCGTGAGAGATCATCATTTATCAACAAAAGTTTGTTACAAACAAATATAAAAAGATTTCTATCAACGTGAAAAAGGATTCAGCCCTTAAACATTGGGCTAGTATGCAAGGTAGAGTGTTAAAAAGGTTCTACGGAAATATATCGATTAACTCTTCTAGGAATTGTGAAAGTCGCGGATATCTACATGCTCGTACTTAAAGTCGGAAAAATAAACCGCAAAGCCCCATTTCCTTTAATTATCCAGTGACCTTTAAGGAGAAGAGGATTGTAAACTTAACGTTATGTTCTTTCTAAGTAAAACGTGACAAGTCAATACAATAGAGAGAAGAGGGAAAAGAAAAAATTATCTGATTAACCTAATATCTCTTCAGGCTTAACTGGTGTGTGGTTAAACCTCTTGCCTACCGCGTCTTCTAAAGCTCTTATTATTACGGCAGGACCTACTATTAATGCTGCCTCACCTACCCCCTTAGCTCCAGTAGGATATGCTGAGACGTGTGGTTTTTCAGCGAAATACGATTCAAATTTAGGTGCTTCCACGGGAGTAGGTATGAAGTAATCAGCATAAGTCACAACTAATTGGCCATCATCGTTAATCATCGCCTCCTCATATAACGCTTGTCCAACAGCTTGAGTGGCTCCGCCGTGTATTTGTCCTTCAGCTAGAGGTGGGTTAATTACAACCCCTATATCATCATAAGCCTTATAATCTAAAACTCTAGCTATCCCATAATCGTCTACCTCAACTATTGCCACGTGAACTCCGTAGGGGAACGTCACATCTCCGGGTAGGGTAACTTGAGCGTAAATTCCGGGTTCATTACTGCTATAAGCATAATTCGCAATTTCATCCCAACTTACGCTCTTTTCGCTTCCCTTTACTCTGAATACCCCTTCCTTATACTCGATCTCCTCAACATCCGCTTTAAGCATTTTTGCAGCTATGCTCTTCATCTTCTTCAGTACCTCACTGGCAGCAACTTTAGCTGCACTCGCAGCTGCAGCTGCCGTCCTAGAGCCATATGTTCCCATACTAGATGCTACAGTTTCCGTGTCTCCCCAAACAACTTTTACCCTATTTATGTCTATTTGAAGCTCATCAGCTACTACTTGTGCTATTGCAGTTTCACTTCCTTGTCCGTGAGGAGTCCCACCAGTAATTACTAAAACGTCTCCAGTCTCACTAACCCTTACTTCTCCAAACTCCCAAGGCCCGAAACCGCTGATTTCTAGATAGAATGCCATCCCTACACCTATTTTTCTCCCCTTTTCCCTCTCAGCCCTTGCCCACTCTTTTAACTGTTTATACCTTAACTTCTCTAACCCCTCGTGAAGTAATGCCAAGTAGTCCCCGGAATCATATTTTAGCCCGAATGGGTTAGTGTACGGCATTTCATTCGCCCTTATTAAATTCCTCTCCCTAACAGTTACGTCATCTAACCCTAACTCGTCAGCCACATTGCTCATTATTCTCTCTATTATGAAAGTAGCCTCAGGTCTGCTGGCTCCCCTATACATAGTTATTGGTGGAGTATTTGTATAAACCGCCCTACTCCTTATATGTAGGTTCCTAATCTTGTAAGGCCCAGGTATCATTAGGGGGATTATTGCTGGTTGTAGCGGTGCAGTATACGTTAAATATGCACCAAGGTCTACCAATAATTCTCCCCTTATTCCTAATACCGTACCGTCGTTCTTTACTGCCACTTCACCCTTGAAGGTGTTATGCCTAGCCTCAGAGGAAATCATTTCTTCACTTCTTGTAGCAGTCCATCTCACAGCTCTCCCTAACTTTATTGAAGCCGCAACTACTGAAACGTCCTCTGGTAAGATGTTAACTTTACTTCCGAAGGCTCCACCTACATCTGGCATTGTCACCCTGATTTTTGATGTCGGCATACCGAAAATCTTTGAGAATTCGAACCTCGCAGTATGAGGTACTTGAGTTGAGTACCATATTGTTAAACTACCGCCCTCATATCTGGAAATTATACCCCTAGGTTCCATGGGGTTGGGGATTAACCTCTTGTTAGTAATCTCGACACTTATGATTTTATCTGCGTTCTTGAAGGCCTCATCTACATTTCCCGCAGAGTAACTCTGGTCGAAAGCTACGTTAGTCTTTAATTCTTCATGTACTATGACTTTATCCTCCAAAGCTTCCTCCATTTTAATTACAGCTGGTAATTTCTCGTAATCTACGGTGACCTTGTCTATTGCGTCCTTTACAGCGTACTTATCAGTCCCTATAACCATTGCCACCGGTTCTCCAGCGTATCTGACTTTTTTATCGGCTAGAGGTTTCCTAGGTATAAATTTCCATAACTTGGGGTCTTCATAAGTAAGCCATATTCCTATGCCTTGCTTTATAAGCGGTTCTAAATCCTTATACGTATATATTGCCACAATTCCGGGTACTTTCAAGGCATCTTCTAAGCTAATCGACTTTATGATAGCATGTGCATAAGGGCTTCTTACAAAGCCAGCATATAGTGCTGAGATTTGTATATCATCTACGTAAGTAGATTTACCGGTTACAAACTTATCGTCGTATAGCCTTTTAACTGGTTTACCTACATAAGTCATTTTCTCAACCTCTGAGAGGCGTCTTTTACGGCTTTTATAATATTCTGATAACCGGTACACCTACATATATTACCGTGTAACCCATCTCTTATCTCCTCTTCTGAGGGGGAGGGGTTATCCTTGAGCAAATAATATGTTTGCATTATCATACCCGGTGTACAGTACCCGCACTGTAAGGCATAATTCTCCTTAAATGCCTCTTGTATTGGGTGCAATTTCCCGTCTTGTGACAAACCTTCAATTGTCAATATTTCCGCACCGTCAGCCTGAACAGCTAGCACTGTGCAAGACTTAACGGATTTCCCGTTCATGATCACTGTACAAGCTCCGCAAGTTGAAGTATCACACCCTATTTTAGTTCCAGTAAGCCCTAGTTCGTCCCTTAAGAAGTGGACTAATAACATTCTAGGCTCTACTTCCCTTTCGTACCACACGTTGTTTACCTTAACCCTAATTTTTACTTTTTCACCTGGTCTAACTAACAACACCTAACACCTCCTTAAGCGTGTTTATTGTTAAAATTTTCATAACTTTCCTTCTATATTCAGACGATCCCCTCGAGTCTGAGGGGGGTTTTACCAATGTTATGACTTGCTCTGCGAACTTATTGATCAGTTCGAGTGATGGTTTACTACCTATTATCGTCTTCTCTAACTCGAAGGGTCTAAAGGGTTTATCTGAAACTCCAGTATAGCTAACCCTTATGTCCTTTATCTCCCCATCAACCTTAGCTAGTACTGCCATACCAACTAACGCAAAGTCTCCAGCTCTTCTAACGACCTTAGAATATTTGTACTTGTAACCTTCAAGTTTAGGGAACTCTATTTCATAAAGGAGTTCATCCTCCCTTAACTCCGTAGTAAAAGGTCCTTTAAAGAAGTCCTTCGCGTTCACTACTCTCTCTCCTTTTGAGGATACTAGTCTTAGGTTTGCCTCATATGCTAGAACCACAGCAGGGTAATCAGCTGAAGGGTCTGCGTTAGCCAATGAACCCCCTATAGTACCCATATTTCTAACTTGCATGTCCCCGACTTTCATGGCGGATTGGTGAAGTAGCGGTAAGTCCCTCCTCACTATCCCGCTCTTTACTAGTTCCTCGTGTCTTGTTGTTGCCCCTATTATTACCTTATCCTCAGATATTGAAATGTGGGAGAGTTCTTTTAATGGGTTTAGATCTAAAAGAAACTTTGGTTGTAGCAATCTGAACTTAAGCATTGGTATTAAACTCTGCCCTCCAGCAAGGGGTTTAACGTTTCCACCGGCTAAGAAATCTAAGGCATCAGCGAGGGATGTAGGTCGATAATAGCCGAACTGGGGTGGATACATTAAATATTAGTAATTTACTCAAAATATAAACCTTGCGTTAAAAACACTACATAATATAAAAAATGTATGCTCATTCATATTTTGTTTATTGAAGAGAAAAGTGTGGAGTAAGGGAATTTTTAACATCATTATAAGGTAAAAAAGGTTATTCTCATGCAAAAACCAGTACGATTATGTTACTGTCACATATACCGGTATTTCGAGTGTTTGACTTCCTACAAGTGTAGTTATAATAATCCTATATGTTTGTCCCACTGTTAGCATTAAGGGGCCGAAGTTAATTGTAACTTGAGTAGTGGTGTTCGGCTGTAGGTAATTCGGATTAAAGTTTGATGTAGTGTATAATGTCCCCTCAATCCTAGCTGAAAGTAGTTGGGCTGGTTGTGTAGAATATAACTGTACTACTGCCGTACCGTTATTATTGTAAATATACCCTTGCCCAGTTTGATATATTGGAAGTTGTTGAGTTGGCATAGTGCCTTGCATTGGGTAAGGAGTTGTTGGAGTCCCCATATAGATGCCACCCATAGGTTGACCGCCCATTCCCATCATATTCAATAACTTCCCTAATCCTAAGTACGTGAGTATAAATCCTATAAATCCTGCGAATGGGACTATTGATCCTATGGCTATGAGAATTCCACCATTCCTTATGTTTCCTACATTATAAATTTGTCCTACTCTCCTAATTGCTAATCCTATTAAAATAAGTCCTATTATTATTAAAATTGCGCCAATGAGTGGTATTATTATTGATAGGACTAGTCCTATAATCCATAATGTAGTACCTGTAACCCCACCTACATCCTTACCTACGGTTTCTAATCCACGAAATCCAGAACGTAATCTCAACACAGAAATTATAGCAAATACTAACGCAATTATCTCTACGATTATAACTCCTATTAATGATCCTATTAATGATGATGAGGAAGATGGACTTGTCACAATAGTTGCAATAGCGGCTATTGAAATAAAAAGGAATATAATTGCGATACTAACTAATATTGTAGCTATTATTGCAAATAATGATCCTGATCGCAAATCCTGTATTGCTTTAACTTCTGGATTTAGCATTTTTCATCAAATCAATCTCTTTTACTCCAGATAATAAATATTGCGGATATAGGCATTGGGAAATCTAAAGTAGAGTAGATGACGGATATTATGTTTAAAATATTACATGATAAATTAAGGTAGTCCTATCGTATAAAAGATATATCTTTTATCTCTTAACTTATAAAGATATCAGATTTAGCTAGACGAAGAAAATATAATTTTTGTAAATGACAATTCTAAAAACGTGATTATTTACTACGGGTTTGCTCTATCTAAACAATAACTTTATATCCTTACAAAAGTAGAGAGTACAATCAATGTACGCACTAGAAATTGATGGAATCAAAAACGTGAGAAAAGGTGCTATCTGGTTATTGATTGCCCCAATAGTTTTAATCATAGGTATACTCGTAATGCCAATTATAGCAGGTTTGCTGATAGGCCCATCCATAGCTTCAAACCTACAGTCAATAACACCTTCTTCGGGAGTAGCTAGTATTTTTTCGGGAGTAGCTAGTATTGCTAATGCAACGGTTGCATTGTTTTTTGCCTTGATTTTTATTGCATTCATAATTGCCGATTTTTTATTTTTTCTAAGTTTCGGTAGTTTTCGTACTGGTTTTAAGGAATTACCTAACATGACCTTAGGATCTATAGGCGGTTTAGTGGGTAAAATAGGGGCATTAATACAAATGGTAGCGTTCGTTACCGCTACAGCATTACTCGTTATAGTCTACTTAACCTTAAGCTCTGGCGGTACTTTAAGTTCGGTTACCGGGATGATAAATTTTGCTTCATTTTCAATAATCATAGGTGAAGCGATAGGAGGACTTCTCACTGCAATAGCCTTAATCTTGGTAGGGATCGGGATTTATTTCTTGGGTTCTAGGTATAATGACGGTCTGCTTAAGGTGGGGGGAATATTGACTGCCACGATACTTATCTCCTTAATTGGTGTAATACTTAGCATAATAGGAGCTGGTTCTGTTAAGAATAAGTTACAAAGTGGTCAACTTCAACCCATTAGCCAAATGTATACGCAACCAGCTTATGCCCAACCACAATATCAGCCTTATCCTCAACAGCCATCACAACCTTCACAGTCACAAGGTACTATTTATAGTAATGGTGTAGCCGTGTTACAAGTCAACTTTTATCAACAAGGGAAGGTGTTGTACGCTGTATTAGATGATTATAGGCTTAATAGTATAAACGTTAATCCGCAATTTCTTAGCCCCGGTGTGAATAATATTACAGTTTACTTCCCACCTTTACAACTAATTCAAGGGAAAATGTATAGAATAGTCTTATTTATAGATGTTGGAGGTACTGTAATTCAATATCCAGTAAATGTAGTTTCTGCATGAGAAAGGTGAAAACTTTTTTAATTAGATTTTATTTTTCTCAAAAAAGAAAAATAAAATAAACTTAATTATTATAATGGGTTTCCACAATTTGAACAGAATCTTGCGTTAGGTGGATTTGGAAAACCACAAACTCTACAAACCCTCTGCTGATAATAACCCGCTTGTTGATAATAACCCATAGGTTGGTACATCTGTGGCTGTTGGTAGTAAGGTTGATAATATCCCTGGGTAACAGCACCACTGTTTATCAAATCCTCGATCTGTTTCATAACTTCATGTTCAATTTCTAAGTTCCACAGTCCTTCACCAGCTTCGACTAACAGCCCAATAGGGCCGAGCACTAGGTCAGCTAAAAAAGCTTCAGTTACATCCTCTGCTTTAACCCAGTTAGCCACTCCGGTGTTGACTTCTAAAAAACCTGGGCCGCCAAAAAGTTTAACAGTAAATGCTCTATCTGCAGCGAACAGATGCCTTAAAAAGCCCTCCTTCTTCGCTTGAACTATGTAATAATTTCCGGCACCAAAATACTGTGATTGGTAACCCTTAAAACTGAACCATTGGAAAAGTTGTACAGCTAAGGCTTGTAAGTTCACATTTACGCCTTCAAACCTCTTTTGCATAATATGATCTTTTCTTTTTACGTTTATATAGTTTTTGTTAGAGAAAAAATCATTTCTGTGTTTCCGCGAAAAGTGTTTAATCCGCCTATGAGAGTCTATTGTGTGAAAGAACTTTCACTTGACGAATATTTTTCCTCTTATCTGCCTAAGCTAACTGAAGACGAGTCCTATTTAATTTACCTTATCGCTAGGGATAGAGAGGTTAAGGAAAAGATGGGAATTAAAATTGATAAAATACTCTTTAGGATTAAGAGCAAGGAACCTTTAAAAGCTGTAGAGATACTCAAGGCAATTAGGGACGGTGTAGAGTTCGAAGTCAAAGGTATCAAATTAAGGAGAGAGTGGATAAAAATCATGCATGTATTAAATCCCATTAACGTTTCTAAAGCCTCAAAGTTAACCGCACTAAAGTTTTTTGAACAGTGTGAGAAAAAACCAGATATTGAAAAGGTTTTTCATTCAGCATTAGCGAAGAGTATTGATTTTAAAATCTTTATGATCGACATAGATTCAAAAAGTAGGGAAATTATTGAGGGGTTGAACGGTATAAAAGCTCGTCTAGTAATGACTACTAAACGTGGTTTTCATATTCATGTATGGAAGGAAGACCTCCAAAACCCTTCAATCCTTTTCAAACTAAAAGGTGTTGAGGTAAAGACTAGGGACGCGATAGAATACGTGCCATCTATCGATCAAGGCGGATTTGTACCGAAGGCGTACTTAATTGATACCGTGGACGAGATCGTTAATTTAATGTAAGGGGATTTAATGATGAGCATAAGGAAAAGAGCAATAGTAATCCTCACAATGTTCGCATTCTTTTATGCTTTATTAGAACTAGGAATGAATTGGGACCCATCACAGTGTTTGAACTCACCCGCCTGGATGAGGAATTTGTTTAATTCAACAATCTCCATTTATTTTTATAGAGTGATATATGACGGGCTCTTTCTATCAATAGTCTACTCGATTACTGGTAAGCTCATTAGCTGGGAGACGTTATGGTATTTCATCTACGCCTCAACTGTTGAGGATATATTTTACTGGGTAATAGGCTTAGAAGTGCCTAGGCAGTGGGCTTGGTTTTACCCAGTAATTTACGGCATACCGATAGATGATATAATAGGCATTATTTTGTTGGTTGTTTTAAAAAATAAAATACGAAAATAATACCAAAACTTTATTAATCAAAAGACAGAAGAGATTGATGGGAAAAAGGATAAGAGAGCATGAGTATTAGAGATTTAATCTCCTCCTCTCTTTCCGAATTCGATTCATATTATGCATTAAAAAATTTAAAGAACTCTCAACTAATACTGGAATATATTAACGGAGAGCCAATAGGGTTTGCAGAGTTAAAGCGATGGGGCAAAATAGGCATAATTTTCTATCTAGGAGTTCTGCCAAAATTTAGAGGAAGAGGGATAGGAAAGAAACTAGTATTAAGGGCTGAGAACGTTTTCAGAGAGAAAGGCCTAGAGTTTTCCTTAGCTTCAACTAGAAGCTGGAACAAACCCGCGATGAAAATGTTTGAATCATTAGGTTACAAGTTTTTTAATATTGATAACGTGAGCGACAAGATCGTATATATACTAAATGCCTATGACGACAATACAGTAGTATGTAAAGAATTGGTAAAGGGTGTGGAGTGTGAAAAACTAGTTCATTCAGGCTGAATTTCTTTGTATATCAACTCTAATTCTATTCCTTCTTTTTTCCTCTCTATCCTGGAGACCTCATATGTTATAAGTCCTATTAGTGGTGGTAGGATCACGGTGAAGATGTCGAAAGGAACGTTACCCTGGAGTATGACGTTCCCGAAAGTAGGGTAAGTTAATACATAGAATATTGTTGATATTATTACTGTTGAAAGCCCTAGAATTGAGAGTGGTGCCGTGATTAACAATCTCCTATCAAGATTGGCCAATTTTAATGAGGCTATTGATACTACTAAATAGTTCCAGGTTAAAAACCAAAGACCGTCTATGGCAAAACTCACTGACAACCCCAGATACACTTCGATAAAATTAAACAGCATAGAAGATAATAACGTTAATAGCAATGCGTTAACTGGGATACCATTCCTAACCTCGCTCAAAAATTCCGGTAACACTCTATCAAATGACATTGAAAATAATAGTCTTGAGGATGCACTGACGTTTATCATAGCGTATAACAGATACCACGTTAAACCACTAGCAATTACTAGAAATAATAACGGAGACTTAAGAAATGGTAGAGCTAAAAAGCTGAGCGTGGAGCCAGTGTAGATGGGTAGATTCCAGCCTTGTAGTGTGTACGTTATATACTCATCTTTTCCTATACCGTATTCAATTGCCAGAACGAAGAGAAGTGTGAAAAGTGTAGCGATCGCATAAGAAAGAATATATCCTATGAAAAAGATATTTCTCTTCCTTTTCACTTCTCCGGCGAAAAATGAGGGGGCATTAGAAAATGCGAAAAGTGAGAGGGCAAAGACCGATGCTAACGCGAACGTCTGCCCATTAAGTTGTGGGACTGTTATATCGGTTATACTTTTCCCCTTCATCATGAATAAGCCAATTAACGAAATTATTCCACCTATTAACTGGAGGATTGTGAGGTAGCTCACGCTCTTAGCGTAAACCTTGCCCTTGAAGGAGAGTAAAAATGAAACTATTATGAAGACTGTAGTTAACGCGAAAAGATAAACGTTTGAATTCATGATTACGTTAGCTAAACTTATGATGGAGTTATTGTTTAAGTAATAACCTATGAGTTGTAATGCGGGGATAATTACCATAATAACTTCTAGCATTGCAAGTACTGGGAAACCCATTGAGAATGCAGTTATTAATGACATCCCCACCATTATCCCTATTCTTGGTCCTAAAGCCCTAGAAACGTAGATGTAATCCCCAGCTGATCTAGGTATGTTAGTCGAGAGTATATAGTAATTTATGGTCAATGGTAACATTAGTAGGGAGGAGATAATCACAGCTAATATCCAATTAGAGTTAGGAAGGAATGCAGATATAAAAAGCGGGTAAGCAATCCCTGCGGCAGGCCCTAAGAACGAGAAGTTAAGTGCAAATACGTCGAAGGTACCGAACTCTTTTACTAGACCCGTTGATTCTCTAACGAATTTCATATTGCGGTTTTTGACTACTCTCTTAAAAACTTTCTTACGTCTTTAAACTTATATTTTCCGTTGGTTCTTCAAGTTGGGTAATCAGAATATATAGTAATAATTACCCCCTTTGTGGAGGAGAAAATCTTACAAAGTTTTCATGGTTAAAAATGTCTATTTGCTTTATTATTTACAGTTCTAATACCGCAATAATATATTCGAAAAATGAAGTAAGGATTTCTTAGGCAGTAGTAAAGTCTAATTTTACACTCTTTAAGCCAAATCTCGGGATTTGAGTTAATGGCTAAAAAACATGTGAAAAATGCTGATAGGACTAGGTTTGAGCTTATTAAGTAGAGGTTCGAAACTGCGATAGCACGTGAATAGTTAAATCCTTATATTTAAACTGAGAGATGAAATTTGATGAAGGCACAAATCACGCTTACGTTGGATGATGAACTGTTAAGACAAATAGAAATCATTGCTATGAGCCAAGGAATAAGCATTGACGACGCATTTGAGGAGTCGATTAGGAATTTATTACTTCAGGATTTTATAGAGAGTATAAAGGATTAAATGTTTAAAGACACTCTTTTTTATTCCTTTTAAGTAAGTTTTTTCATGGTAAATTACTTACCAGCACTTTATGCGTTAAATCAAACTGGTGATGCATATAGTATACTTCAGCAAGTGGTCCCCGAGCTCAAGCCTTTATACAGTTTCTTAATAGCTTATAGATCGGCTTGTCTAGGGAATTTGGCCCATGCAACATATTTTTTACAGAGCGTTAGGGATTCCCCCTTCATAAACCCCTACTCCCTTTACGTTCACAAAATGAGTGACCCTAAGTGTTTAACGAACTTGAATAAACTTATTGAGACAACGTTCTATCAGAACGACCCTTGGAAGCACGCTCTTTTGTCAATTATCACTATGGCATCAGAATTAAATTCGATAACCGATTACGTAGTAGATTTCGGAAATGAATATGCTATTAGCGAAATAAATGAAGCGATTAGGCTTGCCCCTCATATAAAAGTTTTTGATTTTTACAAAGCCTTTGCTATAAGGGATTTAGATAGGGAGCATAAGAAACTAATTGAGGAATATTATAAGACTGTTGAGCACCAACTCACGACTTACTACCAACCATTCTTCGATTTAGCAGACTACTATATCCTTTTAGTCAACAATTCCTATGGTGAGGAAAAGGCTAAGATTACAAATTTTATAACATACGATATAATTCCCTTCTTAGAAGATATTGTAAAGAAGCTAAGTGAACATGTACTGCTAATGCAATACACGGCCTTTGACCTTTACTTTGCCTCGAGAGAATTTACAGAATTCGTTAGAAAAATAGAGAAGGATAAGAAATTTAACATAGAGCAGAAGGAAAAGATAGTTAAAAGTGCGGAAAAGACCTTGAATTTTGCTGAACAAGAGTTTAAGAGATATGGATTAAATAATCTAGCACAAGCGGTTGAAATTCAAAAGGCGTTTATAGCTAATGAAAACCTGGACAGATTTGTGAACGCCGTCTTACTAGTTCCACCATCTACTGATTTTTCTTTTAGGGATAAGGTTTACTACCTAATTGTAGGTAAGGCTGATAGACGCTATAAGGAAGAACTGTGCAAGCGTTACAGTATTATTGATGAGAGGGTCTCAGAAGAGTGTAAAAAGAGAAGTTTGATATGATTTTATAAATTATTGGCAAAGTAGTTATATGTGGATAAACTAAGTATAGGGTTGATATTTGCTCTAGTAATTGTAATAGGCTTAGCTTTTTCAAGCCTCTACTTTATCGTGTACCCTCCAAAACCAGTTTATATTACGAGGACGGTATATAATACTACTACCGTTACGCAAATACACACTTACATAACTACAGTTTATTCCACACAGTACGTCATTGGAAATATAACTTATAACATTTACGGCGTCAAGTTAAAAATAATTAGCTTTAACGCAACTCAAGCTAAAATCCAATTAGTGGACTTACCTTCAAACGTTAAAATATACTACATATTTTTATTTAATGGGAATTATGTAACCGTTAATGTTTCAACAACCCTTTCCCCCTTAACCCTCTCCGGTTACACTAATTATTTGGAAATTAAGAGCAGTTTTGGTACAATCCAAGTCTATTACATGAACTTTTCTTTAATCATATCCTAAAAGTTTTTCAGGTTTTTAAAGAGGAGTGCGCTACTTCTAGGTTTTAAGTTTATATCATATAGCCCGAACTTCATTTCATAACCGAAATTCCACTCAAAGTTATCGATCAGAGACCAATACATGTATGCTTCAACGTTAACCCTTGACTCCTTGATGGCATTTATGTGAGAGAGGATGAAGTAAGGCCTTATGTAGTCCCTAGAATCAGCTATACCGTTTTCCGTAATGTATATTTTCTTACCCTCATACCTTCTACTGACCTTAATTAAAACCTCCTTTAAACCGTTTGGGTAAACTTCCCAACCGTAATCCGAAGTGGGATTACCTTCAAGGGAGAAGGAATTAGGGTTACAAAACATCCCATAGCCCCTTTTCACCTTCTTGTTTTCAAACACTATCCTAGAATAATAATTAACACCTATCCAGTCAAACTTGAGTTTATAAAGTAAATCCCAGATTAATACTTTTTCCATTTCGTCATCATTGACATATGGAAAGTTATAAACAACCCCGATTTTCTCCCCCTTGAATTCTTCATAGACTAAGTTATTTGCTGTCACTAGGTTTAAGAGAGCTTTCTCATAAGCCTTCCTACTGGTTATCCCAGGGGGAAATATTCCCGATAAATATGCGAAGTTTAAATAAACGTTTGGCTCGTTAAAAGTACACCACAAGTCAACATATTCTCCAAGTGCATCCCTTACAGTTTTAGAGAATTTCAAGAACTCTTTAACGGTATTCTCACTATACCAACCTAAGGCACCTTCAGTTAACATGGAATCTCTAGCGATAATCGGGTCGTGAACCCATAAAGGCAAGTCAAAATGGTTGAGGCATATTATGACTTCAATCCCCCTGTCCTTTAAGTCTTTTAAAATCTCCTTATACAAACTCAAAGCGTTCTGGTCGATCTCGTCCCTCCTTTTAAATATCCTACCCCAACTCACCCCCATCCTCCAGATCTCTGCCCCTGTCTTTTCCGCGATCTCATGAACTAACTTATATTTTGATAAGTAGAAGTTCTTGTCTGGTAGTTCTCCGTTAACTTTCCCTATGCTGATGTTTATTTCATCCGTTAACCATCTATACCAATCAGAATTCGTATTTAATTCCTCAAATTGAAAGGGTGAGATAGAAAAGCCTAGCTTCATAATTTTAGCTTATATATCCTAAAATATATTTAATTGTATGAAATTCGACGTAATTATAATAGGTGCTGGCGGTGGAGGGTACCCAGGAGCTTTTCGTCTAGCGAGATCTGGTTATAAGGTAGCTCTGATAGACCCTAAAGGGGAATTGGGAGGGAATTGCCTTTTTTCCGGATGCATACCTTCTAAAACAGTAAGAGAAATAGCACAGATGGTATGGAGAGTAAAGAGAATACTAAAAACCGATATAAAGACGGACTTTTCCCTTATACAAGATTATAAAGATAAAGTCCAAGAGACTAGATTCTTACAACACAGAGAGGAGTTAAAAGAAAACCCTAATGTGACCTTTTTCAAGGCAAAGGCAAAGATAAAGGATAACCAGAGGGTTATACTTGATGGTAACGAAATTGAGGGTAAATATATGGTAATTGCAACCGGAAGCGAACCGATAAGGCCTAACTTTCCGGGTTCACAATACTGTATAACCAGTGATGATTTATTTGGGTATAAGACTCCTTTAAGGAAGTTACCGGAGAAAATTATTATCGTGGGCGGTGGGTATATCGCTTTAGAAACCGCTTCAATGCTTTTAACCCTCGGCTATGATGTCACAGTATTGGTTAGGGGGGATAAAGTGTTAAAGGGGTTTGAACCAGAAATAGTTTCTACGCTCCTTCCCTTATTAAACCTTAAAATAATGTATAACTCCCCACTACTTGAGGTTAAAAAAGTTAAGGAAGATGAATATGAAGTAATTTATGCTTCCAAAGACGGTAGCAAGAAGAGCTTAAATGCCGGGCTCGTAATGCTTGCAACGGGTAGGAAACCGGTATTGCCAGAGGGGGTTGAAAACATAGGTCTTTCAATCGACGTGAAGGGGCATATAGTAGTTGATGAGGCTATGAGAACAAACATTCCCAACGTTTATGCTACTGGGGACGTTAACGGTAAAGCTCCGTTCTTCCACGCTGCAGTTAGGATGTCTATGGCCGCTGCATACAATATAATGGCCGGTAGTTCACCCACAGATTTTGTCGACTTTAAGTCCATCCCGGTTACAATTTTCACTATCCCCCCAGCAGCATATGTTGGTTTCATGCCCAGTGATCTGAAAAGGCTTGGGATTCCCTATGTTGAGGCATCGTATGACATGAAGAGAGACGCAATGGCACAGATGTATGATGAAATGGAAGGTGTCGTAAAATTGTATTTCGAGAGAGGGAGTCTTAGGGTTCTGGGAGGCTGGGTAGTGGGTGTACATGCTGGATATATAATAAATGAAATTGGGCAAGCTGTAGCTAACGGTCTGACTGCTAGAGATTTAGCTAACTTCGCCGACCAACACCCTGCAACTAACGAACTGATTGCATATACTGCAAGAAAAGTGGTTTAAGCCAATTCTTTTCCTTTCATTTCCGGTACGAGTAGAAGTGTTATTATACTCGAGCTTAATGCAACTACAGCATAAATTCCTACCGTAGCACCCAAGCCTATTATTGAAACTATCGAGGGAAATAATGAGATCACAGTAGCTGATGCAATCCTATCTATTGCAACGTTTATGGCTTGTGAAGTAGCTCTAACCTTGGTTATTACTAGTTCCGGCGCAACCATCCCAGAACCTATTATTGATGCGGGGCCTAATGCGGAAAAGAGATAGTTTAACATATAAAACGTCATCCCGAGTTCTGCAGCTTTCCCGACCAATGTTGTAGTTTTAGGTAATCCGAAAATTGATGGCTGAGTGAGTAACAAAGAATACATGGCTAACCAAACTGCAACCCCGATATAACCAACTACTATCAGCGGTTTCCTTCCTAACTTGTCTATCAAGAATATGCATATTAACTGTCCGGGGATCCCTGCAAAAAACTGTGCCACGTAAGTGAAAGTTATAGGTGTTAGTCCTAAGTTTTCGGCAATTGTGATTGGACCGTAAATTGCAAAGGTCGAAGAATAAATATCGTAAAGTAGCCATAAAATTGATGCTATTATTATGAAGGGTGCCGATGTCTTAAGTCTTTGCTTAAAACTTACTCTATCTAAGTTTACCACAAGGCTTATTCCCTCTCCTTTTATGCTGTCTATTTCCTCTTTTATTGGCTTTACCTTCGAGAGAAACAATATGGTTTCCGTTAACTTTCTCCTAGCAATTATAACACTCGCGGCCGGGATTGCACCAAGCCCTAGTACTATTCTCCACACAAGCTGGACTGGTAAGAAAAGTGAAGAGACTTGGTCTACGAACGCCGCAACTACCGCGCCTAACCCCCACATTACTGCAAAAGTTATCACCATTGCCCTTCCCCTATTCTCTTTTTCAGAATTTTCAGCTACTATCACTGGGGAAAGCACGTAATCAGCTCCTATTCCTATACCGGTTATTAACCTTGATATGAAGAGTTCTTCATAATTATAGGAGAAAGCCTGAAGTAGAGCACCTATTGTCATTAAGGTGACGTCTATGCCATAAAGCCTTTTCCTTCCCTCAAAGTCTGAAACTATACCGAAAATTAAGGCAGATATTGCGGCCCCGAAATATGAACTTGCAACAAGTAGACCTTCAGTAATCTTATTGAGTTGTATAACGTTAGCTATTAAGTAAATTACTAAGGATAAGGAGTATAGGTTGTAGCCGTCAGTGAAAACTCCCATCCCAGAGATTAACACGCTACGCCATGTGAGTTTCATGATATGAATTAGTAAATACTCAGAATTAAAAATTTGTGAGTACTGTTATTAGGTTAAAATTTAAATTGAGAAATATGTTGATCAAAAAGCCCGTTAGGATGCTTTCGGGAGTGACGATCGTCTCCATTATGACCCACCCTCACAGATGCCCTCACGGTAAATGTATCTTCTGTCCGGGCGGTGTTGAGTACAATACTCCTCAAAGTTATTACGGCAATGAGCCTACTTTGATGAGGGCTATAGAGAACAACTACGATCCCTTTTATCAAGTCCATTCTAGGTTAAAACAATACGAGGCTAACGGCCATATACCAAGTAAAGTGGAATTAATTATAATGGGGGGAACTTTTCTCGCAACCCCTATAGATTACCAAGAGTGGTTTGTGACACAAGCATTAGAAGCTATGAACGTATACCCAAGTACTAAGAAAAGAGGCTTTGTATACCTTGAAGACGCCCAACTGAGGAATGAGACCGCTAACGTAAGATGTGTGGGGATGACAGTTGAGACTAAACCGGATTGGGGTAAGGAAGAGCAAGCTGATCAAATGCTAAGGTTAGGAGTTACTAAAGTAGAGTTAGGAGTGCAGACGGTTTATGATGATCTTCTAAAGAAGAGCAATAGGGGGCATACGGTTAAGGACAGTATAGAGTCAACTAGAATTTTGAAGGACGCTGGTTTCAAAGTAGTTTACCACATCATGTTAGGCTTACCGGGTTCTGACCCAGACAAGGACTTAGAGGGGTTTAAGAGGCTTTTCTCAGACCCAGACTTCATGCCTGATATGTTGAAAATTTATCCCACCCTAGTTGTAGAGACTGCACCGCTTGCTGAATTATGGAAGAGGGGCTTATATAGGCCTTATGATACTGAGACCTTAATTGAATTAATATCAGAAATGTATAGGTATATCCCACCATGGGTAAGGGTGATGAGGGTTCAAAGAGACATACCGGCAAATATAATACTTGACGGTAATAAGAAGGGTAACTTAAGGGAACTAGTTGAAAAGAGGGCTAAAGAGAAGGGTATTGAAATTAAGGAAATTAGGAGTAGAGAAGTCGGGATTAGATGGCTACATACGGGTAAACTTCCAGAGGGAGAACCTAAGTTAAAGAAGATTGAATACGAAGCGAGTAGAGGGGTTGAGTTTTTCCTCTCTTATGAATACGATGACGGGACTCTAATAGGTTATTTAAGGCTTAGATACCCTTCAGAACTTGCTCATAGAAAAGAGATTAACTCAAAGACCACAATCGTTAGGGAATTGCACATATATGGCCCAGAAACCCCGGTAGGTTTGTGGGATGACTTCTCCTTTCAACATAAGGGTTACGGTTCGAGGCTTTTAGAAGAGGCTGAGAGGATTTCCGTTGAGGAATTTGATGCCAAAAGGATTTTAGTCCTTTCTGGTATTGGTGCTAGGGAATATTATAGAAAGAAAGGGTATTATAATTTATACCCCTATGTGGCTAAAGATCTGAGATGAAGGAGAAACTTTTTGCATTGGCTATTAAGATTATCATAGCTAAGAAGACCTCACCAGAAAGGGCTTTTGACTTAGCGTTTAAAAAGCTGAAGTGTAAGGGAGACAGAAAGGAATTATTTCAAGAGTTCTTAAAAGTAGTTAAAGGTTTTTATTACGCGTCTTTCGTCTACCCAGAGAGGAGTGTGGAAGAACTTGTGAAGATTGCTGAAAGAGAGGATTTACCCTTTAAACCACCACTGTGGGCTGAGGAGAGGTTAAAGGCAGTTACTGGACTCGAGGACTTAACACCATTAACATTAAAACAACAGTGGATAAGGGTGAATACTCTAAAAGCCGATATTGAGGAGGTTGTGAGCAAGTTAGAGAGGAAAGGAGTAGAGTTAGTTAATGACTCATTTCCTTTTCTCTTCCGCGTTGTCAAGAGTTCAGTTAGGATTTCAGATTTGGAGGAGTTTAAGAAAGGGGAAATAGTAATCCAAGATAAGGCCAGTATTTACCCCGTAATTTTCTTAAACCCTAAACCGAATGAGAGGATTTTAGAAGTTGGTAGTGCACCGGGAATGAAGACTTCGTTAATTCAGCAGTTGACGAACAACTCCTCTTATGTCATAGCCTTAGACATCTCATGGAAGAGGTTAAAATTACAGAGAGAATTAATGAAAAGGCTAGGGGTAGAAAACGTTGACTTGTTAAACGCTGATGGGGCTAATTTACCGGTTAAGAATGTGGATAAAGTCTTGATCGATGCTCCTTGCAGTAACAGTGGTACAATTACTTCAGATCCGTCCCTATTCTTGAGATTAACTAAAAGGGACTTATTAAGGCTTGTAAGAATTCAACGTGAGATATTAGAGGAGACTAAGAAGTTAGGTAAACCTACTGTTTTCTCCACATGTTCTTTATTCCCCGAAGAGGGGGAGTACCTTGTAGAAAAATATGAGAAGTGGCTAGTACCGATTTACTTAAGTGAGACTAATTACGGTTATAAAAAGAGTAAGGTGTGGATGAGGGTCGTTAGGTTTTACCCTAATGTTCACGGTACAGAAGGGTTTTTTATTGCGAAATTCGAATTTTAAATATGCCAAAAGTTTGCCCTAGATGTGGTTATATAAATAAGGATGACGCAGTGTATTGTGCTAGGTGTGGGTTTTATTTACAGTCAGTAGCACCTTATACATTGCCTTATCAACCTTTACCTAGGGAAAAACCACCCTTTCCGTATGTAGCCCTTATCTTAGGTATTGGCTCAGTAATGATAGCCGCACTTTTAGCTACTATCCGCTAGTTTTTGGAAGTACTTATAAAATTCTATAAGGAAATAGAAAGCAAAGGCCGCTGGGATCCAGTAAAGGTACGGCAAGTAGCCATATGGTTTATCTACTATCTCTCCGGCTTCAACACTCGCTGCTACGAAAAGTTCTGTTGCTACCATTAAATACATGTAAAGTAGTCTTACCATCGCTTTTCTGAGAGTAGAATTAGCAGCCTCAATTACGAAATATATACCGCTAGCAGACGCTACCGCATATGATGGTAACTCTAACCATGAGTGGGGTAATGTAAAGAGGTATAAGGCTAAGTTAATTCCGGGTGTATGAGTAAGTGAGCCTATTACTGAAAGTACTAGCCCCGTGTTAGATATACTATATACCATGAATATTGCACCGAGTATCGGTACAAAGTCTATGGTGGCTATTGCAAGATTGTGTAGGAAAATCCCGATAAGTACTTGAAAATACGGTTTATAAACTAATGGATTATACTCTACTGTGAACCCTTCAGATGCTGACAATGAAGGGTTGTAGATTGAGGAGAAGGCTAGGAACAGAATTACTTCCAGGGTGAAAAGCAATAGGAATAGGTTTAGGGGTCTCCAGAATCCCATAAATTTCATTCAGCAGTTTCACTAAAAACTTTTATCCTATGTCTTAAATTCTATTTTATGCTAGAAGAATTAAAAAGGAATTCAAATTGGGAGGAGTATATAAACCATAAATTTTTACAAATGATGGCGGAAAACTCCTTATCACGTAGCGTTTTCAGATACTACCTTATACAAGACGCTAAGTATGTTGAAGAGATGTTAAGGGCTTTATTTAGGGCTTCAGCGTTAGCACCGCTTGAGGACGCGATTAACATTTTAACCCAAATACTTCTTACAAGGGATAAGGGATTAGAGACAAATCAATACCTTTACAAGAGTTTAGGAATAACTAAGGAGGAGATTATGAAGAGTAAGATGAACGATGTAAATTACGCATATACTAGGCACTTGAACTATTGGGCTGAAAGAAGTTGGGAGAAATTCTTAATTGCGTGGACTCCGTGTATGGTAGGTTATTATGAGGCTTCAAAGAGAATTGAGGGGAAAGTCAAAGACGAATTGTATAAAGCATGGGTCTCCTTTTATGCCTCAAATGAGTATAAGAAGAGGGTTGATGCAATAGTTTCGTCCTTGGAAAAAGTTAATGTTGATTTTGATGAGGCGTTAGAGATTTTTAATAGAAGCGTTAATTATGAGATTGCGTTCTGGGACGAAGCTTTAAAACAAGGTATTTAACCCTCATCGTCTGGTACAATAATTCAATAAATTTAAATCCTTTAGTTTAGAAAGTAGTGTATGGCTCTATATATTAATAAGAATTTACTTATCAGTTCTATTCTATCATTCTTAGTTTTGCCAATTTTATATCTCGTTGATTTGATAAACACTGAATTCTTTTTACTATTTCTAATCTCTTCGGCAACATCACTTATAGCATCTTTTAATAGGTATCTCACACCTCTAAGCCTTGTCCTCTTGTTGTTTTCCTCCCTCTATTTCACTGCTTTAAACGTTTCCCATCTCACCATATTTCCTTACCCGGTGCTATTAGCCCTTCTACTCGGTTTACCGGGCTTAATAATAGCTTGGGTATGGGAGCCCGTTGAGATCATCCTAGGGTTTATCTTATACTCCTACCTCTCACACAAGGGGCTAGGGGAAATCCTTTTAATTTCGGTATTTTCCACTCTAGCTTTCGCTAACCTAATTTCAGCTTCTGGGAAAGGCTATCCGATTTTGATTGTCGAGAAAGGTATATCTAAAGGTACGGAATGGTTTATAGAGCTAGACGGGGATTTAGTTAGGGTAAACAGTGACAAGCTCTTGTTAAAGAAAAAGAAGGTAGATTATAAACTATGTCCAATTCCGGTTCCCGGTGGTTATTTAGTGCCTAATAGGATCGTCGGGTCTTTAAAGGAAGGTAAAAGAGAAGTAATAAGTTTTACTTTCCAACCCACATTTCCAATAAATAGTTTCCCCCATTGTATCGTAACCTTTATTGCAAGCGGTTTACCCTCTAATTTACCCTGGAAAGTCAAAGTTAATGGGGCGGAGTATTCAGCTAACGATAGTGTTTCACCAATTATAATACCCCTATTAACCACAAAGAGTGCGACATGGGAAATAAGCGATTTTAGGGTAGGAGATGTTGTATTTAAACCGAACTTAAGTGGTGGAGTTGTTGTTAGAGGGGGGAGCGTAAGAGTAGAATTTAGGAGCGTTATAGTCCCTTCGAAGCCCGTTAATTTTCCCAGTGTTGACAGTTGGGATCCTAAGATCTGGCTAGGTAGTGAGATTTATGGTTATAAAGTCTTGTCTGTGTTAGGTATGGGGGGTAACGGATACGTTCTTAAGGCTGAAAAAGACGGTGTTCCTTTTGCGATCAAAATCTTATCAATCAAGCCTACCGGGAGGCAAACGGTTTCATTAACCAACACAACTTTTGATGAGCTGTTTAAAGAATCAGAGAACTTGAAAAACTTATCTACAAACCCGAGGTTCGTGAGGATAGATGGAATTTACGTAGACCGTAATAACATCACGAGAGTTCTTAAGGGAGATGGTGAGACCTATTATAAGTACCCGCCCGCAATAATAATGGAGTACATGGAAGGGGGAACTGCGGCCGATTTGGTAAGAACTGAATTAGTTAAGTCGCCCTATTGGCCACTAATAGTAAAAGCCATAATTAAAGAAGTAGCCTTAGCCTTAGATTTTCTTCATAAGAACGGTTATGTGCACTTAGACATCAAGCCTCAGAACATTTTCTTTTCTACAAAGCTGAGTATGGATGTGAACGAGGTTTTAAGAAAAATTAATACCACGGGCGTAGTGAAAGTTGGAGACCTGGGATCTGCAGTAAGGGTGGGACAAAAGTACAATCAAGTGACTCCAGCTTATTGTGCTCCAGAACAAGTTGAGAACGTTATTCTAGGAAAGGGTGCTTATCCTTATATGGATATATTCGCTCTAGGAATGACAACCTATTACTTACTTACCCTTAACGAGAGTCCAATAACTCAGTACATAAACCAGGCTGCAGACTATTATATTAGTGGTAAAATAAGAGAGGCGTTAAATACCCTTAACCAAGCTAAGGCCCTATTAGCGAGCTGGAAACCGACACTTCCCCTTAATATTCCTCAAGAGTTAGTTACTGTAATTACTTTAAGTACGAATCCAGATCCTTTAAAAAGGTTGACGAGTGAACAAATTTCGCAATTGCTATCAAAATAACAATTATCATTTTACTTACCTTTTAATGGTTTTATTTATCAATAGAAGTAATTTATTATAAACACATTTTTCTTCTCTACCTTAACAATATACATCATGGTAAAAGTAATAGTATCGTGTATGGATTATAGGTTAACCGAAGAGATAATGAGGAGGGCAGATAAAGATACTGTTATCTTCAGAAATGCTGGCGCTAATGTTAGGGAGTTTTTAGATAGGATAAAGGAGTTAAACCCAGATGAGATAATCTACCTCCCACACTCAGACTGTGCCGCAATGAAATTAGTGTATAATGTTGTGAAAAAAGGTGAGAAAGTAAGTGATAATATAATGAGGAATTTGGTAGAACCGTTCACAAAGGAGAAATTTGACACCTTAGATGAACTGGAAAGAATAAATGCTAAAATAAATGAGGAGTTATTAAAGCAGATTACTAGAAACGTTAAAACTGAATTAATCGATGTTAAAAAGCTTAAATGGCCCGAGAAGAAAACAGAAGTTTATTTCTACAAAGTGACTGATAGACCGACAGATAAAATAGGTGCCTACATATTACAATCTGTTTCAATTTCTGATGTGGCTACTGATATTGAAATAGCTAGAGATAAGCTAGGTTTTAAGGACATCTACGACTGCAGCGAAGGTAATTGTAAGAAAATCTAAGACGAGGAGTCTACGATAGATTTAATAAAATCATCTATTATTTTTTCTATCTCTTTTTGGCTTACTTCCTTCGCTTCCATTTTGCCATCCTTCACTATAGTCGCTGAATAAATCCCTCTTGAGTCCATATAAATGCTTATACCATAATCTTTTTTCCTTATTGATATTTCTTCGGTTTCAATGTTGTTATTCCTAGTATATTTCTGAATCACTTCAAAGCCTTTTAAATATCCCCTTATCTCATGAGATTCTAAGCTTACATCATCTAGCATCTGCCATATCTTTTGGTGAAGGCTTCTTATGCTAATCATATTAATCACTATCCTTTATTTCATCATACTCAATTATTACTATAAACTTTTTCTCTCAAATTTTTCAAATACTCTTTTAATTTGTCAACCGAAACGGGTAAAGTAGCTTCCTCATTTTCGCTCCTTATTACAATTTTTTCTTCTCCCTCCTCCTTCAGTTCGACTACTCCGGGTAGTGTACCGTTAGAAGCCTTTCCCAAAAGGTTGACTATTCCCTCAAGGGAGCTGAACATTTCCTCTAGCAATTCCTTTGGGGATAGCTGTAAGTAATGGGCCAAAGTTGAATAACTTACCTTTACCTTATATAACTGTTTCCCGTTATAGATAAGTCTAGCCTCTCCGAATTCTTGGCTGATGTCTAAAATTATCTTAAATTCTTTCACATCCTCAACTCTAGGTAATTTATTCCCAAACCTTGAAAGGAAATCAGCATACGCTATTTGTGATAAACTTAATGGGTTTTCTTTGAGTATTTTCTTTACTTTTTTAGGAGGTAAATCATAATATAAAGAGAGCTTAGTTATATCTACTGGTGTTACCTTAATTTCGGAAAGCCTATTAAATAAAGCGTTAACGTCTTTAACTATAATTCCCCAAGCCTTTATCTTAACTCTATCATTTTCAGCCTCTACAATAGCACCATTTCTAACTTGTTTAGGCGGTTGGAGGAATAAGGACTTAATTATCTCATTAGCCTCATTAATATCATTAGGAACTCTATCTGTTACCCCCTCAAACTCCACTTTTAATCCCTGAAGCTCTATCTTACCCCACACTCTATTATCACTAAAATTAGCCGTGTAAAAACCTGTTATCACTACAATCTTGTTACCGTCTCTTATAAAGTACTCGTTTTCATTACTCATAGTTTAAAATAATTAATAAAAAGATAAAAAATCACTCATCAGCTAAAAAGCCCTCATCACTTTTCAGTTCCGCGGCACTTCTTCACTCACTTAATAAATCTCTTTTCCAGCTTATTAAATGAAGTAGTAGAAGCCTGCATGACAAGGTTAGCAGAAGCTGTGATACTGTCAACATTAACAACACTCCCCTTAACTAGTGTTAAAACCAAGTTAACTAACCATAAGACAGTTGCAACGTCAGCGATTACCGCTCCTACAGACGCCATTAATTCTCCAGTGACAAAAGTCTGCGATAGAGGATAAGTTTCAGCTCTCCTTATGAGCCCGGTTAATCCTAACTCATCGAAACCTAAAACTACCATTAGTGCACCTACTAAGTAACCGTAAAAGTGGGCCCACATCAGCTTACTTGAATACCAACTCCTACCAGTCATCATCGGAATCATTATATAGAGCACTGCAAATCCGGAGGGAACTATAGAAAGTAGTATAAACCCGTGGAAGTGTCCTACAACCCACATTGTCTCATGGATTATAGCATCAAAGGTAATAGTAGCATTAGATATCCCGGTGACCCCGGAAAATATCGACCCGGCAAAGGAAAGTAAAGTAAACGCTGTTAATATATTCCACTTCACATCGGCACCCTTAGCAGTAGCCCATAAATTAAAGAATGTCATTAGAGACGGTAAGACTACCCCGTATGTTAAAATCTCCGTTAATACTTTTATTGCGACCGGTAGGTCAACCATATAGAGGTGATGAATAGGTACATTATTAGAGAATATTAAATACAATGCAGCTGCAACCCTACCCATTCTATCACTGTAAAGCGGTTTATTAGCGATCATCGGAATTAGCAAGTACATAGCCCCAACCGCAGGGATCCACGCCATGTAAACTACGGCGTGCCATAATATTCCGAAGGCTATTTGGTTAGCAATAACGTTTATCCCGGTTAATCCGTAAAAGGCGAATATATCCCATATATTGGCTACAGTCTCGCCAGAGTACCCTATCGCGTATAGTATCACGTCCATTAAAACGAATACCAGAAATATAGGTAATTTTTCCTTTGAGGACTTTGAGGCTAAGTAATAATGATAAATTATCCATATAGTTTGCATATAAGTAGCAATGTCTATCAACATCCAACCATAAAACCATAGAGGTGAGACAACGTAAAGTGAATAGCTAGGTAAACCCAGCGGTGAAAGGTAATACCAACCCTCTGCGGGGAAATAGTTATCAAACCCTTGCTGAGTGACTAGTAGTATTGGGCCCTCTAATAGCATGAAGGCAATGTTAAATAGGATGAATGAGACGTTGAAAAACCATTTACTCCTAGGTTCTATCCTTAGCATCTTAAACGTGAAGTAAATAAATATAGCAAACTCTAATTGCTGTGCGAAACCGAATAAGTCCCTCATGCCATGAAGGGTTATGGAGGCATAATACTCTTGTGCAGTTAAAGGAAGGGTTTGCATTGAACCCATGAAGCCTTACCATCAAGGCGTCTATTATACCTAATGCACCGTTTGTCCCTACACTTTCATTTCAATCATTTTATGTTCATTCATGATCGAGTGTAGGGACTTAGCCCATGGGTCATGGGACTCCAAC
>OGCG01000449.1_pt1 | contig 25749 bp, 20 predicted proteins | sample 1570061 | NCBI WGS metagenome assembly OGCG01 (sample SAMN06268698, study PRJEB24515) | hot springs metagenome | isolation source: Joseph's Coat, Yellowstone National Park, Washington, USA | place: USA:Joseph's Coat, Yellowstone National Park, Washington, USA
AGGCAATTCATAGGTAGGTTAATCTCCCTCACCCAGGGTATTCAATGGTTAGCCATAGGGGATTCAATGCTTAACACGGAGTTTAACCTTGAGAACTTGGGTAAGGGCAAGGATGTTGATATGGTCATGGTCTTCGGTGGCGATGGGTCATTACTTAAGTTCATACACACCTACCCGGAGTTGATAGGTAAACCAATACTTCACGTTGGAGCCGGTAGGATAAACTTCCTAAGCGAGGTCCTTGTAACAGAGGACCCAGCTAAGCTGCTTAGGGTTTTTAATGGCGAGTACTACATTGATGAGAGGGATCTCCTATCAGCATCATTCAATGGCTCAAGTTGCTTCGCCCTGAACGAAGTTGTGGTTAGGAGTATTGACCCTGGGCGTATGGTTACGTTAAGCATAGTTGAGGAATCTGGGGAGGAGATAATGAGTGGCAGGATGGATGGGTTAATAGTGGCAACCCCAACCGGCTCCACGGCCTATAGCCTAGCGCTAGGTGGGCCTGTGGTTGATTATAGGGTTAAGTCTAAGTTGATAGTACCAATGGCGCCATTCTCAAGAACACTGGTTCCAATAGTTCACCCATACGACGTTAAGGTTAAGATTGTCTCAATGGATGCGGTGCACGTAATCTGTGATGGATTTATAAAGGGCAAGGCCACGAATATGCTGGTAGGACCATGGCTAGGGAAGGTAAGGTTAGTGAGGATAAGAAGGGTGGCGATGTACGAGAAACTAAGGACAAGATTACTAAGGCTTTGATAATAGACTCCAGTGGACTATTCCACATAAGGAACGCCTACGCCATAACTGAAATGGCCTCGATGGGCTATAGGCTTGTTACAACCAGCCTAGTGGTTAATGAGGTTAAGGATGCTAGATCCCAGGCCCTGTTGGGCATACTGAACATGGAGGTTATTGACATTGATGCAGATCACATTAAGCAGGTAAAGTTGGAGAACTCCGGGTTAAGTGATGCTGATGCATCAATAGTTGCCCTGGCTCTGGACCTGGCTTCCCAGGGTATTGAGGTCGCTGTTGTCACCGACGATGTTGGGCTTATAAAGGCATTGAGGAGGAGAATCAGGGGTATTAGGATAATTACTGTTAACGTTAAGTAAAATGCTGAGGAATGATTAATGACACCTACTGTTTATTAAGTATAGAGTAGTTGATTTTATACACAAGGACCCATCCATTAGGCCTCGAAACGTAAACCAACTGGAAGCCTGGGGGTGGGCTTATCCAATTGCCGTAGAACCAGGTGTAGTAAAGCTCATTCAAAAGTGTGGTGTTGGTACCAACGAATGGGGGTGGTACCAGCTGTTGACCTAGTATAGGCTGGAATGTCATTATTAAGTGTATGGATGATGAGGAAGAGGATGATGACTGGGAGTAGGTGGGCCAGGTGTTGAATAGCCACAACGGTAATGTGAATGGGGTCGCCGTGGTCATTGATCTCAACTGAACCAGGCACTGATCAACGTCTAGAGAGTAGGCTGGGGCCTCAAGGTCAAATAGGAGGCGGTAAAGCGTAGTGTTCGTTAACGGAACGTAGAGGTTAAGCGTGTTAACTCCACCACTAGGTGTGCTGTAAACTATCTCAGCGGCGCTCAGAATGTGGGTATTCGTGTATTCAGGTGAATTACCTGAGATAGTGCTCATCCAGTAGCTTTTAACGAAATCCCCACCGGTGGGGTATTCTGGGTAAAGACCACAGAGGGCCACGTAACTTTGCGACGAGCCACCTATGCTAAGCGCCGACATGGGTGAGGGAACCGTTATGGGGAATGCCATGTAGGGCATGAAGACGACGACGTAATTAGCCCCAACGCTGTGCAACAATTCAAGGGCCTTAGTAACGTTAGTGGTGGTGAAGGCTGAGGCTATCAGCGCTATTTGAGTACCGTTAACCGTTGAGTTATCGGCTAGGCTAGTCCTATTACCCATTATAGCCAGCCAGTAACCGTAATCCCACCAGGAGGCTAAAACCGAGGCCTTCGGTGTATTGTACTGGATCCAGTATAATGCATCCAGCCAGTCACTTGACGGTATAGCGGGCTCGGTGGTTGATACTATCTGCTGTGGAGCAGCCGCTATTGGTATACCAGCCTGGGCGATCACCATGATTGAAATTGCGAATAGGGCCACAACAATAGCCATTGTCAACAGCCCAACAGCATCAACACCACGCCTAGACACAAACCTGATGACTAAGTAGAGCCCATAGGCCGCCACAGGCAGCCAAGCGAACATGAGCATGGTTAACCAAGCCTCACTGGAGGCGAAGTACACCGACGAGACTGAGGTTACCGATAGCAGTAGGCCAGCTGCATCCACGGTGGACAATGCGTAGGTTAACCCAATAACCTCAAAGGGCAGCGTATAGCCCGTCGTTGCCAGAAGTTGATGCGCCGTTGAGGGGGAATGCTCAGCAACGCTCTGCACCAGGGCGCTGCGGGCAGTTGGGAATAAGGCGGCCAAGTACTTACCACCTGGTATATGTACGAAGACTGGTATGCCGGATAAGGCTAGGGCTAGTATTATGGCCACGAAAACCACTGCTGCGGCTATAATATATTTGGATGCGGTTACCAATCTATGCATACCAAGTCTCTCAAGCAGGACAACCACGATAGCCACTACGGCTAAAATCATGGCTAGGGTTCCCAGTGCACCAAGCCCAAGCACAGCATGTAACCTATATCTAGGGGTCATTGCTAGGAAGGCCGCGAAGCCTAGGTATGTTAAGATGTAGGTGCCAAGCGCGTTAACTGGATCTACCGAGAAGCCGTCCGTAACATGTAGTGGTATTATCCTTCCCCTATACAGCCTGTAGAGCACGTATATTGAGAGCAATATGGCGTATGCACCATAGGCGTTCATGAGGAATGTGAATGAACCCCAGTACCACACCGTTGATCCATTAACTATGGCTGCCAGGACTGCGTAGGGTATCCAATTCCTCTGCCTAAGGGCCTCTATGAACAGCGCCATGCCGAGTGGGGCTATGAATTGGAATAATGTGGCGTCAGCGTACCAACTCGCCTCCCCCCTTTGAAGGAATATTAATGAGAAGGCTGTCATAATGGCCGTCAACAAGCCAACGTACCTGCCTCCAAACCTTGAACCCAGGTAGTACATTGATAATACTGATAGTGCATTCACTATGCCCGGCATGTAAACTGCTATTGAGAGGAGTGTTAAGTCTAAGTGAAGTTTCCTAACCAATATATCGTAAAGTATTAACCCGGTGAATGATACACCTGGGGATAGCGTCGTAGCCCAGTTAACACCCCATGGGTACCAGAAGTGTCTATTTATGTATAGGTGCCCGTTAACTAAGCCGCCGCTTAACCACCATTCTATACCCTTAATAACCCCCATCTTCAACATGAACTTGGTTAAGTAATACCTAATGTAGGGGTCGAACTCATTAATGTAACTACCCCATAGGTACGCTGGGTAAAGCCTAATGTAAAGCCCAGCGGCGAACACAGCGGCTAGTGATGCCAATAACCCAAACCATTGAGTGAACCTTAACTCAGCGAGCTCAGACTCACTAATGGTGAACCTAGCCTTAGTTGGCTTAGCAGTGCCCTTTCTGCCTCCCCCAGCTTTAGCCATGACGACGGTTTAGGCATTATTGTTAATAAAGATTTCCCAAACGATAACCATTCACTGCTCAAGACACGCAACACATTGAGCGACTTCGCTTTAGTGTTAGAAGAGGGATCTCACCTCTTGGGTTAGTCCAAAAATCTACGTGAACCATGCCTTGAAGACTGAGGATGAGCAAGACTAGCAGTCAATGAAGTGTGTCCACCACTGCATACAGGTGTGGCACTAGAATCTCAATTCTACGAGGAGACATTAGTAATGAGACTGAGCCCTAGAGAACATAAACCTCATTAACCAAGGCGAGAAACCACTGGCATCTAATAGCATAGAACCTTTAACATATCATGCACATTACCGACATTACCCTCTTAAGTTAAGAAAACGACTGAACATCGTCAAGGACAACAACATAAGGATTTTATTAGTGCAATACTTAATAAGTCTTAGCGTAGGGGTTGTTTTTATGCTGAATATAAGTAATGGTAAGGTGAAGGAGATTCTAAAGAGGTATGAGCCCATCTGGGCGATTGACCATGCATTGTCATTAATGGGCTGGGACCTAGAGACCTATATGCCGAGGAGTGGTGTTGAATACAGAGGTTTCGCCACATCGCAGCTAATGTTAATGAGACAGAGGTTAATGCTTGAGCTGGAGGGCCTAGTTAACGGGGTGAGCGAGGATGGATTAAATGACTATGAGAGGGGCATTTTACGCGTGATTAGGCACGAGCTGAAATTCTACACTAGGGTTCCACCAAGCCTAATAGAGGAGTTGAGTAAAACAACAACTAGGGCATCCGTGGTTTGGAGGGAGGCTAAATCCAAGGGTGACTTCAACATGTTTAAGCCTCACCTGGCTAAAATCATAGACTTAACCAGGCAGGTGGCTGATAAGCTAGGCTACAGTGGCCACCCATATAATGCATTGCTTGATTTATACGAGGAGAACTTAACCGTTAATGACCTTGACCCCCTCTTCAATAAGTTGATTAGTGGGATTAAGGGTATTCTTAACAGGGTTGATAGGGACACGTACCCCACTGCACATGAACTAGAGGGGGTTAAGTACGATGTTGATGAGATGAGAGTCGTTAATGAGGAGGTGGCCTTTAACATACTTAATATGCCTAGGGAGAGGTTCAGGATAGATATCTCAGCTCACCCATTCACAGTGGGTATGGCTCCGGGTGATGTTAGGATAACGACTAGGTATGAGGGGGTTGACTTCAAGTCAACGCTGTTCTCAGTTATTCACGAATCCGGGCACGCCTTGTATGAGCTGCAGATAGACGAGTCACTGGCCTACACACCACTAGCTAGGGGGGCGTCGACCGGTATACATGAGTCTCAGTCAAGGTTTTTGGAGAACATAATAGGTAGGAGTAGGTACTTCGTTAAGCTAATATACCCACTGTTGAAGTCTAGGTTAAGCTTCCTCAGTAAGTTCAGTGAGGAGGATGTGTACAGCTACTTCAATACTGTTAAGCCAAGCCTAATAAGGGTTGATGCGGATGAGGTCACGTACAACCTACACATAGCGGTTAGATATGAACTTGAAAAGAAGATGATTGAGGGTTCGGTAGAGGTGAGTGAACTTCCCGAGACCTGGAACACCCTAATGGACAATTACCTTGGTGTTAGGCCTAGAAATGACAGTGAGGGTGTGCTTCAGGACATTCACTGGAGCCAAGGGTCAATAGGCTACTTCCCGACCTACACGCTCGGCAATGTTGTGGCAGCAATGGTACTGGATAGGATTAATAAGGAACTTGACTTCAAGAACCTCATTGAGCACGGCCACCTGGATCCGATAAAGGACTGGTTAAGGGATAGGATACACAGATGGGGTGCCGTCTATGAGCCGAAGGTGCTTTTAAGGAAGAACCTTGGAGATGAATATAACCCAGACCCCTTACTCACATACCTCGAGAGCAAGTACGTTAAAAACACATATTAAGCACCAACTCCAGCGCCACCTAGAATCAACTTCACCTGGCTTAGGATCTGCTCAAGAGCCTCCGATGCCTTACAGTGCATCACGACATCGGCGTAGTCATCATAGTCGGTGGGCTCTAGGTTCACCAGAATCATGACACCTCCATGCTGCTTAACCACCAGCGGCACGTATGCGGCTGGATAAACTGATAGTGATGAGCCGACGACCAGCACGGCATCGCTTATTGAAGCCAATTCAAGGGCCTTACTAATCTCGCTAACCGGCTCCCCGAAGAGGACTACGTTGGGCCTAAGGATTCCGCCACACCTTGGGCATCTTGGTGGGTTCTCCCCAGACTCATATTTGCTTAACGCGAGTTCAAATGGGTAAGATGAGTTACACCTTATGCAGTAGACCGTCTTATAATTACCGTGAAGTTCAATAATATTAACTGACCCGGCTAACCTATGTAAGTCATCAATGTTCTGGGTTATGACGTACTTAATAACGCCGAGTCTTTCAAGTTCGGCTAATGCTAAGTGCGCCTTATTAGGCTTAGCTGAGCTCAGAACCCTAAATCTCTCTATGTAGAAATCCCAGAATCCACGGGGATCTGAATTAAGGTAATCTATTGACGCTAACGCTGGGTTAAATCTCTTCCAAAGGCCCTGAGGACCCCTGAAGTCAGGTATGCCACTCTCGGTACTAATGCCAGCGCCCGTAAAGGCTATTGCGTGCCTACTGTTCACTAATGCCTTAGCTGCCCTCTTAGCACCGGTTAAACATTCCCCATTGCTCATTTACCCTAAGTGCGTATTAGCGGATTTAAATGTTATTCATCCGACGTAGGGTCGATTATTAACCCATGCTTAATTAGGTGGCTCACAACGTCTAAGATTTACGGCGTATGCCTGACTCACCAGTTAACCCTTACCCTCTCCTCTAATGTAGCCTTATAGACCTCGTAAGTTTTCCTGGCTATTATGTCCCAGGTGTAACCCTTGGTCACGGTTTCCCTTGCCCTCTCCCCAAGTCTCTTAGCCAGCCCCTCATCCTTAAGCACCATTTCGGCGTAGTAGGCTATTTCATCAGGGTTATCTGGGTTGGCTAGTATGCCGTTGTCCATGTGCTTAACGAAGTCCGTTGGCCCACCCCTATTGGTTGCTATTAATGGCTTACCCAGGGCCATTGCCTCAAGCGAACTTATACCGAAGGGCTCATACCTACTCGGTAGTATGACTAGGTTGGAGTGGTATATCACACTGTAGAGCTCGTCATCACTTACCCTACCGGTGAAGTATACCTTACTTCCCAAGCCCAGTTGGTTGACCAGGTTAACTAGGTATTCCCTCATTGGCCCATCACCAATTATAACTAGCTTAACGTTACCTAACCTTGCCAGCAACTTGGCGAACGCCCTAATAACTGAGTCAGGGCCCTTCTCGTAGACTAACCTACCGTAGAAGACTATGAGTAATTCCCAGGGGAGGGCGTAGTTTGAGCGTTCATACTTAGGTTTAAAGTTCAGTAGGCTTTTATCCACACCGTTGGGTATCATTATTACCTTATCGCTGGGTACCCCTAAGACCGATTTAACTTCATCAACCATGAGTCTACTGCACACTATAACCTTCCAAGCCTCGTATGCTAGTAGCCACTCCCACTCATGAATGTGCCTTGACTCAAGGCTGTGTAACCCACCTCTTCTCCCATACTCAGTGGCGTGTATGGTCGCTATGAGGGGTACCTTAAACCTATGCTTAAGTACGATGCCGGCTGGTGCCGTTAACCAGTCGTGTACATGCACCAGGTCTACGTCACCTATGTGGCTTAACTCAGTGGCCATGAAAATGTTGAAGGAGTGGACCCAGGATGAGAAGTCAGGTACCCTGACCTTAAATGCATCAACCAAGTGCACACTAACCCCATCATCACTCATGTGCGAGTCCTCGTACCCTATCGTAGCCACATCAACACTCACCCCCAGCTTCACTAACTCGTGCGTTATGTGGTAAACATGCCTACCTAAACCTCCGACTATGTGTGGTGGGTACTCCCAGGATAAGTGTAAAGCCCTCACCCAGCAATCACCCTGCCCAACTCCTCGATTGACGGTACGTAGGTGGCCTTCACATTGTACTTATTCTTAAGGTTATCCACCGTGCCTTGCCTTACTGCGTAAACCCCATCGCATTGCCTAAAAATCCAACCCTCAATGCTTGCTATGGATGAGGCCATTACGTCATTCCAAGGATCACCACGTTCATACTCTGTTGAAAGCACCACGCAATTAATGCTGGAACCCATGCAGCATGGCTGCGTTGACTTGGCCAGTAACCCCATTATGCAACCACCCCACTCAAAGCAGACGATTTCGTCGAATTTGCCATCGACGCTGTACCTCATGTTAGCTACGACTTGCATTGATGAGCTAAGCCCATAGGATACCACGTTTGGGTAATCCTTAATGGGTATGTTAATACCTATGACCTTAACGCCGCTGTAGTTTGGGGGATTGGCATTACCTGGAACCACTATGGTTACGTCATGTCCAAGGGCTCTAAGGACTGATGACAGTGAAAGTACCAGGTACTGGAGATCAGTTAGCTGTAAACCAATCCTTGGGTATTCCCATGAGAAACCTATGATGCGCATTCATCGGCTAAATTCATAACCCTTTTTAAAGTTTAAATATGTAGATACTTTCCCTTTAAAAGCAAGAATTATTATAATTATGATTTTTAATAATTATTAAAATGCATTAAAGAAGCCGCTATTATTCAATAGTAACTTCAGTTGTATTATAACCAGGTAGTTTGGTTAGGTTGACTTGAAGTACACCATCTTTATAATACGCCTTAACATCATCAAGCCTGATGTTGAATGGGAATTCAACCCTTCTACGCAGTTTATAATTCCCAAGTCTCTCAAGCAACATCGGTTTACCCGCGGTTACGTATGTAGTTGGCTCAGTGGTGATTTCAACGTAATTAATACCAACCCTTAACTTAATCTGCTCCTTACGTACACCCGGTATGTCGAAGAGTATTATCACCTTGTCACCATCCTCGTAAACATCAGCGGGTGGTTCCCTATCAATATCCTTACTGCCTGTGATAACAAGGTGGCTTATTATTCTTCTAAGGGACCTCTCCAACTCCGTGATCTCCCTGCCTATATTGACTTGGCTGTTTAAGGCACTCTGCTCCTCCTTAACTATCTGAACCTCCATATATGGTTATTTGCGAAATAGGCATTAATAATGTGATCGTTTAAAATAACAATAAGCCGTATGTTGAGTAAAGTGTATAGAACCCGGCACTATGTTGAAGCTACCTGTTGGTGTCTCTGGGTGCGCCTAACTTCAATGTATAATATTTAGACTTAGTTTTTAGATATAAGCAATGGTGATTACTGGATAATAATTGATCCTGCTTATTAAGCATAAAGTATTTATAGGAGTGCGGGGTAGGTAACGTGATCTATAGTGTCACTTGAGTCCGAGACCAGGAGAATACAGTTAACCGGTGGATCAACATTAATAGTGTCATTACCTAAGGAGTGGGCTAGGCAACTTAACCTACAGCCCGGTGATGAGGTTATACTCCTACCGCAGAGGGATATGTCACTACTACTTGTGCCTAAAAAGACCATTAGGTCGGCTTTCAGCGAGGCTAAGATAGAGGTTACTGACGAGTTGGCTAAGGGTGATAGGCTAACCAGGATAACACTCGGCTATTACCTAGCTGGTTACGACATCTTCAGACTCTTCTTCAATCAAAATACCATAGGCATGAAGAAGGATATCAAGGACATTGCAAGGAGAAAGTTAACCGGTGTTGAGATAGTTGATGAGGGTAGGAATACGTTAACCCTTCAAAATCTCATAAACATACCCGGTGACATAAGCATCAATGACATAGTCCTGAAGATAGTTAGGGTTACCGAAAGCATGCTTGATGATATTAAGGTTGCGTTAAGTACGATAGATAAGAATATTCTGATGGACATAGTTGAGAGGGATAATGAAGTTGATAGGTTCTACTGGTTATTAAATAGGATGCTTAAGAAGTTGACCACAAGCACCTATTACGCATCGGCCTCGGGTATTAAGGACCCGAGGACAATACTTGACTATGCCCTCATAAATAAGTCACTTGAGAGACTTTCCGACCACATAGTGCAGATAGCGAATGAACTGCTCCAGGTGGGTCAACAATACATTATGGGTATTCCTAAGGAGCAGAGGGATAAGGTTATCGAATATATTGATAAGGTAATGGAATTAATAGGTGTCCTAAGTAGGTCACTTTCGTCACAACCAAGTAGCGTCAATGAGATAAATAATTTAATAGATTTAGCCAGAGAGAAGGCTAGGGAGGTTAGGGGGCTTCAGGGTAGCCTAAGGGAGTATGAGACCTCACCATCAATAATAGCATCCTTCGATTCAATACTCTACAGTATAGCCAGGATGCTTGAGTACATATCGGATATTGGGGAGGCATTACTAAACATTAACATTGAGGTTGGTTAGCCTAGTTAAATGAATGGTTGCCACATCTTCAAACATCATGTGTGTGTTGCCTATGATATCTATGAAGTAGAGGGGTTTAAAGGACCTTAATGATGATTCCATGAACTCTAGGCCATCGCCACTGACGGTAAGTATAAATTCGCAGCATCCACTCTTAATAATGTTAATGACGCCTATCAACACGTCACCTCTATAGTTTCTGCATATTGATACATAGGCTGGGTCACCGCTACTTAGTTCATCCTCACTACACATTAAGTATGGTGTATTGAAGACGATTAAAGATCCACCTAACGGCCTTAGGCAATCCACTAAGTTACAACACACGGAATCGACATTGTTTAACCCCTCATCACTAGCGTACTTGGCCGTCTCCTTAGCCGCCGTGCAGTTTAGATCAGTGGCTATGAGCCTTTTGAAATGGGATCCATGCAGCTTAGCCACGTTAACAATTATGTACCCTGAGCCGCTACCTACCTCAATGAAGTACTCATACTGGTGTTTGCTAATTCTAAGGAATGCTAATACAACATTAAGCGTTTGATACGTGTCGTCCGATGGCCTGTATATGAAGTCTGGGAAGTAAGCCACTTAACCTACCGGTTCAGACAACTTCAACCTCGGGTATATCCCTAGGCTTATTAACTCCTGCAGGAGTAACTTAAAGGCATACGGTACTATGACCTTAGCTATCCTACCCTTATCACCGTGTATTGGACATACCGGCCTCTTCTTAAAGTCATCCCACCAAGCCATCATGCCACAGTCCTCACAGACGTACATAACGTACTTGTCACTGGACTCCACAAGCCTCTCCCTTAGTAGTGCGGCTGCACCATGAGCTATCAAGACATCCCTCTCCATTTCACCGAGCCTTAACCCACCCTCCCTAGACCTACCCTCAGTGGGTTGCCTAGTCAGTATCTGCATTGGCCCAGTGGCCCTTGCATGTATCTTATCAGCAACCATGTGGTGAAGCTTCTGGTAATAAACAACACCTATGAATATGTCGGCTTCAAGCTTAGTACCCAGCATGCCACTGTACATGGTTTCCCTACCACTCCACCTATAACCAGCCCTCATCAACATCTCCCTAATAACCCTCTCAGGCACACCCTCAAAGGGCGTGGCATCAATTAACGTGCCGTATAATGCAGCTGCCTTCCCTGCGATGGCCTCAAGCAACTGGCCAATTGTCATTCTACTCGGTAAGGCATGAGGGTTGATTATTATGTCTGGGGTTACTCCATTCTCGGTGAATGGCATATCCTCCATGGGCACTATCATGCCCACCACACCCTTCTGGCCATGCCTAGAGGCGAATTTATCACCCAGCTCAGGTATCCTAAGCTCCCTAACCTTAACCTTAATGAGCCTGAACCCCTCACTGCTCTCCGTTATTAACACCTGGTCAACGATGCCCTTCTCACCCCTTCTAACGGTTATTGAATTATCCTTCCACTCACCTGCGAGTTGGCTCTCAGCTAACGCACTGTAGAACCTCGGTGGGCTTATCTTACCGATCAAGACCTCCTTACTTGAGACGAAGACCTCAGGGGGCACTATACCATCCTCATCCAAGTGGGCGTAGGCCTCAGCACCCCTATAATCCCTAACCGTGGGTGGTGGGATCGTTATCTTATCGCTCTCACCCATCGGGTACCTCATGGCCTCGGTTTCATACGACCTATAGAAGATGCTCCTAAACATACCCCTCTCTATGGCGGCCTTATTAATCATGACCGCATCCTCTATGCTGTAACCCATGAATGAAACAAGGGCAAGTATCGCATTCTGCCCAGATGGCCTTGCACTATAGCCTATTAATTCAAGGCCCCTGGTGGTTACAAGTGGCCTTTCTGGGTAGAGAAGCAAATGCCCCCTGCTATCTATCCTATACCTGTAATTAGCGTAGGGGAACCCAAGTGACTGCTTCGCCATTGCAGCCTCGTAGATGTTTCTGGGCGACTGATTGTGCTCTGAGTAGGGTATTATGTGGGCGGCTGCACCAAGCATGATGCTTGGTATTATCTCCATATGCGTATACCTGCTTAAGTCAATATCCTTAGTATCCCCTATTGTCACTAAGGCGTTCTCCTCCTCATCGGCATCAAGGTATTCAACTATCCCATTCTTAACTAAGTCGTCCCAAGTCCACTCACCCCGCCTTAACTTTTCAATATGCTCCTTCGTTAACCTTAACTTGCCGTTACTTATAATTAGCAATGGCCTCCTTAACCTGCCACCATCACAGTTAACCCTAACTTCATTGAGCTTCTCGATGTAGCCGACATTAATTTCGTTACTAATGTCACCCCTCCTCCTAGCCTCCCTAATGGCCGCCACGAGCGCCTGGGGGTCCCTATGAACGCCGATTAACCTACCGTTGAGCAGTACGTTAGCTCCCTTAATCCCATTCCTCCTGGCCTCGAGGACATCAATAACACCCATCTCCCTTAGCATGGCCTCCACTGATGATTCATCAACACCAACGGTGACTGTTGCCATTAAGGCTAAGTTCTTAACTAGGCCGCAGTTTTGACCCTCAGGGGTTTCTATCGCGCATAACCTACCCCACTGTGTTGGGTGTAGGTCCCTTGCCTCAAAGTGCGGTTGGGTTCTGCTCAGCGAGGAAACGACCCTCCTCAGGTGGCTTATGGTGGATAGGTAATTTGTCCTATCAAGCATCTGGGTGACGCCCGTCTTACCGCCAACCCAATTACCAGTTGATAAAGCATGTTTAAGCCTGTCACTGATTATGTCAGCCCTAACTATAGTCCTCAACTCAGGTATCTTCCCCCTCGAGTATTGCTTCTCAAGCTGGTTCCTAAGATCCTGGACGAACTGGGCGAATATTGACCTGAACAATTGTGCAAGTAAATCACCCACTAACCTAACCCTCTTGTTAGACATGTGATCCTTATCATCTGGCTGCCTCCAACCCTTGTAAAGCTCAATGACACCGGCCACCGCTTGGCCTAGTTCAATGGCCTTGCTTAACCTAACCTTATCATCAGGTGAAGTGCCTAGGTGGGGGAGGAAGTACTTATCCAAGTACTCAAGCGCCCTCTGGATCCTAACATCCCTTGGGTGCCCGAGCACTATCCTCCTGCCAATGTAGTCCCTAGCCTCATCCACGGTTGGGGCTACTTGAATAGCCATCTCAAAGGATGCAAGCAATTCCCTCTGGACCTCTTCATTATCACTAACCGCCAGTGCGATGTCCTGGTCCTTCTCTAGGCCAAGAGCCCTCATAACCACTGGGAAGGGCATCCTGGTGGGTATCTTGGGTATTTGGACGTAGATAACCCCATCCTTATGATACTCAATGGTTACTGTAGTCCTGTAGCCGGGCCCCATTGATATTATCTTGGCTCTAGGTATCTTGGTGGCACCCCTCTCATCGAAGTCATATATCGGCTTGTTTAATGCTAAATCCTCCTGTGAAACCACAACCCTTTCGCTGCCGTTAATTATGAAGTAGCCACCTGGGTCATTAGGATCCTCAAGTTTCTTCATCATAGCCTGCGGCCTTAGGCCATATAGGTTGCAGTACTTGGACCTAACCATTATTGGTAAGTCCCCGAGGGGGACCGTCTCCGTGTACTCCTCGCCATTGATGTAAAGCATGACCTTGAGCCTCATGGGTGCTGCGTAGGTTATGTTCCTTAACCTAGCCTCCATAGGGTATATTACGTTCTCAACGCCTGTCGGTTCCTTAAACCTTGGCTTACCGACCTCAACATCAGTAAACCTAACCTTAATGTCTCCCAGGTCTATGTTGAACTCCTGTATTATCTCCTTGAGCTTCCTATCCACGAAGTCATTAAATGAGTCTAACTGATGCCTAACCAAGCCGTAACTCCTTACGAAGGATTCAACCAAGGTCCACCTATCTTCACTTGGTATGTATCCTCCAGCGTCCTCCACCTTAAGTACCGGTAATGGCAGTAATGACGTTTGAGAATCTCTCCTAGCTGCACTCACAAGCCAACATCATCACTGAGTAGGTTTATAAACTTTCATCTCCAATGAAGCCTTAACATGCGGTGATACTAGGCACTCCTCTATGCAGTCTGAAAGGCAACTCTCATTGACCCTAATATCACTATCGTAGCACTCCGCAACGCAAATCTTGATGCACTCCTTGTTCATAGACTTTAACGTACACTGCAAGTATTTTTATACTTTCCCTCGGAATGTAAGGTATTACCGCTAAGTATGAGCGAGACCTGTTTAAGTCTCCTTAGGGAAAGAAGCCGTGGGGAATCAGCGATTACAAACCCATAGCATAATTAATACTCATGGTTAATTACGGGTTAATTACGAAGAATCGCTGCAACATGGATAGGTGACGCAGAGCGCTTTGGGCAAGTGTATTAAGGCATCTTTAAGGCATCCTCATTAAGCAAGGAAGAGCTAAGGGATTAGCCCTTTAGTGATGTTGCGAATATTTTAATAGCCCAACGAAATTTAGGCTGATGAAATGAGTAGGAGATTTGAACGGGGTTATAGAGCAGTATTTGGCATTCATGCTGGCGGCTTAATTAGGTTAATCAGCGTAGCATCGATGATAATCATCCCCACTGTGGTACTTCATGAGATCGGGTTAGGACTTCAATTCTCAGTAGTAGTATCACTATTTTACCTCCTGACATCGTTAATATTAACATTAGCAACCATGAAAATTGCCGGGGTTGGTTCATTTAAAATGTACTACGCCATAGTGGGCATAGTTATGGTGGAATCGGTAATCATAGATTCAGTCATGAGCATTATAGAGAGGAAACCCATTGTGATGGCTGGTACCTTAGCCTCGCTGGTGCCTTTATCAATGGTTATCTCGCTATTGAAGGACCCAATTGGGGTTAGGCCAACCACAGGCTATCTAACAGACCTAACACTCCTCCTCGCCATAACAGTACTGCTTCAATTACCCATATACCTAATCCTAGATTCATTAACTTACGTATACGTTAACATGGTTAAGGTGATTTACCTTGATCTAACACTCCTAATAGTGTCCATTTTAATAATGCTCATGTTTATAATGATTCATAAGGTCAGTGGTACGTTAAGCTACTTAAAGATGTTCGGAGCCTTCATATACACAATGATAACAGGTGACGGGTCCTTCATGGAGTTCCACCTACTTAAGTCATCCAGGGACGCTAATGTTAAGATTCACGTGGTTCACCTAAAGGGTAGGGGTGATGATGCATTTGTGGTTGTGCCATACGTTCACACAGGCCCTATCAGCCACGTGGGTGGCGCCGACTTCATACCCCTACTGGTTAAAGCAGCTAAGTCAATTAAGGCGAGGGTTATTTACCTGCATGGTGTCGGTGGACATGAAGTTGACCCGGCCTCGTACGACGATACGGTGAGCATAGTTGGCAGCATAAGGCAGGCTATGGTTAAACTCAGGTTAGGTAACCATTCCCACGTCATTAAGGCGAAGCCGATAATGACCGTTGAGTCTGGGGATGTTAGGTTACTGTCGATACCCATAGCTAATGGTAAGAATCTGGTGTTCGTCTCCAGGTTAAAGAAGTCAATGGATGACATACCCACCCACGTTTATAATGAGGTGGTTAAGAGACTTGGCAGTGACGTAAGCAGGTTGATAATAATCGATTCGCAAAATAGCTTTAGTAGTGACAATACGTGGAATGATGAAGACATTAATGACCTAATTAACGGATTGAAGAGGATACTTGATACACCTGATGAGGAAGGTGAATTAAGGGTTAAGGTATCTCATATACCCAGAAGTAAAATACCTGGTTCATTCATGGAGATAGGGGATAACGGAGTGTATGTCATGACCATCACTTTTAATGATGAGAGGGCCGCATTGGTCATTATTGATGGCAATAACATTAAACCCACCCTTGCTGATGAAATTAGAAGGAGACTAAGGGAGGAGGGGTACATTGCTGAGGTCGCCACAACAGATAATCATCAGTATACGGGCTTTTTTGGCAAAATAGGCTACCGCGTTGTTGGTGATGGCGTAAGTCAAGGTGACTTAATTAGGTTAATCCTAGATACGGTTAAGGGTGGTGAGACTGAAGATACTGAGGTTAGCTACATGGAGTTTGAGAATAAGGTACATGTGGTGGGTTCAGATGGGTTTTACGGCATGACCAGGGCTGCCTCGAGTGCCGTTAAGCTACTGCCATTGCACGCATCACTACTATTCCTAGCACCCATAGTGCTATCCATAGTAGCCACATACCTAATACTACATTAACAGCATTAGCAGTAATATACCCAAACCTCCAGATAACTGTTTGTCCCTACGCTCTTATTTTAATCATTATTATCTTCATTCGTGATTGAGTGTAGGGACTTGGCCTTCAGCCACCTACCGAGTTTTATGGTGGGTCATGGGTGGCTGTCGAGCTCAACGACACGGGGCTGTGTAGCTGTTTCGGTTTTCATGATTATTTGCGATACTCATTTCCATTGGTGACTAAGACGATGGGTTTTAACCCAATCCCAACATCCTTGTTGGTGACCCTAGGCTCCCAAGACCCGTGGGATTGTGAAGCCCCTGGCGACAGGGGTAGAGCTACCGCGGTGAGCGGGCCTAGGGAGACCGCCTAGAAGGAGACGGTGGAGACAACAAGCCTCCGCCGTCTCCGGAGAGACGGCTCCCATAACCAACCCTATTCTTCAGGTTATATAGTGAAGCCATGTCCCTATGCCATAATTCACCACCCACGGGGCATCTACCAACCCTTGGAGCAGTGCTCCCATCGGGTTGGTACTCGATTTTTGCCCGTGGATGGGGCACTTGCTCGATGTAAAGGCAGGGTTTACTGGAATCACTGGGACTCCGTACTCCCTAGCCTTCTCCACAATAGCCCTTCTCATTGAAGCGAAGGTAGTGTGGTAAATCCTCAACCTAAGCTGAGGGTCCCTGATGCTCTTAGCCATGCGTTCTGGAGCCCACTTAGGCAAATCCCCCCAGAACTATAGCACCCCTAGTTTCAAGGGCCTCTTTAACGATTAGCTTAGGCCGAACATAAAATATTTAGGTGTGAACAGAGGGCAGTCAATCAGTGCATTGATTAAGCACTCTATGGGTAAAGTTAATAAACCGTGACTCGATGAGTTAAATGAGGGGGCCGTAGTCTAGCCTGGTTAGGACGCACGGCTTGGACGCCACCACTGGGTACAGTTTGCATTGCCCAGTGGGGTGGGGCATGCCCGTGTGATCCCGGGTTCAAATCCCGGCGGCCCCACCATGGGGGTTGTTAATCCAAAGCGAACGTTAAACTAAGGTTTAAATTAAACTTAAATCAACATAAAGCATTATGTCATCCCTAAGGACCCAAAGGAGGTCGTGGAAATGCTACCTCTGCGGTACTGATATAGTTGAGGGACAGAGGTTCACCTTCACAAGCAGGGGGCCTATACACTGGGAGTGCTTCAGGGTTGAGGTGGCTAAGGCATTCAACAATAGGATACCAGAGGACGTGGAGTTCCTCCTAGAGTTAATAGACTACTTCAACGAGGGTATAGTAAAGATTAAGGAGAGTGAGTACAGGGTCAATGGTGACCTACAGGGTTTGCTGGTGGAAAGGAGGAGAATCCTTGAGGCTGAGGCGGCCAAGCTAATGAAAGAGGTAAGCAACCTGGCCCAGAGCAGGTATAACGTAGTAATTTAAAAACTAAATTATTGATATGATGACGCCGCCTCGTCCCTACGGCTACACTCATTTAAAACAAGCATTGCGCCATGGTTAAATTAAACACACCTTGAGGGATAATGTTTACTTCTAGTCAAATTCACTAACACCCTCAACGCTGGTCTCCGTTTGGTTAACTTGCACATACTGCCCAGTATATGGGTCATGGTAACCCAGAACCCTATGAGTAGTGTTCACCCTGCACCTAGGGCAGTAGAGGTAGACGCTATACCTTAGGCTGGATAAGTCAAAACCCACGTCAAGCTCCCTCTCTAACCCACACTGGGTGCACTTAATAACCCACCTAGTCACACTACACCAATAACACACTCAACGAGCTACATTTAAAACCTACGCCCATAAAGAAAAAAGGAAACCACACTAAGCTAAAAGTTTTAGGACCCACAAAAAGTATTTTAATCACGTTAATTCTAAATGAGTGTGGTTGATGAGCTATTGATTTCACTAATAGGACTTACCATTTCCATAATCGGCATGCTAGGTGGGGGTTTGTTTTGGCTCGGTGGTGAGTTTAAGGAAATCAGAATGAGGTTTAAGGAAATTGATGAAAGATTTAAGCAGATTGATGAAAGGTTCAAGGAAATTGACAAAAGATTCGAGGAAATTGATGAAAGATTTGACGAATTGAGAGGATACGTTGACAAGAGGTTTAACGAGCTGAGGGGTTACGTTGATGGGAGATTTAACGAGCTGAAAGGTTATGTTGATGGGGGGTTTAATGAGTTGAAGGGTTACATTGATTCCAGGGTTAATAGGCTTAGTGAGGCTTTTAATGATTACCAGGAGTTTTTCGTTGAGTATTTGAGTGCCGAGGGCTTGTTGAAGCCTGAGAGGGCTACTATGGTTAAGAATGAGGCTAGGAGGATTATGAGACTCGCCACGTCAACAAACCCATTAACCAAGGAGGAGTGGAAGAGGCTTGGGGAGCTACTGGATAAGGATGACTTGACCCTGGAGGAGGCGCTTGAACTTAGGGAACTTGCCAGGAAGGTGGTTAAGGAGTATGGTGAATACCCCGAGGCTTGGAAGCTCCACATATATGCATCAATAATGGTTGGGAGGGCATTGAGGAAGATGAGTGAGGGTGGGAAGTAGGTTTAATAATTTACTTGAGGAATAACTCCTCATGCTGCTTAATATACTGGACACTCTCCTTAAGGCTCAGGAAGAGCCCCTTAACATACTCGACGTCATCCTTAGTTACGCTGTCCCTATTCTGCTCCTTAGCCCTAATCTGGGCTGGGGTTAGTAGCTGAATGGCGTACCTGAGGCTATTCTCGAGGCCTATCTTTGTCAAGTAATCGAGGGCGTCACCGCTCAGCTTAACACCCTCCTCCCTGGCTCTAATGGAAATTATCTCCTTAACCTCATCCTCCGTGTAGGGCCTAGTCCTTATTATGATTAACCTATCTAACAGGTCGAGCGGTATGCCGTGGGGGGCCTCTATGTCAGTTCCCCTGATCTTGGTTATACCCCTATTTGTGGCGAATATCATTATTGGGCTCATCTCCATCTCCATGGCCTTTGTGAAGAAGGCCCAGGTCTCTATGTCAAGCATGTGGGCGTCGTCGACGAAGAGGACCCCCGGTATCAACTCACCGTTACCCTTATCCACAGTCTCCTTAACGAAGCTGTCCACCGCATTCCTAACCTCACTAGGTATCTCCCTCTCCTCTGTGAAGACGCCAAAGAGCATCGCTGACACAAGACCCTGCTGCCTAGCCTGGTACATGTCCAGGTCGTGTAGGGTGAAGAACCTGGTTATCTCCTTCTCCTTATGAATGGGCCCCTTAGGCACCTCAAGCCTACGCTTAACGGATATGTCATACTGCTCCTCCCCCTCACCCTGGGCCTGGCCCTCAACTATAACCCTCCCAGTCTCCTCATCAATCATTATAACGTCCCCGGTGCCAATGCCCAGCTCAATCAACTGGGCCGCAATCTCCTGGGGTACCCTCAACACCTTATCCTCGTCAGTCGTCTTGAGCCTTATAGTGGCTCCGACAGGTACCTGTATGTATGGGTTGTAGGGGTGCTTACCGTACTTGAACTCGATGGACTTAACCACACCCTCGTAGACTCTCCTCCACTCCCTTATCCTAAGCCCAATGGCCTTCCTGAGAGCCCTCATGAGGAACTCAGTCTTCTTAATCTCAACACTGTAAATCTCCGAGGCGTTTAAGTGGACAAATGGGGTGTCGGCTCCAAGCTCCCTGGCTATCCCAATGGCCAACGCAGTCTTGCCGGTGCCGGGTGGGCCAACTATCAGCACACCCTTACCGCTGAACTTACCCGCCTTAATTATCTTAACAACCATCGCAGCAGCCTCCCTAGCCTCCACCTGACCCACGAAACCGTCGGCTATCCTCTCAACCTTACCGTTAACTATCCCCAACCCCTTAATGTGGCTATGCGCACTAATCCTCTTCCTCTCCTCCTCAGCACCCTTCACCTCCTCAATTCTAATCGATGACATAAATCGTTCCTAACGTTCGGTTATTTTAAACCTAACCCCAAGGCACTGCTTATGCATTAAACTAATATGTAGAATAGCCTTTAAGGGTACCATACCTAGTTAATCGGAGTGTTAAGTCTAGTAGGTAAGTGATAAAAGGTTTAGGCATTAGGCTAGGGTTAATGGCTAGTATTGGAGTTGATCTAGGTGGTGCTGTGGATGCTCATACACACTGCTACCCGGACATGTCGATTAACGAGGAAATGATTAAGCTATCCAGGATGCTGGGTATTGAGCAACTTTGGGTCAGTTACCACCCATACTCAATGTCCAGCTTTAGGCCACCCCCTGAGGAGGTTTGGAGGGTTAATGAATTCGTCTACAACCTGTCAAGGAGGTTTAGGGAGGTTAGGGGTTTCGTCCACGTTAACCCATTGAACGAGGACGCCGTTAAGGTGACTAGGCACTTCATCGAGGAGAGGGGGTTCATAGGAGTTAAGCTCTACAGGGCTGTGAGGGTTAATAGGCGTGTCGTAGACCCAGTCATAGAGGTGGCCGTGGAGAACGACGTACCCGTGCTAATACACACGGCCCATAGGCTATACCCAAACCCAAGACCAAACGAGAGTGAGCCCGATGACATAAGGTCCCTCGCCCTAAGGTTCCCGAGGGCTAAAATAATCATGGCCCACATAACAGGTGGTGGTGATTGGGAGTACGCCGTAGGTAGGGTTAGGGACTTGCCCAACGTCTACGTTGACGTGGGTGGGAGCGTCGCCGACTACGGCTCCGTGGAGGAGGCCGTTAAGGTGCTTGGGGCTGATAGGGTACTCTTCGCAACGGACACCTTAATAGCGGCGGCTGTGGCTAGGATACTGGACGCTGAATTAAACGATGAGGATAGGGTCAAGGTGCTCAGGTTGAATGCCCTTAGGCTCATCGGTGATGGGCAATGATTGATGCACTGTGCATGAGTGGTTCATACCCCTTCAGGCACTTGACAATGAGCACACGGGCTGTGGCTGAGAGACTAGCCTCAGAGGGCTTCAGGGAATGCTTCATGTTTAACCTAACCGCCCTATTCCACAGGGACCCATGGTGGGGTAACCTGGACTTCACAAGGGAAGAGACTGAGGCTGACTGTAGGGTGCATAAGCTTGCCGTCTTCAACCCGGACTACGAGGATAGGGTTAGGGTCAGGGAGTACGTTAAAATGGGCTTCGTGGGCTTCGTAACAAGCCCAATATACCACGGGTACAGGTTAACGGGCAGGAGGGTACTGGGCAACCTAGCCGAGGCCCTTAACAACGGGGCCTTAGTAATATTGGACCTAGTTGAGGATCCCAGGCAACTCCATAGGGCATACGCCTTCAGGTTTAGGTTAAGGCTGGGTGAATTAAGTGATGCCTTAAGGAGGCTATCCAGTGGCATTGAGGGTGAGGTGAGGATCCTACTTTCCCACTTCCCATACAGCGACCTGGTTAATCTAAGGAACCTGTACAGTGGCCCAGTCTACGTGGACCTGGCATCCTCGCAGGTGCTGGGTGCGCCGTATAGCCACGTGGAGGAGTTGGTTAAGTTGTACGGTTCATCCAACGTCGTCTTGTCAACTGGGTTCATGATGAAGTACCCCAAGTCCTCAGTACTGAAGCTACAGTTATCTAAGATACCTGATGAGGATAAGGGAAAGATAGCCACCCTCAACGCCCATAGGCTATACGGGGTTTAAGGGTGACATCAAGCTTATTAACCTCCAGGGAGTTCTTAAGGCATGGTTAAGTGGCCCCCGGTTAACCCATTGGATGAGGATGCATTGTTGAAGGCATTCAGGAGTGGAAGGTGGGGTAGGGTCCCTGGGGGTGTTGTTGAGGAGTTTGAGAGGGAGTTCGCCAAGTACCACGAAGCCAAGTACGCCGTAGCCGTCACAAGCGGTACAGCTGGGCTCCTCCTAAGCTACCTGGCCCTCGGCCTAAACGAGGGTGATCAATTCGCCCTACCGGCATATACCTTCATAGCCACGGCCACGGCTGGGGTTATGCTTAGGGCCGTACCAGTCTTCATCGACATTGACCCGGAGACCCTGAACATGAGTGCGGATTCCCTTAAGGCAACCCTGGAGGAGGATAAGGACAACAGGATTAAGCTAGTCGTCCCAGTCCACTTCTCCGGAATACCAGCAGAGCTAAACGAGATAATTAACGCCTCCAGGAGGCATGGGGCTAAGGTAGTTGAGGACGCTGCCCAGGCCCATGGGGCCGTCTACAGGGGCCGTAGGGTCGGCGCCATTGGTGATGCAGGTGTCTTCAGCTTCCAGAGCAGTAAAAACATGACGGCCGGTGAGGGTGGGATTGTCCTGACTAATGACTACGAGGTTTACGTTAAGGTTTGGTCATACCACCACGCCGGTAGGGACATTAACGGTGAGTGGTATGTGCACAGGCTCATAGGGTGGAACTTCAGGATGACTGAGCTTCAAGCGGCCATACTGCTCTCCCAGCTTAAGCGCTACGACGAGGAGTTCAGGGTTAGGGAGAGGAACGCCAAGCTTCTTTATGAGTTGATGGAGGGGGTTGAAGATTACAGGCCCGTTAAGCCCCCAGCCCACACCTCAAGCTCAAACCACTTGCTCCCCATTTGGATCAGCGAGAGGTTAATCAGTAGGCATGGTAAGGCTAGGGTTGTTGAGGAGGCTAGGCGTAGGGGAGGTGAAGTGGTTGAGGGTTACCCAATGCCCCTATACAGGCAGCCGGCATTCAAGGACAGCTACTGGAGACTACCCGACTACTCAAGGTTAAGCCTACCCGTGACTGAGGATGCATGCAGGAGGGTGATTTGGATACCCCAGCACGTACTGCTCAGCGAGGAGGAAACCAGAAGAACCGCTGAGGCGTTAATCAAGACCGCTAAGGAACTCAGCTAACCCTACATCACGCTACTCTGTTTAGCATCAATCATAAACATCAATGGCTTTATTAATATGGCCTATTGGGCCACGCTGTACGTTAAACCTGACTGTAATGTAGGTTACTGTGCTACAGCATCACTAAACCGCAATGTCAGTGACATTGAAAGGGTTACATTAGCCAAGTTAGCCATGATTGCCGTATCTTGTTCAGGAGGTTGATATGCATGGTAAATAGGAATTGAACAGTGGGGATGTGAATGGGTGTCATTTTTGGAGCCCCGGCCGGGATTTGAACCCGGGACCTACGGGTCTGCAGACCACAGGTATGTAACGGGTATGGTTTGGTGGTTTACGGTGTTACCGTAACAAATGCTGTTGTTGCTGTAGCTGGTTATGTGGATTTCTGAAACAACCACCATACCTGTTACGGCTTTCTGCCCAATTAAACTCAACATCATCACCCATTAAAAACACGCACCTTAAACATCTTGGAGTTGAAAGATTTAAATGAAAGTCATGCGGTATTGCAAATCTTATCCATGAAGGGTTTCAGGAATATCAAAAATCCAGTTGAAGGCTTTAGTCCTGGCAAAGGTTGTTCAAAGGTCCATTTTGTATGTCCTATGATTTCGCCCAATATTGATTCATAATATGTGGGTTCGAGGTCTCTGACTTCTATCCCAAACAGCATCTTGGACTCAATGAACCTTAAGAAGGTTAAATTTATAGTTATAGCTTTGTCTTCTGGAGATGGTTTTACTCCATGGATTATGTTCATCAATTTGCTTAGCCATTGCATTGTAAATGCAAGCGTCCAAGTGTGCACGCCTACAACAATCCTAACGAGTCTAATATAGCAAGGGAGTGCGTCAGTGGGTAATTTATTGACTACATCTCCAAGTGCGTCTTTTAGGCCGAGGTATATTCCGGCATCAACAACGCCTTCTAGTGTAGGCACATACAGCAATCTACCGCTGCGCCTGGACCTGGGTTTACTTGGAATAGCCTCGGCATAGCCGAGGCATTCAGCCGAATATAGGCCCCTCCTTGCAAACTCTGGGTGCGACTTACCGATGTACTTCTTCATACAGCTAGCCACGTCAGTCTGTCTCACAGGCCCACTTACCTTAGCATACTCCTCAACTAGGCACGCCACAGCTAGGTACGTGTGTTTGCTTAACCTGCAATTCTCCACAATCACGGCTACAGAAACTAATGCGCATTTATAAAACTTACACAGCAGAATTTATCATGTAACAATGATTAACACGTGAAAAACACGTATAACCATAGCTCAGTGCCTATTTAAGCGTGTGAAACAGTGCCCTAGTGATGAGTTGGGTTACAAAGATATACAAAGTACCCATTAGGATGAAGATTTGGCGGAGCCGTGAAGCCTACATAGGTGTAGTAAGCGATGCAGCTTCGATTGAACTACTTCAGCCCTACGTTGGGAAACCTGTAACGCTGGAGATAGCCGGCGTTGCGATTAAGGCTAAGTTAACCAAGCTACCGCAAAAGGGATTAACATACCTAGCCGTGTTCCTGCCTAGGCGCCTAGCACCCACCTGGGACCAACTTAGGGAAAAAGGTGAGCTACATAACGCCGTGGTGACAATAACCGAGGGTGGTGGCTCATGACCGAGGCGCCAATACGCCTAACAACCACAGCCACCATCCTGGGCCTAGCCAAAAGGCCTGGGCAAACCAAAGACGGGAGAGCCGTATTGAGCCTAAACGTCGAGGTGGACGGTACCCAGTATGAGCTGAACATAGTCACGAAGCCAGGCCAGGGCATACAACAGGCGCTTGAGTACCTAGCCTCAAAGGGATACCTAACGAAGGACAATGAAAACCAGTACCTACTACTGATACCCACATGGAGCCTAAGCAAGGCAAAGAATGGCATGATATGGCTACACATAGAGGACATCGAGAAGCTAGCAGGAACCTAACAACCAACCCAAACCACAACCCCAACTCAAACCCACCCCCTGAGGCGGCAGGTGGTTGCCCGCCACCTGCCACCCAGGGAGAGGTGGGACCCAATGCCCGAGAACCAGAACAACCAGGAGCTTAATAAACCTGACTCAACACAGGAAAACCAGAACAACCAAATAGCAAAGGAGCTACTTGAAAAACTAGGAATACCAGTACAACAACCCGCACCTCCAGCCACTACTCCCACAGCCTGTGCTGTTTCTGGTGCTGGTGGTGTTTCTGAGACTCGGGAATGTGCTGAGGCACATTCGCCAATCTCAGCTGTAAGTGCCTTTGGGGTGAGATCCGCAGATGTCGCTGGCGACGTTGCTGGATCTCAGTTACCCCAAACATCAGTATCAGCTGCACAGCCTGTGGGTGGTTCGTTTGAGGTTAATTGTGTGCCGTGTGGTGGGTGTTGTGGTAATAGGCGTGGGCGTCGTTTGCCTGGGCGTGTTTATGATTTTGTTGCTTGGGTTGCGGGTGTTAGGGGTGTTGCAATGTGCCAGGTGTTGAATGAGTACCCCGAGCTCTTTTGCAGGGGCCTTAAGCGTGGTCGTCGTGGGCATGGGGTTAACAGGGTTAAGGAGCTTG
>OGCG01000454.1_pt1 | contig 25629 bp, 29 predicted proteins | sample 1570061 | NCBI WGS metagenome assembly OGCG01 (sample SAMN06268698, study PRJEB24515) | hot springs metagenome | isolation source: Joseph's Coat, Yellowstone National Park, Washington, USA | place: USA:Joseph's Coat, Yellowstone National Park, Washington, USA
CCCGGGTGGGGGAGCAGGGAGCGCGTGTTTATGCAGAATATGCGGGAGGTGCAAGTTTTGAGTCAACGGTGTAGACCTGGGTGCGATAGACCTCATTGTTGCTTGGGAAACCTACTTGGGCGGCAGCTGTCAGAGAGAAGACAGCGGCCATATAGACAAATCCTTTGGTTGTCGTTTTGGTTTCCTAATTACATTCTATACCATGTTCATGGCAATTGCCATCTTGTGATCCCCCCGATCCCGGAGCGCCCCGGTTGGGCCGTCGGATATCGCTTCCGTCGCCATCCAGGAATAGTTTTAAGCGGGGAAGCTTCCAATCTTTGCCCGCCGACTTCCCACGGGCACCATCGGGTAAACCGTTTTCGGAAAGCCGTAGGTCCTGCTCCAGGACCAAACAGATGAGGCGGAGCGCCTGGGAACCTTTGCCCGAGCCTAAGGAGGTCATAGGCGAGGTCGCCGGCTTGAACACAAAACAAATCAATCCTTGAGCGCCCCTCGCGGCGATGGGTGGGTTGCATGACCACCTGGCTCGGTTTGGGTAGCGGCGATAGCGGCTTTGTGCGCCATAGGAAAGCGGATGAATCAGGGGCGACAGAAGATTCTTCATCTTCAGCTCAGGACCCGCTCGTGCCTCAAGCCCAGTTACTTCCTTTCCCGAATGCCATGGAGCTGTTCGTCGAACGGCTGGGGAATGTCGTGCTTTCTAAGTGCGCCCTCTTCTAGGAGGCTTCCCCAGACCTGGAGCCGGTCCCTCTGGCGCTAGGACGGGTGTTGGGGCTCAGTCTACAAGCGGCGGCCGAAGCGGACAGCGGGCAGCGTCGTTCCCTGATGGGGTGGCAAAGGAATTGCAGGGCGGTTGTCGAGAACATGCCTTGACCTCCTCAAGGTGCTCGCCAAGCTTCGTTGTTGTGGACGGGGTGTGCCTTCGCAAGGAACTCTCTCCGGCCTTTGGGTTCTCTTGTTGCCGCGATAGCGTTGGCGCCGCCGGCATACCGGGCCAAGGTGGCATTCCCCATGGGTGGGCCAGGAGGCTTCGGTTCCAGTGAAGTCTCACTTCAGTAGATGATTCAAAAAAGCTTTGTTGAGGAAGTTGTTGATGTTGGTTTTCGCTATGTCGATCTGCGGCGGGATTGTCCTTAGGTCTAGCTTGATGCTATAGATCATCTCATCTCCCTGGCACGTCGAAAGAACGGTCATCGGTAGTATTGGCGTTGTTTGCCCACGCTCGATGACCGCGACCCAGTGCGTGCTCCATGCCCCACAAGAACCCATGGCATTGATGTTCCCCGGCTGCACGCCGATGATCGTAATCACGTTCCTGCCGTGGATTTGGCAATCAAGCACTTGCGTTGTTAGCGAGACGAGGTAGCCTAGGGCGTTGTACGTTAAAAGGTGTTCCCCCACAAGGTCGTACCCCTGAGCCTCAATGGAGCGTATGATGTGCGTTTGTTGGCCCGCTTCATAGAGCGCCTTGAACTCGATACGCTCCCTTCTTGCGTCACATCTGTAGAACAGGGTATCGCCATAGGCCGTGGTGAATGGGGAAAGTAAGGCCAAACTTAAGATCAACAGCGCCTTGGGCGGCGTCAGTGCTGATAAGGCATCTAATAGACTGAGTTGGAGCTTCATCTGCATAGGCTCCTCATGACGACAGAATACTCTGCTAAATCCTATCGCTCTAAGGCTTGGATTGGGTTCTACTTCCTGGAGCTGCCTCGAGCGTCCATTTGGCTCATCGAACTCTCCTGGCGCAAAGGCCCCTGCCTTCAGGCGTGGAGAGGGGCGCCACCTACCTCACTTTCCATGGCGAGGGGAAGGCTTCTTATTCCCATGAAGCTCGGAAGCGATCAGCGGGACCTGCTCGCAGGGTGGGGTCCTCACCAAGGGGCCAAAGGGGAAGCGGTCCATTGGACCAAGACCCTAGAACCACCCATCAATGGGGGACAAGCTCGTGGGGCTCGATCTTGGCCAAAAAGCCCTCACCGCCCTCTCTTTTTCCTCTGGCCCTTCAAGAGCGAGCGTCTGCACTACACGACGTGAAGTCCGCTCCAAGCTCGACCGCCCTATACGCGCACCTCTGGGCACGGCTTCGTCGAAGGAAGCGCCGCTTTGTCCACACCCTGGCTAAACCCATCGTGGAGCGCCTCGAACCCAAGGACGCCCTCGCCAGTGAAGACCTCACGGGCTCAGAGAACAAGCGGCGAAACCAACCCCTACTGAGCGCCACCTCCACCAGCTCTGGCCCTATGCTTGCGTTCCCTCTTTGCTTGAGTATAAGACTGATCCCAAGGAACGTGGTCGCAGTAGATCCCCACCATACGAGCCAGGCCTGTCCACGGGATCCAGCCAAACGAGCCAAGCGCTCTTCCAGTCTGCCCACGACGCCGACTGGGCCGCTATTCACCAGCCTGGATTTTGAGGATCGCATCGTCTTCCCTTGGAACGCCCTGGCTTGAGCCATGGGGTGGTTGACCAACGCGAAGACCGATCGATGCATTAGGCTGGAAGTTCGGGGAGTCATCGCGTTAGACTAAGGTGCATGGCGAAGATCGTTGTCCATCAGCTGGTCGGTCACCGGTTTTTAGGCATCAACTCAACGGGCGAGCGGGTGATGGTCGATGGGGACCAGCCAGCGAGTGGGATGCGGCCTATGGAGCTCCTCTTGGTCGCCTTGGGGAGCTGTACGGGCTACGATGTGGTCGACATCATGAACAAAAAGCGCCAGCCCCTGGCCCGTTATCGGGTAGAGGTGGAGGGAGAGCGGGCTTCAGAGCATCCAAAACGCTATACCCATATTGTGGTCACTCACATTGGCTCGGGTCCTAATGTGACCCGAGAGGCCTTTGAGCGGGCTGTACAGCTCTCTCACGACAAGTACTGCTCGGTCTCAGCTAACCTCAACGCTGAGATCGAGACAAGGGTGATCCTCGAGCCCTGGCAGGAGCCTTGAGGAAGCTACAGGCCGAGCTCCTCGGCGTGCGCCTTCATCGCCTCTAAGACGAAGGTGAGGTGTTCGTCGAGGGGTACGCCGAGCTCTTCGGCCCCTTGGCGAATCTCCTCCCGGTTGACTCCCCGGGCGAAGGCCTTATCCTTGAACTTCTTCTTGAGGCTATCGAGGCCGAGGCCGGCGATCCGTCGATCTGGGCGCACATAGCAGGCGGCGGTGATGAGCCCGGTCAGCTCGTCGACCGCGAAGAGGGCCTGGCTCATGCGGCTACGCCGAGGGGTTTGGGTGAAGCTGGCATGGGCGAGGATGGCCTCACAGATCTCCTCAGGATATCCCTGCTCGCGGAGGAGCTCGACGCCCTTGTATGGGTGCGTCTCGGGCATCCGTTCGTAGTCGAAGTCATGGAGGATGCCGGCGATCGCCCAGGGCTCCTCATCCTCCCCGAATCTTCGGGCATAGGCCCGCATGGCGATCTCAACGGCTCGCATATGGCGGCGGAGGCTCTCCGAGGTGGTCCAATGCTCCATGAGAGCTCGGGCTTCTGGGTAGCTCGGCATGCTCTTTATTATCGCCCTTGGCTCCTTTTCATCCAGAGGGAGGGGGATTTTGGAACAATGACCCCGATATGCTCACCTTTGTTTGGCTCATCCTCGCGGGAGTTGCTGGTGGGCTCCTTGCCTGGCTCTTGCTTGCCTTGGTGCGCTGGAATCAAGCGGCTTGGATCCGCAGCCTGCTGCCGTACCTTAGCCTTCCCCTTGGGGTGACCCTATTTTGGCTCGGTGTCCTTATCGCAGCAGGAGTGCTCCTCCATGGGGCTGATCAATCCCTTTTGGCCCTTCCTCTGATCGTCAGTCTGACCTGGAGCTGGACCCGCTTCACCGCCGGTCTGGAGGCTTGGGCGGCTTCGCGCTATGAGGCTCAAGATCCTCACAGCCTGGAAGCTCGCCGTCTCCATACCCGCCTGGCGGTCCTCCGGCGCATTCTCAATGTCATCGTCCTTGTTTTGGCCGTTGCCTTGGTCCTCATGAGTATTCCCTCGGTGCGAGTTGTTGGGGAGAGCTTGCTCGCCTCCGCAGGGGTGGTGGGCCTGGTGGGGGGACTCGCTGCTCAGTCGTTGCTGGCTAACCTGATCGCTGGTGTGCAGATCGCTCTCACCGAACCGATCCGCCTGGAGGATGTGGTCATCGCCAACGGCGAGTGGGGGTGGATTGAGGAGATCACTGCAACCTACGTCGTCGTGCGCATCTGGGATCTTCGTCGGATGATCCTGCCCCTGACCTACTTCATCCAGCAGCCTTTCCAAAACTGGACCTATCGAAGCCCTGAGCTGTTGGGCTATGTCCACCTGCACGTCGATTACCGCACCGACCTTGACGACCTCCGAAGGGCTCTCAAGGAGATCTTAGAGCAAAGCGAGCTTTGGGACGGTAAAGTCTGGAACCTCCAGGTAGTCGGTTCGGATGCGAGCGGCCTCGAGCTGCGCGCCCTCTTCAGCGCTCCTGACTCTGGGACGCGCTGGGATCTTTCGGTCTGGGTTCGCGAGCGGCTCTATGACCATCTTCAAAAACGCTATCCGGAAGCGCTTCCCCGTACTCGGGTCGAACTCGCCCCTCAAGGGGTGCGCTCGTGATCCGCATCGGTTACGGCGAGGATACCCACGCGTTGGTACCCGATCGCCCACTGCGCCTCGCTGGCCTTGATATTCCCTCCTCCCGAGGTCCTCGGGCTCACTCAGACGGCGATGCGCTGCTCCATGCCCTTGCCGATGCCCTTCTCTCCGCCCTGGCCTTGGGAGATATCGGGGAGCTCTTTCCCGATACCGACCCACGCTGGCGAGATCTTGAGAGCCGGACCATCGTGCTTCGGGTCCTAGGAGAGCTCCACCAGCGCGGCTGGCGCCTTGCTCAGCTCAGTGCGGTGGTCATCCTCGATCAGCCCAAGCTCGCTCCCCATCGCCGGGCCATGGTCGAGTCCCTCGCTCGGCTTCTGGCCCTATCGGAAGATCGAATTGGGCTCACCTTTAAGACCTCGGAGGGCCTTGCCCCAGACTTTGTTCAAACGCGGGTCATGGTCTTGATCGAGCCTAGCTCTTGAGCTCTTGCAGAAGCTGGCGGGCCCGCTCTTGCTCGTAGCGATCGATCGCGGTGCGGGCGGGCAAGTCGAGGGCGACCTGGAGCTCCTCCAGGGCTTTTTGGCGTTGACCCATGCGGATCAAAGCTCCTGCATACTCGACCCGATGGATGATCCGTTGAGGTTGGAGGGCGATCGCCTTTTCAAAATCGGGAATCACCTGGTCGATGTTGGCTCCGAAGAGCCAACCCACCCCCTTCTGAGCCAGCTCGAGGTTCCATAACGCCAGTGCGACCCAGGCAGGAGCGTAGTGAGGATCGAGCTTGAGAGCTTCTTGTAGCTCGTTGCGCACTGCGGGGGCCAGCCCCAAGGAGGAGAGGATCCCGCGGTACTGGGCGAGGCGCCCTTGAGCATAGGCGAGCTCGAAATAGGCCTTGGCGTTCTGGTGGTCCAGATGAATGGCTTGCTGGGCAGCTTGGGCGGCCCGGTTATACCACGCCTCCTTGTGATCGGCAGGAGCCAGGTAGTAGGCGTAGTCGTTAGCTCCCTCGGCGGCGAAGACATAGCCTTGGGCTCCGCCGAGCTGGAGGCCAAGGTGGTACGCCTGGCGGAAGTGGCCTTGATCGATCAGGGTTTGCAGGGTGCTTAGGTTCTCGCCGAGTGCGAGGCTGAGCAGGCTCAGACTAAGGGCGAGGAGGATCCGTCTCATGGGGGCTCCTTTGCGCATCGAGGTGGTGGGCGAGCGCTGCTCCGCTGAGCAGGATCCACATGGTGAGATAAAACCCCAGAAGGCCCAAGAGCAGCCCAGCAAGCGGCCCATAGAGCACCTCGTAGTGCGAGCGGGGCAAGAGCTGAGGGATCCCGCGGCGGAGGACTTCCCAGACCAGGGTAGCACAGAAGGAGGCGACCAGAGCAGGGAGGGTGCGGGGAGGATGAGGAGGAAGCCAGCGGTAAGTCAAGAAGAAGAGTCCGCCGGCCCCGAGGAGGGGAAGGGCTCGCTCGAGAAACCCCTCAAACGGGCTAAAGCGGGTCGGTAGGAAGTGAAAGAGGAAGGCGAGGCCAAGGCCGATCAGGGAGATGAGGATGAGGCCGAAGCCTAAAATCGCGGGAGCCAAAAGCCCAGCGATCCGCCCCCGAAAGCCGGGAGGGCTTTCAAAGACGATGGCCAGGGCATAGGCGAGGGCAGCGAAGAAGTTGCTGGAGGACCAGGCCAAGACGACCAGGCTGCCCAGGGTGAGGGGGGCTGCCCCGCGCGTGAGGAAGTGCAGAATGGCCTGGGCGAGCTGGGGTTGGGTAGGGAAGAGGGAGAGAGTGAGGCTGGCCAGTCGGCTGAGGAAGACGTGCTCCAGACCAGCATTCCCAGCCAACAAAAAGCCAAAGATGCCGATGAGCAAGAAGAGGAGCGGCATTAGGCTAAATAGAGCGTAGTACGAGAGGGCGGCAGCAAAGAGGGGAATATGGGCTTGCTGGTAGATGCGGTAAAGGCTGCGAAGGTGGCTCACTTAGGTGCGGATCTGCCCGTTTCCCAAAACGACCCACTTGCTGGCAGTGAGCTCTCGGACTCCCATGGGTCCATAGGCGTGGAACTTCTGGGTAGAGATGCCGATCTCAGCCCCTAGGCCGAGTTGGAATCCGTCATTGAAGCGGCTTGAAGCGTTGACAAGGACCACTGAGGCGTCGACTTCGCGAAGGAAGCGCAGGGCATGCGTGTAGTTCTGGGTGCAGATCACCTCAGTGTGGTGGGAGCCGTAGCGGCTGATGTGGGCAATGGCTTCTTCCAGGCTTCCGACCAGCCTGAGTGTCAGGCGAAGATCCAGATACTCAAGTCCCCATTCCTCCTCGGAGGCCTCGGGAATACCCAGAAGCTGGGCTACTTCCGGATCTCCTCGGAGCTGAGCCCCTGCGTGCTGAAGGGCTTCGGCAAGAGGATAGAGCAGGTCCTGGACCCGGCTGCGGTGGAGGAGGATCTTCTCGAGGGCGTTGCACGTCGCTGGGCGCTGGGTCTTGCCGTTGACAGCAAGGGCGATGGCCATCTCGCGATCGGCCTCGGCGTCGATGTAGAGGTGGTTGACCCCCTCGGCGTGGGCCAAGACCGGCATCCTGGCTTTCTTGCGGACGAGCTCGATGAGCTCCCGCCCCCCGCGGGGGATGAGGAGGTCGAGCTCGCTCAGGTGGCACATGGCCACGATCTCTTGGCGGTCCCCGGGAGGGACGAGCTGGACCGCCTGAGGGGGGAGGCCAGCGGCCTTGAGGGCCTCTTGAATCCCTTGGACGAGAGCGGAGTTGGTCTGGTAGGCTTCCCGTCCCCCTCGGAGCAGAAGGGCGTTGCCGGTCTTGATCGCCAGGCTGCTCGCCTCGAGCGTTGCTCCAGGGCGGGCTTCATAGATGAAGCCCAGCGTTCCCAAGGGTACCCGCATGCGGCCGACTTGAAGGCCATTGGGTCGCAGCTGGAGCTCTTCGATCGATCCTAGGGGATCTGGCCAGAGGACCAGCTGATGGAGGCCCTCGAGGAAGGCCTGAGGGCTCGAGGGGAGCTTGAGGCGATCAAGGCGAGCTGGATCGAGGCCCGATCGCTGAGCTTGCCGCCACTCTTCTTGATTGATGCCAAGAAGCTCATCCCAGCGCGCCTCTAAGTAGCGGGCGAGCTCTTCGAGGGCCCGGTTGCGGCTTGCGCCAGAGCTACGAGCGAGCTCTTGGGAGGCGAGGCGAGTGGTTTGAGCGAGCGCAACCAGATCCATGGGACCCCCGGCGGCTCCCATTATAGTGGCCTGCGAGTTAGAGCTGCTCAGCGGTGTTGGGTCCTAAAGCGGCCGAAGGGCTCGGAGGATTGAGGCCAGACGAGAAAGGCGACCAGAGCGTAGAGGGGCATCGAGTTGAGGTCGGTCGCGCTGCCCGTGAGGACCCCTCCGAAGGCTTGGCCAAAGATCCAGATGGGCAGGCTCAAGAGGAGGAGAAGACCCAGGCCTCCGCGAGGAGCGACCTGGCTGATGAGGAGCAGGCCGATGATCACGAAGAGAAGACCTGGGAGATAGACGAGATCTCCCTTCAGCCAATGTCCACCCCAGGTGAGCCACTGAGCGAACCAGGCGGGCTCTCCTTGGGCATTCCCCTCGACCAAGCTGGGGAGGCTCTTGGCGGTGCTCGGCTCGAGCATGAGGAGCCCATCGATGAGACAGATGAGACCCAGCAGCCTCTGGCCGAGGAGAGGGCTGAGGCTTCCTTCGGGAAGGAGCAAGAGGGCGGCGAGGATGTAGAGGGGCATGGAGTTCAGGTCAGTGGCTTGGCCGCTCCAGAGCGGGTTGGGGTTTCCCAGACCCTGACCGAAGATCCAGATGAGCACTGAGAGTCCAACGCTAAAGAGCAAAGTGGTGCGGGGGCGCACCTCGAGGAGCAGGCTGAGCCCCAAGAGCATCTCGAGAATCCCCAACGCATCGTTCCACACCAGTGCTTGGGGAGCTAGGAAGTGAGCAACCCCCATGATGAGTGGATGGAGGAGGCCAGGGGCTTGACTGCCCGCTTGCACGATGAAACTGTCAAAGGTTTTAGCGGTCCCCGGCAGCAACTCGAGGATTCCATCAACGAACCAGATAGCCCCTAAAAAGATGCGCCCTGTCCTTTTGGAGATCATCGTTAGTTTCCCTCTTTGTTTTACGCTGATACGTTCACGAATAGATGTGAAGGTTGAGATGTCCTTGGCGACCCGCTTGGTCTCTCTGGTTGCCTGCAGCCCCTTGGGGTGTGGGTGGGGTGGAGGAACCCCCGCTTCTCCCACATTTCTAGGGTGTGACGGGGTCGTCGCGCTCCCCAATCTGATGGGTTGCGAGGAGAAGCAGGACCTTCTACCTTCTTGCGGGCTCTACATCCCTCTGCGGTCGGGTAGACGCCCCGACCGTCAGATGTTCTGTATCGCGGCTACATCAAGGTGCTTTGACGAGGAGGTGGGCTCGTATCTCTTTTGTTTCCCGCCGCATTGCAGAGCTGGCAGAGCTCTAGGGTGCCTCGACCAGAGGCTTTGTTGAGTCATGTGGAAGGCTTGATGTCGTGTCTTGGGGAGTTGGCGGAGCGCTAGTTGGTTTGAGGTACTCCCGAAGCCGAAGGTGTCCACGGATGGTGGCATAGAGGGTCTCTGCCCACAATGCTGTATGCTCCCGTGAGGCAGGTGGGAGAATTCTTGGATTCCAGGGCCCAAGCCACTGGGGTTTCGCTAGTGAGCCTCGAGTTCCCCGGCCAAGACAAAATAGTTGCGGTGAATGACTTCATCAGCATTTTTATAGCCGAGGAGCTGATCGATTTGGTCGGTATGGGCCCCTTGGATGCGCCTCAGCTCTTCGGCGCTATAGTTGACAAGGCCAATGCCCACTAGGATATCTCCCTCGAGGACCCGTACCGGCTCTCCGGCTCGGAAGCGTCCTTCGACTCCCCGAACCCCAGAAGGGAGCAAGGAGGCCCCTCGCGCGCGGATCGCCTGGGCAGCTCCTTCATCGATGAGGATGGCCCCCCGCGGGCGAGGTAAGCCGAGAAGCCAGAGCCGCTGGCCTCGATAGCGGGGTGGGCCTCCGTGGAAGAAAGTTCCCTCCCGAGCACTCCTTAGCACCTCGAGGATAGCCCCCGGCCTGCGTCCTTCCAGAAGGAGGACCGGGATCCCCGCAGCAAGCGCCTTCTCGATGGCGAGGAGCTTGCTCCTCATCCCTCCGCTCCCCCAGGGCCCAGGATCGGCTCCCGCGAGCCTGTAGAGCTCGGGGGTGACCCGCTCTACCTCGTCGAGGGGGGAGGCTTCTGGATGAGTTCGGGGGTCTTGCGTATACAAAGCTCCCGCTTCAGAGAGGAGGAGGAGCAAGTCGGCCTCGACGAGGATCGCGATCAGGGCGGAGAGTTGGTCGTTGTCGCCGAACTTGATCTCTTCGGCTACCACCGGATCGTTCTCGTTGAGGATGGGTATCACCTTCCAGCGAAGAAGGGTCTCCAGCGTCTCGCGTAAGCTCAAGTACCGGCCTCGATCAGCGATGTCCTCGGCGGTGAGCAAGACCTGAGCAGCGCTCAGGTGGTAAGCCTGGAGAGCTTGGTTCCAGGCTTCCATCAGCAGGGGCTGACCAAAAGCGGCAGCCGCCTGCTTTTCGGGGAGCGTTCGGGGCTTGTTGAGGCCGAGATGGGCCACACCAGTCGCCACCGCCCCTGAGGAGACCACTAAGACCTCCCGCCCCTCTTGTTGGAGCTGGGCGAGCTGGCTTGCTAGGGCCTGCAGGACCTCGGGGCGGGGGCCGCTTGCTCCGGTCAGGATCCCGCTGCCCACCTTGAGCACCAGACGCCGGTAGGTAGAGGGGCTGAAGGAAGGACGCATCAGCTCGGGGTTTCCCTGGGGGGCTCAGGAATCGGCCCGAAATTGGCCTCGTAGCGAGCTAGGTTTTCCAGAAGGCTCTGGGCAAAGGCTTTGGCGTGTGGGGGACTCAGGATGATCCGGGCCCCTACCAGGGCGTTGCCTTGGGGGGTGATCAAAGCAAAGTCGATGACGAATTCGTAGGGAGTATGAGAGATGAGGGCTAGGTTGCTGTAGTGGCCTAAAGCAGTCTGACGATCGAGATCGAGGGGAATCTCGTTCATAACAACTCCATGATTTGCGGGAGGTTGCGTTTGAGTTGGAAGCGGACCTTGCCGAGGCTGTGCACTGAGTCGAGAAGGAGGAGAAGGAAGTAGTTTTTGACTGGGACCATGAGCAGCGGTCCTCGCGCATACTCCACCATGACCTCCTCGATCTCTCCTCGCTGGAGCTCTTGAGCCAGCGCACGCGCCGAAGCCAGGGCGGTGGCTGCCGGCCCACCTAGAAAGTCGAGCTCAATGCCCAGCTCCGCGCCGGTACTCTCGACGATAAAGCCATCCTCGGCGACTAAAGCGGAGCCGAGCACTCCCGGAATCCCTTGAAGTTCTCCAAGCACTTGGCGCAGCATGGCAGTCTCCCTAGGGCAGTTGAACGAGCTTATGGGCAAGGCGGGAGAGCTCTCGGCTGATGGCCCGTCGGTCGCTCCCCCGAGCGACGATGGCCCCGATACAGTAGTCTCCCTCGAAGACTGCTAAAAGCTCTCGGCTTTCATTCAAGGCCGCCAGGCGCCGGATGGGCTGCTCGAGGAGCGGGGTGAGGGTATGCAGCCGCCGGGACAAGGCCGCGATCTCGGCAGCTAGGTATTCAGCTTGTGGTCCGCCTGGTCCCACGCTTTCGATCACCAAGCCGTCCTTTCCGGTGAGCACTGCGTGCAAGACTCCAAGCTTTTCTAAGTCCCCGAGCAGCTTGGAAGGAGTAGGCTTGTGCTCTTCCATAAGGATCGCAGCTCAGCTTAGCACACCGCGTCGGGGTTGTGCGTGCTGAGTGAGCGCCGATGTTCAAGAGCCCGCCCAAGGGTGATCTCATCGCTGTACTCCAGGCTGCTGCCCACAGGAAGTCCATAGGCTAAGCGGCTGACAGAGACTCGGCCCTGAAGATAACGCTCGAAGAGGTACTCAGCGGTTGCCTCTCCCTCAACGGTCATCGAGGTTGCGAGGATGACCTCGCGAATGCCTTGAAGGCGTTCTGGAAGTCGGCGGAGATTCAACTGCTCTGGCCCGATGCCCTCCAAAGGGTTGAGCGCCCCTCCCAGGACGTGGTAGAGACCCCGGTACTCCCCGCTCCGTTCGAGAGCCATGAGATCGGTGACGCTCTCGACGATGCAAAGGAGGCTTCGATCCCTTTGGGAATCTGAGCAAACAGGGCACAGGGGTGGATCTCCAGGCTCGGCGAGATTGCCGCACTCACTGCAAGGGGCGAGCTCTTGGGCCTCCTGTAAGGCGCTGAGGAGTTCCTGGGCCTGTTCTGGATGCTGACTCAAGAACAAAGCCAGTTTTTGCGCCGTCTTGGGTCCGATGCTGGGTAGGGCAGAAAGGCTGCGCACCAGGCGCAGCAGGGGAGCGGGATAGGGCACTTAGAGCCCTCCTAACATTTGACCCAGGCTCCCGAGCTCTCGGCCCATCTCTTGATCCGAGAGCTCGCGGGCTTTGTGTTGAGCATCCTGGATGGCGACCAAGATGAGGTCTTCAAGCGCTTCTAGGTCACTCGGGTCGACTGCCTCCGCTTTGAGATGAATGCTTTGGATCACGCCGTGGCCATTGGCTGTGACCTCCACAAGGTCCCCCCCCGCCTTTCCCACCACGGTCATCTGGCTTAGGCGCTCTTGAACCTCAGCCGCCTTTTTTTGAGCCTTTTGGGCTTCTTTGAGGATCTTTTGGAAGTTCACCGCTTAATTATAGATCAGGGATCGGCTGATCGACTCGAACTAAGCTTGCTGTGCGTTGCGCAGGATCCCCCCACCCAGGAGGGCTACGGCAAGGCCGGCTAGAATGTAGATCGCCGGGGCGCCGAGAAGAGGTTGGAGCCATCCAGCGAGGAGGCTACCTACCAGAACACCGGCACTCGTCAGGGTGCTGAAGCTAGCGAAGACCCGACCCCTGAGCTCAGGAGGAGTGTGCAGCTGGAGCAAGCTGCGGGTAGGGATGATGAACGCCATGTTGAAAAAGCCCCCGATGAGGAGGGCTGGGAGCACCCAGAAAAAGTAGGGAAAAGTCCCGATGGAAGCTGTGCTCAATCCAAGGCCCAGCAATCCCCGGCCAAAGAGCCAGAGGCGGCTTCGGTTGCGCAGCAGTTGAGGCAGGATCAACGTTGAGCCGATCACCCCAATCGCGACAGCGGCTTCCATCAGGCCGAAACCAGTCGATCCGACGTGAAGATAATGGATCGCGAGCACGACATTGAGGACCCCCTCGATGGAACCAAAGCAAGCAGCGAGTGTTAGGATCAGGATCACCGAGCGGAGCAGCTTTTGTTGCCATAAAAACCGCAGGCCATCGCGGAATGCCTCGCTGAAGGGGTGCTCTGGAGCGGGAGAGGCAGGCCGGAGGGCGGGCAGCTGGGCGAGAAAGACGGCGGAGGCTAAATAGGTGAGCCCGTTGATGTAAAAGACCGGTGCAGAACCCAAGAGGGCGATGAGCAGACCGGCGAGCCCGGTAAAGGCAACCTCGGCGGTCCGGTCGGCAAAGAGGCTGAGACTGTTCGCCTCATCGAGGCGCTCGCCGGCGACCTCGGGGATTGCTGCCTGAGAAGCCGGATAGAACGCGCTGGTGAGCGCCTCAATCGCAAAGACGAGCAGGAGAAGGGCCAGCTCTGAGCGAAAGCCGATGAGGGGGATCAAAAAGGTGAGAAGGGCCCTTCCTAAGTCAGTGGCGACCATGAGTCTGCGGCGATCCTGCCGATCCACCCAGGGGGCAAGGAGGGGGCCGAAGACGATTGAGGCGATGAGTTGGCTACTGACGACGAGGGAGACGAGGAGGGCTTGATGGGTGAGCAGATAGGTCGCCACAAGAAGGGCGATGCGGCCCATTTTGCTCCCCGCTTGAGAGACCAGAGTAGAAAGGAACAGCCAGCGGAAAGGAGTCCGCAGAAGCTCAAGCATGCTTGGAATGAGTATATCCTAAAATGGGGCGATCGGGCTAAGCCCGGCGTGGGCTTGAAGGGTGAGGCAGGAGTCTATAAGCGATGCGATTGCCCTCCCGGACGATGAGGCCGAAACCCTCGGGGGTGGGCCAAAGAAGAAGATCTTCCAGTTTTCTAGGGACTGCTCCAGCCATAGTGACATAGACCGTCCCCTCGCGAAGGCGGGCAGAGAGGTGGAGGCTTCCGAGGTGAAGGTCAACGGGGACTTCACCCAGCATGGGGAAGCCTCCTTCCACAGAAAGGGTAATCGAAGTCTGGGTGGGACGCTCCTCTTGCCAGGACTGAAGCAGCTCTTGGAGCAGCTTGGCCTCGTGTTTTAGTCCGAGGGTAGAGCCCGCTTCTTCGAGGAGCTGAGGCCACTGAGGAACCTGGGCAAGCCGGCTTGCTACCGCAGCTAACCCTTTGCGGGCGAAATCTTGAAGGGCTTCCAGTGGAGCTTCGGCGTAGCGCTGGGCGGAGGAGGGAGCAAAGGCCTGGGGATCGAGGGGAGCTTTAGGATCCCGAAGGCGCTGGTGCAACGCGCGCAGGAGCCTCAAATAAGGGTAGTCCCCCTCGGGAGCGAGGAGGAAACCGAGCACCTCCCCTTCAATGAGCAAGCGGGAGAGCCGGGCACCTTCTTTGGCGCGCAAGCCGAGGTGAAGGTACTCACCAAAGCGGACCACCCAGAGCTCAAATCCTGAAGAGGGGATGATCTGTGCGTGCTCTTGAGCAAGAGGATATTCCTGCCCTTCAAGGCTCAAGGTGTATTCCCCCTCCGCCGTGTAAAGGCCGATGCTGAGCGGTCCGAGCTGGAGTCTGAGCGGAGCGAGGCGGAGGTTGAGAGCGCTGATTTGGGGATCGACATGCGGAAGGGCGAGCTCTGGATCTTGGGCTCCCAGGATCTTTTGGGGCACCTCGGGAAGTGCAGCAGTCCCTCGGGGGCTTGGGAGGAGGCGGCTCAGGCGCTGGAAGAGGCGCTCGGCGGCGCCTGAGAACAGATCTCGATCTTCGGCGAGCAGTAAAGAAAGCCGGCGCTCCTCAGCAGCAGCGCTATGTAGTTGTTCTTCAAGGGTCCGCAGCTCTGAGCTGGGGGCGTTGCGCTGGCGAGCTTCGCTGAGAAGCTGCCGGAGCCGCTCCATCGAGGGCCCCGTCCGGTTGCGGAGCGGGCGGAGCATCGCATCGTTGTCGAGGATCTTACGGCTCATCCTGCGGAGGTAAGCCAAGGTCTCCTCAGGAGGGATACCGAGCAGTTCCGGAATTCGGTAGGCTTCCCGGGCGAGGTCGAAAAGGACTCTCTGGGCGACCTGAGGATCGTCGAGCTGGGCTAGAGAATCCGAGAGGGCTGGGATCGGGACGCTAGGCTCGAAGCGGGAGAGGTTGTAATCCTGGCGGAACTGGGGTTGTTGCTCATAGGTTTCGAGGTTTCTGAGCAGGCTGTAGGCGAAGCGAAGCTCTTCGCGCTTTCCCCCGACGAGGAGTTTGCCGATTCGATAGGCTTCCCGCTCGGCTTGCAACCAGAAGAGCCGCTCTCTGAGCCGATCGAGGACCTCCCTCTCAGGAGAAGAAGGAGGGAGAGGTTGATCGAAGACCGTGATCGTTGGGGCAGGAGAGGGGGTGTCAGGGAGATGGGCCTGGCGGAACTGCCGGAAGGTTTGGTCTGCCTGGCGAAACCTCCGGATCAGGGGCCCTGAGAGAGGTTGCTGGAGAAGCTCCTGCCTGAGCTTGATCAGGCTGGCCCAACCACCTCGCGGCGTCTTGCCGGCGACCAGATCATCGACCTTGTACTCGAAGAGCTCGAGTAATTCAACCACCCCTGGGTCCATCTTCCCGGTATTATATGCGCGAACATGCGCCTGTCGCGGTTGGAAATCGCCAGCGAGTCCAACCTCGGTCGGATTCGACGAAACAACGAGGACTTTCACCGAGTCGTCGTGCAGCCGACGCCGTTAGGGAATTTGGTGCTCTTGGCGGTAGCCGATGGGATGGGGGGTACGGAAGCGGGAGAGTGGGCCAGCAAGCTTGCCATCGAGGGGATGACCGACGCGCTCAGGGCGTACGCCCAGCAATTGGCGATGGGTCGATCCACGATTCCCCCCCTTATGGTCATGGAACGAGCCTTTCGCTTAGCCCAGCATCGCATCTTGCGGGAAGCTGAGCGCACTCCAGAGCGGAGAGGCATGGGGACGACATTGACCGCCTTGCTCCTCAGCGAGTGGAACTTTCAAGCGGCGCTCGGTCACGTAGGGGATACCCGAGCTTATCGCTGGCGTTCAGGGAATTGGGAGCAGCTCACCCAGGATCACTCCTGGGTCGCCCAGCAAGTCCGTCAAGGAGTCCTCAGCCCTTCCGAGGCGGAGGTTCATCCCTGGCGCCACATGCTCACCCATGCTTTAGGCCTCAAAGAGGTCCAGCCGGAGTTTCAACAGTTGACCTTCCTTCGGGGAGAGGTGCTCGTGGTGGCGACTGATGGTCTATACACTCTGGTTCCTCCAGAGGAGTGGCGAATTGGTCAAGATCTCCACGCTTCCCTCATCGATTGGGTCAATCGGGCACTCCTGCGGGGAGGGAGCGATAACATCACGGCGATTGCGGTGAGGTTTATATGAGCCTGATCCTCGCCCTTTTGATCATCTTCCTCACCGCAGCCCTGCTCCTTCGCTTTGTCTCTAGCTCAGCGGGTCTCTATCTCTTGCTCCTCCTCGTCCTCGTTGGTGGAGGTATCCTTGGGGTTCGGGCTGACCCACTAGCCGCTTTAGGTCTCCTCGGCCTGGGAGCGCTATGGATTCCTCGATTGCGCTGGGTACCCAGAGCGCCTAGGTCTCCTCGTCCGCGCCCAAAGTCGAAAAAGACGACCCAACCGACCCCACCCCCGATGAGCGCTGGCCTTGGTGAGCTAGAGCGGGACTATGAGATCCTAGGCAAGGTGGGTATTGGGGGGATGGCAACGGTCTATAAAGCCCGCCGGCGAGCCGATGGGCTTTTGGTGGCCCTTAAGGTTCCGCAGGAGAAATATGTGGGCGATCTTCGCTTTGTCCGCCGGTTCCACCGCGAGGCGGAAGTCCTCTCTCACCTGAGCCATCTAGGTATTGTTAAGGTCTACGATCACGGGAACTACGGTGAGACCCACTACATCGCCATGGAGTTTCTGGATGGTCAGGGGCTGGATGCTTGGATCGAACAAGGGCAGCTCGGCGTCGAGACTCTCGTCAACATCATGCGCCGGGTGGCGGAGGCTCTCCAGCACATCCACGCCCAGGGGATCATTCACCGTGACATCAAGCCCGGCAACATCATGCTCCTAAGAGGAGCGGTCCGCCCGGATGGCTCTGTCGATCCCAATGGAATTCGACTCATGGACTTTGGGATTGCGGCAGGTCGGGTCCTGACTCGTCTGACGGTCACCGGAGCCCGTATCGGCACGCCTGTTTACATGAGTCCTGAGCAGGCTAAGGGTCAGCGGATTGACTACCGTTCGGATATCTACAGTCTCGGCGTGGTCTTTTATGAAGCCCTTTGCCGTCAGCCTCCATTCCAAGGAGGCTACGAGGCGGTCATTCACCAGCAGATCTTTCAGATCCCCACCCCGCCGAAGCAGCTCAATCCGGAGATTCCTCAAGCGCTCTCCGATCTCATTCAGAGGATGCTCGAGAAAGATCCGGAGAAGCGCCCGAGCCTCGAGGAAGTCATCCGGGTCCTCTCGGGAGGCTGGAAGGAAGATCCGGGAATTACCCAACCGACCTACTTGGCCCTGGCCGTTGAGGCCAAGCGAGGGATTCTCCGCCTCATCGACTTCCAGGGCGGACTCTTGAAGATGTGGAGCGGGATTGGGGGAGGAAAGGGGATGTTTCCCTCGCCTCCTCTAGCTCTAGCGGTTGAGCCCAAAGGCGCTTTGTGGATTAGCCTCTTTGAGTTTGGCGGTCCTCAGGTCCGCCTCATCCACCGCTTCTCCCCTCAAGGAGAGCTCGAGCTCTCAATCGGCCCTCACGGGATGAAGCTAGGCGAGGTGCTCTATCCAGTCGCCCTCGCTTGTTCGGAGGAGGCTCTTTTTGTCCTCGATGCGGAGACGGCAACGATCACTCGCTTCGATCTTGAGGGTACGCCAGAACTTCGCTTTGGAGGTAAGGGGCCTGGTCGGGGTACCTTCGATACGCCGCGGGCCTTGACCATAGGACACCACTACCTCTACGTCCTCGACTACGGCAATCGCCAGGTGCAGAGGTTCTCCTTGCAAGGCGAGTACCTCTCCCGCTACGCCTTCCGTAAGAGCCGGGAAGGTCAGGAGCTCCGGGTTTTGGGCGGCCTTGCGGTAGGGCCCGACGAGGCGCTCTATCTCTTCGATGCGGACAGCCAGAAGATCCGCCGTATGAGCCTCTCAGGCGAGGTGGAGGCCTCCTTTCCGCTTCCTCTTTTGGAAGGAGAAGATGTGGGCAGCTTGGTGGAGATAGCCGTTCACGAAGGGATCCTCTATGCGGCCCGGAGGGGTTCAAGCCGGATCCATCGGATCTCCCTTGCTGGGGAGTCCCTAGAGCCCCTCGAGGTCTACGCGCCGATTCGCGGTCTCGCCATATGGCATAATCCCGAGGCGGGTTCCTCGAACCCTAAGAGCCTCAACGCTTCCCGTCAGCGGTGACCCTGGATGGGGTGGGGGAGGTAAGGAGCCTCGAGGGCTGAGATTTCGTCGGGGCTCAGCTGGACCTCGAGAGCCCCGAGGGCTTCCTCCAGATGGTGGAGCTTGGTGGCTCCGATGATGGGAGCGGTGACGTAGGGCTTGCTGAGCAGCCAGGCGAGGGCGACCTGAGCGGGGCGGAGACCTCGGGCTTCAGCGATCGAGAAGACCGTACGGACGATGGTCTCGTCAGATGCTCGGGTCTGCTCGTAGAGCCTTCGGCTATAGTCATCACTGCTTCCTCGCAAGGTAGAGCCCCACTCTTCGGGACGTCGGGCCAAATAGCCTCGCGCGAGAGGGCTCCAGGGGATGAGGCCAATGCCCTCTTCGCGGCATAGGGGAATCATCTCGCGCTCCTCCTCGCGATAGAGAAGGTTGTAGTGGTTTTGCATCGAGACAAATCGGCTCCAGCCGTTCAACTTGGAGGTATAGAGGGCTTTGGCAAACTGATAGGCATACATGCTCGACGCTCCGATATAGCGGACTCGCCCGGAGCGGACCAACTCGTGGAGGGTCTCTAAGGTCTCCTCGATGGGCGTGCTGTAATCCCAGCGGTGGATCTGGTAGAGATCGATGTAGTCGGTGCCCAGGCGCTTCAGCGAAGCGTCGACCTGGCTCAGGATATGCTTGCGGGAAAGGCCGCGGCCGTTGGGATCCTGCGACATAGGGTTAAAGACCTTCGTGGCCAGCACCACTTCATCCCGGCGGGCGAAGTCCCGGATCGCCCGTCCTAAGATCTCCTCGCTCATCCCCAGGGAATAGACGTTTGCGGTATCGAAAAAGTTGATGCCTGCTTCCAGGGCTTTTTGGATGAACGGTCGGCTCGCTTCTTCGTCGAGGACCCAGGCTCGCCATTGGGGACTGCCGTAGCTCATGCAGCCGAGGCAGAGGCGAGAGACTTTGAGGCCGGTGGTTCCGAGATTGACGTATTGCATGGTCGCTCCTTTCAACGGTGAGCTTGGTGGCCAAACTGGAGCTGGTAGAGCTCCTGGTAGAGTCCGCCGCGGTTGATCAGCTCGGCATGGGTTCCCCGCTCGATGATCCTCCCATGGTTGAGGACCAGAATCAGATCAGCGTTGCGCACCGTGGAGAGGCGATGGGCGATGACAAAGGTGGTTCTTCCCTTCATGAGCACTTCGAGAGCTTGCTGGACATAGGTTTCGGACTCGGAGTCGAGCGAGCTGGTGGCTTCATCCAGGATGAGGACTCGCGGGTTCTTGAGCAGAGCTCGTGCGATGGCGATCATCTGGCGCTGCCCACCGGAGAGTTTCATTCCCTTTTCCCCGATCGGGGTGGCATATCCCTCGGGCAGCTGTTCGATGAACGTGGCGGCGTGGGAGGCCTGGGCGGCAGCTTGGATCTCCCCCCAGGTGGCTTCTGGCCGGCCGTAGCGGAGATTGTCGAGGATGGTTCCTGAGAAGAGCTGGACTTCTTGGGGGACTAAGGCGATGTGACGTCGAAGTTCGGCGGGATCGAGGTGGCGGAGGTCAATTCCGTCGAGTTGGACGCTCCCTCGCTGGGGATCGTAGAAACGGGGGATCAAGGAGATCAGAGTGCTCTTACCGGCCCCGCTGGGGCCAACCAGGGCGATCATCTGTCCGGGTTCGGCCTGCAGGGAGATGCCGTGGAGCACCTCTGGGCCTTCCGGGTAATGGAAGTGCACCTGCTCGAAGACGACCCGACCCTGGACCTTGGAGAGATGGCGAACGGGGGAGAGGGGGCGCAGCTCAGAGGTCTCCTGGAACATGGCAAAGATCCGCCGGGTGGCTCCGAGCGTCTCTTGGAATCCCGCATAGAGACCGGTCAATCCGGCGATCGAGAGGGCGATGTAAAAGGTATAGAACAAGAAAGCCACCAAGCCGCCAACGCTGATTTGACGGAGTAGGACCAGATGGCCTCCATACCAAAGTACGAGTGAGAGGCAGGCAAAGGAAGCAAACTGAATGGCGGCGATAAAGAAAGCTCGCTGTCGGCCGACGCGAAGCGCAGATTGAAAGGAACGCTGAATCCGCTCGGCATAGCGCTTGAGCTCCCACTCTTCGGCATTGAAGGCCTGAACGATTCGGATGGAGCTCAACGCTTCCTCAGCCCCCGCATTGGCCTCTGCGAGTTGATCCTGTACCTCAGTCGAGAGCCTTCTGAGGCGTTCGCCGGTCATCAAAATCATGAGCACCACCACAGGGACGACCAAGAGCATGAGCAGCGAGAGGCGCCAACTGGTGGCGAAGATGATGCCAATGCCACCGATGAGGGTGAGGGCTTGACTTAAAAACTGGACCAGGGAGTTGGAGACGGCGTTTTGGACTGTTCCCACGTCAGCGGTCAGGCGCGAGGTAATCTCGCCCACGGCTCGCTTTTCGAAAAAACGCACCGGTAAAAAGAGCAGGTGGCCGAAGAGATCGCGCCGAAGATCAGCGACGATGCCTTGGCCAATTCGGGTCAGGAGGTAAGTTGTGAGGTAGACGAATCCGGCCTGTGCCGAGAAGACCAAGACCAAAGCTAGGGCAAGGTGATTGAGCCGTGAGAGGCGGTGGGAGAGCAAAGCGGTGTTCACCAGCCTCCCCACGAAGTAGGGGAAGATGAGCCCGAGCAGGCTGGAGCACGCGGTGGCCAGCAAGGCGAGGGTCAGCGGACCTCGGTAGGGTCGGACGTAGCGGAGCAGCTGGCGGAGATGATGAGGTTGGGAGAGGGTATTCATCGCGAAATCTCAGGGTGAAAAGCGACGCTCAACTCGGAGAGCCTCTTTGTGTGCAGTCTACTCCGATCGGAGTATCATGAAGTTAGCGCATGGAAGACCTGTTGGAGCGGCTCGGGGAGTACCTGATCTGGAAGATCGGGAAGGACGAGCAGGAAGAAGTCTTGGTGGTCCGTACTGGCATGGTGAGCGCATCAGGCCGCTTTGCTCAGCTCCCTCGCCTGCGAAGCGCCTCGGATCAGGACGTTGAACGGTTGATGCAGGAAGGTCGCGTGCGGGTGGAGTGGGTGGAGTGATGGAGATTGCCCGTAATTTCAGCTTTCGCTATCCAGGTCAGGCTCAGGATCTTTTACGTCCCGACCTTCTTTTTGGCCACTACCCGCCCTTCGCCGAGCTCGAGCTTCGAGAAGGGATCCTGCAAGGAGCTTTGGTCACCGTTGTTCCCCTTTTGGGCGAGGTGCGCTTTCCCTTTCGCAGCCGCTTGGTTCCCCAGGGCCACTCGGCCCACTTGGAAGCGTTGCGCTTAGACCCCGAGCCGGAGCTCTGGGCTGAGCTTGAGGGAGAAGGGTGGGTGGCTGAGGAGCTCAACTACTGGATCCAGCTCCGCCTCCACGCTCAGTTGCCAGCCGGCGAGAAATGGGGTGGTAAGGCGCTCAGGAAGATGGCCGAGTCGGCCTTCGAGCGGACCCTCCAGCGCTGGCTAGCGAGCCTTGCCGAAGCTGGGGGTAGCCCGCCCTCTGTGCGGCCAGACGCACTTCGGAAGTCACCTTGAGAGCATGCAAGGCCAGTACCCGGAGGCTAAAATTAACGTAAGGAGACGAAGATGATCGAAGTACGCTATCTAGGCCATTCCACAGTGCTCCTCACCGATGGTCGAGTGAAGATCGTCATCGACCCTTTTGTGGAGGGGAACCCTAAGGCGGCAGTCTCTCTCAATGAGCTCTCGGCGGATCTGGTGCTCGTGACCCACGCCCACGGCGATCACTGGGGAGATGCGGTGGCGCTCTCCAAGAAAGGGGCTTTGCTGGTCTCTACTGCCGAGATCGCTGGCTACTCAGAGCGCCTTGGGGCCCGGGTTCAGCCGATGAACATCGGAGGTGTCTATCGCTTTGAGGGCGGGTGGCTCAAATGGACTCCTGCTTGGCACTCCAGCAGCTTCCCGGATGGAACTTATGGGGGCATGCCCATGGGTGTCATCGTGGAACTCGGGGGCTTCAAGGTCTACCATGCAGGCGACACCGCCCTCTTCAGCGACATGCACCTTATCGGCGAGGTGGGCCTCGATTTAGCCCTTTTGCCGATCGGCGATAACTACACCATGGGCCCTGACGATGCGCTGCGGGCTCTCGAGCTCCTTAAGCCTCGCCGAGTCGTTCCGATTCACTACGACACCTTTCCGCTGATCGCTCAGGATGGACCAGCTTTTGCCCAGCGGGCCCATCTCTTAGGAGTAGAAGCCAAGGCGCTCCGCCCAGGAGAGAGCTGGAGTTTTTAGGGCCGCTGCAAGGGATGGCCTGCCGGATTTGAACTGAGAACCAAGGGTCGGTTCGCTAGAGTGCGGGTGTGGATTACCGCGGGCTGAGTCGAAAGGACTTCCGCTTGGAGATGCTCCTTGGCCTTGGTCGCTTCGCTCAGGTCTATCTCGCCCGCGCACCTGATGGTCGTGAGGTTGCCCTCAAGATTCCCCGCACTGAAGTTCGTCGAGATCCTCAGCTGGCCCAGCGCTTTGCGCAAGAAGTCTCCTTGGGATTGAGCATTTCCCACCCCTTTTTGGTCTCCAGCCTTGCGGGCTGCCCGACGGGTGAGGGCGCTTATCTCGCGTTAGAGTTTTTTCCTGAGGGGACTCTCGAGGAGCGCCTAGCAACCGAGCGCCTGGATCGAGACGAGGTGCTTCGCTTGCTCCACCAGATTGGAAGCGCTCTCATCGATCTCCATCGACGGGGCATTGTGCACCAGGATGTCAAACCGTCGAATATTTTCCTTCGGCGTGGGGACTTTGTCTTGGGGGACTTGGGGGTCGCCAAAGTTCAGGGCCAAAGCTCCATCGAACGCGCGGGGAGCCCTTTTTATATGGCCCCCGAAGTCTTCGCTGGCCAGCCGACTTCACCTGCTTCCGACGCCTATTCCCTGGGGATTTTAGCGTTTGAGCTCCTCTCGGGCAAGCGGCCTTTTCAAGGAGAACGCCTCGAAGATCTCGCTCACGCCCACCTCCACCTTCCTCTTCCTCCCACCCCTTTACCCTACGGCCTGGATCGACCGATCCGAAAACTCCTCATCAAGAATCCCTCTCAGCGGGCAAGCTTGGAGGATGTGCTTCGCGAGCTTCCCCCACTACCGAAGCCAGTAGATAGCTAGGCAACGTAGCGATGGTTCGCGCTCGCTGGGGGTCTAGCGAGCGCGAACAGAGCCCAGACTCAAGCCCCTCCCTTTTCGATGGGTAAGCCAACCGAGTTGCCCCACTCGGTCCAAGAACCATCGTAGTTCTTGACTTTAGGATACCCGAGGAGATATTTCAGGACGAACCAGGTGTGGCTGCTCCGCTCGGCGATCCGGCAGTAGGCGATGACTTCCTTATCCGGGGTCACGCCTTGAGCGGTGTAGAGCTGCCGAAGCTCATCTTCAGATTTGAAGGTTCCGTCGGGGTTGACTGCGAGACTCCAGGGGATGCTCCGGGCACCTGGAATGTGGCCTCCGCGCAGAACGCCTTCTTGGGGATACTCCGGCATATGGGTGAGTTCGCCGGTAAATTCCTTAGGGCTTCGGACGTCGACGAGAGTGCCTTTTCCATCCTTGACCTTGATGAGATGCTGAAGGACCTCGTCTCGATAGGCCCGGATGCTCTCATCGCGATACTGGACGACATAGTGCCCCCGTGGATAGACGGTCTTTTCGGTAGTCAGAGGCCGCTTCTCTGCGATCCACTTCTGCCGCCCTCCATTCATGATCCGCACGTCGCGATGACCGTTATACTTCATAAACCAAAAAGCATAGGCTGCCCACCAGTTGTTCTTGTCTCCGTAGAGGATCACGGGGGTATCGTTTGAGATTCCCAGACGCTCCATGAGCTCAGCAAAAGCATCCGGCTCAATGAACTCGCGGATCTCCGGCTGCCAAAAATCCGCCATCCAATCGATCTTTTGTGAGCCCGGAATATGCCCTGTATCCCAGAGCAAGACATCTTCATCGACTTCTAGGATCCGCAGATTGGGATCCTGGAGGTGATCCTCGACCCACTGGGTCTCAACGAGTACCTCGGGATGAGCGTACATAAACTCCTCCAGCTCCCTAAGATAGCCAAATCGGAGGGTGGGGAAAGTGAGAACGTTGACCTCGGAAGGGGCGAAGGGTGGTGTCACCAAAGAGTCGGCAGTCTCCGTCAGAGGATCTCATGGTCTAGAACGCCCTACGCTTGAGCTGCCCGGTAGAGGTGAGGGTGCGACTCAGGAATCCTGGCTTAGCGCAGGGGGACCAGCAGGCCAGTCGAGCAATCGAGAGAAGGGAGATCAAACTTGTTGGAGGCCCCATACACCTGGGTTTCCCCAGCTCCTGGGCCTGCGCAATAGTACGGTACGTGCATGTCAGGCACGTTGTAGACCTTGCCACTCTCGGGATCTAAGAGGTCCACCCGGCCTTCATAGGCGTTGATCCACCCTTTAGCGATCTGATAATTGGAGGCCATGGTCCGGGCGAAGTCTTGCATTTGCAGCTCCCGGATCCGATTTCCAAAGCCAGCGAGGAGGTTCTCGATGTGCTGCGCTTGAGCGATGTCCTCTTCGCCCATCTGAAAGAGGATGTTGCTCGCGACCGCTTGCTCAAAGGAGACCTTGAGCCCCAAATACATCTGCCACAGTTGGGCTACGGCCGTCTCGGACCAGGTGGGTCTAGGTCGGAAGGAGGCCAGGATCGCTGCGCAGAGTGCCAGGCTCTGCTTGTTGAGATGTGGCGCCTCGCAACCCGAGGGGAAGAGGAAGGTCTCCTCGCCTCCTAGCACAGGATTTGGCATGTAGAAGGTGCGTATGTCCGCATAGACCTCCTTTGGGCCCCTAGGGTCGACGAGCTGGCCTTGTAGCTTTGCCTCCGTTGGGGAGAGGCTGTCGAGCGCCCGCATCTCTGGGTGGTACCCCTGTTGCGCCAGAAGGCTGAGCAGGAGCTGTGTCCCTTCTGCTGCAGAGTGCGGACTCTGGTTGAGTGCGAGGAAGAGATCGATCACTTGCTCATAGCAGTTGAGAAACCCTGGTGTGCCCAGGTTGGCTTGGACGCAAGCCTGAACAGCTCTGACAATTCCTTGAGCCGTGACGTAGACATCGTTAAAAGAGAGCAGCGGATCAATAAAGACCTCAAGCTGCCCGTTGGTTGCCGAGATCCCTGCTTGGTTCTGCTGCCATCGCCACCCCTTGGGAAGGGCCAGAGTGAAGGTCCCGTCTGGGCTGAGGCTCGGGTGAAGGAGCAAGGCAGGGGCAGTGCGGGGGTGATCCCCTCCTCCCGTATTCCCGCCTGGCGCCTGAGCTAGGCTGGCTCCCAGGAGCCATACCGACAGCAGCAACGCCCATGTCGACACCAGCAGTCTCCTCATTCGTCCCTCCCTCGTCCTCAAAGGCTAGACTGAGAGGACTTAAAGAGGGCTTAACTTGAACCCTGCCGTTTAGCGAATCTCCCCAGCATCTTGAGCGGGGAGAGGTTGAGCTGAACCTCCCCACGGCTAAAGCCGAGGGGTTCTAAGGGGAACCACCGCCACCTCTTCCCGGCTCTCGCCAGCGGCT
>OGCG01000455.1_pt1 | contig 25621 bp, 26 predicted proteins | sample 1570061 | NCBI WGS metagenome assembly OGCG01 (sample SAMN06268698, study PRJEB24515) | hot springs metagenome | isolation source: Joseph's Coat, Yellowstone National Park, Washington, USA | place: USA:Joseph's Coat, Yellowstone National Park, Washington, USA
CCCTTGACGGCGAGAACGACGTGGTACGTTGAAGGGAACAGCAAGGCCGCCTCACACACACCAATGCCTCGATGGCAAGCGGAGCGCGCAGGCCGCAGCGCCGCAGGCGCGAAGGCATCGCCATTGGGCACAGCAAATAGACGCGGTGCGCCACGCCCGCAACGCCGGGGTGGCGCACCGATGGTTTCAGCGAACCATCATTCTGCTGGCGCCACCATCGACTGCAAACGCTCGATCACGCCAGGTTCGACGAACACGCACGGCTGGTCGTCCGCGATCGACGTGTTGAACACCTGGGCGAACGCGCCGCGTTTGAGATGGGCCAGCCGTCCCGTCCGGTACGCCTGCTCGGGCTTCATGCGGCCATGGCCCGAAGGCACGTTGCTGCGCTGCGGGTCGCATTCGACCAGAGCGACGAAGCCCTCCGAGAACAACCGCTGGTGCTCAGGACACAAGCCCCAGCCCGTCGTCGTATGGTGCTCCATGGTTGCACGCAGGCGCCTGTCGAGCAGGATGCTGCCGGTGTCGAAGGTGCTGCCGCATACCAGACAGAGGTGTTGTTCCAGCGAAACGTGCGATTTGTCGTTCATGATGATCTCCGGTTGATCGGGCGGGATTGCCCGCAGCCGGCACCAGCACGGCGCAGCGTAGCAGTCAGGGGTCGCAGACGGCCGCGAGGACGCAAGCGTGCAAGGCACGCGCAGCCCTTGACAGCGAGAACGACGTGGTATGTTGAAGGGAACAGCAAGGCCGCCTCACGCACACTCCACTGTCTCCTTGGCAAGCGGAGCGCGCAGGCCCAAAGGGCCGGAGGCGTCAGGGATCAAAGCCGCATGGCCGCGACTAGGCACGAGGCGCGGGGCAACGCCCGCGAGCCCGACTGGCGGTGCGCCGGGACGCCCGGAATCAGCCGACGGGATTCACTGCACAGGAAATATCGCTGTCTTGTCGAATGTCAATACGGACAAACTAAAACGGAGAATCGTCATCGAATGCCTCGGTCGAATTCAGCGCGCTGGCGTGTTTCGTTTTGGCTTCGATGGATTTGATGAAGCGGATCGAGCTGGCAATGTGGTTGAAGATGAGCAAGCTCTCCTCGTAGTTGAGGATCGGGTTGTCATGGGCCAGGCTCTTGTTGTTGCGAACGTCGCTGAAGGCTTCGAGCACCGAGATGCTGGACTTCAGGATGCGCTCGGTCATCAACGATTCGAGCTGACCCGCGTCGCGCAGACGCTTCACATACTCGCCGAAAATGCTGTGCAATGCTTTGTCGCGGCTGACTTCAATGCCACGCTGTTCGCACAGTGTACGCACGTACTTGATGACGAACGTATGCAGCCGGTCCAGAGCGGCTTCGGGTAGATTTTTCTCGATGGCTTCGCGCACGTGTCGAGCAACCGCTTCAAAGTCGCGCTCGTCGGCTGTGGCGGTGAGTGCGTCCAGTTCGGCGACAGGCGAGTCGCGCATCATGCGGTTGGCGATCGTCCAGCAATCGTCGGTCGATCCCGGCTCGCCGTCGTCCAAACAGTTTTCGGCCTGGCCGTACAAGATCAGCGCCTGAATGACTTTCCCGACGAGGTGATTGCCTTCGACCTTCCAGAATCCGCGTAGCCGGTTGGCTTTGGAGGTGCCACGCTCGCGGTAGACCGCTGCATCGATGTCACGGCACGTGTGCTCCTCGAAGAATTCACTGAAAGTGCGATCGGTGAAATTGAGCACGTAGCCGCCACCCATGCGGAACAGCCGTTCCAGTTTGCGACGTTCTATGGAAGACAAATCGGCCATGGCGCATCACTTGGGTAAGTAGCTAAACGATCAGTCGCCCGCCTTCGGCAAGTCTGCGGCGCGAACGGCGCGCAGCACTTCTCGAAAGACATCATCGAACGGTGGCAGTTCGTTCATCTGGTGAGCAAGGCGGGCGGCCCAGAGCCGCCGCAGACGATCTTCCTTGGCGGCGATTGCCTGTTCCATGCCTGCAACGACGCGCTGCCGCAAGGCCAGCTTGGCATCGAGTTCGGCGCGCATTTCGGCGACACGCAAGTTGGTAGAGGCGAGCAGATACCAGAGGTCGTACAGGTCGCGCGGTTCGTTCCGCGCCCGATCGCTCAATGCCAGCAGCTTTTCAACCACGATCTCCTCGATGGCGTAGACCTTCATGGTCGGCCCCTCAGGCAAGTCGTCAAAGCTGTCGTAGATGCGCTGTATCGGGCGATCTTGCAGCGGGAAACACAGGACTTCATTGATCGTGATGTCGACCTTCACGTCGTTCGCGGCCGGCAGTGGCCCCTGATAGCGCAAGTAGAAGGTGTGGCTGTTCTGGTGGCCGTGGCGGTCTTCGCGGTCGAATGCGATCCGCAGGCCGCAGGCGGCTTCAACCGCCGCAAAGATTTCGTTCAACCCCGCCAGGATCTCTTCGAGGGTGATCGAACGGATCAAGGTAAAATCCAGGTCTTCCGAAAACCGGTAGTCGTCAAACCAGCAGCGGCGAAGGGCCGTGCCGCCTTTGAAGGCCAGCACCTCGCGCAGCGGATGACCGGCCAGACCGGTCAGGAACCAAGCCAGCACGTAATCGCGTTCGATGACGGCCTCGGGGATGCGTCTGCCGCCGGCGCTCACCAGCGTGTTCGAGATCAGGGAAATGTTGCGTTGAGGGATCATCAGCCAAGCCTCGCGGCATCCAGTTCTTCGGGAGTCACGTTGAGCCGGAGCCGCCAACGTGATAGGAATGCTCCCTCGGCGGGGAGCAGTGGATCGAGGCGCTGGTAAGTTGCCGTCAGCATGCCGCGCAGCGGCTCCAGCACCGAAGCATCGGCCAGACCATAGTGTTCCAACAGGTAGCCGAGGCGGCGCACGACGGCGCCGACGCCGAGGCGTCGTGCGTAGTCCACCAGCCGTTCGATTTTCAGTACGTCCCGCTTCATCCACAAGCCCTTGGCGACTTCGGTGATGCCACCGGCAAATGCCGGGTGGCGCAGACCATCGATGATGGTGCGCTCCATGTCGCTGATCATCACGAAGCGCTCCTTGTCGATCCAATGCTTCATGACTCCGAATTCTTGTTCCGCCGTAATGTGGACGAACCGAAAGTCATAGCCACCCACTGTCTGCGGACGCACGCGCCGTGTGCACGACACATAGACAGTGAAGTTCGGCTGCGTCACCATACGGTGCAGTTCAAGCGCGGTGCTATGCGACAGGAAGTAGGGCGCGCTACCTGCGAGTTCACGCGCGATCAGGTACGGGCTGTCGATGTGCTCGGTGGCTCGGCCGAGTTCGAAGGGAACGAGATTGTACAGGCCAGGCTTAAGTCGCGTGACCAAGCCTCGCTGCTGGGCTTTGTGCACGAGATTGCGGGCCGCCGCCGCCGATAGGCCGGTGATCGATTCCACATCCGTCAAGGTGAACGTAGACCGGCGTAGTTCATTCAGCTCAGTAAAGAGCTGCGCTGCGCGTGGGCCTAACGTTTTCGTTTGTAAATGATACTTTGCGCTCAATATGCACCTCGAAAAGAAACATACTGCGCGGTAAATATAACATCAACGATACTTGGCGGCAAGTTCGTCTCCCGTCAGGAGACAAATTGAGCGTAAAATGTAACAATTAAAGGCAAAAATCACCATAGGCCGCGCCCAAAAAGGGTGAATGCTCAATGACCGTCAGTGTCCACAATCCAGACCAGTATATGGCTAGCCTGCGGCAGATCATTGCTCAGGGACGCAAGCGGATCGGGCTCCTGGCTAGTTCTTCCGCACAAGACGGTAAAGGGGAACGCGAATGACAACTACGGCAGCCGCGTCGGAATACCAGCTCATAGGCTTGACTGAAGGCGGTGACATCGGCGACCTCCTCACCGGTCTCGATCAAAAACAGGCGCGCATACGCTTGCAGGCGCTCGTCGCCGAATGGCTGCGGATGGAAAATCTCGTTGTGCTTACTGGTTCTGGCACTTCCGTCAGCGCTGGTGGAAAGATCATGGCGAACCTTGAAACAGCGGTGTTCGCCACTATCGAAGCACTCGCTGATCTTCCGGCTTCCATCAAGCCGATCATCTCGGCGCGCAAAGACGCTGTGGAGGGCGCGAAACCGTCGGGGACGTCCATTATTGGCTTTGAAGCGTGGCTGTCCTTCATTGCGAACGCGCTCGTCGTTACCCAATCACCGAACGCGCCATTCCAGGGCGTGACTTGGCCAGGCACACCTGCTCCGACAAGCACTGAACTACAGTGGTTTGTAGACCGGCTTCGAATGTCGATCTTCGCGGAATGCGCGTTGTCTCTCCCGGATACCGGCGTGGCGAAGGCCGGTGCCAATATCGCGCCACAGCTCGCGTTTCTGGCGAAGCTCGTGGCCCGCGATAGCGGCTTGGGACGTACCCATCTCTTCACGCTCAACTACGACACGCTGTTCGAGCAGGCTCTAGAGCTTCTTGGCGTCCAGTATTTCGATGGGTTTACCGGACGAGCGAATGCTCGTTTCGATCCCTCCGTGTACGGGCTTGACGTGTACTATCCGGGCGAGGTTGCGGAGGGTCGCGTCCGCCGATTCGATAAGTTCCTGCATCTCTACAAGTTGCACGGATCGATCCATTGGTTCGAGCAAGCCGGTGAAATACGCGCCCGGCATCCGAGTCTGGCACCCTTTCGGACGTACAGAGATTTGAGTATTGCTGAAAAGGCAAATGAACTTACCAAGGTTGCAATAGAAATCCCGGCAGTAGGCATCCTGCCAACCGCTAACAAGTTCGCCGAAACCCTGACGATGCCCTACGCGCATCTCTTCCGCTCATTTCAGATGCGCTTGGGTATTCCCCAGACCTTTCTCCTCGTCCTCGGGTATGGGTTCGGAGATGATCATGTGAGTCGTGTCATTGAAACCGCGCTGATGAATCCTTCGTTGGTGATGTTGGTTGTTGAACCCAATCCAAAGAGCACGGTTGTCGAACGAATACGACGCTACAGGGACCTCGGAAAGCGCGCTTTTGTGCTTTGCCCAACAGACGGCGCGTTCACGGCTACGCCCTATGAACGCGCCACGTTCGACGATTTCGCACGACAGGTGATGCCTGACGTTCAGTGGCTGGACGACTTCCTGCGGTTGCGGCGTTTCGAGAAGCAGATCTCGTCTTCTGCAACACCAGAGCCGGACCTGAGTTCCGAGATCTAGCATGGATAACCCCCGCATAGTTGGCCACATCGTCGCGGTTCAGGGCTTCCGTGTAAAAGTGGAGCTTCTGCCTGAAACTCGTTCCGCTCTTCGCGCGACGCTTGACGGGGTCCAGACTGCGATCGCGATCAATGCTTATCTGGCTTTTTCGCTCGGCGCAGGAGAGGTCATCATTGGCATCATCACTGATCTAGAAGCTCGCGAGACGTTCGATCCGACAACGGACGGAGAACTGAGCTTGGAGTTGATGAAGCCCAGGCGCGTGGCGAACGTCCAATTACTCGGCACGATCGAGAGCGTCGATGGGGAGCCATCTTTCAGCCCTGGCATTTCAATTCTGCCGACGTTGGACACCCCCGCAGAGATCGGCTCACCGAATATTCTGCGGGCCGTCTTCGAAATTCCACCGCGTCGCAATCAACCTGAAGGCTATGACGCGAAAGATTTTGACTGCGAATTGGCAATCGGCCATCCAACCGGGCAATCAAGCAACGTCGTTCGCGCGTCTTACAACGATCTGTTTTCGCGTCCATTGGCGATCGTCGGGAATACCGGGTCTGGGAAATCCTATTCGGTTTCTAGCCTGATTCAGAAGGCAATGAAAGCGCTCGCCGGTGCAGCGGAGGAGCCGCACGTTTTCATCCTCGATATCAATGGCGAGTATGAGAAGGCCTTTCCGCACGGAAAGGTGACACCACGACAACCCGATCGCATCTATCTAAATGGTGAGGAGTTCGGAGTCCCGCTGTGGTTCCTGAACGCGGAAGAGATTTGCGCCTGGCTGAGCGCGTCAGAACAAACGCAGGAACCTGTCCTTAAAGATTGGTGGGCCATCGCGAAGGGCGGTAGCGCCGATGAGGCTGCCAGCCTCAATGCTTTGCAGAACGCCATGAGTGCTATTGACCAACTCTTAAGCGAACTCACGAGTATCAAGAAGAAGTCAGCGGGCTCATACTGCGACGCTGTAATAGGGCATCTCCAAAGCTCGGGAATAGATACTTCCAATTTCAATGGTCTATTCACGGGCCACCGTGCGGTGGACAAATACAATACGGAGGTCCTAGACAATCAAGCTTCCATCGCCGCCGAAGCTGACAATCTGAAGAACAAGATTCGCGCGCTCATCGCAGGTGCAGCCGGAAGTGCTGAGGTCGCGGTTCGAACGGCGGACTCTCCCTTACCGGTAAGCAGGGCCTCGCTCACAGACCCCTCCATGATCAACCGAGCGGTCTCGAAAGAGGACACCTTCCGCATCGATGCGCACCTGACCACGCTGAAACTTCGACTGAAGACTCGGTTGGACGACAAACGCTGGCGCTCGTTCCTGAACTACGAAGAAACACCGATTGCGATCCCTGATTTGGCATCATGGTTCAAGCGATTTGGTCTGGGCGAGAGTAATGGGCCGAAAGTTTCCGTGCTTGATCTTTCGATGCTTAGTAATGAGGTCCTGCCCTACGCCTGTGCTGTGATCGGTCGTATTTTGCTGGAAGCACGTGAACGTCTTCCAGCAATGTCTCGGTACAAACACCCGTGGGTCCTCGTCCTAGAAGAGGCACACAACTACGCGCGACCCGCGCGCTCTGATGAAGATCGAGGACATCGCCAGGCTCGACTGGCCTATGAGCGAATTGCGAAGGAAGGTCGCAAGTTCGGGTTCTCGCTCATCATTGCGAGCCAGCGGCCCAGCGAAATTAGCCAAACCATCATCAGTCAATGCGCGAACTTCGTCAGCCACCGCCTGCAGAATCCCGATGACATCGATCACTTCCGCCGCATCATTCCTCTGCAGGCACGCCGTCTGCTCGATCAAGTGACGATTCTCGCCGCTGGTGAGGCGATCGTGTTTGGGAGCGCTTTCCACATTCCAGCGCGCGTCCAGTTTGATCGACCCGAGCCGGGACCCTACAGTCAGACTGCCGCTCCCTTCCATGAATGGTCAAGAGAAACATCGTCATTCCCACTCGATCAAGTTATTGTCGCGTGGGGCGTTGCAAAGCCATAGCTGTGGATCGACGGCTGCACGACTGCTCAGGCGCAACAGTTCTTTGGCGACCAAAGGGGGGGCCTCCGACAATCCGGCGGCGTGTTCCACAAGATTTTATTGGTGACGGTTTGCATCACGGTATCTCCCAACTGGTAGAATCATTACTTTGTTTCTGACACCCTTCAAGCGCCAAGGTCGGGAACGAAAATTCGGTCAATGGATGATTCGGATCATGGTAATTTGTGAGGGAGCACCATAGGGCTGAGTGACTTGAAATGGCCTTCGGCTCCGTTCGATAGTTGACGATTGATGCCGAAGAGCAGCCGCCGCGCAAACCGAGTGCATTTCCCGCGCCAGGCCAAGCGCGCATTATTTGACGGTAAAAGTGACGGTAAATGTCCATGTTAGACTTCAAGAAACCCAATGTTTATACGTTGTTAATACCACTGGAAACAATTGAGTGGGAGTGATCTCCGCGCAGTCGATAGGGTAAATCCCCACGGGTGATCCTGCTCCAGATGCGGGCTACGTCCATGTCAACCACAAGCACGTTGTTTCAGAATATCCATATCCAGAATGCGTAGGTGTCGGCCTTCAATGGCAATGATCCCCGCCTCCCGTAGTCGTCGCAGCACCCGGGACAGGGTTTCGGGCGTGATCCCGATGCGTCCGGCAATGGTTGCCTTCTTGGCCGGCAAGGTGACCCACCCCGGTCTGGCCTCCGCACTCTGTCCCAACTCCAGCAAATAATTGGCCACCCGGGCGTCTGCGGACTGGACACTGAACTGACGCAACTCCTTTACCAAAAAGTGTAAACGCATGCTGAGCTGGGCAAGGATGCGGCGCATGAGTTGGGGATTGGCGTCCAGGGTGGCCACCACCGGCGCAAAAGGGATCCGCAATACCCGTACTGCCCCGCTGCAGCGCGCGCTGACTGGGTAGCGACCGCCCATGAAGGCCACCCCTTCGGCAAAGAGATCCCCAGCCTGCATGATTTCGACGACTTTTTCCTTGCCCTCGGCACTGCTGCTGACGAGTTCCACCACGCCCGATTCGAGCCAGAAAAAGTCCGCCGCAGGGCTCTGCTCCACAAAAAGCAGCGCTCCATCCTCCCAATTCTCCATGTGGGTAGATGGCAAAAGCGCATTGAGTAACGCGGGCGGCCAGGCACTAAAAATCGGCTGTTGACGCAACCGTGCGGCCAAGTCGGAAAGTTCCACGCGGGCTCCGGAAGGTTTGCTGGATTCCGGGCCGCATTCTACACGCCCAAGGGCTACCCCAAAACCTTGACACAGATCAAGGACGCCACCATGCCAGCGGCGCAGACTCGCTCCTGCCGTTTGCGGCAAGGCTAGGCAGCATGACAGGAGCGAACCATGACCATCGACATCGATTTGATCAAAAGCAGCGGTAAGGCCGTACAGGATCTGGGGGTGCAGGTCGCCCAGCACTTTTACGACACCATGTTCAGCCACTACCCGGAAGTCCGCAAGATGTTCCCCGGCGACATGAGCGAACAACGGGTTCGTTTGTTCCATTCCGTCATTCTCATCGCCAGCAACATCGACAATACCGATATGCTGGTTCCCTACCTCAAGGAGTTGGGGGTGGGACACATCCGCTACGATACCCGTCCTGAGCACTATCCCATCGTCGGCAAAAGTCTGCTGCTGACCCTCAAGCACTTCTTGGGACCGGCTTGGACGACGGCCATGGCGGAATCCTGGATCGAAGCCTATAACCTTGCCTCGACCATCTGCATCCAGGCGGCCGCCGAGGCCATGGCCCCGGAGCGTTACGTGCCCCTGGTCCTGGACGATGTTCCCCCGGTCACGCAGTGAGCCCTCCCGCGTAAATCGGATGCGCTGGGTCCAGCCACGGGCCCAGCCCTAAAAACCCAGGAGTTTTTCATGGAACATGAGGTCATTCTGGAGCCGTCCGGGCACCGTCTGCAGGTGCGGGAAGATCAATGCATCGTCGAGGCCGCCCTGGAGCAGGGCGTGGCCATCCACCACGGCTGCGGCAACGGTTCCTGCGGCGACTGCAAAGGACGGATCCTCAGCGGCGAGGGTGTGCAACTCCCGTTCATGCCGCTTCTGCTCACGCCGGAAGAGCGCGTCCATAAGCAGGCCATCCTTTGTAAACTCCAACCCCGCAGCGCCATGCGCATCGAAGCACAGGTGGATGGTGCTACCGAGCTGTGGACCGGGACGGTGATTTCCCTCCAGCGTCTGGCCAACACGGTAATGGAACTACGTTTGCGCTGCGATCGCCCCTATCCCTTTCGCGCCGGCCAATACGCACGGATCGCGGTCCCTGGTCAGGCAGGGCAATGGCGCTCCTACTCCATGGCCAGCCTCCCCGACGAAGGCGAATTGGTCTTCCACATCCGTGCCGTGCCCAATGGGGCTTTCTCCGGATGGCTTTTCGAGCAGGCGCGGGTGGGGGATAGTCTCCAACTGGGTCCTGCTCAAGGGGAATTCATGCTCCAGAGGGATACGGAGCGGCCCTTGCTGTTGGTGGCCGCAGGCACGGGCCTGGCCCCCATCGAGGCTATCCTCAGGGAACGACGGCAACGGTCGTGGACGGCTCCCGTCTTCCTCTATTTCGGTACCCGACGCGTGGAAGATCTTTATCACCTGGACTATCTTCAGGAGCTGGCCATTTCGTGGCCCGATCTCCATCTGGAGGTCTGCTGCTCCGATCCCCGTTTTTCTGGTTTCGCCGGACCCCGGCGTCTTTTGCCCAGCGTAGCTGAGCGTGGTCCATGGTCCGAACACGAGGTCTATCTCTGCGGCAGCCCCGGCATGATCGAAGCCGCAGTGGACCTTCTACTCTCCCACGGCGTTTCCCATGAGCACATCCATTTTGACAGTTTTGCCCCCAGTGCCGGCTGAAATCTCAGGCGATATATGTCAAAGTGCCTGACCTTCAGTGTATGTGCGGTTCCGACTCGTCATGGGTTATTTCGCTCTTCGTCCCCATCCACCCTTCCGCCTGGACCTCACGGTTTGGGGATTGCGCCGTCAGGCCCACAATGCGATGGACGTCTGGGAGCAGGACGCCTACCTACGTACCTGGAACTATGGAGAGACACGGCTGGCCCTGCGCTTGTGGCAAACCCGAGGTGTGGAGGAGCCCATGCTCGAGGGAGAAATTTACGCAGGCCCCGATGACGACCGTGCCATCGCCTGGGTGTGCGAACGCCTGCAGTGGATTCTCGGCCTCGATCGTGACCTGACCCCCTGGTATGTCTTCGCGGCCGAGGACCCGCGCCTGGCGAGCCTCCGCGAGCGTTACCGAGGATTTCGCCCGCCGCGCTTTGACTCCCTCTATGAGGGACTCATCAATGCCGTCGCCTGCCAACAGGTGAGCCTGCAGGTAGGCATCCTCTTGCTCAATCGCTTGTGTCGGGTCTGCGAAGGGGATAGTGGGGGCCTAAATCAAACCCTTCTTTTTCCAACCCCCCAGCAACTTTTGGAGCAAGAGCCGGAGTTATTGCGAAGCCTGGGCTTCAGCCGGCAAAAAGTGCGGGGCTTACGCGCCGTGGCGGAGGCCGCCCGCGCTGGCGATTTGGACGAAAGGGCGTGGCAAGGAATGCCCACAGAAGCGATCCGGGACCGATTGACGCAGATTCCCGGAATTGGACGCTGGTCGGCGGAATATGTGCTTCTACGGGCCTTGGGCCGCCTCGATGTATTTCCCGGCGACGATGTAGGCGGACGCAAGGGTCTCCTACGCTGGCTCGGCGAAGACCCTGAAGGTGCAGGCTATGAGGAAACACTCAGATACTTAGCGCCTTGGTCGCCCTTCGCTGGTATGATCTACTTGCTCATGCTCCTGCGCCGACTCGAGGCCGGCAACCACATCCAGCCTAAGGAGTCCTTCACCCGCTAAACCCCACCGGGTGAGGAGCTCGCCATGCGACGCCGCTGCATGGCGGTGCCCAATTCCCTGGCCGTCTCTGGGTCGAGCAAGGCCTCGGCCAACGGAAAAATCTCCGTGTTCTCGCAAAGCAGGTGCGCCCGATTGCTGGACAGAAAAGGCTCCAGGCGTAGGGGACAAACTACACCCTTAGTCAGTACATGGCGCAAATCGCAGGCAAGGTCGTACCAGTTTTGCTCTAGCTCCGTATGTTGATGGCGCAAACGCTGCAGCGTGCTGCGCAAAGCAGCCGACAAACCGGGGTGAGCGAGCAACCAGGGAAAGAGCGTGGCCTCTTCGTCCATGTGGTGGGCCGGAGCGGCCTCGTCGAAGTAGCGCAGCACACGCATGGCTGCCTGCGCAAAATCCGCATCTGCGCCATGCTGCTCCAGGTGGGTGGGGAGACGTTCCAGCGTAAGCGCATGCCGCAGCATTTTTTCGTGGCAGGCACGCAGGAGCCCAATGGGGTCATGGAAGGATGGCGCTGGTGCAGGAAAAAAATCCATGATGACAAGTTCCTATGGTACAGGGACGGTGCAGGATTGCAGACGACGACAGGACCGTCCTTGACCCGCGTCAAGACCGTGGCGCGATCGCGAAGCCACTGCGTAACCGGGCGCAGTGTGGCTCACGGCGCCGGCAAACTGCGCAGGAAATCCGCCAGAACCAGTGCCCCATTGTGCGCCGTATCGTGGGCGGCGTAGAGCAGGAGCAGGGTATCCCCTTTGAACTGAGAGGTGAGGGCCGATACTGCCTCGGGGTGCGCCTGCAGTTCCGCTAGATACCGTTCGCGAAACTCGACCCAGCGTTCCGGATCGTGGTGAAACCACTGTCGTAACTTCGTTGATGGTGCGAGATCCTTGGTCCAATAATCCAGCGCCAGATCGGTTTTGCGCAGACCCCGGGGCCACAAGCGCTCGACCAAAACCCGATAGCCTTCGGGAAAAGGACGATCGTAGACTCGCCAAGGACGAATTTCCCGGCCACCCATGCGTTCTCTCCCGCCCCTATCCGGGGCCTGTCCCATGCGGATCAGCCCAGTGGCCCGCGCGTTTTTGACCAAGCCCGGCGTCCCCGCAACACGGCAATGAGGCCGGCGATGGCACACCGCGCCAGCTTCCGATCATGAAATTTTTCTTGCATCTTCCGCCTGGATGCAAATCGTCGATGTCCTTCTCCGAGCAGCGGGTAGTATCGTCGAGGCTGTACACATCGTCATGGCTCCACCAGTTCCGCAATGGCCGTTTGCTCCGCGACACTCTCCGTGCTCCTTTCCCTGGGCACTCGAGCAAGGATACTCCAGAGCGCAAGGACCAGAAAAATCCAGGCGGCAAGATAAAAAATCTCATTGAAAGCAAGCATGGCTGCGTGTTGGCGTATGGACTCCGCGAGGATACCGGGCAAATGCGCAAAGTGGCGCTGGGCAGTATTCCAGAAACTCAGATTACTGCCCCGAACCTCCACCAGAAAATGGCGGTGGAGGTCCAAGCGGCGTTCCCACAGAGCCGCCACCAACGGAATTCCCATGGCCTGACCGGTGCTGCGCAGAAGATTCAGCGTTAGGGCTGCGCGTTGTTCTGCGGGTCCGGAAAGTCCCCACAGACCAATGCGTGCCCAGGAGCCAAAGGCCCCGCCAAGACCCAAACCCACCAGCATGGGTGGCTCGGCGATACTGCTTGGTGAAACCGGCAGGTCGTAACTGCAGAGCCAGAAGGCACCTGCGGCCAGAAGGAGCAGAGACGCCACGGCCAGGGGGCGCGGGTCGAATCGCCCAAGGTACCAGTGGGTGAAGGTGGCGCCGACAGGCGCAAAAATGGCCAGGCTCAGAAGTATCTCACCGATAGCGCGGGCACTGTAGCCAAAGCTCAACTGATACTGAACAATGAGCAAGGCCAAGGTACCCTGGAACACCAAGGCGGTCACAAAAATCCCGATGGCCGCCACCCGAAAATTGGCGTAGCGAAAACTTCCCAGATCCACTGCAGGCAAGCGCTGTCGGCGTAGCCACCAAATTGCTGTCAGGCCCAAGACCAGCGTGAGGGCGGCAAGCAGGCGAATCTCCGATGCACGCCACCAGTCGTCCTTGCTGCCAAGGTTGCAGAGCATTTCCAGACTCAGCAGGCTCGCTACCAAGAGGGCGTAGCCCAGCCAATCCATGGACGCCGGCTCCCCTTTGGCCGCGGGCGGTTCCCACAGCCAGATCCCGAGAAAGCTCAGGAGCAGTACCGGTAAATTGAGTGTGAACAGCCAGCGCCAGCCCCAGCTATCCACGATCCAGCCACCCAAAAATGGCCCGAGGGCAAAGGGCGTAATGGCGGCCAAGCCCCACAGGAACAAGCCGAAGCTACGGGCATCGCTGTGGTGGTGGCGGAGGAGGATGTTGAGGGAAAGGGGGATGCTCAGGCCGCCCGCAAGACCGGCGACGATTCGAGCGGCCAGAAACGGCAGGTAATCTCGGGTGGGGGCACTTACGAATGAGGCTAGGAAGATGGTTGCCAGGCAAAAAAGCAGCCCGTTGCGGTCACCATGACGTTGGCTGACCCAGCGTCCAAGGGGCAGACCCAAACCCAGAGCCAAAAAGTAGAGATCTTGGCTCCAATCGCCATAAAGGGGATTGCGTCCCAACGAACCAATGATACGTGGGATCATGGGTAGATAGGCGCCGCCATTGAACAGTACCAGAAAATGTTCGAGGCCAATGGCCACGTTCAGGGCCAAAAAGCGATCTGGAGCAGAGTGTATGCCGGCTAGCCGCCGACGATAGAGGAAACGCACGTTTTGCCGCCGGGAGAAAAACAATGCTCGAAGCCTAGCAAAGGGGTGCCTTAGGCACAATAAACGGAGTGAACGAGATGCTCGTTCATAGGTCCGCGGTGACTCATAATCCGTCGGCCGTCGCAGTGTATATCCAAAAGATAGATGCTATCCGCGATCCGCTGCCGAAGTTCGAAGTGGTTTTCAACCTCTTTACTTTGGCGCAAGCATTGAAGCCAATTGTTACGTCCCGCGATAATTTCGGCGTAACGTCCCGCGCTATTTGAGGGCGAACAAGCGGGTGCGTCCCACGCGGGTTTAGAAGATACGCGCACCCAGAAGAGCACGGGACGGCGTCATCCCGTGCGATGGGTTCAGAACGGTGGATGGGATTCTGCGGACCGGATCCGATGAGCCCTGGCCTGGGCGCCGTAGCGGCTCTCCAGCAGACTCCCCAAGGCGTCGACGAAGTGCAGCAGCGCCGCTGCGGCCTCATCGGACAGCCCTGCCGGGAACAGCCGGTCCCAATCCTCCAGCAGGGCATCGGCCTCGTCGATTGGCGGAGCCTTCATCGTAACGCCTCGATGGCGGTCTGGATCAGGTCGTCGGGCAGATGGTTCAGCCCCTTGGGCACGGCCAGGCGCAGGGCCGTGTGGAGGACGTTGCCGGCCTGCCGTGGGCAACCCTTGGATGCCTGGTGGAGCAGCTCCAGGCCGGAGTCGGACAGCAGGGTGTGCGAACAGCCGGCGGAGCGGAAGGCATGGGTGATCAGGGCGGCGAAGCGCTCTCGCTCCAGGACCGGGCGCAGGTGATAGCGGACCCGGATGCGACTGGCCAGGGCGGCATAGGGAACCCGATCCAGGGTTTGTGCGAGGCTCGGGTGGCCCACCAGCCAGACGGTCAGCAGATCCCGAGAGTCGAAGGCGAAGTTGAGGAAGGCCGGGAAATCGCGGAAGAAGTCCGGGGGGAGGTTCTGGGCTTCGTCCAGGATCCAGACGGGTAGGACCTGCTTGTTCTCGACCAAGTCCTGGATGCGTTCCTTGAGGTCTTTCCATAAATGGGCGCGGCGGTAGTGGGGTTCGACGCCCAAGGCGCGGCCCAGAGCGCGGTAGATATCGACCCGGCCGAAGTCCGTGTCGGACTGGTAGACGACGCGGTAGCGATGGGGATTGAGTGGCTCGGTGAGCAGGCGCAGGGTGGCGGTCTTGCCCACCCCGGGGTCGCCGGTAAGCAGCCCGAGGCCGGGAGTGTGCAAGAGCCATTGGAAGGACTCACGCAGACTGGCAAGGCTGCCGTCGTCCCAGAGTTCCGGGGACTCTTTGCTCAGAGGTAGATGTTTCAGACCGAAGTGTTGGAGAAGCATGGTCAACCCTCCTTCTTGCCGTAATACTGCCGATGGGCGATCTCGACCAGGCTGCTGCCGGTTTTTTCGGGGGCATCTGGGGCCGGACTGGGCTTGTGGCGGCGACGTTGGGCGTTGGCTTCCAGATCCAAGGGGGTAGCCGGTCCCAGATCCTCGCCGGTTTCCTTCTCTACGCGAAGGACGCGCTTGCCGTGGGGATCCACGACCAGGGTGACGGCTTTGCCGGCAAGTTCGTAGGGGACTTCGAAGCGCCGCCCTTCCCAGGAGACGGTGCCATCCTTGCGCACCTTCCGGGGGAGCCGGTGATAGAAGAGATCATCGATCCGGGGAGCCTGGATGCCGAGGCTGCGGATATGGGGCAAATCCTGCTGGTAGCGCTGCAGCGGTGTGAGCCCGGCCAACCCGCCATGGGGCCGCTGGTGATAGACCTGCTCCAGCCAGGCCCAGAGGCGGGCGTTGAGGTCGTCGAGACCGCGAATGGCCCGTAAATCCAGTTCGCTGAGGAACTGATCGCGGAAGGTGCGGTGCCAGCGCTCCAGCTTGCCCTTCCCCTCGGGGGCATAGGGGCGGCAGTAGATCAGCGCGATGCCCAGGTGGACGCAGATACCTTGCAAAGAGGCCGAGCGGTAGGCGGCGCCGTTATCCACCACCAGTTTCCGGGGCACGCCCCGCTTGAGCAAAGCCTGTTTGAGGACGCCCTCGATATCGAGGGCCGTCTCTCCGAGACAGAAGGCGCTGTGGGTGAGGAGCCGGGAGGCGTCGTCCATCAGGGAGACGAGATAGACCTTGCGCGGTTTCCCATGGAGGGAGATCCGGGGGCCATGCAGCACATCGCCATACCAGACATCCCCGGCATGGGCGGCGACGAAGCTGCGTTTTTCCTCTGGCGCCCGTTCCTCGGGCCGGGACAGGCCATGATGTTGCAATAGGCGGTGGATGGCCGAGCGCGACACGCTCCCCAAGGGGACTTGGCCGCTGCTTTCCAAGAGCAGCACGATCTGCCCCAAAGAGCGGCGGGGATTCTCCCGCTTGAGCACCAGGATCTGTTCCTGAACCTCGGCGGCGATCTGGGACCGGCCGCGGTCCCGACGGGGACGGGGCGCGAGGCCATCGATCCCATGATCCCGATAGGCGTAATACCAAGCGGCGATGGTCTTGGGGCTGAGCAGGGTCCGGCGGGAACCGGGGACCTCGTAGTGGCGCTCGGCCAACTCCCGGACCAGGCGCTGGAACTCTCCCCGGTTCAAGGAGCGGTGCAACAAGGGGCCGAGTACCGACAAGCGGAACAAGGCCACTGGATCGATCGGTTTGGTCATGGCAATTCCTCATGGGGCAAAAACGCAGCCCCATGCCACCAGAACCGCCCCCATCGTGGGGAGAGGGTAAAGTGTGTGGGGTCAATCTGTGGGTGGGTTTTCCTCCGTCTCGCCAGGATCAGCGTGCCAAAGATCAGGGGACGGTGGCATCGTGGCTATCGAGCCAAGCAACCAGTTCAGAGAGCGGTTGCCGATCCAGGACCTCGACCCAAAACTCCGGCCAGCCGGGTGTGCGCCCCCAATGGGGATGATCGGTACACAGATGGAATTGCCAGAGGGGATGCCGGCCTTGGAGCCAGCGCAACCAGCGGCGGCAAGTATCTCGGCTGGGTCCAAAGCGCAGGCTGGTGAACGACAAGGAGAAACTCAGCCACAGGTACAGCAAGACGCACTGCTGGATGGCCCAGCCATACCAGCGTCGTGGGGCTACACAGGAAGGCAGTCGGGAACACGTGTGGCGGCAGCGTCGGCAATAAAAGCGAGGGATCCAGACGGGGTTTTCCGGCCCCCGAGGCGAACGGTCCGCCTTGCGCTCATAGTGGCCATGGTGCCAGGGGTGACCAGACCCACAATGGGGGCAATGCGCTGGACGATAGCGTTCTTGATACTGGGCAAGGGTTTCCCGGTGTTGTTGTAAGGACAGAATACCAGCTACGATGCGCTTCAAGGGCAGATCCTCCAGGTTGAGCAGGTTGGAACGTCTCGAAAGCTTCCTACCATACCCAAGGGGAGTCTGCCCTTCCTACCCTCCTAGCTGTCCCAGTTTATCCAGGAACTGTTTCCCATAATCCCTCCAACGGAAAGCGGGATAACTCGCTTCGCTGATTCTGAAATAACGAAAGACGTAACACCAATGCCCATCGACCGGGAGTGGTTGTCCGTCTCCAGATAGCGGAGTGCTTGTATGACTGGTTGGAGTATTATGTTGAACAAAGAGTCTGCTGCATCGTCAGAAATAATGGATGGGGAATGAAAGCAGCGCCAAATTAAGCGTATATTATCTCCCATCATTGTTCTCCAAAACATAATGATTTTCCTGTATTTTTACCCCGCGTCTGCGTAGAGGTAGCGTATAGATGCTGTCTTTCATGAACATGCGACGTACAGCGAAAGCGCTTACAGCAGTGAGTATTGCCGGGAGCAGCGCAGCATAATTTCCAGTCAATTCTATGACCATTATCGGCGCACTCAGGAGAGCGCCAGTGCTGGCAGCAACCATACCTGCCATTCCACATAGGCCTATCGTACCCATTAAGTGCGGTGATAGTACATGCCATTGTGTTAGGCAATATCCGTAAAGCATAGCAATGGCAGCACCAATGAATAACGAGGGTGAGAAGATACCCCCCGATCCACCCGAGCCGATGGTAAGGCTGGTAGCTATGAGCTTCAAAACGAGGAGTATAAGCAAAACGTTGGTATCGGTGAGTGTGCCACGGAGGATATCGCCGGTACCGACATAGCTACCGCCAATCAAATAATAATGTCCGGTAACTGCAAGGCTCAGCAAAAGCAGTAGGCCTACCAGGAACATCCCCAATGCATGACGCACGTACGCATTGGGAAGCAATCGCTCACTAATGTGGGTAGTCGTACTTAAGGTAACAATAAAAATGATGCTCCCGAGGGCTTCTACCAAACCCAAGCCGGCAAAGATGAGTAACGGCATCGTCTGATTCACCGGCGTACTTATGACCGTAGGCAAGAGGTGAAAATTACCAAATACCATTACGGTGACTTGGCTGGCGACGATGGTAGCGACCAAGGTGGAAAGAATAGTCCAGGGCCGCCAGTCCGGCAAAATGACTTCCATGGCGAGAAACCATCCTCCCAGAGGCGCGTTGAACACAGCCGCAATACCAGCACCGATACCACAGCCGAGCAGATGAACGCGGCGATGGGTAGGCAAAACCATGATCGTATCCAGCCAGGAGGTAATGGCTGCTCCAAACTGCATGGCGGGTCCCTCTCTTCCCGCCGATCCACCTGTACCAATGGTTATGGCGGTGGCAAGCGGACGCAGTAAGGCTATGGAGCGTCGCATACGACCCTCACGCGTATGAATTGCCTCCAAGACTTGGCTCACCCCAGCCCCTTGTATTTCAGGGGCATAGTGACGAGCCAGGTAGATCACGATGAGTCCCCCAAGGGCGGGTAGGATGGGTAATGCCCAGCCCCAAATCGAGGGCTCGGTATGCACATTGAGATTCTGGTCAAATTGCAATTTGCCGGTTATCGCGACATTGTGGATAATCGCAACGAGAAAATGGAAGGCGATGGCCCCCAGGCCAGTTAATAGACCGACAAGTGCTCCCAAGAGAACGAGGAACACACCCTCCCTCGCTTGCGGGTAAAGAATACTACCCACGCGCCGTGGGCGGGGCTGTGGCTCTATGGACACGTCTTTCCTGGGTGCATCTTCCGAGGCCGGCAAAAATTTTCATTCATTTTGCCCCCGTAACAGACGGTCTGGCAAACCGGTGTCTGCGAGCACGTCTTCGACGGAGACAATCGCCAGCACATCCTCCGCGCGCGTGAGTGCCTTCCCGTCTCGGCAGAGTAAGGCGATTTCGGTTGCACTGCGGCGAAACTCTCCCACTAATTCATAGAGTTGCACATCACCGCCAACGACGATCCAGTCGGTGCTCGCGAGCTCCAACAAGGGCGTACTGCCGGGGATGTCTCGCCGATGCAGTAGCTCGTTCAGTCTGTGGGCGGCGAGTACCGCTATGGGCTTGCCCTCCCGCACGAGCAGAGCGTGGGGCACACGCGGATAGCGGCTCATTAGTTTTTTCAGATCACTGAGGCGGCGATGGTCGTGCAGGCGCAGAAAGGGTGCTTCGCTGAGGCTGGCTACGCTGCGCATCAGGTAGAGATTGCTGTGGCGCGCTTCCGGGATGTAATGGCCGCGACGCAGTAGCTTGAGAGTATAGATGCTCTCGCGAGTGATCATCCGGCGTATGCCAAAGGCCAGAGAAGCTACCAGAATCAGTGGTACGATGATGTGGTAATCGTTGGTCATCTCAAAAATCATCACCGCTCCGGTGACCGCGGCGCCAGTCGATGCCCCCACCATACCCGCCATGCCCAAGGCAGCACCGGTAGCCAAATGTAGGTGTAGGGAGGGAAACAACAGATCCACGAGCAGAACGAAGGCGCCTCCCACCAAGGCCCCAACATACAGCGAGGGGGAAAAAACGCCGCCGGAGCCACCAGCACCCAGGGTGGTGCTGAAACTGAGAATCTTCAAAAGTGCCAAAAGGAGAAGGAATGCGGGGTTGAGTAGTGTGGAATGGAGCACATCCTGCACCGTAGCGTAACCCACGCCTTCCACGTAGTAATGCCCGGTAGTGATGGCCAGGATGTAGATGGTTGCTCCCACCGCCGCCATGCCCAATATCGCCCGGAGGTAAGGGTGCGGCAGCCACTTTTCCATAAAGTCCTCGGTCCAGTAGAGCATCCGCGTAAAAAAGAGACCGACCGCACCAACGAGGATACCGAGGATGGCAAAGAGCAGATAATTGATGGTATTCATGTGCGCGGTATGCGCGATGATGTTGGGTGGAATGATGAAGGAGGGATAATTGCCGAGCAGCAACCGGGAGATCAGGGTTGCGGTACCGGTAGCGATCATGACCGGTACCAGGGTACGCGCGCTGATTTCCACCAGCATAAGCTCGACGGCAAAAAGCACGCCACCCACGGGGGTGTTGAAGGTCGCGGCAATTCCTGCACCGGCCCCGGCGGCGATGAGCCCCAAACGCTGCCATTCGGGAAGGCGAATCCACTGCGCCAAAGCGGAGCCAAAGGCGGCGCCGATCTGGATGATGGGACCCTCGCGCCCCACCGAGCCGCCGCTGCCGATGGTGATTGCCGACGCCAGCGCCTTGACCAGTACCACCACCGGACGAATGATCCCGGCGCGATAGTAGATGGCATCCATGACTTCGGGAACGCCATGGCCTTTCGCCTCTGGTGCAAAGTTGCGGACCAACCAGACGACAATGACGCCGCCCAGTACGGGTGCCAGGATAATGCCTGCTCCCCACGGACTGAGGGCACTGTGGTGCAGATCGTTGAAATTGATGTCGAGACGGCCGTAAAAAAAGAAATTGTGCATGAGGCCAATGAGGCGGCGAAAAACGACCGCACCCAAGCCGGCAATAATACCGACGAATATTGCCAATAGAAAATGAAAAAATGGATTTTTCCGCACCCGTTGCCAAAGTATGCGGCGCTCTTCTAAGTCGACCGAGTCGCCACGCTCGGCACGTGACTGCGTAGGAACTATGGTAGACAATGGCTACGCCTGCGTAAGCACGGCATGTGCGCTGGCCTCGTCGAAGATTTTGCTGTCCACTTTGCAATATATGGCCTTTTCATCTACAAAGATGGCAATCTCGGCGACGCCGGGCAGGGCCAACAAGCGTTCTCGAAGCGTGTCGGTAGCGTCGTCGGGCAGAGGAAAAATGCGCGTCAATAAATACGGCGGCCGCTGCATGCCCAGGCTCACCACAAACCAAACGACAAAGATGGCGGTTACCACCCAAAATATGGTGCTGTAATTGCGCGTTTCCGGAATATACAATAAACCGCCCAGGAGGCCACCGCAGAAGGCGCCCAAAAATTCCGAAGAGGTATACACCCCGGTTGCCGTACCTTTGGCGCCGGGGTGACTGAATTTGGCAACCAGAGAGGGCAGACTCGCCTCAAGGACATTAAAGCCCACAAAAAACAGAAAAAGGGCGATAGCGATGATGGCGAGACTTTGTGCTGAACTCGCGAGCAACACCGCCGCGATGATCAGCAAAACAATGGCCAAGAGAAAAACTTCCTTGAGCTTACGTTTTGCCTCACCAACGGCGATGAGCGGAATCATGAACAGAAACGAGAGCAACATGATAGGGAGATAGAGCTCCCATTGGGCAGAAAGCGGCAGAATCGGATGCGCCGGATCGACCAATACCAATGGCAGAACCACAAAAATCGAGGTCAACCCCGTATGCAGTGCAAAGATACCAAAATCGAGGCGACGCAGATTGGGATCCTTCAACACCTGGGAGAGCATTGCCGGATTGAGTTCGGCATCGCGATGAAACTTGGCAGGAACGCTGGGAATGATGAGGTACAGCACCGCAATGGCTAGCAGGGACAATACGGCCGTCGCCCAGAATATTCCAGATACGCCAATGAGGTGCGCGAGGGGCGCTGAGAGCACCAAGGAGATGCTGAAACTGACACCAATCGTGATACCGATAATGGCCATGGCTTTGGTCCAGCGTTCTTCCCGCACGAGGTCGGCAGTCAAGGCAATGATGGCTGCGGCGACGGCGCCAGCGCCCTGGATGATACGACCGATGAGCAGTCCGTCGACACTGGTGGCCACCGCCGCGACAACGCTTCCCGCGGCAAAAATCAGGAGGCCAAGGGCGATGACTGGCTTTCTGCCAATGCGGTCCGAGAGCTTGCCAAAGGGAATCTGAAAGATGGCTTGGGTCAACCCGTAGGCCCCCAAGGCGATGCCAATGAGCGCGGGATGATCCGCCGCCCCCTTGAGGCTGTGGGCGTATACCGAAAATACCGGTAGCACCAGAAACAATCCCAGAAGGCGCAGACCAAAAATACCCGCGAGCGAGAACACTGCGCGACGTTCTCGCTGATCCAGGACAGAGGAGGTGGGAGTTTTCGGCATGGATTTTTCCTGTTTTGCTGAGGACGCGCGGCGTACAGCAGCATCCGTAGAGTCGGCTATTGATTTAGTTGAACTATACCTTCGAGTGTGGCATCATTCAAATCGATATAAATGATATATATATTGATATGGATGATATATGAAGCTGGACGCGGATCAATTGCTTACGCTGCTGACCATTGCTGAGACAGGCAGTATTTCCGAGGCCGCTACTCGCCTGGAACGAGGGCAGCCGGCTGTCTCTGAGCGCATGCGACGTTTGACCAAGGTGGTTGGCGAACCGCTGTACCGACGCGAGTTTGGGAGAATCGTGCTGACTCCACTTGGGCAAATGCTGTTACCCGAGATACAGCAGTTGAGATCGCAATTGGGCAATATCGAAAAAATTCTTGAGCGTCACCGCTCGCTCACTTCGGGTGATTTGCGGATTGCAACCACCAGTCTGATCGCAAAGTATTTCTTGCCTACCTACTTGAAAAGATTTCAGGAGGCGCACCCAAATATAAATATCTACATTAAGAGTGGGGTGACATTCTGGGAGCGTATCAGTCTTTCGGATCTTGACGCGTTCTTTTTTGAGGGTGGTATGGAAATACCCACTATTCCTCAAAGTTTTGAGATCATTCCCTGGATCCGGGATGAGATCGTTGCCATTCTGCATCCTGAGCATCCGCTGGCAAACCAGAGCTCGTTTTGTCTGACCGATCTGGAGAATTTTCCGCTCATTTGGAGGGAGCCATCCTCCGGTGTGCGAAAGATTCTAGAGGCGGCGCTTTTGGAGAAACGAGTGCAACCCATGCACTTGGTAGAGGTCGATGATGTTGATTCGGTGGGCGCGATGACAAAAGCGGGAATGGGTATCGGTTTTATAGATAAATCCGTTTATCTGCAACGGCCTGATTGGGGTCTCTATCACCACCGAGTGTCGGATGCGACTCTTGTTTGGGAGAGTTTTTTGGCAATACCCAGAAAAAGTCTTCGATCTATTGTTCTTGAGAAATTCCTTGAGGCGGTATCGCTTCCTTGATATGCACGAGTTAGGAGTCTTGAAAAGTTCGGTAGTCGTGGTTTCTTGTATCCATCCGTCCTTCAATCTCACCGAAATTTCTCCTGCGGGCTCCAAGGCTGTCCGCGATCTTCCAGAGAAACCAAACAAGCCCGTGTGCTGGAAGGCTGGCTATCCACACTTTACTCGATAGGCTCGAGCCACCCGACCTACTTGCCCGGGCGCAACTGGTCGATTCCGCTCTCATCTTCCAGCGTACTGATATCCTGGGTAATTTCCTCGCCGCGGGCGATGGCGCGCAGGATACGACGCATGATCTTGCCGGAGCGGGTCTTGGGTAGGGTGTCGACAAAGTGAATATCGTCCGGACGGGCAATGGGGCCGATGAGTTCCGTGACCTGGGCGCGCAGGGCGGCACCCAGCTCGTCACGGTCATCGCCGACGTGCTCATGCTTGAGGATGACAAAGGCGCAGATGGCCTCGCCTTTGATCTCGTGCGGGATGCCGACCACCGCCGCCTCGGCAACGGCGGGGTGAGCGACCAGCGCCGACTCGATCTCGGCCGTACCCAGACGGTGACCGGAGACATTGAGTACATCGTCGATACGCCCCATGACCCAAAAATAGCCATCGGCGTCCCGCCGAGCGCTATCGCCGGCGATGTAGTAGCGGTCATCGAACTTTTGCCAGTAGGCGCTGCGATAGCGCTCGGGATTGCCCCACACACCGCGGAGCATACCGGGCCAAGGTTCTTGGATGACCAGGTATCCACCTTGGTCCGGACTGTGGATCTCCACTCCCTGCTCGTCCACGATATGCGCAGAGATACCGGGCAGGGGTAGGGCACAGGAGCCCGGCTTGTTTGCCGTGACACCCGGGAGGGGAGCGATCATATGTCCACCCGTTTCCGTTTGCCACCAGGTGTCGACGATGGGACAGCGACCAGCGCCGATCTTCTCTCGATACCAGACCCAAGCTTCCGGATTCAACGGCTCACCGACGCTACCCAGCAGGCGCAGGCTGGACAGGTCGTGGCGCGCCGGCCACTCATCTCCTGCTTTCATGAAAGCGCGGATGGCCGTGGGCGCGGTGTAGAGGACGGTGACCCCGTGACGCGCGATCATTTCCCAGAAGCGGTCGGGACGGGGGTACATGGGCGCGCCTTCGTATAGAAAAACGGTGGCGCCGCAGGCAAGCGGCCCATAGACGACGTAGCTGTGGCCGGTGATCCAACCAACATCGGCAGTGCACCAGTAGACGTCCTCGGCCTTGAGGTCAAAGCTCCACAGGCTCGTCAGCTTTGCCCAGAGCAGGTAGCCGGCGCTGGAATGAACGATTCCCTTGGGCTTGCCGGTGCTGCCCGAGGTGTAGAGGATGAAAAGCGGCTGCTCGGCCTCGAAGCCTTCGGCGGGACAGTCGGCGGGTTGGCCGGCCACTGCGTCCTCCCAGCGGATATCGCGCCCTTCGACGATATCCACGTCCTGGCCCGTGCGCGTCAGGACCACGACGTGCCGGACCTTGTGCTCGTGTTCCCGCAACAATGCCTGATCCACATGACGCTTGAGAGGCACGAGCTTGCCGCCGCGCCATGCGCCGTCGGCCGTGATGAGCAGGGTCGCACCGGTATCCTCCAGACGATCCTTGAGTGCCTCCGCCGAAAAACCACCGAAGACGACGCTGTGAATGGCACCGATGCGGGCACAGGCGAGCATGGCGATGACGGCTTCGGGCACCATGGGCATGTAGATAGCCACGCGGTCGCCGGGACCTATGCCCTGCCGCTTCAGGGCGTTGGCAAAAATGCAGACCTCGCGGTGGAGCTGGGCATAGGTGAGGGTACGGACCTCTCCCTTTTCGCCCTCAAAGATCAAAGCCGCCTTGTGCCGCTGCGCACCGTGCAGATGCACGTCCAGGCAATTGGCACTGACGTTGAGCCTGCCATCGGCAAACCAGCGATAGAAGGGGGCCGCTGAAGCATCCAAACCCTGCTGAAAAGGAGTGATCCAGTGCAAGTGCTCCCGCGCGAGGCGCTTCCAGAAACCCTCCCGATCCTGCTCCGCCTCGGCCTTAAGGGCGTTGAACCGTGCCTCGTCGATGTTGGCCTGGGCAGCAAACTCCGCTGGCACAGGAAAGACGCGGTTTTCGAGGAGGTGCGAGTCGATGGAAGAGGCAGACATGGAAGCTCCCTGGCGATGATGATCAATAGGCTAGGCGCCATCTTACAAAAAGCCACCCGGACGCGCACCTCATCGGTACCAGAGTATCCGCGAATTCTCCAGGGGCACCCGAACCAGGGGGTGCTTTGGGACGATTCTGGGCGTGTAGTCCTCGGCTGGACGCTGCGTCGTCACGTCGCAAAAATAGGTAAAACTGTTGATGGCGCCCGTCAGGGCCTCACCGCGCTCCATGGCGTGTA